>Ga0316231_1001786_pt1 | contig 22556 bp, 22 predicted proteins | sample TBH18027metaG_FD_206002 | JGI IMG/M metagenome (GOLD analysis project Ga0316231, IMG submission 206002) | Freshwater microbial communities from Trout Bog Lake, Wisconsin, USA - TBH18027 | ecosystem: Environmental > Aquatic > Freshwater > Lake > Hypolimnion/Profundal zone | place: USA: Wisconsin... | reverse complement strand
TTCAGCAAATCGTAATATTTTTCAAAAACTTCGTTCTTCCCTCCCACCATTACAGAGAGTGTCCCATCGATGGCTTTGGACTCGCCGCCGCTCACCGGCGCGTCCAGCATCTCGACCCCGCGTTGAAGCAGTTCTTCCGAAATCTCGCGACTCACCAGTGGCGAAATAGAGCTCATGTCGATCACCACTGAGCCCGCCTTTGCTCCTGCGATTATTCCGTTCTCCCCCAGCACAACTTCCTTTACTTCTGGAGAATTCGGAAGCATGGTGATTACAACCTCGACCTGTTCAGCGACTTCCCTGGGGCTTGCCGCGGAGCGCGCTCCGACCGCGATAAGCTCGTCGACGATGTGCTGTTTTCTGCCGAACACAACTACTTCATGTCCTGCCTTCAATAAGTTCTTACTCATGGGCCTGCCCATGATCCCCAGTCCAATGAATCCAACATTCATCTCCGAACCTCCACATCTAGGATATTTCTTAGCGCACCAAGCAAGGTCGCTTGTTGTCAAATTTCCATCCATGAACTCGGCCCTTCCGCCAGAGTTTAGGGCAGCGGCATTCTCGGATGGGCTGCAAGCGTGAGGTCGATAAAGGCCTGCGCCGCTGGGTGTTTTAGTCCTTTTCGGTATCCGAGAGCAACCTCGGAGAGAGGCAAGCGACCGGCGTCACGGACGACAACTCCGGGCAACCGATAATTGACGACGGATGCCGGTGCAATCGCAATACCCACCCCTGCCGACACCAGCGATACCAACGTGTACATATCATTCGCTTCATAGATCGAAGCTGGAACCGCTCCAGCATCTTTCAACAAGTTGATCAGAAGATCATGAAAGCCGGGCGCATTCTTTCGCGCGTAGACGACGAACTCAGCTCCATTGAGCTGCCTCAATTCTAATTTTTGCCTGCGCGACAACGGGTGGGAGGAAGGGAGAAATACCTTGAATGGCTCGCGGTGAACCGGAATCGTCCTGATCTCGCCTTGCTCAATAATGGGGACCCGGAAAAAGCCGATATCGAGCGTGCGGTTTTCGAGAAGTTCTATCTGCTCAGCCGTAAGCGCATGGCGCAATTCCAATTCGACCTGCGGGTGCGACTTCCGAAATTCCGAAACCAGCGAGGGAACAATGTGTGCGGCTGCCGTCGAAATGAACCCAATGCGAAGTTGTCCGATCTTTCCTGCGGCCGCCAGTTGCGCATTGGTCACGGCTTGAGCCGCTTGCGTCAGTATGACGCGGGCTTCTTCCCGGTATATCTTCCCTGCGTCGGTCAAGGTTGTCTTTTGGTGGGTACGCTCAAACAACTTTACGCCGAGTTTTTTTTCCAATACGCGAATCTGAATGCTCAATGCGGGTTGGCTGAGGTGAATCTGCTCGGCCGCCCTGCTGAAGTTCAGCAGTTCGGCCACGGCGAGAAAACAGCGTAACTGGTGGAGTTCCATTGGCTATTTCCCCCATAGCTTGGAACTATGCAATTCACGAGTAAGGTCAACGAAAAGCTTGCAGGCAGGCGTCAAGGTTTTTTCGCGATAGCCAAGTGCGACCTCGGCAAAAGGCAGTCCAGGTACTCGACGCACGACGATGCCGGGAAGCCGATAGTTCCGCGTGGATTCGGGCGCCAGCGCAACTCCCAGACCAGCCGAAACCAGCGACACCATCGTGTACATCTCTCCGGCTTCTTGCGAGATGATCGGATTAAAGCCTGCGTCATTGAGTATGCGCAAAATGAAATCGTGATATCCCGGCGCATGATCTCGCGAGTACACGACGAATGACGAATGCTTCAGATCGCTCAATTGGAGGGAGCGTTTTCTGGCCAGCGGATCTGATTCCGGAAGCAGCAACACAAGCGCTTCTTTGTAAATGGGAATCGTCTCCAGTTGATCCTGAGCGGTGATCGGTAGCCGGAAGAATCCCACGTCCAGTGAGCCATCGTTGAGCATAGAGACCTGGTCGGAAGTAAGCAGGTTCTGGAGCGAGAGCTCAATTTGAGGATGCCCTTTGCGAAAACGCGAAATCAGGGTAGGCAGGATGTGCGCGGCTGCGGCTGTCGAAATAAAGCCGACACGGACGAGTCCGACGGTTCCCTTCGCAGTTTGCTGTGCATGTTCCGCGGCTCGTTCGACCCGGGACAGTAACTTGCGAACATCCTCACGGAAGATTGCGCCTGCGAAGGTCAGCGAAGTTTCCCGCCGGTTCCGCTCCAATAGTTGAACACCCATCTCCTGCTCGAGTGACTTGATCTGCATGCTCAATGCGGGCTGGCTCAGGTGCAGGAGTTGGGCGGCTCGGCGAAAATGCAGGCTGTCGGCAACAGACAGAAAGCTGCGTAGCTGTCGGATCTCCATGGCTGACCTCGGCTTTTATTATTTACCAAAACTATCACAGAGCACATAACTTACGATTTTACAATCCCCCGCCCATCCGTCATTGTTGCCTTATTGCCAGCGGTCCCAAACTGCCCCGCGCTGGCTGAGCATTGTTGGCGATAATAGAATTGGCGACACTCGCAAAAGGAGAATTGAGAATGGGCCTAGCAACAGTCGATATAGCGGCCACTCGCAACTGGGCAACCAGGCGCGAAGGCAAGCAGCGCCGCATGGCGCAAATCGAGCCCTGGATGAAGGGCAAGGTATTGCCCACAAACAAGATTGTCGAAGCATTGGAAACGCTTCTGGTTCCCGGCGACAAGGTAGTAGTCGAAAGCACTCAGAAGCAGGCGGACTTCCTTTCTCGATCTCTCGCCAAGGCAAATCCCAAAAAGCTGCATGATCTCCACATCATCATCATGGCTCTTGCGCGTCCGGATCATCTAGCGATCTTCGAGCAGGGTATAGCAAAAAAAGTGGACTTCAGTTTCGCTGGACCGCAAAGTTTGCGCGTAGCCCAGATGGTAGAAGACGGTCAGATGGAGGTGGGCGCAATCCACACTTACGTCGAACTGTCGGCCAGACTGTTTGTCGATCTGATTCCGAACGCGGTGCTCGTCTGCGCCGAGGCGGCAGATCACGAAGGCAATCTCTACACTGGCGCAAACACCGAAGACACTCCTTGCTTTATCGAGGCTGCTGCCTTCCGCGATGGCATTGTCATTGTCCAGGTCAACGAAATTGTAGACAAACTTCCGCGCGTCGATATTCCTGCGGGCTGGGTGGATGTGATCGTTGAATCGGATCGTCCGTTCGCAATGGAACCCATTCAGACTCGCGATCCGCGCGACATTAAAGAACTACAAGTTCTGACGGCGATGATGGTGATTCGCGGCATCTACGAACGTCACCAGGTCACCTCCCTCAATCACGGTGTGGGCTTTGATACGGCTGCGGTCGAACTGCTGTTGCCAACCTACGGCGCCAAGCTCGGATTGAAGGGCAAGATCTGCCGCAACTGGATCCTGAATCCTCAACCCACGCTGATTCCTGCAATTGAGAGCGGCTGGGTCGAGAGCATTCACAGCTTTGGCAACGAAGACGGAATGGGCGATTACATTGCTGCCCGCCCAGACATTTTCTTCACCGGACGCGATGGCAGTCTTCGTTCGAACCGCGTGTTTTGTCAGCTCGCCGGCCATTATGCAGTCGATCTCTTTATAGGATCAACGCTGCAGATTGATCCTGATGCGAATTCCTCAACCGTGACACGCGGGCGTATTGCTGGTTTTGGTGGCGCTCCGAACCTGGGCAGCGATGCTCATGGGCGACGCCATAGTTCTCCCGCGTGGCTCTCCATGATCACGAGTGATAGCCCAACGGTGCATGGCCGCAAACTAGTCGTGCAGGTCGTTGAGACATTCAAGGCTGGCGGCGTACCGATCTTTGTCGAGACTCTGGATGCGATTCAGGTTGGAAAAGACGCAGGTCTGCCAGTGGCTCCGATCATGGTCTACGGCGAAGATGTGACTCACATCGCAACCGAAGAAGGCATTGCATATTTATACAAAGCCAGCAGCATGGAAGAGCGCCGGGCAGCAGTGGCTGCGGTCGCGGGCGTTACAGCAGTGGGCTTGAAATCAGACCGGAAGAAAGTCGCCGAACTTCGCAGCAAGGGTGTTGTCGCTTATCCCGAAGACCTTGGTGTGCGGCGGTCGGATGCAAGCCGTTCTTTGCTGTCTGCTGGAAGCATGAAGGATCTCGTGACCTGGTCTGGTGGACTGTATAAGCCTCCTGCCCGGTTCCGGAGCTGGTAAATGTCCACCTTCTCCTTTAATCCGGAATCGAGGCCCACACGCAATCCAGCGGCGCTCACGTTCTCTGAGCTTTCTCTGGAGACGCGGTTGGCCGCGCTTGCGGTTCGAGCCCTGATCGAAGAGGCAGAGCTGACGCCGAAACCTGCGTTGGTTGACCAACGCGGTTGCGGCGCACATGCCGATCTCAATCTCGACCTGATGCGCCGTTCGGCACGCTCGCTGTTTCCGTGTTTCAGGGCAATGGCGGCGGTTTCGGCGGGCAGAGTTCCCAATCAGCATTTGCGAGAGCAGTTGGCTTCGATTGGCCGCGAAGGCGAATGTGCGATGTTTGCGGCAACCGGCGGCAGCAACAGCCACAAGGGTGCGATTTGGGCGCTTGGACTTTTGGTATCTGGCGCAGTGCTCTGCTCAGACTGCTCGGATTCGCATGCGATTGCTTCTTTGGCAGCCAGCATAGCTCGCTATTCGGATTCGCGCACACCGCAAGTGGACGCACACGGAATTCGCGTACAGCAGAAGTATGGAGTGAATGGCGCACGCGGTGAAGCACAGGAAGGCTTCCCTCACGCCGTCAGAATCGGACTCCCTGCGCTATTGAACGCGCGTTCGCTAGGGGTGCCGGAAGACCATGCCAGGCTCGACGCGTTGATGGCGATCATGGCTGAGTTGGATGATACGTGCCTCTTACACCGAGCAGGATTACCCGCGCTGAATGCAGCCAAGCATGGAGCGCGCCTCGTCTTGGCTGAAGGAGGAACTTCCACAGTGCGTGGGTTGAACCTGCTATTTCAACTTGACGCGGAGTTACTGAAATTGAATGCCTCGCCCGGAGGCAGCGCCGATCTCCTGGCCGTGACATTGTTTTTGGATTCACTTGCCAACCCATCGGTGCAGCAAGCCCTATTTGATGATTATGGAGATGCAGAGCAATGGAAAAACTAAGCTTTGAGTATCCGACTTCCGGAAAGAAACCGCAGCGTTTTCACGTCGGTGTGGTCGGTTCCGGAGATTTGGAAATTCTGCTTGAACCTTCTAAGGATGCGACAGCACACGTCACAATCCAGACCAGCGTTACTGGTTTCGAGGGTACCTGGAAAGCAGTGTTGGATCGCTTCTTTGAAGGCTATGAAGAAGCTGCCAATATCGACATTCATGACTTCGGCGCAACGCCGGGAACAGTCGCGCTCCGCCTTCAGCAGGCGGTTGAAGGGAGCCGGTCATGACACCAGCCACATTACTCTCCCCGGAAGTGCTCAGCTTGAGCGAGCGCCGAAGCTACATTGAATTGAATGCCCGGGCAAGAGCAACCCAGTTGCTCGATCCTGGAACATTCCACGAACTGCTCGGCCCATTTGACCGTGTTCAGTCACCGTGGCTACCGATGCAGGGCATTGTGCCGCAGTTTGACGACGGCTGTGTTGTGGCAAAGGGCACCATCGATGGCTTGCCCGCCGTGGTGATCGCCATGGAAGGCAAGTTCCAGGGCGGAAGCATCGGTGAAGTGTGCGGCATGAAACTCGCCATGGCATTTGCGCTAGCTCGTCAAGACAACGAGAAAGGCATTCCTACGCGGGCGGTCCTTTCGCTGGAAAGCGGCGGGGTTCGTCTACAGGAAGCCAACATCGGCGAACTTGTGATTGCCGAGATCTACTCCGAACTGGTTGCGCTGCGCAAGCATATCCCGGTTATCGTCGTGATCGCCGGCATGACCGGATGCTTTGGCGGGATGTCACTTGCTGCCGGACTCTCCAGCTACGTGGTGATGACTCGACAGGCGCGGCTCAGCATGAACGGTCCTGAAGTAATCGAACTCGAAGCCGGCATTGAAGAAATGGATTCCAAGAACAAACCTTTCATCTGGGGCATCTGCGGCGGCGAACAACGCTTCGCGACCGGTGCGGCCGATGTATTGGTGGAAGACGACGCCGAAGAAATCACGCAGGCCGTCAAGGACCTGTTCCGCAAGGGACAACCCGGGCGACTGCGCAGCGCCAGCTATGAACAGTACATTCAGCGCTTGTCCGGATTGGACACGAGCAAGCAATGGACGGCGGAGCAGATCCGCGACGCGTGGAAGGGTGGTGCGAAATGAGTACAGTCGTTACAAGCCGAGGCCGTAAGTGGTTTGAGGCGCTCTCCGGAAGCGATGGCAAGCAGGCGGAAGGTCCTGGTTCCCTGCTGATTGCCGAAGCAACACTTGGGCAGGAGAAAGTTGCCTACGTTGCGCTTGCTCCTGATCCGAACAGCCGTTTTCCCCGCGCACGAGTTGCAGAAGTTGGCGTGGAAGAGGGATGGTACGGAACGAAAGCCATTCAGGGTGTAATCGAGGCTGACAAGAACGGCACAAAGCGTCCCATTATCACCGTGGTCGATTCGAAGTGTCAGGCTTATGGACGACGGGAAGAGTTAGTGGGTATTCATCTGGCGGCGGCTGGCATTATTGCGGCCTATGCCGAGGCACGCATGGCGGGACATCCGGTGATTGCGCTTATCGTTGGACGCGCCGTGTCGGGTTCGTTCCTGGCGCTCGCCGGGCAGGCCAATCACATGATCGCGTTCAATGATCCTGAAGTCCTGATCCATGCGATGTATAAGGACGCTGCGGCAAGAATTACCCGCCGCACCGTAGAGGAACTGGACAAACTTAGCGAAGAGATCGTCCCGATGGCGTATGACATTAAGTCATTTAACAAACTTGGGGGGCTCTACAAACTGTTGGATGTCGTAACTCCTGACGAGCCGTCAAGTGTGACGACTGCGCAGGTGAAGTCCGTCCTGATTGACGCCATCGCTGACGCACGACGAACGCCGCGCGATTTGTACAAGCGGTTGGAGTCGGAAGGCGCGAAGAAATATCGCCAGGCCTCGATTGAAGTACGTAAGAAGATGACGGAGCAGTGGGCCGCTCTGTAATGAATGCAAAAGCTTCAACTCCGGGCGCGGCACAGGACGAAGGAGCCGCGCCCGTTTTAGATATGAACAGAGACGTTTTCCGCGACGCAAGAACAACGAATGCAATCCTCCCGCATGATCTGCTCTGCATTCCAGGCGCGGATAGTCTTTTGTCGGACGGCGCTACGCCCGACTGGGTGCATAGGGCGATGGAACAGTCTTCCGTGGTAGTGGTTCGTCGCGCTTCGATGGCAGGGGGCCTGATTCCGGTCGGTGTTCGTGGGCAATCGAGGTCGGAGCGTTTTGCGGCTTCCGTGCCATTGCGATGCGTGAGCAAACGCGTGAAGCCGGAAGACCTAATAGCGCAGGGACAATGGAAGGGCAATCCCCGCAGCGGTGTGGTACCGGCCATGCATGTGATTGAAAAACTCGCACAGGAGTGGCCCCTTCCAGTGTTGGTTTGGGGGCCTACGGGCAGTGTAGGCTTTGAACTCGCTACCGGCGTGCATTCGGCAACCCCCGAGAGCGATCTCGATTTGGTGATCCGTGCCCATGAGCGACTCTCGATGGAGGACGCGGAGATTCTGCTAGGGACGGTCAATCAATACGGGGTCGCCGTGGATGTACAAATCGAAACGCCGTTTGGCTCGGTGTCACTTCGCGAGTACGTTGCGCCGTCGTCAAAACAGCTTCTTCTAAAGACGTGCAACGGACCGAGGCTGGTGATTGATCCATGGGCCTGCAATGAAGGAGAACTCAAGTGACGGTCGCATATCTGTTCCCGGGACAAGGTTCACAGCGCCCCGGAATGCTTCACGCCCTGCCTGCACACCCTGAGGTGGCGGCAACCTTGCAGGAGGCCAGTGAGATTCTCCATCGGGATGCCCTCGGACTCGATGAGGAGAAAGTGCTGGAATCCACAATCGCCACGCAGGTTGCAATCTACATTGCGGGCGTGGCGACAGCCCGGAGCCTGATTGCTGAAGGTGCCGAACCTGACTCTGTTGCGGGCCTCTCGGTGGGAGCGTACTCAGCCGCGACGGTGAGTGGCGCTATCGATTTCAAGGATGGCTTGCGATTAGTACTCAAGCGCGCGGAATTGACCGCCGAACAGTTTCCGAGCGGATACGGTCTCTCGGCGATCGTCGGACTGGACGAGCAACAGGTCGCAAAATTGGTTGCCGAATGCACGACGCCTGAGCATCCGGTGTTTGTCGGCAATCTCAATGCTCCAAGGCAAATTGTTGTTGCCGGCTCCATTGAGGGCATGGACAAGGTTCTGGACCTCGCGCGGAAAATTGGATGCAAGAAGGCGGAACGTTTAGCAGTAAGAATTCCGTCGCACTGCCCTCTGTTTGAAGGCGTGGCACGGCAACTAACGGAGGAAATGAAGGATCTTGAACCCCATACGCCACGCGCCCAATATGTGACCAACCAGCGGGCGCGTCCCACTCGGGTTTTCGACCGGATAAGAGATGACATCGCGACCAACATCGCACATTCGGTGCGATGGTATGACTCGACGCAGGTACTGGTCGAGATGGGTACAAGTTTATTCGTGGAGATGCACCCGGGGCACGTCCTCACGGGACTTTTAACCGAGGCATTCCCGCAAGTCCGGAGCATCGCGCTCGCTGAAAGTTCCTTGGACTATGTAGTAAGGGTCGTCCGCAGGGTGCATGAATCTGCGGAAGCATAGCCCGCCCGCCCGCAAATACCCGTGAACAAGAAAACGTAAGGCAGGGATTCAGAAATCGAACTGTGCCTGAAGAACAAACTGCGATCGTGAGCTCTACCAAATAGGGGATTTATCTATGACGTTTCTCGCCGTTCTTAGCCGTCGCATCGAGGTCAACCAATGGCCCTTCTAACCTCACTCAGCGGTGTGTTTAGCTGCATGATCATGATCATGCTGGGTTTCTATCTAACCGGCAAACGCTGGTTTGATGCGGAGACTTCGCGGCTGTTTTCAAAGATGGCCATGTTCATCGCCATTCCGCTCTACATGCTGTCGAACATGATGAAGTCCTATACGAAAGCCGACCTGCTACAACTTGGATACGTCGTCATGGTGCCGGCAATCGTCCAGTTGATTTGCTGGGTAATCGGTATCGGAACCTCGTACGCGCTGGGCATTCCCAGTCACCGTCGTGGCGCTTACCAGGCGATGACCTTTGTCTCGAACTCGGCATTCATCGGTTTCCCGGTTGTGGTTGCATTGTTCGGCGAAAAAGCGCTTCCGCTTGCGCTGATGTTTTATCTCGTTCAGTCAATTCTCTTTTGGACAATCGGAGCCTACGGAATTTCTCTGGACGGCCAGAAAATGTTTGAGTTAGACGAGACCAATCAGGGAAAGCAGTTCCAGCAGCCTTCGATCTTCAGCCTGCAAACCCTGAAAAACATCCTTTCTTTTCCCTTGCTTGCGGCGATTCTTGCAGTCGTCTTGATCTTATTGAAGGTGAAGTTGCCGGTTTTTGCCATGAGCACCAGCCAATATCTCGGCGGCATGACAACGCCACTAACGATGCTCTTCATCGGCATCGTGATCTATCTCGTGGACTTGAAGAGCATTCGTTTCAGCAAAGATATGTTCGGCATCCTGGGATCCCGTTTTCTGATCGCTCCGGTCGTGGTGCTCATCGTAATCCACTTCCTGCCCATTCCCACATTAGCGAAGAGCGTCTTCTTCATTCAGGCTTCCATGCCGGTTATGACCCAGACTTCGGTTGCAGCCAAAGCCTTCAAGGCAGATTCAAATTACGTCGCCGTGATGACCGCAGTCACGACGATGTGCGCGCTGATCACGATTCCCATTTATTTCATCCTTCTTACCAAAGGCGTTCTGTAGGTAAACGACGCACCTGGGGCTTCGCTTCGGCGAGGCCCCAACCCTCCTCCGTCAGATCTGGTTGCCGCGATAATAGTGTTGGTGGAAACCGATTCCCAGTATATGATTCTCCCAATATTTTCTTGAGTAATCTGGAGCCAACAGGCTGGACAAAATGCCTGTGGCTTTGTTGTGTCGCTCTGCAGTCACTCAGGCAAAAAAAATCACACGGTTCACATCCCTCGGAGGCAATTCATATGTCGGCAGTCGAAGTACAGGCCGCACCGGAGCAGACAGGCCTGAAACAGTTATCCAAAACGACGGCGGTCCTTTGCCTGATGTTACTTGCGGCAGCTTACATCACGAACGCAATGGATCGGCACATCTTCCCAACTTTGCTTCCGATGATTAGCAAGCAACTGGGATTCGGCATAAAGTCAGGCGGATTTGTTGCCACGGTCTTTAACTTTGGCATCGCTCTGACGGGAATTCCGGCCGGTTATTTGATCGATCGATGGTCACGCAAGGCGGTTTTGGTATGGGGCATGGTGGTCTACTCGCTCTTCACGCTGATGACCATCTTCGGCATCGGTTTGTGGGATATGACGGCCTACCGAGCGCTTACCGGCGTTGGCGAAGCCATGCAAATTGCTGCACTCTACGTTGCTGCCGGCAGTTATTTCTACCGCAATCGCGCCTTCGTCGTCGGGTGCATTAATGTCGGATACGGTATCGGAAGTACCCTTGGGCCATCCTTTGGTACGCGTCTTGCAGTTGCAACTGGAAGTTGGAAACCACCATTCATTGTGTTTTGCGTGATTGGCTTGGTCATGGCCGGACTTGTCTGGGTTCTGATTCCGAGAGCATTCAGCGAGCGCAAGGCACTGCAACACCTAAACGCGGTCGACCAGGCCGCGGTGGCAAACGTGCCGGACGAACTTTGGAATTGGAATACTCGCCTCATCGCCCCCGCCACGCTTTGTCTTGGCACAATTATGTGGGGGTTTCTGGGGCTTTATCCTACCTACCTTCGCACGCAACTGCACTTTTCCCCGACTACGGTGGCCACCATCTTCAGCATCTACGGGTTCGGTTGCATGTTACCCATGCTGGGTGGCTGGATAGGTGACCGCTTTTCGAATCGCGGTGCCCTCATCGTCGCCTACAGTGCAGTGAGTGTAGTTACTTACTTCATCTATCATCTGGCAACACTGCCTTGGCATCATTACGTTCTCAGCTTTTTGATGGCCGCGCTTTGCAGCAGCACCTTGCATGTGAACACGCTCGCTCTTTTGCAGAGAAGCGTACGACCCGAGAAGACTGGAAGGGCTACCGGACTCTTCACCTCCTTGCACTTTCTTGGCGGCGGGTTTTCGGGATTCTTGTTCGGTGCGCTCGTTGATAAGTTCGGCTGGGGAACCGCCGGATTGCTTCAGGAAACGATGCTTCCGATTCTTGCGGTCTTGCTGCTATTGGCTGTCAAACCCGAATTACAGTGGCAGTCTCGCGGCTTAACTCATAAATAGCGGAGGCGTGCTAAAATCCGCTGATGCAACGTGAATTTAATGTAAGCAGGCACAGGCTCGACCCCTTGCGCAACCGTGGCACAGAGGCGGGATCGACTTATCATGTGAGATCGAGCCTGCAATACTGAGATTTTTCATTCATCATTATCGAGTACTTACAAAGCAATGCGAAAAAGGGAGATACGATGGCAGATCTATTAAAGGAAAAGGTGATCCATTCTATTTCGACGGAGGAACTCGAAAGAAGATGGAAGGCTGTTCGCGAAATCATGAAGGCGAAGAAGGTAGATGTCCTACTCATCCAGAACAATAACGACTATCTGGGTGGCTACGTTAAGTGGTTTACGGATATGCCTGCAGTTCATGCCTATCCCGTGGCGGTCATCTTCCCAGTCGCCGATGAAATGACGGTCTTCTGGCATGGATCGAGCGATCCGAGTGACGTAGGTCCGCCGTTATGGCACTTCAGAGGCGTAAAGAAACGCGTTAATACGCCCATCATGCTCTCCTTGAATTACACCTGCACGTTCGATGCGGAAAAAGTTGTGGAAGAGCTCAAGGGACATAAGTCGCTCCGCGTTTCTTTCGTCAACGAAGGGGCGGTGACGGCCGGATTCTCCCGCTACATTCGTGAACATCTGACGAACGCGACATTTGTCGATATCACGGATGAGATCGACGTGATCAAGGCAGTCAAGAGTCCTGAGGAAATCGAATGCATCAAGCAGAGCGCCTTCATCCATGACGAAGCGATGAAAGCTTGTTTTGCTGCAATCAAACCGGGTGCGAGATTATTTGAAGTCGCTGCCATGGGTAGATTGAAGTGCCGGATGCTTGGTAGCGAGCAGCAGTTCATCCTGATCGGGTCCGCGCCCGCAGGGAACCCCATCGGATACGATTCCATCCACGCAATGAACCGCGAACTGAAAGATGGCGATCAGATTGCCATTCTGGTGGAAGCCGTTGACCCTGCGGGATACTACACTCACCTGCACCGCATCGCTTGCATCGGCAAGATCCCCGAGGTTCTGCAGAAGCAGTTTGAGGATGAAATTGAACTACAGAACCTCAACCTCGCCATGGTCAAGCCCGGTGTGGATTGTATGGACTTATGGGATATGAATAATGATTACCTCAGAAGCCATGGATATGCTCTAGAGACGCGTCTCTATGCCCACGGCCAGGGATATGACTTGGTGGAGCGACCCTCCTTCCAACTCGGCGAGAAAATGAGAATCATGGAGAACATGAACATCGCGGTTCATCCCGTGGTAGCTTCCAAGCAGGCTACGGCAATCATCTGCGATAACTACATCGTCGGTCCCAATGGCGTGGGCGAATGTCTCCACAAACTCCCCAAGAAGATCTTTGTAGTTTAGAGATATGGGTAGCGATAACTGTAACTGGAATAAGTAGATTGGACTAAACGGTAAGGGTAACGATGCTTTCTGTCGTTACCCAATTACTTTGCTACTAAGAGATTGAAATCCCGCGGGTTAGTGAGATGGAAAGGTCTTCGTATGAAGAAGAAATATAACATTGGAGTCATCCCGGGCGACGGGATCGGAAGGGACGTCATCAAGGCGGCCCAGATTGTTTTAGACGCCGTGAATGAGGGAGCAAAGACATTTTCCCTCGAATTTTTGAACATGGACACGGGGGATGCAGCCGTTGCCAAATATGGAGACGCTTTCCCCAAAGAGACGATGGAAGGCATTAGACGAACGGACGCGGTGCTGTTCGGCGCAGCAGGAAACCCAAATACGTTCAAGGTCCTCATGGGATTCCGGTTGGGCTTTAATCTCTACGCCAATGTGCGCCCGATCATTGCCTTGCCGGGCTCAGGTGCATTGAGACCGAAGGCTAACCTGGTCATCGTGAGAGAAAATACGGAAGGTCTCTACAGTGGGCTCGGCTACAGCCACGGAAACTCCTATGTCAATCTGAGAATCTTTACGAAGCAGGGAATGGAACGGATACTGAAGTTCTGCTTTGAATTTGCTATCAAAGAAGGACGGAAGAAAGTGACCTTCACTCACAAGGCCCACGTCCTAACCCACACTGACGGGCGCATGAGAGATGTATTCTACGAGATTGCCAAGGCATATCCATCCATTGAAGCAGACGATATGACCATCGACGCCTGCGCCATGCAGATGGTAATGAAACCGGAGCGCTTCGACATCATCTTTGCGGAAAATGCGAACGGCGATATTTTGAGTGATCTTGGAGCAGGTACCGTAGGTGGGATGGGATTTGCATATAGCGGAAATATCGGGGACTCGATGGGTATTTTTGAACCTTGTCATGGAACGGCCCCAAAATATGCGGACAAGAATGTCGTCAATCCCATTGCCGCCATCATGGCTGCGCGGATGATGTTTGACTACCTCGGAGAGAGAGCGACAGGATCGCTCATCGAGAAGGCTATCATCGATACCCTCGTTGAGGGGAAGGTGAGGACTTATGATCTCGGCGGGAGTTCTTCTTCCACGGAAGTCGCTGAAGCCATCTCTAAGAAACTTCTTAAGAGCATGACTGCAATCGCCTGATCCACATCGAGAGCAGAAGAAGGCTCGGAGGCCTGATCGAAATGATTCAGGTCTCCGAGCCTTAACAGTTAGCTCGAAGGATGATTTCGCCGCCCTTAACTTGCGCGGTTGGCTGCTCCCTCGGTGGCGGCCCTGGTAAGTTGTTCAAGGTTTCTGCCGCGAGTTTCAATTCCTATCCACACGGTCGCTGCGGCAGCGGCAATTAAAGCGCCACCCAATACCAACCAAATCCACTCCACGTGGCCGCTTCCCATCAAAATGCCGATCAAGTATGGGCCAGCCGCGCCGCCAATCCGCCCGACACCCATCGCAGTGGAAGTTCCCATTACTCGTATGTGGACCGGATAGACTTCCGGGGTATAGGGAGTAATTGCGCACATACCCATTTCGATGAAATACATGTACCCGGCCAAAGCGTAAGCAAAGTAGGTTCCAGTGTGAACCTGTGTAACCAGGAGGAGGAAAGCCCCAGCCCCTGCATATCCTAGAATGGTGAACGGCTTCCGGCCAATCTTGTCGAGGAACAAATAGGCGCTCAAGCGTCCGGCGATCGCCACAAGAGAGATGTAGAGCGTATAAGATATCGCTGTCTTAATGCTCAACCCATACAGTTTTATGAAGAATTGCGGCATCCACAGAGTCATTCCCCAGGAGGCCATTGCGGGCAATCCCCAGACGATCCATGTATGAGCCGTCCGGCCGCGCATCTCGGGCGTGAACAAGTCCCAAAAAACGGGTCTGGGAAGTACCGGGGCGGGAGGTTCGTTCAGCGTTGCGATGCGAGATTGCTCGATCGCTTCGTCGGAGATACCAAGGTAGTTGAGTCCTTTGCAGCTCTCGGCAAAGCGTCCGCGATTGGCTAGCCACCTGGGAGATTCGGGAACATTGCGCCGCATCCACACCACCAGCAACGCAGGCAACACGCCTACCAGAAACAACATCCGCCAACCGAAGTGCGGAACGATCATCAGCGCGACCCAAGACGCCAGAAAGGTACCTACCGGGAACGCGAGTGGAAGAATCCCACCGGCATAACCTCGGATACGAGCGGGAGAAAACTCGGCCAAGATTGAGGCATCAACGGGGATCGCACCACCCAGTCCAAACCCGGTCACAAAACGGATCGAAAGCAAAAAGCCTACCGAAAACGCGGCGGCTGTAAATCCGGAGAATAACGAGAAGATCAGAACCGTCGCCATAAAGGCGAGTCGGCGGCCCCACTTGTCGGCGATCCATCCCCAGACGAATGATCCAACCATCATGCCGATCATGGTGGAAGATGCGATCAGACCCATGACTTGAGGCTTCAAGCCAAATTCCTTGGCGATGCCCGGCAAGGCGAACCCCAATAACTTGCTGTCCATGTTGTCAAACAAAGACGCTAACGCAGCGACGATGATCACCGTCAGCAAGCGGCGTGTAATCGGCATCTGATCGATTGCATGCCCAATGACTCTTAGATTGAGTGGTTCCTTACCAACGACTTGACTCGTGCTTGCCATACGGATTGCTCCCGGCACATCTTCAATAGAATTTTCTTCTTCGAGCTAACAAAATGGGATCGAACTGTGATATTCCCGTGAGTACTTGCAACTCGAAAGGTCGCAGCCTCTTTACGCCTGCGGAAACCTGATAAATAGCGAATGGTGATTGCGAGCAAAAGTATGCATTGTCCGCTACCCTTGCCGCAAGCGAAAAGATGATGACGGCGGGTTGGTCGGCGCCGGTACCTCTGTCCGAAGCAACGCTCAGAACCCAAAATCTCCTGATATTATGAAGACGATTTCCATTAGGTGGTTTTGAATGATGCTTGTCCGGCCAGTTATAACTATGGAACCAAACACAGGCGAAGTGAAATGCGCGCATTTCTTCGGCTTGAACGCATTGATAAGCGACAGCGGAATGGGGACCACGCGATGAATAACTCCAGCTCCCTCTTTTCTTTGGAAGGAAGAGTCGTTGTGGTGACCGGAGCCAGTGCAGGCATAGGCCGAGACTTGGCCATTGGTTTTGCAAACGCAGGGGCTGATGTCCTTGTGTGCAGCCGGCGAAAGCAGGAACTTGAAGAGGTCTGCACGGAGATACAGAAACGCGGCAGGCGAGCGGAATTTTTTCTTCTTGATGTGCGGGACTCAAAGAGCATCGAGCGATTGCGAGAGTTCATTACCCAGCAGTTCGGCAGGGTCGACGTACTTGTGAATAACGCGTGTTTCTCCATTAGAAAGCCCGCTTGGGACGTTACAGAGGAAGACTGGAATAACGTACACGACGTCGGCTTAAGGGGTCTCTTCTTCTGCTGCCAGATCATCGGTACCCTCATGCGCAGTCAGAATTACGGCAAGATCATCAATATGAGCTCCACCTATAGCCGTACCGTGTCACAGGACCGCTCAACTTACGCCATCATGAAGGCAGGAGTATCGCACTTGACGGAAGCGCTGGCGGTCGAATGGGCGCCATTCGGCATCCGGGTAAACGCGTTGGCGCCAACTGCGGTCAGAACTCCAACCCGTGACTTGCAAGGAGAAGTCCTGCAGAATGTGCTCAGCCGCATTCCTCTCGGCCGGTTCGCTACTATCGAGGACATCATTGGCGCAGCGGTTTATCTCGCCGGTCCGGCGTCCGATTTCGTTACCGGGCAGACACTTTTCGTTGATGGAGGGTGGACAGCGCGGGGTGCATAGAGGAGCGGGAAAAGGCAATCAAACAACCAGACCGCAAACCCACCAGCCACTGGTGGGTTTTTCGTAATCGAGAGCTCCTCAAATTTGGCCTCGTTTCGTGCGTTATACTGCAAAGCGTTTCCATGGGGGCTTATGGCACAACCATCCGATCACAATGAGAATTTCCGGCAGCAGTATCCAAACGTGTGGAAAGCGTTCGCCAATCTAGCCGACGAGTGTCACGGGGCCGGACCATTGGACGAAAAGAATCGAAAACTCATCAAGTTAGCCTTGGCAATCGGGGCGGGGCTGGAGGGGGCCTCGCACTCGGCAGTTCGACATGCCCTGGACGAGGGCGTTACGCAGGAAGAGTTGGACCATGTAGCAGTGCTGGCGATCACGACTCTGGGCTACCCATCAGCTATGCGAGCACTCTCTTGGATTCATGATCGCAGTGTTGCTGCGCCGGACGGCAAACGGTAACGAATCGTCAGAAAATCGACGTTACGGCGTTCGATCCGGGGCAGGTGCATGGGCCGCGAACCGCTCCGGCCCTGAGTAGATAATGAACCTGCGCCCGCGCAGGAATCCGACGAGCGTCATCCCAAACTCCCGGGCCAGATTCACTGCCAAGTCCGAGGGTGCCGATACCGAAGCCAGGATCGGCAACCCCGCCGCCAACGCTTTCTGCACAATCTCAAAGCCGCCTCGCCCGCTGACCATCAGCAGTGAGTTGCCAAGAGGCACGCGGTCATTGGCCAGCGCCCATCCGACTACCTTGTCCACCGCGTTGTGCCTTCCCACGTCCTCACGGAGAACGATTAACTCGCCGCTCAGACTAAAGAGGCCAGCGGCATGCAACGAGCCAGTCCTGTTAAAGACCTGTTGCGACGCGCGAAGTTGATCCGGCAAACCACAGAGTACTTCAGGGTTTACGGTGCATTCGGGGTTGGGAGGTTCGATGCTGCGCACGCGCACAGCGTCAATAGAAGCCTTGCCGCAGACTCCGCAACTGGAAGTAGCGTAGAAATTTCGGCGCGTTGCCTCGGAATCGAGCATGACCCCAGAGACCAAATCCACGCGCACTCGATTGGCTCCATTCTGTTTGGCATCAGGCTCATGGCGCACCGAGGCGATCTGGTTTCGGCCCGAGATCAAGCCCTCAGTGAAAAGGAATCCGGTTGCCAGTTCAAGATCGTGACCCGGGGTCCGCATAGTCACGCTGAGAGCAGCGTCGCCAACGTGGATTTCAAGCGGTTCCTCGCCGACGAGGTAGTCGTCGAAGGGGCGCAGTTCTCCATCGTTCCACTCCGTGACGCCCGTTACCGACACCATGCGAGGTATCAAATGCAACTCCTTGTCTAGGCTGAACACGTTCCCGTCCAGACCATTCAGAGCATACACCCACCTAATCCCTTACAATGACGGGGTCGCTGCCAAACAATATTAGCTATTTGTCTCCAGGAACTAACTATGACCAGACTGCGGGCCTTCTCTCTATTTTTCATGCTTTGCACCCTTGTTTCGGGTGCGCTGGCATCGTCTAAACCTGTCAACTCACAACCAGTGGCGGGACCATGTGCAACTTGCCATGCTGATTTAGCCTTGGTTCTCCCCAAGAGCCATCCACAGATAGACCACGCGAGCTTTGCAACCTGCGCCGAATGTCACATTAAGGTGACCGAAGGAACCGCCGAGGTGAACAAGTTTTCGACTCGCATCCATCTCGCTCACGAGAGTGCGAAAAATAGCCTCGATTGCATCGCGTGTCACAGCTTTGTGCCAGTGAAGAGCTTTGGGCTCATCGGACTGAACATTTCCTGGGGAGCTCCCTCAGACGACGATTTGGCGGTTATGAAGGAATCGCTCATCTCATGGGCACAGTCGAACCACACCGATCATCTGCACGCAACCGCAATGATCGACTGCGGCGGTTGCCACGGGAAAGAAACCCCGCTGCTGGATACGACTGTCGCGAATAGCCGCTGCCTGAGTTGCCATGGTCCTCTCGAGCAACTTGCAGCCAAGACTTCTCCGAAAGGCCTCCCGGAACGTAATCCGCACAAATCGCATCTCGGTGACGTTGCGTGCACGGTCTGCCATCACGCTCACACCAGTTCTACGAACTACTGCCTCACCTGTCACAGCAATTTCAAAATGACAATCCCTGCAGCCGGGCAATAGGCATTAGCTCGACACATGGCCTTGTGATGCTTGCACTTGGCGCGGCCCCTGAGGCTGAGGCACCGTTACACATTCCGTTTTGAAATCGAAAGCGAGGTGGGCGTCCATGGACGACAAAGAGAAGTCTGCTTTATCCCGAAGAAAGTTCCTGGGTTCAACGGCCGCTATAGCCGCAGCATTTACGGCAGATCAACTGCTGCTGCCAAAGGAATTACACGCTGTTCGCGCTCCTGCCAAGTGGGACAGAGAAGCTGACGTGGTGGTAGTGGGTGCGGGCTACGCTGGGCTAGCTGCCTCGCTGGAAGCATTCGACGCGGGCAGCAGCGTGGTACTCATCGAGAAGACCCCTATCGTCGGCGGGACCTCGATTACCGCGAATGGCAATTTCAATGCAGTTGACCCGGAACGCCAGAAAAAACAGAATATCCAGGATTCGATCGATCTTTATTACAAACAGATGCTGGCCTCCGGCGACTACCTGGCGGATCCGGAGAAGGTTCGATTCATGGTGGAAAATGCTCTGCCAGGCCTGCAGTGGCTGGAGAAGATGGGGGTCGAGTTCATGCCGACCGTGATGGGCGTTCGCGTACACGGCCCAGCCAAGAACGGTCGTGGAGCAGCCATCATCGGCGCTCTAAAGGCGCAGGCCGAGCAACGGAAAATCCCCATCCTGCTGGAGTACAAACTCACCGGCGTGGTGAGAGAGAAACCGCTTACTGGCGCGATACAGGGCATAGAGGTAGAGCATCGTGGAAGGAAGCTGTTCATCAAGGGAAAGAGAGCTGTAGTGCTGGCGACGGGCGGATTCAGTGCGAATATCCAGTTGCGGTCCAAGTACGCTCCCCAACTCGACGCGGAAGTGCCTACAACTAACCCGCCTGGCTCTACGGGCGAGGCAATTGTTGCCGCCCAGGACGAGGGTGCGGACGTAGTTGGCATGGACTTTATCGAGACCGCTTTCCCCTGCAACTATTTCACCAGAAAATCGGGCTCTGTCGTGAACAGCGGCAAAGACTATGCGGTGTTTGTGAACCTCAACGGCGAGCGCTTTGTCGCCGAGGACGCGAAACAAGCAGACGTGAACAGCGCCATTCTGCTGCAACCCAAGAAGGTGCTGCTCTGGGTGGCCGATGATCGTTGCGCGAAGAGTGGGAACGAAGCCGTGACCGCCGACATGCTGAAGCAAGGTCTCTGCTTCAAGGCTGACACGCTGGAAGATCTTGCCAAGGTACTCAAGGAGAAACTCGGTGTGTCTCCGGAAAAATTCCTCGCTACCGTGAAGCAATACAACGAACTGGCTAGCAAGGGCGAGGACAAACAGTTCCGCAAAGCGGCTGCCAATCTCAAACCTATCGAGAAGGCACCATTCTTCGCCAGCCCGGCGCAGATTGGCGCTCATCAGACGTTGGGCGGCCTGCGCACCAAGGGGAACACTGCCCAGGTGCTCGATCGCGCGGGTAACCCTATTCCTCGGCTTTATGCGGCAGGGGAGGTTTCGGGAGGAACGCACGGAGATAATCGGGTCGGGGGCAATAGCACTGCTGCTGCCATCGTATTTGGCAGACTGAGCGGGAAGAACGCAGCGGCCGAAAAACCCTGGGCTTAAGGACCGCCTGAAAACCGAAAAGAGAAGGCCCAAACCAGGTACGATTGGGCCTTCTCTTTTTGTTATTTTCCAGAAAAGTCAAATTCGTGAAATACGGTGATGTACCACTGACCGTTATGTTTCGTGACGATCCAGGTGAGTAGTCCCCTGCGAACGGGTGGAGCCTCGCCGCCCGTAGGTGAGGTTGCACCCACCAATTCCCAGTCGGTATCCACCGAGGCGATTGTTGGATTAAGGAATCGAATTCTCCGGACCGTGCCAGTACGATGAGCATTCTTGAGAAATGTGGAGAGCACATGCTGATAGTGCTTCTCTAATTCCGGATGCCCCTGCGTAAACATATCGCCACGAGAGCTGGTGAATTCACCGTCTTCGGCATAGAGCATCGTGCACCCATGTGCGTCCTTGCGATTGAAACAATCGTTAAAGTTCGCAACAAGTTTCTTGATCGCGGTTTCATCAGCCGCCTTCGAATCTTCTTTAGCCCATGAGACCGCTGCCGTAAGCGAAACTAGAACGAGAACCGCAAGAATCGTCTTCAAATGTTTCCGAAACATTGGTGCCTCCTAATGGCGCAAGCCGCCCGTGACCTGGCCCTTTAACGCCGGGGTCATCCTAATCACTCCAATATGTACGTGACAAGCTGAATCTATGGGCATGCGGGTTACCACGTTGCGGCCACGTTCAAGGGGCGTAGTTCACGATAATAGTTGTGCAGCAAGCCCCGCCAGCGCTGCTGCAGCTATGACAAAGACAGAGGACGTCCGCTTCACCAGCAGAAATGCGAAGCTCGCGAGCGCAATTGTCATCGGAAGTGGTCCATTCAGTGCATCTCGCGCGAGAGGCAGCGTGGTGGATAAAATCAAGCCAGCAGCCGCTATGGTCACGGCCCGCAACGCGCTCTGGATCCGCGGTTTATCCGTCCAGCGCCCCAGAAATTGCAGCATGGGAATAATCAAGAAAGGCGGCGTGATCACGGCCAGCAGGCCAGCGCATCCGCCCGGCACGCCAGCTACAAAGTATCCGACACTGACAATATAAAGTCCGTTCGGTCCGGGTGCTGCTTGGCCCGTTGCTATCGCCGCGTTCAATTGGCGGTCCGTAAGTTGGTGATAGTGTTCGACGAAATCATGACGAACAACGGGAAACGAAGTCGTCCCACTAAACGAGGTCAGCGTCGCCTTGGCTAAAAGCAGATAGAGCATCAGGAGGCTCATTCTGGAATCCGCCAGATGATTCCTGTCACCGCTGCCAATCCAAGGACTCGAATCGGTGTCATCGCGGACCACTGCAGGAGCGCAAAGGATATGCCCGCAATCACCACGGCGGGCGCCCATCGCCTTCGGTCCAGATACGGGCGCAGCAGGTTGCATGCGGCCGTTCCCATCATTCCCACGGATGCCGCCACCATGGCTGCGATGGCTGCTCGTGCGGAAGCACTGGATTGCAGCGCACCATAACCCGCAGTGAGTAATATCACTACGATTCCAGCGGGAACGCTGGCGACCAGCACAGCTGCAATCGCACCCGGCCATCCGCGGATTTTCCACGCCGAACCAGCACAGAACGCCAACACATTTGTTCCGGGCGTAATTCGAGCTAAAGCGTAAGAAATGGAATATCCTTCCTGAGATAACCACTTGCGGGCGGTAACCAGCTCCGTGTGAATCGCAGCCATGATCGCATCGCCGCCACCGAATGTCAGGTTGGCGAGTCGGAAATATGTCAGGAACACGTGGTACAGCGTAGGTCGCTCAACATTGACAGGCTCATCGAGCATAATTAAGGATTCCTTTGACTCGGAAACAGTCGGGCACGAGCAATGCGCGTTCAGTGCCTTGAAGCATTTCATCTAACTATCCAGTAATGATAGCCGATCAGTTTCCTGTCCCGTTTAGTCGACATGCTAGAATGGCGCGAAACGATAGGCTCTGATCAGGCTTGCATTCAGAACATCAGCAAGCAGAAGATGAAAGTAATCTGGGGACAGTATTTTCAGCAACGCAACCATCCCCACCGAAGCACGTGGTTCGGTATTTACTAGCCAGGACGGCAGAAGGAAACAGCAAAGATGAGCAAAATTGGATTTATTGGCTTAGGAATCATGGGCAAGCCCAT
>Ga0316231_1001781_pt1 | contig 22588 bp, 16 predicted proteins | sample TBH18027metaG_FD_206002 | JGI IMG/M metagenome (GOLD analysis project Ga0316231, IMG submission 206002) | Freshwater microbial communities from Trout Bog Lake, Wisconsin, USA - TBH18027 | ecosystem: Environmental > Aquatic > Freshwater > Lake > Hypolimnion/Profundal zone | place: USA: Wisconsin... | reverse complement strand
CCCCGGCGGGAAGGTTGATCCCTCGAAACTTTGGTCGGGCAAAGTGCCTGTCTTGTGAGAGTAACCGTCGCTATCCAACAAACAAACGTCGTCGACCGCAATTGAATTGGCCCCGGCGGAAATGCTTCCTTGCTGGTAACAGAACCCCAAATAATAGCTCCCGCTCAGACCCAGGTTTATGCGGTAACGTGAACCACCATTATTCCAGGTGCTTGCCCGATTGCCGGTGGAACAAAAGACTGCACATCCTTTACCACCTCGCCCACTGGTCGTGGCATAATCCATTTCGGCATTCTCGTAAGAGCCGGGGCTGCCGCCGCCCCAACTACAACTCAGAATATCGGCATGGTCAGCGGCGTAACCGATCGCGTTTCCCAGGATTTGGTCGCTGGCGAAGTTGTTCGATGAACAGATCTTTATCGGCAATATTCTGCAGCCACCGGCGATCCCCGTAATCCGATAATTGTTGTTACCAATCGCCGCCGCAACCCCCGCACAACCAGTTCCGTGGCCGTCAGCGCCAACGGGATTCGGATTGTTGTTGTTGTCATAAAAATTCCACCCATTGGGTGCGATATTCAGGTCCGGATGGGATGTGTCAACCCCATCATCAATGATGGCGATAACAATCGAGCTGCTGCCAGTGGTCACATTCCATGCAGTTGTGGCCTTCACGTCTGCGCCGCTTGCGCTTCCATTCTGGCCAGTGTTGCACAAATTCTGCTGCGCGTAGAAGAATGGGTCGTTTGGTGTGAAATGCAACTGAATTTCCCTGATGAAATTCGGTGTGGCCCACAAGAGGTGGGGATTCTTACCAAGCTGCCGAGACACTTCCAGGGGATCGGAGAGCTTGGGGTTCTGCAGCCGCAGGAGATAAACGTTTAGCTTTGCCGGGCCTGTTTGTTCCACGACAATCAACCCGGCGTTTGCAATATCGTTCCGCACGGTCGCAATCGAAACCCCATCCGCGAGCCGGGCCAAAATTTCATCCGTGGGGGCCATTCGGGTTTTTGACTCCGGGTCCACCAGAACGGGGTAAGCGTAACTGACCGCCGATGAAGCTGCCGCAGATTTTACATCAATCATCTCGTTGCGGTTGCTGCTTTGCAGAACGTCGATGCCTGCCTGCCCCAGATGTTGCACTTGGGTGATCGCCGAAAGCATGGGCATACGCTTGGTTTTCTGAAGGAGCTTCGAGCCCTCAGCCGCATTAACTCCTGCCGCATACTTGACCGCCACTTCATTTCGTGCCCGCAGCAGATGAACTTCCTTGCCATTTTCGAGAAGATAAAAATCACCACTGTTGGTGAGCATGTCCGGGATCGGAAGACCAGGCTTGGCGGAGGAATTCGGATTGCCCCGCAATGTTCCCGCCAGTGCTGGCTGCGCCATACAGAGTTGGGAGTTCAGCGTTATGATGAGGATGATCCCCGACCTGAGAAGTAAATATTGGAATGTGTTTCTCATAATTTGTGACCTTTTCCGATTTGGTTGGCAAAGTTTCTGCTTGCTGATTGTTGGAAATCTATTATGGCCACAAACTGCGGTTTGAGCCCAGCCGCGTTTCGCCCGGAAGCGCAAGGGTTGGAAGGTGAGTTCGTGGCCGCCTCCACGTTGACCACTTTGCCGATTGTCCCGCAAGGTTTCATAGCCATTCATTTACTGTCAAAGTCTCGAGTCATCTGATTTCCACCCAGCCCCCTCCGCCCTTTACGTTCCAAAAAAAGCGCAGTGAGTCGCACCAAGCCTTGGCGGGAAATCTTGCTTTGAACCAATCTATTTAGCCAGAGCGGGAAACAAAGTGCTCCCCATATCTTGCGAATTACCAACTGCATTTTGTCCTCCCACCAGCTGCTGCCATTGCGCGATTCGTTTATTGCGGCCGTGGCTCGCGCGCGCGGCCATCGCATCGTGGCTCGCGACACCTCAACGTTCGAGCGCATCGGTTGCAAAGTGGTTGCTCCGTGGAAATGAACCGCACGGTTATTGGGGATCGCATCCAGAGAACACAGGTCAAACTCGAGCAAATCCAATCTTTCATTGGACAAACCACCTCGCCAAGGGCGAGAATGAGCGCCGCATGAACTTGATTCTCTCCTTCCGGCTTGCGGCCTGCCTGGCCGTGGCCAGCGGCCTGGCCAGCGCCCAGACCAACGGCGCGGACCACGCCAACTTCAGCTTTACCGTTGCGGGCGACATGCGCAATTTCACGCACGCCACCAGCCCCGACGAGCGCCAGTTCGACGGCGCGTGCGAGGCGATGAAATCGGTCGGCGCGGGCGAATTCATGATCGTTCCCGGGGATTTCGATCCCCCCGGGCCGGTGCGCGCGACGGTGGACGAATATCTCGGCACGAATTTCATTTGTTACTTCGCCGTGGGCGACCACGAGCGGCAAACGCCTGCGAGCATGGCGTGGTTTCGCCACTGGGGCGCGGCCGACCATCCGCAGTTCGTCCGGCGCGGGCCGGCGGGCGCGGAAACCACGGAATATTCGTTCGACTTCGCTGATTCCCATTTCGTGGTGTTGAGCGACTACTTTGACGGCCGCAACGACGCAGCCAAACCGGATATTTCCGACGCGACCATCGCCTGGCTCGAACAGGATCTGGCGGCCACGCGCCAGCCGTTGATTTGGATCGTCAGCCACAAGCCGCTGGAGTGCCTGCCAGATATGGATAACGGGCGGCAGCGCCACGCGGGCGATGCTTGCGTGCTGGACCCGGCACTCCGTGAAAAGTTCGCGGCTCTGTTGAAAAAGCATCAGGTCTGCGCCTTCATCTGCGGCCACACCCACGGCTGCTCCATCGCACGGGTTCACGGCCTCTGGCAAGCGGATTCGGGCCACGCGCGCGGCGCGGGCGATCCCGGCGCCCCCAGCACGTTCCTGAAATTCCGCGTTCAAGAAGGACAGGTGGCTGTGGACGTCTATCGCGCCGATGTGCATGGCAAGAACTATCGGCTCAAAGAAACGATGGATTTGAGAGATTGAGTACTGCCAGTGCAGACCGCATGAAATCCCGCGCTGCCACAGCCATCAATCCATCAGTTCAATGCGTCCTATTCCGCTTCGCAAAGGCATATTCTTGCTTAAGCTAGCAATCGGTAACGATAACGCGTTGAAGTTATACCGTTTTCTTGTCGAGATTCAGCCTAATGCATGGACTCAAGTTGTGGACGGAGCGTGGGTTGTCGCAATCCGCAGCGTGCGGATCAACAGCGACGGGTTGGATATTTCGACATGTCCGGTTCTAGCGGAGCGCTCCGAGTTGGGTCAATTCGCGGTCCTAAAGCTCGGAGTGCGGGTCTGTACCCCCGCAGTGACTTCTCCAGCGGGATGCGATTGCGACAAAACGGAAGCGCAGTGGAGTTTGGGCGTTTCTGTGGCCGAGGACTGCCGCGCTCCGCAAACTGCTGCCCTCCCCGTAAACTCCGCCATTCGGAAACCGGTTGACGTTGGCGATGGTGCGGTTGGGGATAAACACCCGCCCCCATGGCAAATAGGATCAGCCTTGGGCCGGCTCTCCGCCGGGGACGGGTGCGGCAGGCGTCGGCCGGCAAACCAAGAGCGTGTGGATGCCGCCCAGCCCGTGGTGTTGCTCCTCGATTTCAAAGCCGGAGTTGCGGACCAGCGCGAGCAGAACCCGGGAATCGTACATCCGGCTGTTGCCGTTGGCCAGCGCGGTGAAATAGAGCGAGGTGAACTGCAGGCTGAAAGCCGCTGCTTGGAATTGTTGCCGGTCCCAGAGCGGTTCCAGAATGAACATCCGGCCGTCGGGCCGCAGGCTGCGGCGGCACTTGCCCAAGATGGCGCGCGACTGCGCTTCCGAAAAGCAATCCAGAAACTGGCTCAGCCAGAGCGCGTCAAAATTTTCCGGCAGCACCGAGTCAGGTTCCAGCAAATTGACCGGATGCCCCGTGATGCGGTCGCCGCCAGGCAACGGGCGGATTTCCGCCTCCGCCAGTTTTAGCTGTCCGGGCAAGTCGGCGATGCATACCCGCACCTCCGGGGAATAATTCACGCACCGCAATGCCCAGCGTCCGGTGTTCCCGCCGATGTCGAGCAGCCGGCGCGGACCTTGCCGGAACACGATCGGCAGCGCAGCCGCAAAGGCCGCGTCGGAATAGAAATGGTCAAACTTCAGCCAGCTTTGCCGCACCGGGTTCGGCAGATGTGGGAGCGCCTCATAAATGGTTGCCCAATCGCCAAAGACCTTCAACCCCTCAGGTTTGCCGGTGCGCACGGATTGTTCCAGTTCCGCCACGCCCCGGTAACACACGTCATTTACAAAATCGAAATTGACGCGTGTCATTTCGTCCCGCAGCAAGAAGTGGCCGGCGCGGGCGAGCAAGAAATGTTCGCCATCGCTGGTGAGCAGGCCGATCCCCAAGCCGGCTTCCAGCAGAACCCGCGCGCCATATTCATTGAGGCCGGTCTTTTCTGCGGCTTCGGCCACGGTCAGGCCGCGCGGGCGCGACTGTTCCACCGCCGCGAGGAGGCCGAGGTTCACCAAGGCGCGCGCGGCTTGAAACGCCACGGGCGCAAACGCGAGCAATTGCATGGCGGCCTTCGCCTCCACGGCGGTGCGTTCATCTTTGTTAAAGAATTCCATAAATTTTTCCTGGTGTCGGCGGCAGCAGCGGGCGGCATTCAAACCGCCGGAGGCGGAAAATAGCGGTCCAACCGCGTGAATAAACTCTTGTCGCCTTCGAGCGCGATTACGCCCTGGCGCAGTGCTGCCGCCACATTAAGTTGCCGCAGGAACAGCGCCACCCAAATGTCCGTCGCGCAGGTCACGCGCAAATCCGGCTGGGCGGTCGGCTCGAATTTTAACTCGCAACTGCCCCGGTCCACCGCGAGGCGATAATGCCGCTGGCGGTCGGGAAAATCAAACTGCAGCACCGCGCGCAGCCGCGCGGTGGCTTTGGGGTCCAGGCTCCGCGCCATTTCGCGCATGAGGATGTCCGGGTCGCTGCCAACCTGCTGGTGCAGCTCGGCGCTGGTGGGATTGGTCGTGTCCAAGGCTGCCACGTGCTCCCAGTAAATGTTCGAGTAGGTGCGGAAATAATCGTCGTTTGGCGACAGCAGGAGTTCCGCGTCGGCCATCGTTTGGGCCGATAGCCGGCCGGACGTGCCGGCTTCGCGGCCGGCCATGAAGAAAGCCGACTCCACGCGTTTGATGGTCATGGGCTTGGACAACTTGTACGGCAGCAGATGGGATTCCGGCCGGGTCAGTTGTCCGCCCAGCTCCATCCCCAGCGTGTCCGCAATCAGGCGAAAGGTCTGGTTCAGCGGCTCGTAGGCCACGCGCGCCCGCAAGGCGCCGACGGTGATGGAAACCAGCTTCTTGCCGGGCCACTTGGCTGGTTCGCGCAGCCGGTTGCGGAAAATGCCCATCTGGCTCCACTCCAGTCCAGGCCCCACCAGCGGCAGCGTGCGTTCAAAAAACACCTTCAGGTAACTGCTCATCGCGAAGTAATACACGGGTGTCGCGCAAACCAGCACGTCGGCGTCCAGGATGGCCGGCAGCATTTGTTCCATGGGATCGCGATGGACACACTCGCCGGGTTTCACCAGCCAGCAATAATAGCAGCCCAGGCACGGTTTGAGCGCCTGCTCCCCGGCGGTGAGGTCTACGTCCGTGACTTGTGCGCCCGCCTCGCGCGCGCCGCTGGCGAACAGGTTCACCAGATATTCGGTGAACCCGTTTTTCCGCGGATTGCCGCGCAGCAGCAGAATTTTCATGCGGCGAATATGAAACAGGATTCAGGGTGGGACAGCAACATTGAATGGCAACGCGGTCCGAATGATCAGTCTGCGCATTGACAGGAGCCGGCAGGTGCGTGATGCGGGACGCGTGATGCGTAAGGAATCTGAATCCGCTTGGCTCCGAGGGCTGCGAACGCTTCAATGCCGGAAACCTGTCTGCAAAATCCAGGCGCATTTATGCGGTTTTGCTCGCCGGACAGGCGATGATGGGCGGTACATGAATTGGGACACGGCCAGACGACTCAACTTTTCAAAAAGAAATTCCGCTGCTTGGCGCTGATGGGCATGGCCAGTGTTTCCATTACCGCCAGCATGTCCTCCCAGACTTTGCGCTTCTCGGAGACTGCCTGGTTGCGCACCAGGTACGCCGGATGATAGGTGGGCATGAGCGGGATGCCGCGATAAGTCTGCCAGGTGCCGCGCAGTTTCGAGATGCCGAGGGTGTTCCCCAGCAGCCCTTTCACCGCCGTGGCGCCCAGCGCCACCAAAACTTTCGGGCGGATCAAATCAATCTGCTCGTGCAGATACGGAATGCACGTGGCCATTTCCCCCGGGGTCGGCGGACGGTTGCCGCTGGTCTGGCCGGGGGTGTCAGGCCGACATTTCAAAATGTTCGCGATGTAAACGTCGCCGCGCTGCAAACCGGTGGCTTGGATGATTTTCGTGAGCAGTTCTCCGGCGCGGCCCACAAACGGTTCGCCCTGCGCGTCTTCGTCCGCCCCCGGCGCTTCGCCTACGAACATGAGTTGTGCCTCGGGGTCGCCCACGCCAAACACCACCGTCTTGCGCGAGGCCGCCAGGTGCGCGCATTTCAAGCAAGCCAGGGCCCGCGCCCGCAAGGCGGCAAACGCAACCGCTTTGGCCTCGGGGGCCATGGGCGGCAAGCTCTGTGGCCCAAGGTTCGCGGCCGGTGGTCTGGCGGCCGGAGTGGGGGCGAGGGCCGGGGCCGGGACCGGGAAAATCTTCCGCTCCACGGGAGTCCGTAGCGGCGCGGTTGGCGCGGCGGCTGGCTGAATCGGAGCCTTGAAATTGGAACCGGAAAGCATCGCCGGCTGCGCCAATGCGCGGAGGGTTTCCGGCGAGACGGCCACGTGCCGCACGCCGCGCGCTTTCAACCCCTCGAGATGTTGAATGGTCGCGTCGAGCAGTTCATCGTAAGCGCCGGACATGTCGGCATTGTACCCGGCCCAGTCCGGTTCGCGCGAACTTTTTCTCGGGCCAGCGGCCCTCCCGCACCCTTTCGCCTGCCGGTTTTTTATTTTGCCGCTTCCGGATACATCACAAAGGCGAAATGTCTGCTGTCGGGCGACCAGCTATTGACATTGATGGTGCCTTGGCCGCCATTGAAACCAATGAGGTCAGCCTGCTCCCGGCCATCCGGCTTCATGTGACGGAGGATGACTTCCTTGTCCGCGGGGTGCTTGATCGTGCCGGGCGGAAAGCTGATATAAACGACCCAGTTGCCATCCGGCGAAAGGTGGGGAAACCAGTTCACCCGCTCATCATGCGTAAGCTGTTCAATGCCAGTTCCGTCGGGCGCCATCCGGCAGCATTGGGAATGGCCGGGCACGTCGGCATTGAGCTCGGAGTTGAAATAAATCCACCGGCCATCCCGCGAATACTCCGGGCCGTCGCTTGGTTTCGGGAGGTTGGTAAGGCGCGTGTCCTGCCCGCCGGCGGCGGGGATCGTGTAGAGGTCGCACCGACCCGCCGCGTCATCGCCGACTGCCTCGACGCCGACATAGGAGAGCGTTTTCCCGTCGGGCGTGATGCCGTGCAGATAGTATTTAAATTTCCGTTCCGGCGCATGGTCGTTGGAAATTCGGCGGGGCAGTCCGCCGGCAAATGGCACCGCATACAAATGTCCGCCGGCGCTGAAGTAGACGGTCTGCCCGTCGGGCGCAATGACGTGATCATTGTTGGCATCCTTTACGTCACCGGTCGGGATTTGCTCCGGCGTTTGGCTGCGGCCATCCGCGCGGATGCGCCAGAGCCGACCTTGGGAATTGAAGAGCAGCCATTGGCCATCGGGCGACCAATTGGGGGCTTCAATATGGTCGCGGGTCGTATAGACGACCTGTTTATCCGCGCCATCAATACTCATGGTCATCAGTTGTGATATTCGCGCCTGGGATGATTTGGCTGGCCCGTTGGTGGCCGGCTGGGAAATGCCAACATGATCGAAGGTCGCGGCAGTGAGATTATCGGGCTTGTGCGATGACGCCGCCAAGCCGACGAGCGCGTCGGCGGCAAGGTCCAGGGTGACTGGCCCCGACGATTGCCACTTTTCGCCGTCCACCGATTCATAGCCGGTAAACACGTTGCCCCGGCGAACGAGTTTCAGCCAGCAGGGAAACTGTCCTTTTGGCACGCTGGATTTCAGCGTTTCCGCCTCGGCGAAAATGCGCGTGGTCTTGCCCCCGGCCTGATCCCGATAGAGGAACTGGGTGCCGTCGGCTGGGGTCACACACAGGGTGACATGCCGGGAGCCGGCGGCGGTTGATTCGCGGACGCACAGGCTGGCCTTGGCGTGGGCCACACCGCCGGGGTTATCCATCCCGGCCACGCGCGCCACGAATTCGACATCTCCGTGCCACGGCTGGAAGGCAAAATGCGAGCCATCATTGGTGCCCCAAAGATCCATCGTGCCTTGCAAAACCAATTCGCCTGCGGCATAGCGGGCCGTGCCCGGCACTTGCGCCAAGTTAATGTCCTGATGCCGCCAAGGCGCGGGCAGCGGGGCTTGGCCAAAGAGCAACCCTCCGGCAACCAGGAGCAAGGTGAGGAACAAATGAAGTTTGGTGCTGCGGTGAGGTGGTTTCATGATTGGTTAAGAATCCCCGGCGTCATGGCGGCGTCTGCACAGGGGGAGCGCTGTCCTGGCAGGTTCATGCAAAGGAGCGGAAGGAGGCAAGAACATGGTCAAGATGCCGCCATAATCAGGGAAACATCTGGAGCCGATAAAATCGCGCGGGCGACACAGTGAGGGGATTGGTGTCCGTCAGCGTCACGGAATTGCTGGTGGCGGTGACCTGCCCGCCCAAATTCACCCAGTTGGGCGACACCAGGTTCGTCGCAAATTGCAGCTGGTAAATCACCGACGGCTGGGCGCTCCACGTAAAGCCAAAGTTGGACCCGGTGCGCTTCACGCTCTGATACGCGGCGGGCGGGATCGGGTTTACCGTCACATCGTCGAAACCCAGGTAGGTGGGGTCGTCACGGAACCCAAACTGGAGCAAGGTGCTGGCTGAGGTGGCCAGTACAGGGTATTGCAGATTGACCCAGCCGGTCACCCCCAGGTTGACCTGGTCAACCAAGGTAGTGCCGTTCCAAGCGGCTGTAAACTCATTGGGAGTCTGACCGTCCGGGCTGTTCAACCAAAACGACAGCAGGTAAAGCTGGTTCGACTTGGTGTTCAGGGTTTGCGACAGATAGCCCAAGGCGCTGCCCGGTCCCATTGCCGCGCCGTACCTGCCGGAGTGGACATAGCTGGAGCCCGTACTGACCGAGCAATAGGTAAAATTGCCACTCTCCGTCCAGTAGGAAAAGTCGCCCGTTTCAAAGCCGCCGTTGAGCACCAGTGGCTGCACGACCACGACTAGGGGACGGACTTGAACGACGCCATCATGCATATTGGTGAACCACACATTGTTGGTGTAACTGCCGATGGCCAAGGCATTGGCGGCGGCGGTCACCGTCACCGTCACCGTGGCGCCTCCGCCGCCGCCCGCGAGCGCGCCGCCCGTGGGTGCGATCGCGACCCAGGACGAGGTGTTGGCCAGGGACCAGTTGATCGCGGACGCGCTGGCATTAGTCAGGGCAAAACTCTGGCTGGCGCCAGCCACGCCGCCGGGGATTCCGGTGAAGGTCAGGCCAGCGACGGGACTGATCTGGAACGGATCCTGCACTTGCAACGAGAACTGGCGGTATTGGACCACCGCGGTGCCAAGGTTGGTGAAGGTAATCGTGGCGGCGTAGTTGCCCACCGCCAGATTAGTGGCGGCGGCGGAGAGGCTGACCGCCACCGTCGCGGCGGCGCCACCGGGGGCCAGGGTGCCGCTGGCCAGCGAAACCTGCAGCCAGGCTGAAGTGTTGCCCAGGCCCCAATTGAAGGAGCTGGAGCCGATGTTGGTTAGCACGAAGCTCAGGTTGGTATTGCTGAACGGCCTCCCGATGGTGCCGATCGCGCCAAAACCCGAGCCGGGGGTGATTTGCAAGGAGTCCGTGATAACCGCGATCTTGAACAGCCCGCGTCCGTGGGTGGCCGCAACCAGGGTGTTGCCCATCCAGAAAAGCTCATCCACTGCCGCGTTGGCCGCGCCCTCGTTGCCGGTGGACCAAGTGGCGCCGCCGTCGGCGCTGGCAAATACGCCGATGTCGGTTCCCACGTACAGATAACTCGAATTCAGCGGCGCGATGACCAGCGAACGAACCGGCACATTGGGCAGAGCGGCGCCAATGTTTGACCAAGTGGCGCCGCCGTTGACGGTTTTATAAACGTTGCCCGAACTGTAGCCACCGAAACAGGCGTAAACAATGCTGACATTATTCGGGTCAACGGCCAGGCGCGTGCAGGCGCGCGCAGGCAGAGTGCCCGATCCGCTCGGATACCAAGTCGGACTGCCCGACGTTCCGTTGGTGGTATAATAAACGGCGCCGCTATTGTGTCCCACCCAGATGAGGTCCGATTTTCCCGGCGCGACCGCGATGGCGTTGAGGTAGGAACCGCTGGCGATGCCCGCTTTGATAATGCTCCACGTCGGGGTGGTGGCTTTCGCGTTCGCGCTGCGCCACAGGTTGCTTCCGCCCGCCAGCAGGGTGTTGGGGTTATTCGGGTCCAAGATGAACGGAGCAATGAAGTTGGCCTCTGAGTCCAAGTTCCCTTTTGGACCGTCCCCGTCGGGATCCGAACCGGGGACAATCACCCCGGCGTCCCCAATGCCGGAATATATGTCGTTCGCCGAAGCCCCGGCGTTGGCACTGCGGAAGATATCCAGATAGACGTATTCGCCATAGAAGTAATTGGTGTCCGTCGGGTCGGCTGCGCAAAAACCGCCGTCGCCGCCATAGACGGTACTCCACGCGTTGCTGCCGGCCGTGGGCGTGAACCGCGGGGTGCCGTTGTCCTGCGTGCCGCCGACAATGGTCCCGCTGGTATTGTTGCCCGCCGCCCCATAGAATTGGGTGATCCCCAGTTTATTGTTGAGCGTGGTCCAACCGCTGCTGGACGAAGCGCTGTAGATATCCGCCGCTTGAAAAATGCCGCCGTCGTCGCCAATGTACACGGTGCGAATGCTGGAGCCATTGTAATTGGGCACACTCACAATGGCATGCTGGTCGGGATGAATTTCGCCGGTATAGCCGCCAATGTCGGTGAACGTGACACCGCCGTCGGTGCTGCGCCAGATATCCAACCCCCCGACCACCACGACGTTCGGGTTGGTTGGGTCCACCCAGATGCAGTTGTCATACCATCCCTGTCCGCCCAGGTACTGGTTGCCGGTGTTTTGGAGCGAATACGTCTGGCCGCCGTCGGTGGACAGGTACACTTCGCCCGAGTTGTTGTCCACGCCCGCATAAACCAGGTTTGGGCTGGAGGCGGCGTAGGCGACCTCCACCCGCCCGGCGGCAGGCAGCCCCGTGGCTGAATTCCACGTGATGCCCGCATCCAATGAGTAGAGCGCAACCGTGGTAAAAGGCGTGCCGGAGGCAATGCAGCTCGCCCCCGTGGCCGGGTTGAAGGCGATATCCAACACCGTTTCGGCGCTGTATTGCTGATTCCACGTTGTCCCGGCGTCCGTGCTGCGCCAGATGCCCGACTCCGTGGCCGCCAGAATGATCAGGTTGTTCGTGGGGCAGAGCGCCAGGCGGTTCACGTAGTAAAACGAAGCGTTGGCGGTGGCGGGAAGTTGCGTCCACGTCACGCCGCCATCCGTGGTCTTGAAGATGCCCGCGCCTTGCAGGGCGTCAATGTTATCCTCACCTTCGCCTGTCCCCGCATAGATCACGTTTGGATTGGTGGGATCCATCACCAGGCAGCCAATGGCCAGGTTGGCCATGAAATCATTGAGCGGAAACCAGCTTGCGCCGCCGTTTACCGTTTTCCACACGCCACCGCCCACGCTGCCCAGAAACATGATGCTCGTATTGGTGGGATTGATGACAATGGAACGCACCCGCCCGCCAATGTTGCCGGGCCCGATGCTCACCCAGCCGTTGGTGCTGATGCCGGCTACCGGGCTTGGCGCGTCGGTGGGCAACTTGGGGGATTTGGCGGGCGAAGACGTGGCGCCCGGCGCCTGCCACAGCCTGGCATCATAGGTCATGTTCTGCTTTTGCGACAGGGCCGTGAGCAAGGCATTCTCCGGAATCTTGCCGTTTTCATCTCGCATCAGCATCGCGCGGTATTCCATTTCCGCGCGGTGCAAGTCGAGGGGGTGCGCCGGGACGCTGGGCGCCAGCGCCCTGGCGTTGGCCGCGCCAAGGGCGGTCCAAACCAAGACGGCGAGCACAACCGCGGTTCCCAAGTTGCGTGTCGGACGATGTGGTGATTCAGGATTTTGCTTCATGGCGTTTTTTTCGGCATCTCGCTGATGGGGTGGTTCCAATGAGCACCGTCCTTTTCGGCTTTCGCTTCAATCCCCTGGGACCAAGCTCATGTCGGGGGAGAAATACAGAATGCGCCCGCAGCTCGGGCAGGTTACGAGTTCCGACGCTCCCCGGCAATGCGTCACGATTTGCGCGGGCAGCTTCATGTGGCAGCCGCCGCAGGCGATGTGTTCAATACCCACAACCACGTTTTCGCCCTTGCTCTTGAGGATCCGTTCATAGCGGTTGCGCGTGGTTTCATCCACCGCCCCGGCCAAGGCGGCGCGGTGGCCGTGCAATTCGGCGAGCTCCCGCTGCAAATTGCTCTCGCGCTGGTCCAATTCTCCGATCTGGTCGTCCAAGAGTTTCTTCGCGGCGGCGGCCTCGGCGGCGGCACGGGCGACCTCCTTTTGCGCGGCCTCGGCCTGCTCCATCAGGACGATTTGGGCGTCCTCGGTCTTGAAAATCTCGGCCTTGGCCATCTCGATCTCATGCGTCAGGGCCTTGTATTCTTCGTTCTTGCGGGTCAGCAACTGCTGGTTGAGGTATTTCTCGATTTGCGATTTCTTGGTCTCGATTTCCAAGTCGCGCTGCTTGCGGTCCGATTCGATTTGTTTGACGCGCAATTTCGCGGCCTCGAGCGAATTTTGCGTGGCGGCAGCCCGTGTGCGAAGGTAGTCGCGTTCCGGCCCGATCTGGGCGAGTTCCTGGGAAACGCGGAGAATTCTCCGGTCACGATCCTGTAAAATGAGCAGCTTCTCAATTGTTTCTTGCATTGAATGATGGAAAATAACCGTGGTGGGCGTCCAAGTCAATCCGCGCTGGCGGATAAGCGGTGCCTTAATCTGCGGAGCGCGGGTCTGTGACCCGCAGCCGCTTCGCAAGTCAGAATATGCTTGAAGTAAATCGGAAGCGGCTTGGCGCTTGAACGTTGCCGCGAGTCACAGACCCGCGCTCCGAAGGCGAATCAGGACGCTCCCGCGGATAAGCGCTTGTTTCAACCCCGGATTCCGTCCTAGAATGGTCCCCGGATGCATCAATTCCGATACGTTGGCAACAAACTGTTCTGCGAAGCGGTGGCGGTGGAATCGCTCGCGGAGAAATATGGCACGCCGCTGTACGTCTATTCGCAGCAGACGCTGACCGCCCATTTTCAAAAGCTCGACGCCGCGCTGGCGCCGCTCGACCACCTGGTTTGTTTCGCCATGAAGGCGAACTCCAACCTTTCGGTCATGCGCGCGCTGGCCAATCTCGGCAGCGGTTTCGACGTGGTCAGCGCCGGCGAATTGCAGCGCGTCATCGCCGCCGGCGGCGATCCCCGGAAATGCGTCTTTGCCGGCGTGGCCAAGACGGAGGCGGAAATCGCCTTTGCCTTGCGGCAGGGCATTTACTCGTTCAACTGCGAAAGCGAGCCGGAGATTCAGCGCATCCAGCAGGTGGCCGCCCGCCTCGGGAAAATCGCGCCGATTGCCGTGCGCGTGAATCCCAACATCGCGGCCCACACCCACGCCAAGATCACGACGGGCACCTACGAAAACAAATTTGGCATCGCCTTTGAACAAATCGAAGGCGTCTATGCCCGCGCCCGCAAACTGAAAAACCTCTGGCTGCGCGGGTTGCAAATGCATATCGGCTCGCAGCTCACGCAAGTCCGGCCGTTTGAACTGGCCGTGAAGAAAGTCCTGCCGCTGGTGCAGCAACTGGCGGCGAAGTACAGCCTCGAATTTTTCAGCCCCGGCGGCGGCTTGGGCATCATTTACGATCCGGCCCTGGCCAGCGGCGCGGCGGATTGGTGGCAGTCCCCCGCGGCCAAAGGTCTGCTGACGCCGGCCACTTATGCCGAAAAACTGCTGCCGTTGCTGCAACCGCTCAAGCTGAAAATCCTGCTCGAACCGGGCCGGTTCATTGTGGGCAACGCGGGCATTTTGGTGACGCGGGTCGAATACGTGAAACGGACGGGCCGGAAGAATTTCGTGATTGTGGACGCGGCGATGAACGACCTTATCCGCCCGGCCTTCTACGATTCCTATCACGAGATCGTCCCGCTCGTGAAAAAGCACGGCGCCACAGTATCGTCCGACGTCGTCGGCGGCATCTGCGAATCGGGCGATTATTTCTGCAAGGACCGGCCGCTGGCGAAAGTCGGCGCGGGCGACCGGCTGGCGCTCTTGAGTGCGGGCGCCTACGGCTCGGTCATGGGCAGCAATTACAACACGCGCCCGCTGCCGGCGGAAATCTTGGTGAGCGGACGCAAAGTGGCGGTGGCCCGCCGCCGGCAGGCCGTGGAAGACTTGTGGGCCAGTGAAACTGTGGCACCCTGGCTCATGTAGCGTCAGGCATCCCTGCCTGACGTAGAGCCGGGCTTCCCAGCCAGGCGGAGAAAACCGCGCGCAGATTGAGGCGCGTTGAAATTGTGTGAGACACGGAACTTGCCCCGCTCTTTCCGGGCGGCAAGGATGCCTGACGCTATGTCTTGGCGTTAGGCGGCCCTTGATGCGTGATGTTCGTTAGCGGCTGACACGGGCTGCGGGGAAGCCATTGCGCGTAGGGGCGGGAAATGGCTGCGAACGGGAATTGGGTCGCACTACCACCGCCCGCCCAGCCGGCAACGCCGTGAAACAACATCATGAAATGCACAATAACTACAAAACTGGGAACCGTTCACGGCCTGTTCATGGCCGCTGGCAGATGAATGATAAAGAGTATCGTCGCGCAGGCGGCACAATACCACTTCCATGAGGCCACGATGAAACAGAGCATTGATGAAGGTCTGGTTTTCACAATTCCTTTGTCGGAAACATTTTTTGGGCTTGGTCAATTGATCGTGTGGCAGAAGCCAATTTATTACATGGTGGCTTACGATTTAAAATCTGAATCGCCTACTATCGACGAAGCACAAGCATTGAGACCAGTCTTAATGGGGAATTTCTTCGATGTGTTAATCCGCAATGGCCGATGGCACGCTATCGGGAAATCGCCTATTCCGAAAGTCTTGTTTCCCTGCTTCAAAATAAAGATTGGTGACAAGTTTTACGTCGAAAGCTGGGACCAACTGCGGAAACGTGAGGCTGCCGCCGACGATTTGGCAGTCCTTCAGTTTCGTACGAATTATGGTCCCATCATACTAGAAAATGCTTTGAAAGCCCATTTTGGGATCATACCTTGGGAAAGGAGTTTTGACCCTTTGAAGGTTGAGCATGTCAGAAATCTCTCTGGAATGTGCTAATTTCTTGCCGCAGAGGGCACAGAATCTATTGTGCGGAGAATGAGTGCCGTTGAAGAGGGAAACGGGGCATACCTGCACAACCGCATGAATTGGGTTTGCCGTTATGAGCCGGCGTGCCACCCATGCGGCCACCAGACCACCCGCAATGCCGTTGAGGTCGTGAATTCGGATTGGAGGCAATTCTGGCTCGCCCACTGGTTAGGGAGGGAGGGAGCTGCGGGCCCCAGGTCAGCATAAATCAGAGCAAGTCAGACCCTTGGGATCATGCAACTGGCCCGTCAGGCAAGCACGCCTGACGCCAACACGGAACGCCAGTCTCTACCGCGGCTGGTTTCAAAAGGCCAATCATCGAGCCGTGGCGGGAGGCCGGTCCATCCTTCGCAGTATTGCTACGGAGGACGAGCGCTCCGGTTCGCCGGCACTTATCGTCCATTTGGCCGGCGGACTTGAGGAATTTATTTTCAGAAATCGGCGCTTCCCGCTTTGCAATTTTGCCCGCGTGGCATTAAATTTGTCCGGTTGAACAGCGAATTCTCCATCGCAGCTTACTGGTCCGACGGCATGGACGAGGATGGCTTGGCTGATTGGGCGCGGCGCCTGCGGGCACGGCTCCCGGCGCCAACGGTGTCCCTGGGCCTCGTTTTCATGTCGCCCAAGTTCTTCCCGCACGCCCAGCAGGTGCTGGAGATCCTCCGCGTACACGGACGCATCCCGCTGCTGGCGGGCTGCTCCAGTTCCAGCCTGATCGCCAACGCCGAGGAAATCGAATCCGCGGGCGGACTTGTGTTGGCGCTGTATTCCCTGCCCGGCGCCACGCTGAAAGGCGTTCGCTTCACACAGGAGAATGTCGAGGAGGCGGCCGACGAGCATTTTTGGGAGGTGGAGACCGGCGTCGCCAAGCAACAGGTGAACAGCTGGCTGGCATTTATTGACCCGTTCCACCTCGATGCGGAAAGCTGGCTGCGTTCGTGGAACAAAAACTATTCTCCCCTGCCGGTTTATGGCGGGCTGGCGGCGGGCAATTTTCCCGAACCGCTGGCGCAGGTGTATCTGGACGGCGAGGTGTTCGAGGATGGCGGAGTGGCGGTGGCCATCGGCGGAGACGTGGCTCTGGCTGGCGTCATCTCGCAAGGCTGCACGCCCATCGGCGAAGCCTGGACCCTCACGCGGGTGGAACAAAACCTGATCCGCCACATCGGCAACCGACCCGCTTATACCGTCCTCTCCGAGACCGTGTCCCAACTTTCCCAGGAAGACCAGCGCAAAGTGGCCGGCAACTTGTTCATCGGCCTGGTGGTCAATGAATATCTCGATGAATTCCACCGGGGTGATTTTCTCGTGCGCAACCTGCTGGGAGGCGATCCCAATTCGGGCGTGCTGGCCGTTGGCGCCCTGCCGCGCATGGGGCAAACCATCCAGTTTCAGCGCCGCGATGCCGCCGGCGCCGATGAAGACATGAACGCGCTGCTGGGCCGCGCCAAAACCGAACTGGCCGGACGGACAGTTTATGGCGGCTGCCTGTTTTGCTGCAACAACCGGGGCAAGGGCCTGTTTGGCCGCCCCAACCACGATTCCGCCTTGGTGCAGACTCATTTTGACCTGTCCGGACTCAGCGGTTTTTACTGCAACGGTGAACTCGGGCCGGTGGGGGACAAGAACTTTTTGCACAGTCATACGGCCGTTCTGGCCTTGTTTGTGAAAAAGTAACCGTAATTCGCGATTGCATTTGCCCGCAAAGCCGTCATCCTGAACACCTAAGTTGTGCCTGACGAACAATCAAATTTGAATTCGCCCGCTTCTGCGCGCCGCCCCGCCGGTCGCTTGGCGGCACGCCGCCGCGGTCGCCGTGGCGGACGTGGCCGCGCCCGCGGGCCGCGCCCGCCGGCGGCCAATCCTGACATGCCCGCCGAAACGCCACCGCCCGCCCCCGAATTGGTGGAAGAAGCCGCCGCGCAGAATGCCGTAGCGGAGCCCGAAGCCGACACCTCCGGTGACTTTCGCGAGCCCCACCCCGAAGAACCCGCCGAGTCCGCGCCGCTGGAAGAAATTTCTCCCGCGCCTGCAGAACCTCTGACTCCGACGACGGCGGAAGCCGCGCCCGAAGCCGCGCCCGAACCCGCGGCGGAGAGCTCCCGGCCACCGGCGCGCGAGCCGGAAAGAGCACGTCGCCCGGAACGTCCGCCCCAGCCCGAATACCGCCGTCCTGAGCCCCGGCCGTGGGTCAAGCCGGCCGATTTTCGTCCCGCCGAGACCTCCGCCATCAGTCAGGCCGTGGCGCACGCCACGGAAATTGCCGAATCGTTGAAGCACACCATTGACGAGTTGGACGAGATTCTCGAACTGGTCGAAATTGCCGAGCGCCAGAAACTCGCCGATGAGCGGGAGATTGAGGAACTTCGCCGCGCATTGCGCCGCATTCAGCCGCCGCGCCACCAGCCGCCGCCGCGCGGTCCGCGTCACGAGGAACCGCATCGCGGCTACCGGGGGGAACCCCATCCGCGCCACGAAGAATCGCGCCAAGCCCGGCAGGAAGCCCAGGAGCAATTTCAGCGGCCCGAAGAACCGCCGCGTCCCCCCGAAGCTGGCGAGCCGCCGCCCCGCGTGGATTGAGTTTATTTCCGCGCCATGAACCTCGCGGAAAAACAAATTCAACTCACGGCGGAACTGGCGGCGCTGAAAAGCGGACAGGACCGCCTCGCGTATGTGGTCGCAAAGGCCAAGTGTCGCCCTGCCCTTGCCCCCGAACAGCGCGTGGAGGCACAGCTCATTCCCGGTTGTCTGGCCAAGCTGTGGTTTGTTCCCCAAGTTCGCGAAGGTGCTTGTAGCTTTGCCTGCGATTCTGATTCGCTCGTGGTCAAGGCCATTGCCGGCCTGCTCTGCGATTTTTATAGCGGCCACGCGGCGGCAGAGATTCTGGCGCATGATCCGCGATTTCTCGCCCCGCTCGGCATTACCCAGCACCTTACCCCCAACCGCCGCAACGCGCTCTCCAAAGTCTGGGAGCACATCCGGCAATTTGCGGCGGCGACAAACGTGGAGGCGCAAAGGACGCAGAGAACCGCAGAGGAAGCATGAAGCTGCAATCCGAAATCCGGAATCCGAAATCTCAAAGAATTCCGAAGCCCGAAAGCCGGACCAAGCCGGAACCATTGAGTTCAGCCACAGATGGACACAGATGGACACAGATAAAAGCGGATTTTTGGTTGACGCGCTGGCAACCATCAATTCATTCATCCACCCGTCCCACCATACGATCTGGTGTTATCCGTGTCCATCTGTGTGCATCGGTGGTTGATGTTTCGGACTGCTTTCGGATTTCGGGGATTCGGATTTCGGGTTTTCCACTCCTGCCGTGAAATTTTTCGACGCGCACAACCATTTGCAGGACGACCGTTTCGCCAGGCGGCAGCCCGAGCTGCTAGCCGCGTGCGAAAAGGCCGGCGTCGCCCGCCTGGTCGTCAACGGCGCTTGCGAGAGCGACTGGCCGCAGGTACTCGCGCTGGCGCGGCAACACCCCATCATCCTGCCGAGCTTCGGCTATCATCCGTGGTATGTCTCCGAGCGCACGCCGGACTGGAGGCGGCAACTGGAAACTCTTCTCGACCGCATTCCAAGCGCCGTGGGCGAGATTGGTCTCGATCGCTGGAAGCCGGATTTGCCGTACGCGCATCAGGAGGAAATTTTCCTCGCGCAACTCCGGTTAGCCGCCGAACGCAACGTACCGGTGAGCATTCATTGTTTGCGGACTTGGGGCCGGCTTCATGAATTGCTGCGCCAGCATCCGCGTCCGGCGCGGGGCTTCGTATTGCACAGCTTTGGCGGCCCGGCGGAGATGGTTCCGGCCTTGGCCAAGCTTGGCGCGTATTTCAGCTTTCCCGGCTATTTTCTGCACGCCCGCAAACTTCGCCAGCGCGAAGCCTTTAGCCATATCCCGCCCGACCGGCTGCTCCTCGAAACCGACGCCCCTGACCAACTCTTGCCAGAGGATCGAAATCGCTTTCCCCTAACTGATGCAGGAGGCAAGCCCCTGAATCATCCGGCCAATATCGCGGCGGTGTACGAAGGGCTCGCGGGATTCCTTGGTGAACGTGTGGAATCGTTGGCCATGCGCGTGGAGGACAATTTTCAAAAGGTGTTTGGGGGCATCAAGTAGGGCAGGCATCCCGCCTGCCCATCGGCAAAGCTGATAAACGGATCGCATCGGAGCGCCGGCCGCTGGCCCGGCGTGTTTCCGTGAAGCCGGACGAACACCACTTCCCAATCTGAATTTTGACGCCGCCCGAAGACGATAATCGGGCTCAGTTGAAGCGGCAGAGGCGCCTTTGACAATAGCCCGCAGGTTCAACTGCGGATTCGAGGCGCGCAAGCCGAATCCGTCCCGGCGGGACGGTTGAAGCGTGGGCTTGCCCCATACCGTTGGGTGTATCACTTGGTTGAAAAGATTTGTCTCCGGGCTCAAATCGTGTTCAATCGTGGCGGGTGAATCTGCTGGAAAAACTCAAAGCGGTCGTTGCCGGCCTGACGGTTCCGGAGCATTTGCGCCGTGGCCAACTGGGCGAGCGGGCGGCGAAGCGGTTTCTGCAACAGCGGGGTATGAAGTTTCTCACCGCCAATTTTCGTTCGGCGCGCGGCGAGATTGACTTGGTCTTCCGCGACGCGGATTGCCTGGTCTTCACCGAAGTCAAGGCGCGCTCGTCCGAGGACTGGACGCGGCCCGCCGCCGCCGTGAACGCGCGGAAGCGGCGGTTGCTCTCGCAGGCCGCGCTGGATTATCTGCGCCTGCTGAAACATCCCGCGGTGAAAATCCGGTTCGACATCGTGGAGGTGTTGCTGGCCGACGGCGCGGTGCGCGAAATCCGGCATCTGCCCAACTCGTTTCCCATGAGTCAGCCGTATCGCTATGGGTGATGCGGCAGAAACTTGTAACCGTTCATCCTCGAGAAACGTATGCTTGATTATATGAAGCGACTGTTGATCCCCGTCCTGCTGGCCGTCCTGGTGGCCGGTTGCAGCAAGCCAAAGCCCGCGGTGGATATTTGGGCGGCGGCGGGCGCGGGAAACCTCGAGGCGCTAAACCAAAATCTGGCCGCCGGCATAAAAGTCGATGCCCGGGAACCCAGCGGCGGGAGCACGCCTTTGATGGTTGCAGCTCTGTTTGGCCGGACGGAAGCCGCCACACTGCTGCTGCAGAAAGGCGCCAAGCTTGACGCGCGGAATAATGACGGGGCCACGGCGTTGCATGTCGCCGCCTTTTTCTGTCAGCCGGACACAGCGCAGTTGCTGCTGGACAAAGGTGCGAGTGTCACCGCCAAGAACAACAGCGGCGCAACTCCTCTCGATTTGGTTTCCGGGGAGTTCACCCCGGAACTGCGCGATATCTATGTCTATATCGCGGGCTCCTTGCATCTGCCGCTGAATCTGGAGGCCATCAAGCGCGGCCGGCCGGAGATGGTGGAACGGCTCCGCAAAGCGGGGGGCGGATAGGTGGCTGATTTCATCGCGATCGAGCGAACTCGTGTGAGACGAAACTGGCGCGAAGCAACCGGATTCACCTTGATTGAGCTGCTGGTGGTCATTGCCATCATCGCCCTGCTCGCCGCCTTGCTGTTGCCGGTTTTGTCCCGGGCAAAAGCCATGGCGCAGCGGACGAATTGCCTGAACAATTTGCGGCAGATCAGCCTGGGCATCCACCTGTACGCCGGAGACAGCGGCGGCACTTTGCCGGCGGCGCCGAATGTGACCGGCTGGGGCATCGAAACCAATCATTGGGCTCTTTTTTACAAGCGGCTGATAAAGAATTATGTGGGACTCCATGAGCCATTCTCGCCGCAGGACCGGCTGTTTGCCTGCCCAGTGGATGTTTTCTATTATGATGTTCCCAGCATGACCTACGAGGCCCAAAGTCTGCATGACCAATCCAATTCCGATTATTCGAGTTATGGGTTCAACGGCGCCAATGGCAGCCCCTACAACCCGCCGCCTGCCTACCTGAATGAAACCACCTTTCCCGGCGTTTTTGGGCGGAAACAAACGGCGATAAGAAACCCGGTCAAAACGGTTCTGCTGGCGGAGTTTTCGGCGATCTTCCCCTGGTCCTGGCACGGATTACAGAAATTGCCGGCGGACCAAAACGGGGTGAACGATGCCAAGAACATCGTTAGCTTCGTGGATGGGCACGTGAGCTATATCAAAATTTATTGGAACTCGGATTTCAGCACCACGTCGTGCTGCTACGATCCGCCGACTGGCTACGATTACCAATGGAGTGGAGATTGATTGGAACGTTTTGCTTCGTTCCGCTAAAGGGAAAGGATTTTGGCCGCGAGGTTTTCGCCGTTCAGTTCCAAAACGGCGCGCGTGGGCGCGGGCTCCAGGGTTGCCGGCGCCGACCACGGGGCTTGGGCGTTTACTGAAACTGGCCCGTCCAGGCCGGCTGCGCGGAGCTGGATGCGGTCAGCAGTCGCGTCCACCCCGGCGGTGGCGGCGGCAAATTGCCGGCGCCACGCGGCGAAATCGGCGGCGGTTTTCAATCCATTGCCAATGCGCAGCCACAGTGCCGCGCCAGCCGCGTGGCCGCTGAAGACCGGGTTTGCGCCGGGCGCGGCGTGCTCCACCGCCAGCCGCACCGCGCCATACTTATTGCCGTCGTAAAGCAGAAAAATCCGCGCGTCGGCCCCGTCTAGACCACGCGCCCACGGCACGCGCAAGCCGCACGCGGCGGCGCCTTTTTGGATGGCCACGACTTCGCCCGGATTCACCGGCTCGCGCCCGGGACGATTTTGGTCCAAGGAAATTTGCCGGTCGCCGATCCAATAGGAATCCACGTTCATCGGCAGCACAAAATTGGATACGAGCGTGGTGGCATTAGTCGGGAGGTCCGCGGCGCGATAGATCACCAGGCCAAGGGCGTCGCCATTCCGTTGCGCTCCCGTCCAAAATGGACTGAGGTGGAACGCTTTTTGATGCGCGCCGGCCGCGATTTTTTTCTGGCCGTACGGATCGTC
>Ga0316231_1001777_pt1 | contig 22605 bp, 27 predicted proteins | sample TBH18027metaG_FD_206002 | JGI IMG/M metagenome (GOLD analysis project Ga0316231, IMG submission 206002) | Freshwater microbial communities from Trout Bog Lake, Wisconsin, USA - TBH18027 | ecosystem: Environmental > Aquatic > Freshwater > Lake > Hypolimnion/Profundal zone | place: USA: Wisconsin... | reverse complement strand
GAGATAATCTTTTTCTGGGGGCGCCGAACCTGCTAGATGCAATTCATTTAAGGCGCTTACCTTTTGAGAGGACTGTGCTCCCAGATTGCTCTGAATTTGCGCAGATCCTTGAAGATTCATTCCCACCCCAATGACCATCCAAGTGGGGTCACCGACTTTGGTTTGTCCGCCTTCGATGAGAATGCCGCCCAATTTAGCGCCATTGAGCAAGATGTCGTTGGGCCACTTCAGTCGTAAGCCCTGTTGGAGTAAAAGGTTCGGGGTCGTCGCGCAAGCGGCAGCGATCCCTTCTATCACTGCTAAACCAATGAGTAGACTGAGGCCGCTCAGTTGCGCAATATTTCTCTGGAAGGGGTATGCCAGGGAAAAACACAGGGAGTCTTCTGGGGTGGCGATCCAGGTTCTGCCGGCCCTACCTTTCCCGGCGGTTTGCCGATGAGCCATGCGCGCCACTGGATCGATCAGCGCACCAGCGCGCCAGCGCGCTAAGAGATCGTCATTTGTTGATCGCGTTTCTGCTACTCGTTCCAAGATGCAATTTGTGCCCATTTCTCCATTGTAGAAAGGTCTGCCCTAGAATTGGGGAATGCAGCAAAAAGATCGTCGTCCTCATAAATTTATCTGGCCGCTACAGGCGATGCCCTTGGCTAGGGCAATGAGCCTGGTCTATGCCTTGCTGATTCTCTATGTGAGCCTCAATCCCTTTGAGTTTGATTTCCAGAATGGGGTGACTGGATGGGCTTGGCTCAGCGCACCAATGCCCCGATTTGTGACGGTATTTGATGTCTCGGTGAATCTGTTGGCTTACATACCACTGGGGTTTTTGGTAGTCTTTGCCGCCTATCCCCGGTGGCATAACTATGCCGCTTTAGGTCTCGCCTTGGCCTTTGCTGCGATCTTAGCCTTTGGGGTTGAAACCCTCCAGACTTGGTTGCCAACCCGCATTCCCAGTCAAATGGATTGGTGTGCAAATGTATTGGGGGCTCTCATTGGCGGTTTATTGGCCATTCCTTTGGGGCCTCAGTGGCTATCCGGAACAGTGATTCGTCGACGTTTTGATGTTTGGTTCGGGTCCAATTGGAGTGCTTGTGCCTTATTTTTGCTGTTTCCCTGGTCACAGATTTACCCGCAAAGCTCTTGGTTGGGTACGGGAGTTTGGGGGCACGCTATCTTTGGTTCAATTGATTGGGGTACAACGGTGATTAACCAGCTGGCCCAAGAAACCGTGATTACGGCAATGTGTTGGTTGGGCGTGGCATTACTGCTATCTTTAGGAATGCGCCCGAGGGCGCCGCAGTGGCTGCTCTTAAATGGTTTGTTGTGCTTAACCTTATTCATCAAGACGGTATTTACAGGATTGCAATTTGGAGCAGACCTTAGTTTGCTGTGGTTGACGGTGGGCGCGGTGTGGGGGATGGTTTTGGCCAGCGTTTTATTGTGGGCTATCTTGCACTTTTCCAATGAGGTCAGGTTTTGGATTGCATTGGCGTGCTTGCTTGTGGCGACGGTAGCAGTCAACTTACTTCCTGATAACCCCTATTTTGTCTTGACAATGCAGCATTGGTATCAAGGTCGTTTAGTCCACTTTAATCAATTAATGCAATGGGTTTCGGTGGTATGGTTACCCTTAGCCTTAATTTGGGCTATTCGTAATACCTTGCCATTTAAAACCCCTAATGAGTGAATTTCTGATGAGCTTTCAGCACCATGTATTTTTTTGTTTGAATGAACGTAGCAATGGCGAAGATTGCTGTGCGCAACATAATGCCCAGGGATTATTTGATTACGCAAAATCTCGAGTGAAAGAATTGGGCCTTGCTGGTCCTGGCAAGGTACGGGTAAATAAAGCGGGTTGCCTCGATCGTTGCGCTGATGGTCCAGTTGCAGTGATTTATCCAGAAGGGGTTTGGTATACATTGGTAGATGTGGAGGACGTTGAAGAAATGATTCAGTCCCACCTGATTCAGGGTCGACCAGTAGAGCGATTGCAGTTAGTTTAGAAAGTTTGAGAGATGAATAGCCGTACACAAGTAATCAAAATAGACGGGGTAGTTGGCCCAATTCAGATGTCCATTGACCTACCGGATGAGCTAAAAAGTGATCCTCAGTTTGCGGTGCGGGGTTTGGCGCTGGTGGCTCACCCCCATCCTTTACTGGGTGGCACCATGGACAACAAGGTTGCCCAAACCATGGCCCGTGCCTTTACTCAACTCGGCTATATCAGCGTACGCCCTAATTTCCGGGGGGTTGGTGAGACCGGTGGTGTTCATGATGATGGGGTCGGTGAGCTCGAGGATTTGCTGCATGTCAGTGATTGGATGCGTACCCCATCGAGTTGGGCGCAGGTTGCCGGAATCCAACATCAAGGATGGGTTGATGCTGCGAACACATTGCCCTTAGTGGTATCGGGATTTTCATTTGGTAGCTATGTGGGCACGCACTTGGTCCAGCGATTGGCGGACTTGGGCCGACCTGCTGAGCGTTTGGTAATGGTGGGTAGTGCGGCCGGAAAGTGGGAGCTGGCCCCCGTCCCGGCTGACACCATTTTGATTCATGGTGAAGTCGATGAGACGATTACTTTGGCGGCAGTATTAGATTGGGCGCGTCCTCAAGAGTTGACTGTGCAGGTTGTGCCCGGTGCAGATCATTTCTTCCATCGTAGACTGCATTGCATCCGCAACATTATTACGGGCGCCTGGTTAGGCATGCCTGATCATCGTCATCTGTGAGAGCGTTATGGCCGAAGAAAAATCTCTGATTGAATACCCCTCCTTATTTCCAATTAAAGTGATGGGTAAATCAAACCCAGAATATTTGCCTGCGATTGTGCACATTGCCAAGCAGTTTGATCCGACGTTTGATGAGAGCAAGATTGAGCAGCGACCCTCGAAGGACGGCAATTACCTGGGGCTTACTTTGCCGATTACTGCGACTAGCAGAGAGCAGTTAGACGAGTTATATAGAACCTTGTCTACGCATCCCTTGGTCAGCATTGTTCTTTAGTCTGATTAGATGCCTGCTTTGATAAAGCATTTGGGTTTGGTGGATTATCAATCCACCTATGATGCGATGCGGTCGTTTACACAGGCTCGCGATACGAATACTCCTGATGAAATTTGGGTGCTAGAGCATTCACCCGTTTTTACTTTGGGTTTAGCTGGTGATGCTGGCAATTTGCATACTCCGAGCAATCAAATTCCTCTGGTGCAGGTAGACCGAGGAGGGGAGATTACTTATCACGGCCCCGGGCAAATTGTGGTGTATTTGCTGCTTGACCTCAGACGCCTAGGTATTTTCGTAAAAGAGCTTGTTTGGAGAATTGAGCAAGCGCTTATTGACACTCTGGCTGACTATGGTTCATTGGCTGAAAGGCACGCCGGCGCACCTGGAATTTATGTAGCCAAGCAGGGGGGCATTGCGGCTGGATGGGAGGGCGCCAAGATCGCTGCGCTGGGCTTAAAAGTCTCCAAGGGCTGTTCGTACCACGGCCTAGCCCTCAATGTAGCAACCGATTTAGGGGCATTTACTCGCATTCATCCTTGTGGTTATGCAGGCCTAAAGACAGTCGATATGCAAACCCTTGGGATCGGGGACAATATAGAGATGATCAGTAAAACGCTTTTAGGACATCTGCAAAAGCAATTGACCCCATTATGACCACAGATAAAACTCTTACTCCAGGCGAAAACGAAACTCGTCAAGACCTTCATTACGATGCTTCTCGTAAGCAAAAGTCGAGCGAGAAGACGGCGCGCATTCCGATCAAGATTGTGCCGCTTGAGCAAGTGATTAAAAAGCCAGATTGGATTCGGGTAAAAGCCGCTTCTGGTAACTCTCGTTTTTCTGAAATTAAAAAGATCTTGCGTGAGAACGAATTAGTGACAGTTTGTGAAGAGGCAAGCTGCCCAAATATCGGCGAATGTTTTGGCAAAGGTACTGCTACTTTCATGATCATGGGAGATAAGTGCACCCGTCGTTGCCCTTTTTGTGACGTCGGTCACGGTAGGCCCGATCCACTGGATACCAAAGAGCCTGGCAATCTAGCAAGAACCATTGCCGCATTAAAACTAAATTACGTAGTGATTACCAGCGTGGATCGTGATGATTTGCGCGATGGGGGTGCCCTTCATTATGTAGAGTGCATTACCAAATCAAGAGAGCTTTCTCCTAACACGCGTATTGAGGTATTGGTTCCTGATTTTCGGGGCCGCTTAGATAAGGCTCTGGATATTTTTGCAGAACATGCGCCGCAAGGATTGCCAGATGTGATGAATCACAATTTAGAAACGGTGCCACGTTTATATAAGCAAGCGCGTCCAGGCGCTGACTATGCGCACTCGCTCAAATTGTTGCAAGACTTCAAAAAGCGTTTTCCGCACATCCCAACTAAGAGTGGCTTGATGGTAGGTTTGGGCGAGACTGATGAAGAGATCTTGGAGGTAATGCGTGATATGCGTGCGCACCAGATTGACATGCTAACGATTGGTCAGTATTTGGCTCCTTCTGGGCATCACTTGCCAGTTCAGCGTTATGTTCACCCGGATGTCTTTAAGCGCTTTGAGGAAGAGGCCTATGCCATGGGTTTCTCGCATGCTGCAGTGGGGGCGATGGTGCGCTCTAGTTACCATGCTGATCAGCAGGCGCATGGTGCAGGCGTTGTCTAGACCATTCATAGCAGACTGCATGCGCTGTATTGGAGTCAGTCTTGTGTTGCTGCTGGTAGCTTGTAGCCCCAAATTAGATTGGCGTAGCGTTCAGTCTCCGCAACTGCATTACATTGCCTTGTTCCCCGCTAAGCCGGAGAAGATCGAGAGAACCTTGTCGTATCAGGATCACGAAATACTGCAGACATTAGAAGCGGTAAAAGTGGATGATGATATTTATTCGGTGAGCACTATTCATTTGACTCAAGACCAGATGGCGTTAATGCCAGCAGTGTTAGCGCAGCTGCAAGATCATTTTTTTCAGAGTGCCGGAGTAAAAGAGCCTGATGCTCTGAGCGCTCAATCCGTTTACCAAACGGAGGGTCATGAACGGATTGCGGTGACAGATTATTTTTTAAATTTTCCAGCGACAAACGCAGATACGAGAATGATGCGAGTGCGTTGGATTACGCGTACAGCGGAGTTGCATGGGGCGTGGATTTATCAGGTATCTGTTTTACATACCGCTGCCGCCCATGAATCAGTTAAACCATTTTTATCGAGCGATGCTTATTCAAATTTCTTTGATGAATTTCATCCCGAGTAAGTCGGGTTTCGTAAAGTAATCCAGCGGGTTAGCGCTTTTCTAGGGCCGCTACTTTTGCTTCAAGCGCTTCTAGCTTCTCTCGTGTTTTTGCTAAAACCTTCGATTGCAGTTCAAATTCTTCGCGGGTCACCAGATCCATTTTCTGAAAACCTTGGTTCATCATGGCGCGCACACTCTTTTCCAAGTCTTGGGCTGGGGAGTTGCGAATAGCTTCTCCAACTTTGTTTTGCATGTCGCCAGCGATGCGTTGGATTTGTTCAAGGATTTCACCGGGTTTTTGCATGTTTTGCTCTGCTCGCTATTGGTTTGAGTTGCGTAAAAGATACACTTTTTATTTTAATTTAGATAGGCTTTTTAGCCTCCCAAGGGGCAAAAATCGAGAAAATTGCCTAATATTCACAATATTGGTGCAAATATGAGCACTAAAAAAGTGCATAAGCCTTAATACAGGGAATTGTCAGAAATAGGGTTATGGGACGACCTTCATCATCGATCCATGCAATAAAGCATTCAACCCATTTTTTCATTACAACCAGTAAGGAGCATTTTATGAAAACTTTTCAAAAGACAGCAATCTCTGCCGTGGCAGTAGGTTTGTTAGCCGGCCTAGGCTCCATCTCAGCATTCGCTGAAGATGCACCAGCTCCAGCGCCTGAAGTAAGCCCATTGACCGCTAACGTCACTGTAGCAAGCAACTATATCTACCGTGGTATCACTCAGTCCAATAACAAGCCAGCCATTCAAGGTGGCTTTGACTATGCAGATGACAGCGGTTTCTATGTAGGTAACTGGAATAGCTCAATTAGCTGGATCAGCGATGGTTATAACTCATCAGCTAATGCAAAAACACAAACTGGTAGCAATGGCGCAACTTATACCCCTGGCGTAACTGCTCCAATCGAGATGGACTTTTATGCTGGTTACAAAAAAGAGCTGATTGGCGCAGGTTTTGCTAGTGACTTCGGTGTCTTGCAATACTATTACCCAACTTCTGGTTTGCCTGGCGTGCAACCAAGTGCAACGGTAAATACTTATCCTGCAAGCCGTCAGGCAGCTGGTGTAAGCCCAAGCACAACAGAAATCTATGCAGCGCAAAACTTTACCTTTGGCCCAACTACTGGATTCTTCAAGTTCTCCTATGCAGTTAGCAACCTATTCGGCATTGAAAACTCTAAAGGCGCTTTCTATCCTGATTTAACGGCTAACTACGACACTGGTTTTTATGGCATTACTTTGAATGCTCATGCTGGTTATCAATATGTGCCTAACAATATCGTAGTGACTTCTGGTGCATCTGCTGGAACATGGAATATGAGCTACGCTGACTGGAAATTGGGTTTGACTAAAGACTTTGGTGGTGGCTTATCCGGCTCTGCGTATTACACTGGTACTAGTGCTCAAAAAGTTGGTAGCACTTACGTATATGGAACAGCCGAAGGTGGTAACGCTGGACGTGGTAACGCAGTCGTTGCTTTGACCAAAACTTTTTAATCATTTCCTCTGAACGGAGAAATATATGAAATTAATTACCGCAATCATCAAGCCCTTCAAGCTTGACGAAGTGCGCGAAGCTCTCTCAGAAGTGGGAGTTTCGGGCATTACCGTTACTGAAGTTAAGGGCTTTGGACGTCAAAAAGGTCACACTGAGTTGTATCGTGGTGCTGAGTATGTTGTCGACTTTTTGCCTAAGGTAAAAATTGAAGCTGCTGTTGAAGATGGCATCTTGGAGCGAGCGATTGAAGCAATTGAAAAATCAGCTCGTACTGGCAAGATTGGCGATGGCAAGATTTTTGTCTCCCCAGTCGAACACGTCATTCGTATTCGTACCGGTGAAACCGGCGCGTCAGCACTTTAAAGAGAGGTTCAAAATGTTAACTTGGATGAAACGACTCGTTGCTAGTGGTGCTATGGCTTTGGCCATTGGTGCAACTGGTGTGATGGTAACGTCACCGGCTTTTGCTGATGATGCAAAACCTGCTGTAACAGCACCTGCTGCTGCTCCTGCCGCGGCTGCTCCAGCTGCCGCTGCTGCTGCGCCAGTAGATACCGTAAACAAGGGCGATACCGCATGGATGTTGGTATCTACAGCATTGGTGCTGTTGATGACGCTTCCTGGTTTGGCTTTGTTCTACGGTGGCTTAACTCGTAGCAAAAACATTCTCTCAATCTGTATGCAATGTTTCATGATCTTCTCGGTAATTACAGTGCTATGGGCGCTTTACGGCTATAGCCTGGCATTTACCGAAGGGGGAGCATTCATTGGTGGATTCGATCGCTTATTCTTGGCTGGCTTAACTCCAGACTCGATTGCTGCAACCTTTAGTAAAGGTGTTGGCATTCCTGAGTATGTATTTATGGCTTTCCAAGCAGTGTTCGCAACCATTACTTGCTGCTTGATCATTGGTTCTTTTGCTGAGCGTGCTAAGTTCTCTGCCATCTTGGTATTTATGGTGATTTGGTTCACATTTAGCTACTTGCCAATCGCTCACATGGTTTGGTTCTGGCCTGGTCCTGATGGCTTTACCGATGCTGATGCAGCTGAAAAAGCAACTGCAGCTGCTGGTTGGTTATTCCAAAAAGGCGTGCTCGACTTTGCTGGCGGTACCGTTGTTCACATCAATGCAGCGATCGCTGGTTTGGTTGGTTCATTCGTGATCGGCAAACGCTTGGGTTATGGCAAAGAGTCAATGAAGCCACATAACATGGTTTACGTGATGACTGGTGCTGCTTTGTTGTGGTTTGGTTGGTTCGGTTTCAATGCTGGTTCAGCATTGGAAGCAAACGGTAGCGCAAGCTTGGCGTTTGTGAATACCTACTTAGCTACTGCCGCTGCTGTATTGGCTTGGTCATTCGCAGAATGGATCCATAAAGGCAAGCCATCTATGTTGGGCGGTGCATCTGGTTGCGTAGCAGGCTTGGTTGCAATTACTCCTGCTGCTGGTTTTGTTGGCCCAATGGGCGCACTCGCAATCGGCGCTGCTGCTGGCGTAGTTTGCTTGTGGGGTGTTACTGGTCTCAAGAAAATCTTGGGCTCAGATGACAGCTTGGATGTATTCGGTGTGCATGGTACAGGTGGTATTTTGGGTGCATTGTTAACTGGCGTATTTGCTGATCCAGCATTGGGCGGCACAGGCGTTTGGGATTATGTAGCCAATGCTGTAACCCCTGATTACTCAATTGCTAGCCAATTGTGGATTCAAGCTCAAGGTGTTCTGACTACCCTCATTTGGTCTGGCGTGGTTTCATTCATCGCCTTCAAATTGATCGATATGGTGATGGGTCTCCGCGTTAAGGAAGAAGAAGAGCGCGAAGGCTTGGATATCAGCTCACATGGTGAATCTGCCTACGAGTCTTAATCTGTTTACCCCTTACTAGGCGGCTTTGGTTGGCTGCCTAGTTTTTAAGCGCGGGATCCTTGGATCCCGCGTCTTTCTTTTAAAAAACTTACAATGGTGAAATGGTCCCACATCTCATCACAGCACTTAGCGGCCCTTTACTCGAACTCGAGTCAAAGGTTTTAGAGGCAACCCCCACCATCGAGCGCTGGTTTAGGCTGGAATGGCAGGAGCATACCCCGCCTTTTTACTGTTCCGTAGATTTGCGGAATTCTGGTTTTAAGCTTGCCCCGGTAGATACCAATCTTTTTCCTGGCGGATTTAATAATTTATCCCCCCAAATGCTGCCGTTGGCAGTCCAGGCAGCGATGGCTGCTATTGAGAAGATTTGTCCGGAAGCTAAAAATCTATTGCTGATTCCAGAGCGACATACGCGCAATACCTTCTATTTGCAAAATATCGCACGCCTTTCCTCGATTTTGCGTCAGGCGGGCTTAAATGTTCGTCTTGGCAGTTTGTCTGATGAGATTAAAAAACCGACTTGGATTGAGTTGCCCGATGGCAATCGCTTGTTGATGGAGCCTTTGGCTCGCACCGGCCTTAAGAAGCAGCGTTTAGGGCTAAAGGATTTTGATCCATGCTCCATTTTGCTGAATAACGATTTGTCAGCAGGGATTCCGCCTATTCTTGAGAATGTGCACGAGCAGTATTTATTACCGGGATTGCATGCTGGCTGGCATGTTCGCCGTAAGTCAGCACATTTTGCTGCATATGAAGAAGTAGCAAAGAAGTTTGCCAAGGTTGTAGATATTGATCCGTGGATGATTAATCCATACTTTACGAGTTGTTCGAACATTAATTTTCATGAGCGTAAAGGTGAAGATGAGTTGCAAACAGCAGTAGAGCAAATCCTCAAGAAGACTGCCAAGAAATACCGTGAGTACGGCATCAAAGAAAAGCCCTATGTCGTGGTCAAGGCTGATGCCGGAACCTATGGCATGGGTGTAATGGTGGTAAATGATCCCGCTCAACTTAAAGGCTTGAATCGCAAAGACCGCAACAAAATGAGTGTGGTGAAAGAAGGCCTAGAGGTGAGTGATGTGCTAATTCAAGAGGGCGTTTACACCTTTGAGAAAGTTAATGAGGCTGTCGCAGAGCCCGTCGTGTACATGATCGATCGCTATGTGATCGGTGGCTTCTATCGCGTGCATACAGACCGAGGTCCGGATGAAAATCTGAATGCGCCAGGGATGCACTTTGTGCCACTGGCTTTCGAGCAAAACTCGATGCCAGACTTAGCGGCTAAGCCTGGTAGCGCTGCACCGAACCGGTTTTATTTGTATGGAGTGGTTGCGCGCTTAGCTTTATTGGCTTCATCTTTAGAGCTTGAGCGTACTGATCCAGATGCCGAGCTGTTATAAGCTGAAACATTCCGGGTAAATAACATGAACCTTTTATTCATTGCAGATCCATTGGAATCTTTCAAGATTAGTAAAGATTCCACGCTGGCAATGATGCGTGTAGCGCAAGAGGCGGGCCATCATCTGTGGTTTTGTCAAAGTCGCCAAATTTTGTGGAGAGACAATCTTGTAGTGGCTGATTGTCAGTCGCTGACAATTAAGCCGAGTGGCACATCTTGGTTTGAGTTGGGCGCCATGGAGAGTCGCGCTTTAAATACATTCTCGGCAGTGTTCATGCGTACTGATCCACCTTTTGATATTGAGTACCTCAATACAACGTGGTTGTTGTCTGCGGCGGTACGACAAGGTGCATTTGTTCTGAACAATCCTACGGCTATTCGGGATCATTCTGAAAAGCTATCGATTACTGAATTTCCAAAGCTGATACCACCCACTGTCGTAACGCGTGAGCTTGATGCGGTTCAGGCCTTTCATCGTCAACATCGCGACATTGTGATTAAGCCATTAGATGGTATGGGTGGCATGGGCGTGTTCCGGGTCGGTGCAGATGGCCTAAATTTAGCTAGCATTGTTGAAACCCTGGGTGAGAATGGCGCCAGAACCTTGATGGCACAACGTTTTTTGCCAGAGATAGCACAGGGAGATAAGCGGGTACTTCTCATTGGTGGCGAGGTAGTGCCGTTCGCTTTGGCACGCATTCCCCAGGGTAGTGAAATTCGCGGTAATTTGGCTGCTGGTGGTAAAGGTGTTGCGATGCCTTTAAGTGATGCCGAAAGGGTTGTAGCCGAAACGGTAGCCCCCATTCTGAATACTCGCGGTTTGTTCTTAGTAGGGCTAGATTTGATTGGGGGATATATCACCGAGATTAATGTGACAAGCCCTACTTGTTTTGTGGAAATCACAGAGCAAAGTGGCTTTGATGTCCCTGGATTTTGGTTAAAAGCACTTGAAAAGGCCTTGCCATCAACATGACCGGAATTGTGATCGTGGCACATACCCCCATTGCTAGTGCCATGCTTAGTTTTGCTGAGCATACTTTTGGAGTCGTTCCAGAGCGGATTAGTGCGGTTGACGTTCCGCCGCATGAGGATACCAAAGAGAGCTTTGAGCGCGTTGTGGAGGCTAGCAAAAAGGTGGATTCCGGAAACGGGGTTCTGATTCTCACGGATGTGATGGGTGCTACGCCGGCCAATGTTGCATCTAAATTAGAGTCTGCTGCTCCATCCTCTGAGCTACCTTCCCCCATTATCGTGTTAACTGGCGTGAATTTGCCAATGTTAATGCGCTGCATTTCTCATCGCGGAGAGGGCTTGGAGAGCGTAGCTCAGAAAGCGCTACAGGGTGGCCAAAATGGTATTTTGCGCTTAGGCACCAAAGTTGTGTAACCATACGATTAAAGAATATTCTCACTATGCCAGTCTCTGAAATTGAAATCATTAATAAGTTAGGACTTCACGCCCGAGCATCAGCGAAGTTATCTCAACTGGCAGCCCAGTTTCCTTGTGAAATACTTTTGTCACGGAATGGGCGTCAAATTAATGCCAAGAGCATTATGGGCGTGATGATGTTAGCTGCCGGGCTGGGAAGCACTGTGACTTTGGAAACAGTGGGTGAGAAAGCCGATGAGGCTATGCAAGCTCTCACTGATTTAATTCAGAATCGTTTTGGTGAAGGTGAGTAATAGTGACGTTTGCTTTGCATGGTATTCCAGTATCCAAAGGCATTGCCATCGGCAAGGCGGTACTGATTTCGCATGCGGCATTAGAGGTGAGTCATTATCTCGTTGAGGTCGGAAAAGAACAGGATGAAGCACAAAAACTCCTAGATGCATTTGAACAAGTGCGTCTTGAGTTGGAGCAATTGCGTTATGGATTGCCAAAGGATGCCCCTCAAGAGATGGGCGCGTTTTTGGATGTTCATGGGATGATTCTGGCAGATCCGGCACTGGCAGAAAAACCCTTAACCTTAATTCGCACTCAACGATTAAATGCTGCTTGGGCCCTTACGACTGAGTTGAATGACTTATTGGGGCAATTTGCTGAGATGGAAGATCCGTACCTGAAGGAGCGGGCTAACGATATTCGGCAGGTTGCAGAACGAGTCCTGAAGGCGTTGAAGTCTCAAGAAAAAGATTCTGCCACGGATCCTGAATTGGCAGCTTTGGGGGATGTCGATGTCGATACCATCGTGGTGGCACATGACATTGCTCCACATGACATGCTGCGATTTAAGGAACGTGCGCTCACGGGTTTTGTGACGGATTTAGGCGGAAAAACCTCGCATACAGCCATCGTGGCTCGCAGTATGGAGATTCCTGCTGTCGTAGGTGTACGGCATGCTAGTGAAATGATCCGTCACGGAGATTGGTTGGTTATTGATGGAGAGCATGGTGTTGTCATTGTTGCTCCCGATGAACAATTGTTGTCAGAGTACCGTGCATTGCAAACTCAAGCACTACAAGATACGCGCAAACTGCAAGAGCTCAAGCACTCCACAACCCGCACTGTTGATGGTGTCGACGTGGCTTTATTTGCCAATATCGAATTGCCTGAGGATGCGACCCAAGCGGTAGAGTTAGGTGCCGTAGGTGTTGGCTTATTCCGTTCTGAGTTTTTGTTTATGGATCGCAATCAAGCCTTGCCTGATGAGGAAAAGCAATACCAGGAGTACCGTCGTGTAGTGGATTTAATGCACGGCCTGCCAGTCAATATTCGCACAATTGATGTTGGTGCTGACAAAGCGTTGGGTGCCAGCGCTGATGTTTCTCAAACTGGTACTTCCCCCTTGGGGTTGCGGGCGATTCGATGGTCTTTGACGGAGCCAGAAATTTTCTTAACGCAGTTAAGAGCTATTCTGAGAGCGTCGGCTCATGGTCAAGCGCGCATTATGATTCCAATGCTGGCTCATGCCAAAGAGATTGATGAAACATTGCGCTTGATTGAAAAAGCAAAGCAGCAACTACATCAGCGTGGAAAAGCATTTAATCCTAATATTCAAGTCGGTGCAATGATTGAAATTCCAGCGGCTGCTTTGGTTCTCCCTTTGTTTATTAATCGTTTTGACTTTTTGTCGGTTGGCACGAATGATTTAATTCAATATACCTTGGCAATTGATCGCGCTGATCATGCAGTGGCCCACTTATATGATCCCCTGCACCCAGCCATTTTGTATTTGTTAGCCAATATCATTGGACAAGCAAAGCAAGCGAATGTACCGATTTCTATCTGCGGTGAAATGGCGGGAGACCCGACCTTAACTAAATTGTTGTTGGGATTTGGGTTGACCGATTTTTCAATGCACTTTAGTCAGTTGCTTCTAGTCAAACGAGAGATTCTGAAGGCCAATGTAGGTTTGCTAAAAGCGCGTATTCCTGCGGTATTGGAGGCAATCGAGCCTGAGGCACAGGCAAAAGCCTTGGAATTATTGCTGGCTTAGTGTTGTTGGCCGCAGACTACGCAATCAGGATTGCGTGCTACAGAAATTTGGTCTATTTGGGTGGTGCGTCCATTCCATAGCAGTAATCGACCGAGCAAGGGTTTGCCAAACCCGATTAACAGTTGCAGGCATTGCGCAGCTTGCATGCTGCCAATAATCCCGACTAATGGGGAAAAAATACCCATGCTGGAGCAGCTGACTTCTTCGGGCTGTAATTCCGGCGTGAAAATACAGGCATAGCATGGAGAATGCTCGTCGCGTGTATCGAATACGCTCAATTGCCCGTCCAATCCCAATGCGGATCCTGACACGAGCGGCACACGGTGTTGAACGCAAGCGGCATTGATCATTTGACGAGTTAAAAAGTTATCCGTGCAATCTAGGACGACGTTGACATCCGGCAAGAGTGCATCCAGTAGCTCTGAATTGGCTTTGCTAGTGATGGCTTGAATCTGGGCATCCGGGTTACGCTGCTCGAGAAAGGCTTTGGCAGACAACACTTTATCTTGCCCAACAGTATTGGCGGTGTAGATGATTTGCCGTTGCAAGTTAGTCAGGTCAACTTGATCATGGTCGATCACAGTTATTCTTCCAATACCTGCTGCTGCAAGGTAAGGGGTGGCAGCGCTACCAAGGCCGCCACAGCCAATGACTAGGACGTGCGAGTTTAAAAGTTTTTCTTGGCCGACAACATCAATCTCCTGCAAAAGCAAATGCCTGGAGTAGCGTAGCAATTGCTCATCATTCATGCAGGAGATCCCAGCTTAAAACGTTATTCGAGTTTGGAGGAGGAGCGTTTCACTGGCTGACCATTGAGGAACGCTACCGCTTGAGAAAGCATGAAATCATCAGCGCTGCCCAATTCGACAGGCTTCTTATTCTTCTCTTTTTCTTTCTCTTCAGGCGTTTTCTTCGCATTCTGATCTTCAATGCGTTGCATCTCTTCAAGGCGACGTTTCTCACGATCGGCGATTAGCTTGTCTTCAGAAGATTGCGTATTGCGCAAGTGTTTTTCGCTATCTACTTCTCGAGTAATCAGTACATCGTCAGGATCACCGTCTTTATTTTGGTCTACCGCAATGTCAGGTTTGATGCCAAAAGCTTGAATCGATTTGCCGCTAGGTGTGTAGTAATAAGCGGTTGTAATTTTTAAAGCGGAATCATTTGAGAGTGGGCGAACGGTTTGGACCGAGCCTTTGCCAAAAGTGGTTTTGCCAATGATGGTGGCACGTTTGTAATCCTGGAGGGCGCCTGCAACAATTTCAGAGGCAGATGCAGAATAGGCGTTGACTAAAACGACCATTGGGAGTTTCTTAAACATTGGAGGCACGCCAGCCAAAGGATCTCCAGATTCGCTCAGTCTATACATATCTGGAGTGGCATTAAATACCTGTTTAGAGTCTGGTGACTGTCCTTTGGTAGACACAATGACCGCATCAGCAGGTAAGAATGCAGCCGCTACACCAACGGCACCTTGTAGGAGGCCACCACCATTATTACGGAGGTCCAAAATGACGCCCTTGAGCTTGGGGTCTTGTGCTGCTAGTTCAGTGAGTTTTTTGGCAAGGTCTGGAACCGTGCGTTCTTGGAAGCTGGTAATACGCACCCAAGCAATATCGTTATCGAGTATCTTTGCCTTAACCGATTGCACTTTAATTTCTGCGCGCGTGATGGTTACCGGAAAGCTGCGCTCTTCACTCTTGCGATAGATGGTTAAAGTAATTTTTGTTCCAGGCGTGCCCCGCATGGTGCGAACCGCCTTATCTAAAGACATGCCTCGCACTGGCTTGTCATCTAAGCGAGTGATCAAGTCACCTGCTTGCAGACCTGCACGCGCTGCTGGACTATCTTCAATTGGATTTAATACTTTAACGACGCCATCCTCAGAGGTAATTTCAATTCCCAAACCAGCGAATTTGCCCGTGGTTTGCTCTTGCATTTCCTCAAAGTCTTTTTTATCCAGATAGGTGGAGTGCGGATCAAGACTATTAACCATACCCTTTACGGCATCCGTTAACAATTGCTTGTCGTCAATCGGCTGAACATACTCTCGCTTAATTTGCGCAAAGACGTTAGAAAGCGTTCGTAACTCATCCAAAGGCAGTTGTGTATTCTGCTGAGCAGTAGCTGATAGTTGGACGGTTGCCGTAACCCCTGCAATCAGGCCAACAGTAATAAGGGCAACATTTTTAAAAAATTGACGCATGTTTTGTGTAAACCTTAATCCAAGTAAAAATGATTGATTGGCTTGAGGTTGTCATCCAATTCATAAACGAGTGGCACACCATTGGGAACGTTGATTTCCATGATGTCGGTATCAGAAACCTGATCCAAGTACTTAATCAGTGAACGAATGCTATTGCCATGCGCTACCAAGAGAACCCGTTTATCGGCTTTTAAAGCTGGTGCGATGGAGTCATTCCAAAGTGGCAAAACACGTTCGACGTTGTCCTTGAGGCACTCACCTAGCGGGATGTCTGAAGCGCTTAGTTTTGAATAGCGACGGTCGTTTTGTGGATTGCGCGTATCTTCCGCCTCTAAGAGAGGTGGTCGGACATCATATGAGCGGCGCCAAATGTGTACCTGCTCATCGCCATATTGTGCTGCTGTCTCTGCCTTATTGAGCCCAGTGAGCGCGCCATAGTGGCGTTCGTTGAGTCGCCAGCTATGGACCACCGGAATCCACATGAGATCCATGGTGTCTTGAACATGCCAGAGTGTACGGATAGCGCGTCTTAGAACAGAAGTGTAGGCAACATCGAATTCATAGCCGGCTTTTCGGAGGTTTTCACCAGCAGCCAGTGCTTGCTCAGTGCCTTTGGGGGTTAAGTCGACGTCCGCCCAGCCAGTAAAGCGGTTTTCAAGGTTCCAGGCGGATTCGCCATGACGAATAAGGACAAGTTGTTTCATAGAGCCATTCTATAATCCGGTGATGAACTTTCTCACGCAAATTGATAATTTAGCGCTTATTGCCCTATTGGTAGTTTCGGGCGCGGCGCTTTTCCTGCCTACATTATCTACGCTTATTAGCGGAAAAGGCTTATCTCCCACTGAGGCGACCATTTGGATTAATCGCCGGAAGGCATATGTATTTGATTTGCGCCCGGAAGAGGCCTTTAAGTCAGGTCATTTGCCGGGTGCCAAGCTGGTATCGCCAGAGGCCTTATCGGTTAGCTTGGAAAAGATGAAGCTTGATCGCAAGCATCCGGTGGTGCTCGTTTGCGAGAATGGCGGCGAGTCCCGCAAGGCTATTGGAGAGATTCATAAACTTGGCTTTTCAGAGGTGGCAGCCCTACAAGGGGGCGTGCAAGCCTGGAAAGCTGCGATTTTGCCATTGGTTAAATAAGGATTTCTATGGCTCATGTCACGATGTACAGCACGCAAGTTTGCCCATATTGCATGATGGCGGAGAAATTGCTGCAGAAAAAGGGTGTCGACAAGATTGAAAAAATTCTGATTGATCGCGACCCTGCTCAGCGAGAGATCATGATGACTAAAACGGGTAGGCGGACAGTCCCCCAGATTTATATTGGGAATACCCATGTGGGCGGCTATGACGATTTGGCGGCCTTAGATCGTGCGGGCCAATTGGATCCGCTATTGGCGTGATGCCTTCAACATTTCATAAGAAAGTTAGTAATGACTGAAAATACTTCTGCTACAGCAACCCCAGATAGCGATGCATCTAAAGAGCCTGGCTTTCGCATTCAGCGAATCTATTTAAAAGATCTTTCATTAGAGCAGCCTAATGCGCCTCAAATTTTATTGGTACCAGCCGAACCCCAGATTGAAGTAGAGGTTGATGTGGCTGTTAATCGCTTGAGCGAAGGCATTTTTGAGGTTGCGTTGATTTCTACGGTGACCGCTAAAGTAGAGGCGAAAGTGCTCTTCTTGGTAGAGGTAAAACAAGCAGGTATTTTTGAATTCAGCAATATTCCACCAGAGCAAGTAGACCCCATGTTGGGGATTGCTTGCCCAACGATTTTGTATCCTTATCTGCGCTCCAATATTGCGGACATTATTAGTCGTGCCGGCTTCCAGCCAATTCATTTAAATGAAATCAATTTCCATGGCATGTATGAGCACCGTATTTTGCAGGCCCAGCAAGCCGCGTTGGATGAGGCCAAAGGAAGTCTTCCTAATTAGTTTTCTAGAATAGGCCAACAGATCATGAAGGTGACGCTGCTTGGAGCCGGTTCTTGGGGAACGGCTATGGCCGCTCAGGCGGCCCGTCATCTTGCTGATGCAGAAGTATGTTTGTGGTCACGCAGTCCTGAGCAGCTTGATGCCATTCGGCAGGCCGGGGAAAATAAAGACTATCTGCCAGGAACGGTGCTGCCCAAAAGCCTGCAGTTTGAGCCTCATTTTGATAAAGCTATTGAGCGACTTTCCTCAGATGATCTTCTGGTGATTGCTACACCGATGTCGGGTCTATCTGACACGATTGCCAAGGTCTTGCTGTTGGCAAAACACCCCCTTAATATTGTTTGGTTGTGCAAGGGTCTCGAGCCTGCCACGGCCCTATTGCCTCACCAGGTAGTTGAGCGCCAAGACCGCTTGCATAATCATGGTTTGCAGCATTCCTATGGTGCATTGTCGGGCCCTAGTTTTGCTCGAGAGGTTGGTGAAGGGATGCCCTGTGCCTTAACGATTGCCAGTAAATCTACTGCCTTGTGCGAAGTGGTACAGACGGCGTTTCATCATGGCAATATGCGAATTTATGCAAGCGATGATTTAATCGGTGTGGAGTTGGGCGGCGCCATTAAAAATGTGCTTGCTATTGCAGCCGGCATTGGTGATGGATTGGATTTGGGTTTGAATGCCCGTGCTGCCGTCTTAACCAGAGGGCTGGCTGAGATGATGCGCTTGGTGAAGGCGGCTGGTGGAAGACCTGAGACCTGTATGGGCTTGACTGGCGTAGGAGATCTCATCTTGACTGCGACTGGGGATCTTTCACGAAACCGTCGGGTGGGATTATTGTTGGCCGCCGGCAAGCCGCTCCCAGAAATTTTGAACGATTTAGGTCATGTTGCTGAAGGCGTACTGTGTGCTTCAGCAGTAGGTAATTTGGCAGCCCGCCTTGGTGTGGAAATGCCTATTACCGCGATGATGGGTGAGGTTTTAGCTGGTAAGTTATCACCGGCAGAGGCTGTGACCAAGTTGATGGGCCGTGATCCTAAGGTCGAAACTTAGTCACCCTGGCGGGGATATTATTCGCCATTTGCAAAGTCATGTTGGCGCCAGGCCTCGTAGACCACAATAGCCACCGTATTTGATAAATTGAGACTGCGACTGTTTTCTTGCATGGCTAAGCGCATACGGTTTGGGAGGGGAATGGAATCCCTAACCGCATCGCTAATTCCTTTGGTTTCAGATCCAAAAATAAAATAATCGTTTGGCAGGTAATGGCCCGCATGAAATTTCCCTGACCCTTTCGTGGTGAGGGCAAACATTCTCTCTGGTAAAGGCCTCTCATTTTGCAAAAATACATCCCAGCTGGAGTGAACCTTGACGCTGGCAAATTCGTGATAATCCAATCCGGCCCGACGCAACTTTGCATCCTCCATCGGAAATCCTAAGGGCTCAATCAGGTGGAGTTTGACGCCAGTATTTGCGCACAGACGAATGATATTGCCAGTATTGGGGGGGATCTCAGGTTCAACTAAAACAATATTAAACATAGGGTACTTGTGGTTGAGAGGGGCGGGCCGTTCGCAGTAAAACCCAATTAATGACTCGCGATACTCCATTGTCCTTCAGAATTCGGGCAATTTCATTGAGAGTTGCACCGGTGGTCATGACATCATCAAAAATCACAACGGATTGATTCTGCAGGGCTAAGAGATGGCGTGGATTGATATAAAACTGAGCGCGAATCGCCAATATGCGCTCTGCTTTAGTTGATAAGGCTTGCTGTTGCAGATGGTGTTGCCGTAATAAGGCATGCGCTAATTTTTCCATATGACCTCCAGTTTGAATGCGCCTAGCTATTTCCCAGCTCTGATTAAAGCCCCTGGTACATAGCTTCTCTTTACTAAGAGGAACTGGCAGGAGATAGCGCGCATCCTCACGTTGCAATGTTGTAGAGAAGAATTGGTTCCATGCGCTTGCTAGACCATGGGCATAAGCGAGCCGTTTTTGATATTTAAGAGCATGCAGTGCCGCTTGAAGTGGGCCGTCATATCGATCCAGGCAATATGTTTCATCAAAGTATGGCGGGTTTTCAGTGCACGGCATGCAGCGCTGCTGCTCTACTTCAGAGGCCTCTAAAGTGATCCCGCATTGTGAGCAGCACTCGTAATGAAACAGGGCCCTTTCAGCCAATTGCATGGCGCAGTTGCTACATAAACTCTTTTCCTGAAACACTTCACAGGCAATGCAGGAGGTTGGTAAAACCTTGGCACAGAAGCTGGTGTAGAAATGGCGTAATAAATTCATGGGGCGCTGAGTATACTGAGCAGATGACCCAAGCATTAAGATGGCTTCAGGATGAAATTGCAGATCGCATGCTGCAAAAGCTCGATATTGTTAAGCTTGTAGTACGCGACATACTGCTTATTCCGGATTTTCCGGGTCCACACGCTCGTCTTCTGCGCAAGCGTTTTCCGGGTGTACGCATATATAGTGCTTTAGAGCCGGGCATCCAAAAAAAGAGAGGGCTCAGTTCTGCGCTATCTCGCTGTTGGCGGCTGCTCTGCAAACAAGAGGTAGCAATCGATTTAGAGTCCTACCTAAAGGCTGGTCGAATCAACCTTCCCGATCACTCGGTTGACTTGGTTTTTAGCGATCTTCTTCTTCAAGATCTCCCAGACCCAAAGCTCTTCTTGCGTGAATGCTGGCGCGTTCTCCGAGAGGGAGGGTTGCTGACCTTTAGCTATTTGGGGCCTGATACCGGGAGAGAGCTAAGCGCGATGGCATTAGCCGGCATGAAGTATCAGCAATTGGTCAGCCCCTGGGATATGCATGACATGGGAGATGCCTTGGTGGCGGAGAGATTTTCAGATCCGGTTATGGATATGGAGCTTCTTACTTTGGACTACGAGGCGGATGCTGTCTTGTGGGCGGATGCGACAGCATTGGGTTTACTGGAGACCTCATCTGGTATTGCTGGAGAAATTCCTGGCTTACCCAAAAAATTAACTTTAGAAGTTATTTATGGGCATGCGTGGGCCATAGGGAAACACCTAGCAAAAGCACAAAATCAAGTTGCATATATTGATCTAAATCAAATCCAACGCAAGACCAGAAAAGACACTGCTTAAGTGTAAGTGCTCACTATCTTTTAAACCATTGCCAAGATTGGGTGGGGCCTGGTTTACCCGGTTTGTTGTGGAACTTAATTAACCCTATAATCGGCGCTGTAAGTGTTGGCTTGAGACCGCTTTTGGGACAGTTTGGGGCTGTTTGGCCGCAGATATTCACGACAATAAACAGAGAATAAGATGAATTTATTTGGAAAAGTCACTAGGGCTTCGCTCTATCTCGTAGCAGCTTTTGGCACTGCTTTGGCGCATGCCACTGAAAATATGCCAGGCGGACCGGCTGTCAACCAGCTGAACTTTACGCCTCCAGCTACCAAAATTATGCAAGAGATCCACTGGCTGCATTGGATGATGTTGATTATCTGCGCCGTGATCTTTGTGGCCGTTTTTGGGGTGATGTTTTATTCCATCTTGAGGCATCGTAAATCCCTGGGCGCCAAATCTGCCTCATTTCATGAAAGCACTACGGTTGAAATTATCTGGACTGTAATTCCGTTGCTCATCGTTATTGGAATGGCATTGCCTGCAACAAAAACAGTGGTGGCCATGAAGGACACGACGAACTCAGATATCACGATTAAAACCACCGGCTATCAGTGGAAATGGGGGTATGACTATATTAAGGGCGAGGGCGAAGGCATTAGCTTCTTGTCGACCTTGTCAACCTCTCGGGAAGCTATTAATAACTTAGCACCAAAGTCGAATACCTATCTCATGGAAGTTGATAATGAGCTAGTTGTGCCAGTCGGCAAAAAAATTCGCTTGATTACTACCGCTAATGACGTCATTCATTCATGGGCGATTCCTGCTTTTGGAGTGAAGCAAGATGCCATTCCTGGGTTTGTGCGAGACACCTGGTTTAAGGCTGAGGCTATTGGCACCTATCGCGGACAGTGTTCCGAATTGTGTGGTGCTGAACATGCCTTTATGCCAATTGTTGTCAAAGTGGTTTCCCAAGAGGATTACACCAACTGGGTAGCACAGAAGAAAAAAGAAATGGCTGCTGCAGCGGACGATCCAACCAAGGTGTACACCCTGGATGAGCAAAAAGAGCGTGGAGCAAAAGTATATGCAGCCAATTGTGCTGCTTGTCATCAGGCCAATGGCAAGGGCATGGGCACATTCCCAGCTTTAGATGGCAGCAAGGTGGTCAATGGGCCCAAAGAAGCTCAAATTCATCTTGTATTGAATGGAAAAAATGCGATGCCGAAGTGGTCTGGGGTGCTTTCTGATGGTGATATTGCAGCTGTCATTACCTATGAGCGCAACTCCTGGAGCAACAAAACGGGTGAGGTCATCCAAACCCAAGATGTAGCGAATGCGCACGCAGCCAATTAATACATTTATACAGATACCTTAAATCGGAGTAATCCATGAGCACAGTCTCTACCGCACACGATCATACACATGACGATCACACGCCACATGGGTGGCGTCGCTGGTTGTTCGCCACCAACCACAAAGACATCGGTACGATGTATTTGATTTTTTCCTTTGTCAGCTTATTAGCTGGTGGCACGATGGCGTTGGGTATTCGTCTGGAACTCTTCCAGCCTGGTTTGCAATTCTTCCGCCCGGAATTCTTCAATCAACTCACTACCATGCACGGTTTAGTGATGGTGTTTGGGGCGATCATGCCGGCATTTGTAGGCTTTGCGAACTGGATGGTTCCCTTGCAAATTGGCGCATCGGACATGGCCTTTGCTCGCATGAATAACTTTAGCTTTTGGATTTTGCCAGTGGCAGCTACCTTGTTATTGAGCTCCTTTTTGGCTCCCGGTGGTGCACCTGCAGGTGGCTGGACTATGTACGCTCCACTAACATCGCAGATGGGTCCTGGAATGGATATGGCTATTTTTGCGCTTCATTTATTGGGCGCATCATCCATCATGGGTTCAATTA
>Ga0316231_1001769_pt1 | contig 22703 bp, 20 predicted proteins | sample TBH18027metaG_FD_206002 | JGI IMG/M metagenome (GOLD analysis project Ga0316231, IMG submission 206002) | Freshwater microbial communities from Trout Bog Lake, Wisconsin, USA - TBH18027 | ecosystem: Environmental > Aquatic > Freshwater > Lake > Hypolimnion/Profundal zone | place: USA: Wisconsin... | reverse complement strand
TACCGAGCAGCGGATGGTGGTGACGATCAACCACAACCAGGAGATTTTTCTAGGCGACACGCCGATCAACATTCACGACCTGGCACAGAAGCTGCACCAGGCGGGAACGGACCCGGCAAGCCAGGTAATTTATTTGCGTGCCGACCAGAGCGTGCCGTTTGGAGCGTTTGCCAACGTGATGGACGCGGTGAAGCAGGCGGGGATAACGAATGTATCGATTGTGACCCAGCCACTGGATACGAAGAGCGCGGCGGCGGTTGGGAATTGAGATTAAACGGACGCAGGTTGAGATTTGTGGATTTTCAGGTCTCAAAAGCAAAAGCTGGGACACCCCGAATACCCAGTGATTATCGAGCGAGCGCATGAGTAGTGTTCTGGAGGGCGGCGAGCATCTGGAGCGGGAACTGACGCCGGAGCCTATTGCAGGGCCGGCGGCGGGTTCGATTGTGCTGCACGGGGTAATTCTCGCGTTCCTTGTGTTTTACGGACTGCTGAGCGGGCTTTTCCATTCGAATCTGTGGGGCAACAAAGGGGTGGGGGGCGCGATGCAGGTGAACCTAGTGAGCAATGCCCTTCCCTTGCCCGCGGATTTGCCTATCAACCAGAATGTGCTGGCTACGGAGACGCCGAGCCAGGCACCCGCGGAGCCGAGTCCCAAGGAAAAGCAGGCCGTGGACGAGAAGGCGATTCCGATTCTGGGCAAGCAGAAGCCGAAGCAGATGCCCGTGCAAAAGACGCAGCTGCACCAGCAGCCCAGCAAGGACAACCTGGCGCGCTATGGAGAACAGGCTGGGTCGTCGATGCCCCGGCAGATGATGCCGCAGAATGCGTCGAACGGACCGGCGGCAATTGGGGACGGTGATTTTGCCAGCAAGTTTGGCTGGTATGTGGACGACATCAACCGCCGGATGGCGCAGAGTTGGCTGAAGCAGGAGGTAGATCCGCGCACGCCTCGGGGCACGCGCGTCTATCTGGTGTTTACGATTCATCGCGACGGAAGTATCAGCGACGTGCAGTTGGACCGGTCAAGCGGAGCGCCCACTTTGGACCGCTCGTGCCAGCGCGGCGTGCAGCGCGTAGAGCGGTTTCAAACTCTGCCTCAGGCTTATAATTCAAGCACGCTGAAGGTTGGATATTACTGCGAATACTAACGTTCTGCCAGGTTCAGCGTCCTGCATTACAGGCCCGACGCGGGCGTGCGCACAACCTGTCATTTGTTCAACAGGAAGGATTGCTCATCGCATGAAGGGAATTTTGCGGACACTGCCCCTCTTACTGCTTGCTTTGGCGTATTTTGCCAGCCCTGAGGTTGGCGCCCAGGATTGGGTACGTACGGGAACCAACCTGGGAAATTCACGCATCCGTGTGGCTGCAGCGGACTTTAAACCGGTGGGCGGCGATGCACAGACGCCGGCGCTGAAGGCCGTGTTTGACGCTACGCTCTACAGCGATCTGTCGAACGCGGGCATCTTCGACCTGGTTTCAAAGAGCCTGGCTCCGCAAGCGATGCCGGGCGCACCGCAGGAGATGGTGCTGGGCCAGTGGTCGGCAGCTCCGGCGAATGCGGCGATGGTGGCCTTTGGCGCGATTTCAGCCACAAATGGGCGGCTGGTGGTTTACGGATGGCTGTTTGATACGCGCAGCACGGCAAGCCCGCAGGTACTGGGCAAACAGTACAACGAAGTGGCCAGCCAGGACATGGCGCGGACGGTTGCGCACCGGTTTGCGGATGAGATCATCTACCGACTGGGCGGGGGCATCAACGGAATTGCCGAGACCAAGATTTACTTTGTGAGTTCGCGCACCGGATCGAAGGAGATCTGGGCGATGGACTACGACGGGCAGAACCAGCACCAGGTGACTCACCTGGGGAGCATTTCCCTTTCGCCACGCATCTCGCCGGACAATACGCGGATTGCGTTTGCCTCGCTGGGCAAGGAGGGGTGGGCAATTCGGATGTTCTCACTGGAACTGGGCCGCACGGTGAGCTTTCCCGCAGGAACGGCGGGAGGCAGCAACCAATCGCCGGCCTGGTCCTCGGACGGAACGAAGATTGCATTTTCATCGTCACGGTCGGGCGACCCGGAGATATGGGTGGCGAGCGCAAACGGGGGCGACCTGCACCGGCTTACCTCATTCCGGGGACCAGACGTGTCGCCGGTTTGGAATCCGCGCACGGGCTCGCAACTGGCGTGGGTGAGCGGACGGACGGGACTGCCGCAGATTTATGTGATGGATCAGGACGGGTCAAGCATCCAGCGCATGACGGACGGCGGATATGCTATTTCTCCCTCATGGGCGCCGAACGGTGGACTGCTGGCGTTCAGCTGGAATCGCAAGTATGGGCCGGGCGACCCTGGCGGGCAGGACATCTACGTATTCGAGATTGCGAGCATGCACTGGCTTCAGGTTACGCATGAGTCGGGCAGCAACGACTTTCCGTCGTGGGCGCCGGATGGGCGGCACATTGTTTTTGAGCGGACGATTGGCGGGCACGCACAGATTTGGACGATGCTGGCCGATGGGACCGATCAACACCAGTTGACGCACGCGGGCAACAACTACATGCCCAACTGGAGCTGGAAGTAAGTGACGAATGAACCGGGGGAAAGTGCGGGCGGTCACAACAGTTGGCACGGATCCCCGGATTCATGCACTATGATTTTATCGTTGCTGAAATCCCGAGGCGGAAGACGCCAAAAGATGGAAGCTAAGCGGCTTGGCAATTGAGCATTTTGCCTCTACTGAAGATGAACAGCCAGCCTTGACGACAACGTATTCAGGCAGGATACCGGCCAGAACCTTTGCGTGCCAGCGAATTGATATGCCCTGTTGGTGGTTTTTCAGCACTGCCAGAAGGACGAGCGGCGCACAAGGAAAGAGAAGACCGGATCTGTCGAAAGAGACTCTTTAATTCCGGAAGGAGTAACAAATTGAACCGACGTAATCGCATTCTTGTTCCTGTTGTCTTGCTTGTGGCCCTGGTTGCTGTTTCAGGTTGTAAGAAGAAACAGCCAGCACTGCCCGAAGCGACGGCACCCACCGTTGCAGCCGTGGCACCCACCGCGCAACTGACCGCTACCCCCGCGGTGATTTCTGCCGGGGACCAGGTGCAACTGACCTGGCGCACAACCGATGCCACATCCGTTTCAATTGAAGGCATTGGCGACGTGCCCACCTCTGGCGTGAAGACCGTGATGCCGACCGCGTCGACCACATATCACCTGGTGGCCCGGGGCGAGGGCGGCTCAGCCGACGCCTCAGCGCGCGTGACCGTGAATTCACCGCCAGCTGTTGTGGTGCCGACCAACACGATGAGCGCGGAAGAAGAGTTCAAGGCCAATGTGCAGGACGCCTTCTTTGACTACGACACATACGATGTCCGCAACGACGCGCAGACGACACTTGCAAAGGACGCCAGCTACCTGGTGAGCCATCCGACAGTGAAGGTTGTGATCGGCGGCTATTGCGACGAGCGCGGCTCGAACGAGTACAACCTGGCGCTTGGACAGAATCGCGCCGACGCAGCCAAGAATGCTTTGGTTACCGCAGGCGTGGCGACCACCCGGATTCGGGTAGTTAGCTATGGCAAGGAAAAGCCGTTTTGCAGCGAACAGACGGAAGAGTGCTGGCAGCAGAACCGCCGGGCTGGGTTCACGCTGGACCGGTAGCAGGGGTAGTGGGCAGGGGCCGCAGTTTGGCGGCACCTGCGACACTCTCTACCAGTTCCGAATCTCAAATCGGTCACCGGCTTGAATTCCGACATGGGTCTGGCGGCGAGATTGAGAATGCAGCAAGAATGCGTGCGGCGGTTTCGCCTGATGGCGTGGCCTCCGCACGCACTTGTTATGATGGGTGAAGAATGCAGATAGCACACAAAGTACGCAATCGTATCCTCGCGGCGGCAGTATTTGCCCTGGTTCTGACCTCGGCACCAATGCCGGCACACGCAGTATCAAAAGAGATCATCGAGTTGCAGACGCAGGTTCAGCAGTTGCTGGACATGGTGCAACGGCTGCAGTCGACCATGGACACGCGCTTTGGCGTGCTGCAGAACCTGGCGCAGCAGACCGCGGACCAGGCCAACCAGATGACGGTGGCGGTAAACGGACTGCAGCAGAAGCTGAACGCGCAGAACGATGCGTCGGGCGGCAAGATGGACACGGTGAGCGGTCAGGTGCAGTCGCTGAACGACTCCGTGGACGAGCTGAAGTCGCGGATCGCAAAGCTGGATAAGTCCGTGCAGGATTTGCAGGCGCAGTTGCAGAATGTTCAGACGCCGGCAACGGCGCAGCCGCAGAATGGGACGCCGGGTGGTCCGTTGCCAGCGATTGGCGCGGCCAACGGAGTTGCCCCAGCAGCCGCAAACCAGGCTCCGCCGCTGCAAGAGACTTTCCAGGCCGGCGTACGCGACTACAACGCGGCGCGGTATCAACTGGCGGCGGGTGAATTCCAGGACGTGGTGCACTATTACCCGCTGGACGACATGGCTGGCACCGCGCAGTTCTACCTGGGCGAGATTGCTTATCAGCAGCAGAATTACGCCGAGGCGGTGACTGCTTACAACACCGTGCTTGAAGGCTTCAGCGGCAACCCGAAGGCCGCGGCGGCGCAACTGCACAAGGGACTGTCATTGCTGATGATGAACAAGCGGGATGCGGGCGTTCACGAACTGCGCCTGCTGATTCAGCGGCACCCGCAGACGCCGGAAGCGGCACGGGCGCGCACCAAGCTGAATGGCATGGGCGTGCGGGTATCAGGACGCTGAGTAAACAGTAGACCTTCAATAGAAAAGCCCCGCTTGATGCGGGGCTTTTCTATTTGACTCGGGGTTGATTTTGCGCCATTGGCTAGCCCATGGCGTGGGGGTCTTTGTCTCCGACGATGAGGCTCTTGTGGTGGCGGACATCCGCTCCCTGGACCCAGAAAATTACGTCTTCAGCAATATTGGTGGCGTGATCTGCCACACGCTCAAGAGCGCGGCAGATCATGAGGGCGTTGAGAGCCTGGGGAGCGAGATGGCTTTGCTCCTCCATGAGCTTGGTGAGGGACTTGTAGGCGGCCTTGTTCATGGCGTCTACGGCATCGTCCATGGTGAGCACGATGCGGGCGAGTTCAGCATCGGCCTCGATGAAGGACTGAAGGCTTTTGCGCACCATTTCTGAAGCGAGCTGGGCCATTCTTGGAATATCGATGGGGAGGTCGGCCACGGCCATCTGCTCCATGTGGCGGACGCGGTCGCTGATGCTCTTGGCGGAGTCTCCTACGCGCTCAAGGTCGGCGTTGATCTTGATGACCGAGAGGATGAAGCGCAGGTCGATGGCCATGGGCTGCTCCATTGCAAGAAGGTCAAGAGCGGCCTGATCGATGTCGCGTTCGAGGCGGTTGATGGCGAGCTCACTGCGGCTAACGAGGTCGCAGATGGACAGATCGCGGACCCTGTAGGCCTCGATCGCGCGCTGGATCGCCTGCTCTGCCAAGCCGGCCATAACGAGAAGGTTCTCCTTGAGGTCTTCAAGGCTTTGCTGAAAGCGTATACGTGTCATCCGAACCTGCCCGTGATGTAGTCTTCAGTGCGTTTGTCACTGGGGTTGGTGAAGATTTTGTGCGTGGAGTCGAACTCGACCATGCGGCCATTGAGGAAGAAGCCGGTCTTCTCGGCGACGCGGGCAGCCTGCTGCATGTTGTGGGTCACAATCACAATAGTGTACTTCGACTTCAACTGAAAGATAAGATCTTCAATCTTGGATGTGGAAACGGGGTCGAGCGCGGAGGCGGGCTCGTCCATCAACAGCACCTCAGGATCCACGGCAAGCGCGCGCGCAATGCAGAGGCGCTGCTGCTGTCCGCCGGAGAGGCTGGCGCCGGACTTCTTCTTTAGCTCGTCTTTTACTTCGTCCCAAAGAGCAGAATTCTTGAGCGATTTTTCAACGATCTCGTCGAGGGCACGGCGGTTGGAAAAGCCGTTGAGCTTGAGGCCGGCGGCGACATTGTCATAGATGGACATGGTTGGAAAAGGATTGGGGCGCTGGAAGACCATGCCGACGCGGCGGCGAATCTCAACCGGCTTGGCATCCTCGTAGATGTCGAGGTCTCCGATGCGCACGGTGCCTTTGACGCGGGCGATGGGGTTGGTCTCGTGCATGCGGTTGATGCAACGCACAAAGGTGCTTTTGCCGCAACCGGACGGGCCGATGAGAGCCGTGGCATGGTTGGCGGGAATGTTCAGATTGATATCCTGCAGCGTGTGATTTGTGCCGTACCACGCATTCAGGTTGATGACCTCGATACCGACGCCCACTTAGCTAGCCCCTTTCAAGACGCCGCGGCTGGTAACGTAGCGAACCAGCGAAACGGCAAGCACAATCAGGATGATTAAGACCAAAGCGCCTGCCCAGGCGAGGCGGTGCCAATCGTCATAAGGCGATATGGCATAGACATAAATCTGCAAGGGCAGAGCGGCGATGGGTTGGTTGAGGCTGGTGCTCCAGAACTGATTTCCCAACGCGGTGAAGATGAGGGGAGCGGTTTCACCGGCGACGCGGGCAAAGGCCAGCATGCATCCAGTGATAACGCCCGGCGAGGCGGTCTTCAAGGTGATGGAGAGGACCGAGCGCCAGTTGGGCACGCCCAGGCCGAGGGCGGCCTCACGCACGGCGTGGGGCACCATGAGGAGCATCTCCTCCGTAGTGCGGCAGACGGTGGGGATCATCATGATGCCGAGAGCCACGCCGCCGGAGAATGCCGAGTAGTGCTTTTGCGGATTGACGATGAGCGCGTAGATGGCCACGCCCATGACGATGGAGGGGACGCCGTTGAGCACGTCGGCGGTGAAGCGAACGGCATTAGCCAGCTTGGTTCCGCGACCGAACTCGGCCAGATAGATGCCACCGCTGATGCCGATGGGAACTCCGATGCAACTGGCCAGACCGAGCAGGATTCCTGAACCGAGAATCGCGTTGGCCATGCCGCCGCCGGGTTCGCCGACAGGCTTTGGAACCTGCGTGAAGAAGGCGAAGTTGAGGGAACTTGCTCCCTTATAGACAAGATAGATGAAGATGGCCACCAAGGGCGTAACCACAAGCGCCGTGGCGATAACCGCCAAGGATGTAACCAGGTGATCGCTTATCGTGCGCACCTTGGAGCGGGTTTTGAATTGGTCGATTTTCACCACGATCTCCTTTAGTGCGCCTGGCGGGGAGCGCCCCGCGTGACGGCCCAAACCAGAAGCTGGGCGAGGGCATTGACGATGATGGTGACGATGAAGAGGGCGAGTCCGATCTCAGTAAGGGCGCTGAGGTGCATGTCAGCGGAGGCCTCAGCGTACTCATTTGCGATGACCGAGGCCATGGTGCTGCCGTTGGCCAGCAACGAATGATGAATCTCAGGGCTGTTGCCGATGACCATGGTGACGGCCATGGTTTCTCCGAGGGCGCGGCCGAGTCCGAGGATGATGGCGCCGACGATGCCGATGCGCGCGTTGCGGAGGACGGCCATGCGAATCATCTCCCAACGGGTTGCGCCGAGGGCCAGCACCGCTTCGCGCTGAGAGTGCGGTACAGCGGTCATGACTTCGCGAGTGAGCGAAGAGATGATGGGCAGAATCATGATGGCGAGAATGACGCCGGCGGCGACAAAGCCGAGGCCGGTGGGGTTGTCATCCCCGAAGAGCCCGGTCCAGCCGAGGGAACGAATCAGCAGCGGATTGACATGCTCGCGAAGCAGGGGGACGAGAACGAAGACCGCCCAGAGACCGTAGATGACGCTGGGAATGGCAGCCAGCAGCTCAGTGAGAAAGGCAAGCGGACCGCGCAGGGCACGGGGGCACATTTCAGTAAGGAAGATAGCCAGTCCGACAGCGAGCGGCACGGCGAGAAGGAGTGCAAGGAAGGAGGAGACCAGGGTTCCAAAGACAAACGGCAAGGCGCTGAAGTGCTCGTTGACGGGGTCCCAGTAGAGCTTTTGTTGGGTGTACGAGTCCGTAAAGACCTGGTAGAAGAAGCTCATGCCGAACTTGTCCCACGCCAACTGGGAACGCAGGATGAGCTGCCAGGCAATGAGGATGACGATGCCGAAGATGCTGAACGCGCACAGCACCATCAAGATGGAGAATCCGCGATCAGCGATGGCCGAGTTTCCGCGCGAGAGCAGAAAGCTGCGAATCTCTGAAGCCTCAGCAGGAACGGAGCCGACCGGAGAGCCTCCTCCTGGAGAAGCGGGCTCCGGCTGAAGCTGGACCTGGGATAAATGAATTTCAGGCAGTTTTACGTCCACATTCCAGAGGCTACCGGGGAAATATGAACAGCAGGTTACAAGTATGCGAAATCAAGTGCATAGAATGAGGAAAATCCAATATTTGGGCCGGTTGGGAGTGTTGGTGGAGGTTGCAAAGCTGCCGACCGGAATTGGCGGGCGCTTCTGGTGGAATTCTGTCTGGAAGAAGAAAGTCGGGATTAGTTCCTCCAATGGTTTTGATTTTCCTTTAAGCTGGTTGATTGGAAATCGGAAGGCTTAAACCATGCGCCGTCTTGTTACGCTCGTTGTGATTGCATTGACCACCCTTGCCATTCATGCCCAAAACCAGAGCTTTGCCCAAACCGATCCGCAGCACCGCGATTGGCGGGCTTTGTGGGTGACGCATCCGACGGCCCCGCTGCGGGATCCGCTGGTGCTGCATTTTCGGCGGGCGGTTACGCTCACAAGCGTTCCGGCGAGCTATCCAGTGCGGGTGAGCGCGGACAACCGCTTCATCCTGTATGTGAACGGAAAGCGGGTGGGCGATGGGCCCGCACGCGGCGACCTGAGCCATTGGCGGTATGAAGGGTTTGACCTGGCTCCGATGCTGCATTCGGGCAAGAACTTGATTACGGCGACGGTGTGGAACTGGGGCATCTTTGCGCCGATTGCGCAGATGAGCGACCGGACGGCATTTTTGCTGGAGAGCGAGGCCACCGGCGAGACCGGCATCAGCACGCCCTCTGGCTGGCAGGTGGAGATTGAGGATGGCCACAAGGCGCTTGATCGCAGGTCAGTGGATGTGAAGACCTACTTTGCTTCCGGGCCGGGAGAAGAGATCAACGCCGCGCTCTATGACTGGGACTGGCAGTCTGAGACGGATGCGAGCACGGGTTGGGTCGCCGTGGCGACACCGATGCGGGACAGTATCCATGAGGGCGTGAACAAGGGGCACTCCGCCGATACGACTGGGGACAACTTCTGGGGTCTTGTTCCAGATGGACTGCCGCACATGGAGTATGCGACGACGGGCGCAGGCGAGCAGGTTCGCGTGGATGTTTCAAACCGGGGCCCAGTTGCGCCTGAGGTGCGCGGGTTCCCTGTTGTGCCGGTGATGGTGCCTGCAGGCAGCCACATACATATCCTGCTGGACCGCAAGGCGCTGACGACTGCTTATCCGATTCTGACTGTCTCGGGCGGCAAGGGTGCCAGGATTCTGTTGACGTATTCGGAGGCGCTCTACGACAAGGAGATGCACAAGGGCGACCGTGACGAAGTGGGTGATCGCAAGGCTCACGGGTTGAAGGACAGCTTTCTGCCGGATGGCGGGGCGCATCGGGTGTTCGAGCCGCTGTGGTGGCGGACATGGCGCTATCTGGATCTGGATGTGGAGACGGCCGGCGAGCCGCTGCAGTTGGAGTCGCTTCAGGCGCAGTTTACGGCCTATCCGTTTACGGAGAAGGCGACCTTCCAATCCAACGATGACGAGTTGAAGAAGATATGGGAGATCAGTTGGCGGACGGCGCGGCTGGATGCGCATGAGACCTATATGGACACGCCCTACTACGAGCAGTTGCAGTATGTGGGCGACACGCGCATTCAGGCGCTGATTTCGTATGCGGTGGCCGGGGACGACCGGTTGGCACAGCAGGCTCTGCAGGCCTTCGACGACTCGCGCTTCCCGGATGGAATTACGCGGAGCCGTTATCCGAGCGCGCTGGCGCAGACGATTCCTACGTTCTCGCTGTTGTGGGTGGGGATGGTGCGGGACTACTGGATGTACCGTCCCGATGCGAAGCCTGCTAAGGCGTCGATTGCCGGGACGCGAACGGTGATGGACTGGTTTGCGGGGTTTGAACAGCCGGATGGACTGCTGAAGCAATTGCCATGGTGGAGCTTTGTGGATTGGGTTTCGTCGGGCACGATTCCCACGTATGACGCGAAGGGCGAGTCATGCGTAACGACGCTGGAGTATCTGGGGGCGCTGGAAGACGCGGCGGCGCTGGAGAAGGGGTTGGGCGACCCGCAGCGGGCCACTGGCTACAAGACGCGGGCAGCGCATGTGCGGAGCGGCCTCTACAGCAAGTGCTGGAATGCGGAGCGGGGACTGCTGGCCGATACGCCGGAGATGAAGGGCTTCAGCCAGCAGGCGAATATTCTGGGCGTGCTCTACGACGTGGCGCCGAAAGAGCACGGGCAAGATGTGTTGCGGAAGATGCTGGCGGTGGCGCCGGGAACCACTCCGGACGGGGTTCTGAGCGCGAGCTACTATTTCCGCTTCTACCTGGCGCGGGCGCTAGAACACACGGGCATGGCCAACGACTACCTGAGTTCAATTGACCCGTGGCGGAAGCTGCTGCCACTGCACTTCAGCACCTGGCCGGAGGTTCCGGGCGACACGCGGTCGGACTCTCATGCATGGACCGCGCATCCGATCTACGACCTGCTGACGCTGGTGGCGGGAATCGAGCCGGCAAGCCCTGGGTTTGCCACGGTGCGCATTGCTCCTCACATGGGGACGCTGCCGTCAGTGAAGGCGACCTATCCGCATCCGGATGGGATGATCACGGTGGATTACGCGCGCAAGGGCGCGGGACTGGATGCAACCGTGACCCTGCCGGGCAAGCTGACGGGGAGCTTTGTGTATGGCGGAAAGACATGGCCGTTGAAGGCGGGGACGAATACGATCCAAGCGCGGTGATGTGTAACGAGTTCCACCCCTGCGGCGTGCGGAGGCTTGGCTTGCTCGGCAGTGCTGCTATCCCATCCTTCCTGCAAAGAGCGCAGGAAGGATGGGGCAGCCGGCAGGTGGAGGATAAAGTAGAAAATCGATGTATTCGCAGGTGGGAAGTACTTTGTCCACCAGAGAAAACGTGTTAGAACTCCAACATGGCCACGGGAAAGAATTCTACGCCACCAGGGCACGTCAATCTGAAGATGCTCGCGGAGCATCTGGAGCTTTCGCAAACTACGGTTTCGCTGGTTCTGAACGACTCTCCCTCCGCCAAGTCGATTCCGCCTGAGACGCGGAAGCGGGTGGTGGAAGCTGCCGCGCTGCTGAATTACCGGCCCAACTACTTTGCGCGATCACTGCGGCAGAGCAAGTCAATGAGCGTGGGCGTGCTGGCTCCGGACCTGAGCGAAGGGTACTTTACGCGCGTGATGAGCGGCGTGGTGGAGGAGTTGACGGCGGCGCACTACTTCTACTTCACGGCATGCCACGACTGGAAGAAAGACCTGATTGAAAAGTATCCGCGGATGCTGGTGGAGCGGGCGGTGGATGGGTTTCTGCTACTGAATACAGCGGCGGACCAGATTGCGGTGCCGGTGCCGGTGGTGGCCATCTCAGCCCATAGCGCGGCTGAGAATGTGACCAATATTGTTCTGGATCATCACGAAGCGGTGCTCCAGGCCCTAACGCATCTGTACTCACTGGGGCACAGGCGGATTGCATTCATGCGCGGGCCGCGCGCTATTCCCGATTCGGAGTTCCGCTGGAAGGCGATTGAGCAGGTAGCCGGCGAGATTGGCCTGAAGCTGGACCCTGCGCTAGCGATTCGCATAGACTCCGCAGGCTGGTCAATGAAGACTGGATACCATCCGATGACGCCGGAGATTGGCTACAAGCCGATGCAGGCGCTGCTTGAGAAGACGCGCGATTTTACAGCCATCTTCTGCTTCAACGACATTGCTGCGATCGGGGCGATCCGCGCGCTGAAGGACGCGGGGCTGAGCGTGCCGGGAGATGTGTCTGTGGTGGGCTTTGACGACATTCAGTCGGCGGCTTACTCGACGCCTTCGCTGACGACGGTGCGGCAACCGCTGACGGAGATGGGCAAACGCGGAGCGCAGGTGCTGCTGGAACGAATTGCAAACCGGGAGAAGGAGTTCCCAGGTGAGATTGTAATGAAGCCTGAGCTTGTGGTCCGCGAATCAACCGGGCCAGCGCCAACCGAACCTAAATCGTCTGGGTTGCGGAATCGATCGTGATTGCCAGGGCTGCACGGGCCCAGGCGAACCTTGACTTGACAGCATCAAAATCGGGACCGGCGGTGACGAAGGCGGCTGTCCCTTTGATCAGGAAGCCTGTACCCGGACCATTCAGCCCTTGTACCTTGCTGCTGCCCAAGGTGACCAAGACCTTGTCATTGAACGCGATGTTGGCCTCAGTCTGTTGAAAGTAGCCGGCTGGAATCAACAGTCGGCCATCGTCAGCTACCTGCAGGTAGCTGTTCCAGGTGTTCACCATATGCGGGCCATTGGGCCCCAGGGTGGCAATGGCAACAACGCCATCCCTCTTCATGACTTCCAACAGCTTTTCTGGAATTTCCATAAACTGCCTCGGTAACTCAGTTATCGGGCCGGCTGTCTATCGGCAAGCATATTCAGGCACGATGTGGAAATGAGACTTACACAAAAGCTTGCTGAGATGGCCAGCCAGTCAAGAGCAGATAGATTCAGGCCAACGGCTCATGCAGTTCTGGGCGAGTGCTGTAAAAACTGTCCAACAGCTTTGAAATGCTCTTCCTCAGAGGATACTGCTACTCGAGCATCTGCAGGTCAAGGGGCTCTTCTATGAGGCAGTCCATGGAACGGATGCCGGCGAGAGCACGCTGAAGGGCCGAGGATTTGCAGGGCTCGACGGTGACGACGAAGGGCAGCGCGTTCTGCGGATAACCGGGCTTTTGCACGATAGCGCGGATGTTAATTTGTTCCCTTGCCAGCGCCGCCGTGATGGCCGCAACGATTCCTGGACGGTCAACGACGGTAAAGCGGATGTAGTGGGGAACCTGAAACTCTACGCCAACGCGCGCGGGGACGGAGGGAATCTCAACACGGCGTGAGTCGTGGGCGAGGGCGAGCAGGTCACTGACGACGGCGACTGCCGTGGGGTGGCCGCCGGCCCCGTGGCCGGAGAAGACTACATCGCCGCCGTAGTGGCCGGTGAGTATAACCATGTTCTCAGTTCCGCGCGACCAGGCGAGAGGCGAGTGCCGATCAACGAGCATGGGGCCGACGGTGGCGGCGACGTGACCGCCCGTCTGCTCGGCGCGCGCTACCTGGCGGATGGTGCAGCCCAGGTCGCGAGCATAGCTGAAGTCCACGGCCGAGACTGCGGTGATGGACTGGGGTACGATCTCTTCCGGGTCGATGATGACGCGGAGAGCTAGGCGCATGAGGATGGCGAGTTTGGAACGGGCGTCAAAGCCGCCGACATCCTCAGTGGGATCGGCCTCGGCATAGCCCTTGGCCTGCGCTATTGCCAGTACGCTAGCGTAATCTGCGCCCTCCTCCATTTTGCTGAGGATGAAGTTGCAGGTGCCGTTGAGTATGCCTTCCATGCGCTCGATGCGATCGCCGGCGAGGCCTTGCTCCAGTCCGGGAATGACGGGGATTCCACCAGCAACAGCAGCGCCGTACTTGATGTGGCCGCCCCTGGCTGCCGCAAGCCGCTCCAGTTCAACGCCTTGATAGGCGATGAGCTTCTTGTTGGCGGTGACGACGCTTTTGCCAGCCTCAAGGGCGCGTCGGACCCAGCCAGCCGCTGGATCGAGACCTCCGGCCAGCTCGACAATTACATCCACGTCAGAGGCGAGCACGGCGTCGGCGTCTTCGCTCCACACTACGTTGGCGGGGGTCCAGTCCACACGCTTGCGTTCCACGCCACGGTTGAAGATGTGTGTAAGTTCGAGCACCTTGGGCTTGGACTCGACCAGAATCCGGGCGACTGAACTGCCAACCGTCCCAAAGCCGAAGAGGGCGATGCGCAACGGGCGGCGGGCGTGAGACTTCATCGAGGACGGAAGGGACTGCTCAAGCGGAGATGCGGAACCATGCGCTTCAGACACCGGGATTTCCTTTGACATGAATTGATTTGGATGAAGATACCGAATATTCCGATGATAAATGACCGGGAAGCTTGACCGGCAGCAATGAGGCGCGGCGGATGAACGGCGATGCTGTAAGCAGGGGGAGGGAGGGCTCGTGTATGATCAAACCCAGATGCGACGCAGGGTTTCAATCTTCCTGATCCTGATGTTCTGGCTGGGGCCCTTTGCGGGGTTTCTCACAGCTCGGGACGAGTCGCGTTTGCCGCCTTGCTGCAGGCGGCATGGAGCGCACCACTGCGCGATGGCAATGCGGATGTCGGCTGCTGCGACCTCCGGGGCTGCACCGACGCTGGGCGCGCCTTCGACTTGCCCCCACTTTCCCGGATATCTGACGGGCCCCTCGGCACGTGCTCATGCGTTGGCGGCTTTGTATGCAAAGCTACCGGGTTTATGGGCGCAAAGCCACTCGACAGCCGCGATGAGCGCGGCTGCCCGGTTGAGCCAGTTACGGACGCACGCCGGACGGGGACCTCCTGCTTCAAAAATAGTCTGACAAATTAGTTGAAAACCGTTGGTCATGAAGCTGGTGACTGCGGGCTCAGTCCATTCCCTGGCTGAGCCGCCTGCATGCGGTTTTGCGCCACACCAGGGCGCGCTGATTGACGGCGCTCAAGCCAGACTTATCGAGAGGTCCTTGATCCATGCGACGCACATATTCCTCATTGGCGGCAGCATTGCTGCTGGCCGCTTCCCTGCCCCTCTTTGCCACAGTTTTTGCCACTGTACATGGGGTGGTTCACGATCCTCAGCACAGGCCGATTGCAGGGGCAAACGTTGCGCTCGAAGCTGCCGATTCGGCGTTTGCGTTGCATGCGACAACCGACAGCGGGGGCGCGTTTGAACTGGAGCAGACGCCGATTGGAATCTATCGGCTGACGATTGCGCGGGAGGGCTTTGCTACCGTGACGGAGGCGCTGACAGTAACGTCTGGGACGAGCCCGGTGCTGCATATTCCGCTGCCAGTTGCAATGGCGACAGAGTCGGTGGTGGTGCATGAGTCCACGAGCGAGGCCGACACTGCGACGCCAGCGACGCTGATTACGCGAGCCATGATTGAAGAGACACCGGGCGCAAGCCGCACCATGGGCATGGAGATGATTACCGACTACGTGCCAGGCGCTTACATGACGCACGACATGCTGCATATACGCGGCGGGCACCAGACGAGCTGGCTGATTGACGGGGTGGCGATACCGAACACAAAGATTGCATCGAACGTGGGCCCGCAGATTGATCCGAAGGATATTGACGAGGTGGAGACGCAGCGGGGGAGCTATGCGGCGGATGTGGGCGACCGCACGTATGGCGTGTTTGACGTGCTGCCGCGCAACGGCTTTGAACGCAGCCGCGAGGGGGAGTTGCTGGTGTCCGCGGGCAACTATTATGCGGGAGAGACACAGCTTTCACTGGGCGACCATGCAGAGAAGACGGCGTGGTATGCGAGCCTTGCCGGGGCGCGCTCAAACTATGGACTTGCGACGCCGGTGAGCGGCATCCATCACGATGCGACGAACTCGCAGAGCGTGTTTGTATCGTTGATCCGCAACCAGACAGCGAAGGACCAGTTGCGACTGAACGTGCAGTACCGGCAGGACTACTTTCAGATTCCCTTTGACCCGGATGCGAGCGACTGGGAGCAGGCTAGCCAGTATTACGAATCGTACGGATTGCGCGACGGGCAGGAAGAGCGCGATTCGTTTGCGATTGCGGGCTGGACACACACGCTTTCGCCGAAGGCAATGTTTACCGTAGCGCCGTTTTACCACTTCAACGCGGCGAACTACGATGCGCGCGCGAACGACTACCCGGTGGCGACGACGTGGCATCAGCGGTCAAATTACGCGGGCGCACAGGCGGATGTGCGCGAAGATGCGGGGCTAAATAATTTTTCTGGCGGTCTCTATGGCTTTTACCAACTGGAGAACGATCTGTTTGGCCTGAAGATCAACGACCAGAGCTTTGCGGCGAACAGCGTTGCGGCCACTTCAGCCGCGTCGAATGCGGCGCTGACCGAGTTTCATTTTTCAGATCATCTGCATGCGGGCCAATACATCACGCTGCTGGGCGGGATGAGGTTCTCAATTTATCACGGCGGCTTCAGTGAGGGAGCGGCGTATCCGCGCGTGGGCGCGACGGTGCGGATTCCGCGGCTAAACTGGGTGCTACGCGGATTTTATGGACACTTTTTCCAGCCCGCGCCGGTGGAGACGGTGTCAAATGCATTTCTGAATTATGTGACCAGCCAACAGGGGCAAAATGCGTTTGTACCGCTGCCCTCAGAGCGCGACGAAGAGCATCAGTTTGGCGTGCAGATTCCGGTGAAGGGCTGGGTGCTGGATGTAGACACATTCAAGAACCGCGTGAACAACTTTCTGGATCACGCGAACGTGGGCGAGTCGAATATCTACTTTCCCATTGCTGTAGATGGGGCGCTGGTGCGGGCGTGGGAACTGGCATTGCGTTCACCGGCACTGACGAGGCTGGGGCAGTTTCATCTTAGCTATTCCAACCAGATTGCCGAGCAGCGCGGCAATGTGACCGGGGGCTTTGCGTGCAGCGACCCGAGTGACCCGGCGTGCGCTTTAGGCGGGGGTTACAGACCGGTAGACCATGACCAGCGACATACGCTGAACGCCGGGTTTACGGCACATCTGCCGATGCGAACATGGTTTGCCACCAATGTGTATTACGGATCAGGGTTTACGAATGGCCTGGCGGGCGCGGGGGTGGGGCCATATAACGGGGCATATCTGCCGGTGCATACGACATTTGATTTGTCGGCGGGGCACGCGCTGGGCGAGCGGTGGAAGCTGTCTGCCACGGTGCTGAATGCAGCCAATCACCGGGTACTGCTGGACAACTCGATAACGATAGGCGGATTCCACTGGAACGATCCGCGGATAGTTTCAGCGGAGTTGCGCTACCGGTTTCATTTTTGAGAAATTGCAGATTATTTTGGCGGAAGAGGTAGGACGAGAATCCATGGCGAGCGTTTTTGAAAAACTAAATTTGAAGGACCGGCAGGAGATGGTGGTATTAAACGCGCCGGAGAGCTTTGAGCCGGAGCTGGCGCGGCTTGCGGTGATGACGATTCATCACAACCTGACCTCGGTGGCAGAGACGGGGTTTCTGCTGGCGTTTGTGACAAAGAAGAGTGAGGTGGATACACTGGCGACGAAGGTGGCCAAGTGCGCCAAGGGAGATGCAGTGGTTTGGTTTGCGTATCCGAAGGGAACGTCAAAGAAATACAAATGCGATTTCAATCGGGATACGGGGTGGGATGTGTTGAAGGCCGCGGGGTTTGATACGGTGCGTGCGGTCGCGATTGATGAGGACTGGACGGGGCTCAGGTTCAGGCGGGTGGAGTTTATCAAGGCGCGGTAAAGATGTCGGGGGAAGTTCTACTCGACTCGAAAGAGGCCGGGGAGGACTTGGCCGGCTTTGCCTTCGACTATGTGGGTGAAGGCGGAGGCATTGAGAGGGGGCTCGGGGCCGATGTAGACGGTGCGGGCTGCAGCCTGGCGGGCCCAGTGAACGAAGTTGGCTGCCGGGTAGACGGAGCCGGAGGTGCCGACGACCAGCATGAGAGTGGCTTTGCGAATCTCCGCCTGTATACGGTCCATTTCGAGGGGAATCTCACCGAAGAAGACAATGTGGGGACGGAGACGGCCTCCGCAGGAGCAACGACCTACTTCGGCGAGGCTGGCGTAGATGGCTCGGTCCTCTACGGGAGGTGCACCGCAATCGCGGTCGCAGTGAGCCTTGGCGAGTTCGCCATGCATGTGGAGCAGACGGGCGGAGCCGGCGCGCTCGTGGAGATCGTCGACGTTCTGGGTGCAGAGAAAGAAGCGGTTGCCTAGTTGCTTTTCAAGCTGGGCGAGCGCGAAGTGGGCGGGATTGGGCTGGGCCTTTGCGCCGTCGGCCCGGCGCTTGGAGTAGAACTGCCAGACGAGTGCGGGATTGCGCTCCCAGGCTTCGGGCGTGCAGACGTCTTCAATGCGATTGCCTGCCCAAAGGCCGTCTTCCGCGCGGAAGGTGGGTAGACCGCTTTCCGCGCTGATGCCCGCGCCGGTGAGGACGAAAAGGCGATCTGTGGGGGTGATGGAGATGTTGGACATGGACTCGCTTTCGACGGACTATAGCGTATCAAGGATTGGAATACCTCGAAGGCAATTCACAGTGAAGACGCGACCATCAGGGAGCGGGAACACTGCATGAACTCTGCCGGGGTACAGTAAATCTGGAATTGCTCCTAAGGTTTGGGATCGTTCTTTCCCAGGTTCCAAGAGCGGGACCTGGGGCATCCCCACTGATAACTGAGAACTGCCTACTGCCCTTATGGCTCGAGCAGAATTTTGCCTGTGGTTTGGCGGCCTTCCATGTCGATTTGTGCCTGGGCAGCCTGGTCGAGGGGGTATACGTACTCCGTGCGGAGTTTTAGTTCGCCCTTTGAGGCCCAGCCGAGGACGTCTCCGGAGCGCCAGTCAAGTTCGGCACGGTTGGCGATGTAATGCCAGAGCGTAGGGCGGGTGATGAAGAGGGAGCCCTTGCCGCTGAGTTGAATGAGGTCAAAGGGGGGCACCGGACCGCTGGAACCTCCAAAGAGGGCGAGCAGGCCGCGCGGCCGGAGGCAGTTGAGGCTCTTCTCGAATGTAGTTTTACCAACGGAGTCGTAGACAACGTCAACGCCCTTGCCATTGGTGAGCCTCTTAACTTCTGCTTCGAAGTCCTGCTCTGTATAGAGGATCACGTCAGAGGCGCCGGCATCGAGTGATAGCTCCGCTTTGGCTGGCGTGGAGACGGTGGTGATGACGCGTGCGCCGAGGCGGGTGGCCATCTGGGTGAGTAACAGGCCAACGCCGCCAGCACCGGCATGGACCAGGGCGGTGTCTCCTGCCTTGAGCGGGAAGGTGGAGTAGGCCAGGTAGTGCGCAGTCATACCCTGGAGCAGGGCGGCTGCTGCCTGCTCAGGGGAGAGGCCACCGGGCACCTTGACCAGTTGTGCGGCGGGAACCAGCGCGTACTCCGCATAGCTGCCGAGGACGCTGGTGGAGGCCACCATATCACCTGCTGCAAATCCGGTGACGCCGGGACCGAGTTCCTCAACGGTGCCCGATGCCTCACTGCCTGGGGTGAGCGGCAGAGCGGCCTTGTAGGTGCCCTTGCGGAAGTAAATCTCAATGAAGTTGACCCCGATTGCCTCGACACGGATCAACACCTGCCCTGGGCCCGGATGAGGAATGGGCAACTCGACCAGTTCGAGAACTTCTGGTCCGCCTGTCGCGTGGATCTGGATGGCTTTCATGACAGGGTAAGAATGAACCTTGAGGGTGGGCGGCTGCAAGCGCGCATTCATTGGGGAGGAGGGCTGCGCAGCCTGTTTTGGCGGCCAGAGATACGAAACCCCGCCCAGACGATGGCTGGACGGGGCGTTCAACTTGTCGATTTTGAGGCTAGAAGTTGTCCTCTTGCCTCTCTGACATGAGGTTGTGCTCGTCTACGGGAACCAGACGGACAAGGCGATCGACGGTATAGGAGGCGGGATGCTGGCTGGTGTAGTAGTGGCGCACAGAAAGCTCGCCAAGAAGGCCTATTGCGAGCAACTGGATACCGGAGACAATAAGCACCGAGCCGATGACGAACATGGGACCGTGGTGACGCATCACATCCATCCCTGGATCGAGAATCTTCATGGCGAGAAGGATGATGGCCATGCAGATGCCACCCATGATGCCAAGCGCGCCGAAGCCACCGAAGAAGTGGAGCGGACGGCTCATGTATTTGAGCAGGAAGCGAATGGTGAGGAGGTCAAAGAAGACGCGGAATGTGCGTCCGATTCCGTAATGGCTTTTACCACGCTCACGGTTGAGGTTCTTGATGGGAATCTCACATATTGATGCGCCGTACCAGCTAGCGAGAGCGGGGATGAAGCGGTGCATCTCGCCATAGAGGGGGATGCCGTGGATGACCTCGCGGCGATAAGCCTTGAAGGTGGTGCCGAAGTCGTGAATATCGACGCCTGAAAGCTTGGCCATAAGCCAGTTGGCGCAGCCGGAAGGAATGCGCCGCATGAAGAAGTTGTCGATGCGGTCTTTGCGCCAGCCGGAGACAACATCGAATCCCTCGTCGAGCTTCTCGATGAAGGCGGGAATATCGTTGGGGTCGTGCTGCAGGTCGCCGTCCATGGCGATGATGAACTCACCCGAGGCGTGATCGAAGCCGGCGGCGAGCGCCGAGGTCTGGCCAAAGTTGCGGCGAAGTTTAACGACCAGCACCCGGCTGTCAACCGCTGCGATCTCTTCAAGCAACTTGTAGGTGCGATCTTTTGAGCCATCGTCAACCAGCACAAGTTCGAAACTATCGCCAACCTGTTCCATAACCTGCTTCAAGCGGGCATATAGAATCGTGACGTTTTCTTCTTCGTTATGGAATGGCACAACGATGGAGTATTTTGCCATAGTGTCAGTATAGACACGAAACGATTGCGAAAAGTTTACTTCGTGGGAGAGTGATGAAGCTTTTTCCCATAAGGAACTTATAAAGGCAACCATCGAAGTGAGGCGAAAGTCTTCTACTCCAGTCCTTCAAGCATCTCCTGCATCTCACTTAGTGCATGGCTGTTGCCGCTTCTAGCGGCGCAACCGATTCCCACTTTGAGGCGCTCTATTGCTTCACCGGTCCGTCCCATTCCTGACAGGGTCTGCGCAGACATAAAGTAACCGGCGGTATAGTCGGGGTCGTTAGTCAGGAGGACTTCAAATTCGGCCAAAGCCGCGTCTTTTTCGCCCCGGCCGACGAGTTCCATGGCAATTCCATAGCGGGCGAAGCTATTTTTCGGGTCCAGAGCGAGAATTTCTTTCAGTCCTGCGATCTTGTCCATAATGCTCTTGTCCTGCCCCGAGTTGTATCGAAGGGCTGCTGGTGGGATTTGCGTAATTGGCGTGGATTGCCGAAACTGGAACAAGATGGCTGGCCGATTTCCCCAGAGCCGGAACCCCTGACGCCAGTTCCATTGTATCTGGCGGGTGGGCCGAACTCACGGAGGGCAAAGCAAACCATGAATGGAGCGGTGGCAGCATGAGCAACCAAATGACCAATCCGATAGTGCGCACAGTTGCCAGTACGCAATCGGAGATGACCGAGATTATCCTGCCCAACGACACGAACACCCTAGGCAACCTGCTGGGTGGCAGATTGATGCACTTTATCGATTTGACCGGCGCGATGGCTGCCTACCGGCACTCGCGCACGCACGTGGTGACGGCAGCGATGGACCACATCGACTTTATACGGCCGGTTCGGCTGGGCGACCTGCTGACGCTGAAGTCGAGCGTGAACCGGGCGTTTACCACTTCAATGGAAGTGGGCGTGAAGGTTTGGGCGGAGCATCCGCAGACTGGCGAGCTGCTGCATGTGGCTAGCGCCTACCTGGTTTTTGTGGCAATCAACAAGCAATGCCAGCTCCAGAAGGTTCCGCAGCTTATGCCTGAGACGCCGAATGAGATTCGGCGCTATGAGGATGCTTTGCGCCGCCGCGAGCATCGCGAAGCCGAAAGCGCTCGTCGTAAAGAAGCGCGGGAAGCCACGGACGAAGAGGAAGACGGCGCAGAGAGCAAAGCTTGAAACGAAGTGACAGGTTTCTTGAAGCAGACGAAACACCAACAAACAAGAGTAAAAAGGAGCAATAAATACTATGGCGCATTCATCTGCCATGCCTTCACCGGTGGCTTTACCTGGGGTGTCAAAGATTGTTGCAGTCGGTTCCGGCAAGGGCGGGGTGGGAAAGACCACCGTAGCCGTAAACCTTGCCATTGCGCTGTCAAAGCTGGGGCAGCGCGTGGGGCTAATCGACGCGGACATCTACGGGCCCAACGTGCCACTGATGATGGGGTCGACCCAACAGCCGCGCGTAGGGCCGGGCAACCAGATTTTGCCCAACGACACGCACGGGATCAAGACGATCTCAATTGGCTACATATCACCGGGCGATAAACCGCTGGTGATGCGCGGACCGATGCTGCACCAGATTATCCGGCAGTTTCTGCAGCAGGTGGAATGGGGCGAGCTGGACTACCTGATTGTTGACCTGCCTCCTGGAACCGGGGACGTGGTGATATCGCTGGTGCAGACGGTGCCGCTGACCGGCGCAGTGGTGGTTTCAACGCCCAGCGACGTAAGCCTGGAAGATGCTCGCAAGGCACTGGAGATGTTTGCACAGGTGAACGTGGAAGTGCTGGGGATTGTGGAAAATATGAGCCACTTTACCTGTCCGCATTGCCAAAAGGAGATCGACATTTTCTCCAGAGGCGGAGCGGAACGGACGGCGGCGCAGTTCAATGTTCCCTTTCTTGGAGCGATTGAGCTGGTGCCGGCGATTCGCGAGGGGGGCGACCGTGGTTTGCCGGTGGCGCTGGCAGGGCCCAAGAGCCCACAGGCAGCGGAGTTCTATGCCGTTGCGGAAAAGCTGATGGAGCGTGCCGAAGAGGCCGCTGCGGCGGCAACGGATGTGATTGAGATCAGCTAAAGCAGGGAGTCAATCGCGCACACACAAAGAGAGCGAGGCATCAAGCCCCGCTC
>Ga0316231_1001767_pt1 | contig 22719 bp, 14 predicted proteins | sample TBH18027metaG_FD_206002 | JGI IMG/M metagenome (GOLD analysis project Ga0316231, IMG submission 206002) | Freshwater microbial communities from Trout Bog Lake, Wisconsin, USA - TBH18027 | ecosystem: Environmental > Aquatic > Freshwater > Lake > Hypolimnion/Profundal zone | place: USA: Wisconsin... | reverse complement strand
CGAAAACGATATCCGTGGCGTACTGAATGAGGGCCGCAGCCGGTCGGAGGTCGATGGCCGCGAACCGATCCATGTTCTGCCACTGAACTTTGCCGTCGATGCGACCGATCATGTCATCGATCCGCGCGGTCTTTTCTGCTCGATACTGAATGCCCGCCTGCATGTCATCGATGCCGCCGCGACGTCGTTGCGGACCATGGAGTCCTGCATCGCCCGCTGCGACCTGGAAATCGAGGATCTCGTCTCGGCTCCGCTGGCGTCCGGCTTATCCAGTCTGGTGCGGGAAGAACGCGAACTCGGTGCGACGATCATCGATATGGGCGGCGGCACCACCAGCATGGCGGTCTATGCCGACAACCAGATCATGCACACGGCTTATCTGCCGATCGGAGGCCTGCACGTCACCAAGGACCTGGCTATCGGTCTGTCCACGACCCTTATTCACGCAGAACGACTGAAGACGCTTTACGGCAATGTCGAATCCAGTCCGGACGACGACCGCGAAATGTTGCCGGTTCCACTGATTGGGGAAGACGACCACCAGCTCGCGAAAGTACCGCGCAGCATGGTGGTCAATATTATTCGGCCGCGGATCGAGGAGACCTTTGAGTACATCAAGGATCGCCTGGATTCGTCGGGCCTGGGGCGCACAGCCGGCAATCGTGTCGTGCTGACCGGCGGTGCGTGCCAGCTTCCCGGCGTCCGCGAAATGGCGGCGCGCATGCTGAACCGGCAGGTTCGACTGGGCCGTCCAGCGGCCTTGCGCGGCCTGCCAGAACTGGCGTCCGGCCCTGCCTTTTCGACGGCGGCCGGTCTGTTGTCGTGGGCGGCCGGCGACGGACGCGCCTTTCAGGACATCGACCTGAGCGGAGAACCACAAGTCGGCCTACTTCGCCGGCTGGTCAACTTTTTGAAAGAACGCGTCTGACTTGACGCGAATCGAGCGAAACAGCGTAACACTGTAATTAACACCAGTCCCGTGAATTCGGGGGAGAAAACAAAATGACCCTCAACCTGACGATCCCGCAAACCCACCACACCGATTTCTCACCCCGGATTACTGTTATAGGCGTTGGCGGCGGCGGCACCAACGCAGTCGACAACATGATCGCTTTGAATCTGCAGGGCGTGGAATTCGTGGTCGCGAACACCGACGCGCAGCAGTTGATGCACAGTAAAGCGGACCGGCGCATCCAGCTTGGGCCCCATATCACGCAAGGGCTTGGTGCCGGTGCGAAGCCGGAGATCGGCAAGGCAGCGGCGGAAGAGGCAGCCGACGAACTGTATCGGCATCTGGATGGCGCCCACATGGTGTTCATCACCGCATGCATGGGTGGCGGCACCGGCACCGGCGCCGCCCCGGTCATCGCCCGCATGGCGCGTGAGCGTAACATCCTGACCGTGGGCGTCGTGACAAAGCCGTTTGGTTTTGAAGGTGTCCGCCGTGCGCGCACCGCCGAACAGGGTATTGAGGAACTGCAACAATACGTCGATACGCTGATCGTCATCCCGAATCAGAACCTTTTCCGGATGGCAAATGAACGCACGACGTGGCGCGATGCGTTCAAGATGGCCGACCAAGTACTGTATATGGGCGTGCGTGGCGTCACTGACCTGATGATGGGCCACGGGCTGGTCAATCTCGATTTCGCCGACATCCGCACCGTGATGGCCGAGATGGGCAAGGCCATGATGGGCACCGGTGAGGCCGATGGCGACAATCGCGCCATCCGTGCCGCCGAGGCCGCGATCAACAATCCATTGCTCGAAGACACCAGCATGTCCGGCGCGCGCGGTCTGCTGATCAACATCACCGGCGGCGAGGATATGACTCTGTTCGAGGTCGATCAGGCCGCGAATCGCATCCGTGAGGAAGTGGACGAAGAGGCCAATGTGATCTTCGGCTCCGCCGTCGATGAAGCGCTGACCGGCCGCATCCGCGTATCGGTTGTCGCGACCGGAATCGATTCCCAGAAGTTCGCCGAACAATCGCGCCCGAAGCTGGTTGCTGTGGGCGGCGGTGGTGGAGCGGTACCCGCGCCGCAGCCGATCGTGGTTCGTAACACTGCCCAGGCCGCGGCGCCGATGGCAGTAGCGGCCACGGCGGCATCCGCTCTGCGGCAGGTTTCGCCGTCGGCCGATCCGTTGGCTGCCCGCGCCACCGCCATGGAGGTCCTGGCCCAGCCGCGGGTCGCGCCGCAGCCCGCGCCGCATGTGCTTCCGGCTGCGCAACTGGCAGCGAAGGCGAACCTGTTCGCCGAGGCTCAGCGCACACCCGTGATGCCCGCTCAGGCTTTGGTTCAGCCGATGCAGGATGCCGGGCGTCCGAGTTTGTTTAACTCGGTGACCGGGGCGTTTCGCCGCCGGCCGGCTCCGCAGCCCGCACCGGTCATGATGCAGCCGCAGGCGGTGCGCCGGGAACCCTCAATGGAGGATTATCAGGCGGCCACTGCTCCGCAATCCCAGGTGTCGGTCCAGCAGACGTCGGCTGAGCAAACCGGCATTGAGATTCCGGCGTTCCTTCGCAGACAGCATTCCTGATCGTACTGGTGACGAGATAGTACCGGTGGTGCCATCTCGTTGACGGTTGCCGTTTCACATCGGTCATGGCCCGGCTTGTCCGGGCCGCCCGTGATTCGACGGTGCTGCGACAGTTGGCCCGGACAGGCCGGGCCATGACGATGAGGGCGAGAGTCGGCCTCAACGGCGGCTGATATTACGCCACAGAGCGGTTGATGATGCCGCCACCCAGGATGCGTTCCTCCAGATAGAACACGCAGGCCTGGCCGGGCGCCGGCAACGCCGGCTCGTCTAAAACCACCGTGGTGATCCCGGATTCGATGCGGACCGTTGCCGCCCGCGGTTCCTCACGCGCACGCAACTTCACGGCGCAGCGAAGCTCCTGAGCGGGTGCCGGGATCAGCCAATTGACGTCCCGGAGGGTCATCATGCGGGTTCCCGTCCCGCGCGGTCCGACGACCACACGCCGCCTTCCAGGTTCGGTGGAGACGACAACCTGGCGCTGACCATCCAGCATCGCCGCGTCACCGAGACGCTTTCCCTGTCCCACGGTGTAACGGGCGATGCCGTCATGGGTGCCGACCACGCGCCCGTCGGCGGTGACGATCTGCCCCGCCTCCAATGCGTCCGGCCGGATTTTACCGATAATGTCGGCATAGCTACCGGCCGGCACGAAACAAATGTCCTGGCTGTCCGGCTTCTCCGCCACCCCGAGCCCCAGACGCTGCGCGACATCGCGCACGGCGCGCTTGTCCTCCATGCCACCCAGAGGGAACAGGCACATGTCGAGTTGCTGCCGGGTGGTGGCGAACAGAAACCAGCTCTGGTCCCGCGCCGGATCGACCGCGCGATGCAGCTCCGCGCCAGCCGGCCCGTCGAGGCGGCGGACATAGTGACCAGTCGCCAGCCGTTCGGCGCCGAGGTCGCGGGCCAGCACCGACAGATCGGCGAACTTCACGGTCTGATTGCAGGTGATGCAGGGCACCGGGGTTTCGCCGTTGGCATAGCTGTCGGCGAAACCGGCGATCACCGCCTTGGCGAAGCGCTCCTCGGCATCGATGACGTAATGCGAGATGCCCAGGCGATCGGCCACGCGGCGCGCGTCATGGATATCCTGCCCGGCGCAGCACGCGCCTTTGCGGCCGGTCGCCGCGCCGTGGTCGTACAGTTGCAGCGTGACGCCGATCACCTCGTGGCCTTGCTCATGCAGAAGCCCCGCCACCGCACTGCTGTCCACGCCGCCGGACATGGCGACCACGATACGCATGTTCTACTCTCCTGCGCCCGGGTCGGGCACGGTCAACCCTGGACGTTGCGGGTGGCGGCCGGCAGCTTGACCACCAGCCCGTCCAAATCCGTGTTCATCACGATCTGGCAGCCCAAACGCGAGGTGGGTGTCAGGCCGAATGCCAGATCCAGCATGTCTTCCTCATCCTCGGTCGCGCCCTCAAGCTTCTTGAACCAGGCTGCATCGACAATGACGTGACAGGTCGAGCAAGCCAAAGACCCCTCACAGGCACCCTCGATATCGACGTCATGCTTGTGGGCGATCTCCAGGACCGACAGTCCGACGGGCGCGTCAACCTCGCGATGAGTACCATCGCGCTCGATAAAGGTCATTTTTGGCATTCGGATCGGGCCTTAATTGTCAGGTATCGTGTGCGGAATTTTCGAAACCAGCCGCTTCACAGGCGGCATTGGCCGCTGCCAGTGCCGCGGCGGCGTAGTCGATATCGGCGGCGGAGGTAAAGCGTCCAATCCCAATACGCAAGGTCCGCGCGGCCTGTCGGTCGGAAAGCCCGAGGGCACGCAGAACATAAGACGGTTCCACCTCGGCTGAGGAACAGGCTGAGCCGGTGGAGACGCAGAGGTCCGGCACCGCCCGCATCAGGTCGAACGCCGTCGCCCGGGGAAAAGTCACGTTCAGATTGCCAGCGATTCGGGCCTGATCGCTACCGTTTAGCCTTACGCCCGGAATGTCCCGCCGCAGCCGGTCCCACAAACCGCCGCGCAACACCGCGATCCGTTCGGCGTCGACGGTGCGTTCCGCAGTCGCGAGACGGCAGGCCTCACCGAAACCAACGATCAGCGGCGCGGGCAAAGTGCCGGATCGAAGCCCCCGCTCCTGCCCGCCGCCGGAGAACAGCGGCGTCAGCCGAACCCGCGGGCGGCGGCGGACGAACAGCGCCCCGACGCCTTTCGGGCCATAGAGTTTATGGCCGCTGACGGACGCCAGATCGACCTTCCAGGCCGTCAGGTCGACCGCGATCTTGCCGACCGCCTGCGCAAGATCGGTGTGGAACAGCGCACCTGACGCCTTCGCGATGGCGGCAAGACCGGCAATGTCCTGGATAACGCCGGTTTCGTTGTTCACCGCCATCACGCTGACCAACAGGGTAGGTGTCACTAACGCCTCGCGCAGTTTGTCGGGATCGAGCAGCCCGTCGGTACGAACGGGCAGGATCACCGGCTCAAAACCCTCCGCCGCGAGGTCAGCCACGGATTCGAGGACGCACTTATGTTCTGTCGCCACGGTGACGATGCGGCGGCGCGGATCGCCCATGCTGGCGGCAAACCGGGCCGCCCCCTTGATGGCGATGTTGTTGGCCTCGGTGGCGCCGGAGGTGAAAATCACCTCGCGCGCATCGGCCCCGATCGCCGCTGCGACCTGCGCACGGGCATGCTCAACAGCGTGCTCGGCTCGCTGACCCATGACGTGTTCCGCGCTGTGCGGGTTGCCGTACTCCTCGGAGAAGTACGGCAGCATCACCTGCACGACACGCGGATCGCAGCGCGTGGTCGCCTGGTTATCGAGATAAACCGGCTGGTTCGGGCGTGAGGGTGCGTCGGTCATGACACAAGATTAGGATCGCGTTGGGTCTTAGACCAGTGCTGGCCGCAGCCGGTCTGCCACGCGCCGGTATGCAGTCGCGAATGCGTCAATATCGGCCTCCGTCACGTTCCACGGCAGCGAGATGCGGATCGCCTCTCCGGCGAGCGTGCCCAGGCCCATCGCATGCAGCACATGGCTGGTTTGGACCTTGCCGGAGCTGCACGCGGCGCCGGCGCTGACCGCGATCCCCTCCAGATCCAGCGCGATGACCTGCACACCGGCCGCCACGCCAGGCAGTGCGATACAGCTTGTGTTGGGCAGGCGGTGCTCGGGATCGCCGCAAACCACCGCCCCGCACGCCAGCGCTGCCCGCTCCGCCGCGTCACGCAGTGTCGCAATCCGTTGAAGATCGTCAGTCTGGCCGGCCAAAACCGCCGCCGCGAAGCCGGCGATCAGCGCCACCGCCGGAGTACCGCCGCGGCGGCCGCGTTCCTGTCCCCCGCCACTGACCAGCGGTGCGGTAAACGGTGCATCCGGGGACAGTAACAAGGCGCCAACCCCAGCCGGGCCACCGAGTTTATGGGATGAAATCGCGAGGCTGTGTGCACCCAGCAAGTCAAGCCGAACCGGCATACGCCCGGCAGCCTGCACCGCATCCGCATGCAAAAGCGCGCCATATCGGCGGCACAGCGCGGCGGCTTGCTCGACCGGTTGGATGACGCCGGTTTCGTTGTTCGCCAGCATCAGGCAGACAAGCGAAGGATTACCGTCGCTCAACAGCGTTTCAAGCGCCTCCATGTCGGCAATACCGTTACGCCCCACCGGCACGATAGCCGCGCCGGTTGCGGCCGAGCGGACAGCATCATGCTCAATCGCACCAATAATGAGACGGCGCCCGATGGACATGGCATGGATCGCGGTCGCGTCTGCTTCAGTGCCACCGCTGGTGAACACAAGGTCTTGCGACTGCCCGCCGAACCCATTGGCTATCACATCCCGGGCATCTTCCATGATGCGGCGAACAGCACGACCAGGACGATGGACCGAGGACGGATTGCCGGCGGCTTCAAACGCCGAGAGGACGGCGTCTCGCGCGGCGGGCCGCAGCTTTTGGCTGGCGTTCGCGTCGAAGTAGTGCGTCTCATGCATACGTCTGGGCCTTCAGCGAAGCGGCACCGACGCCGGATAGCATCGTTGGATGGGCTACCCCGTCAGCAGCCGGAGCGCCACCGCGCGTCCGTTCGGTCGCAAATTTCATCCCGCACACAACCGCGACACGCGATTTACGCATGAAAATGAGATTGCACGCACGCAAGAGTAGTATTTTTCGCATCAAACGTCAGTCGCATAGGGTCTATCAACGATACCATGTAAAGGCTGACTGTCGCGCGCAATAACATGAACGCCATGCGACATTTCCATTATGAAAGTGCGCTTCACTTGTCCTATAACACCGTCCTCGCTGGGGGACATGAGCGATCCCGGTGAGCTCTGCCAAAAGGCAGTGCGACTCCAGAACTAAAGGAAACACGACTCCGAACCGCACGTAACGGCCAGGCTGCCCCTGAACGATTGCCTTCGCAGGCTCAAAAATCGGACGGTTCGGCGCTGTGTCACATAATTGAAATCGGACGATTGTGTTTCCAGCTATTGGGGATCCCGTGGACCAGGAGGGGAAATACCCTGGGTCACGACGATTGGTAGGCCCGACAGGGTGTCCGAAGCCGCAGTGGCTTTGGAACATGCCTGCCGGTGGGACAGGAAACAGGTTTCGTATTGCCATGCCAGAGGTAATGTTTGCCGGTCCTGATGGACGGCTCGAAGGTCGCTATCATCATTCGAAGGAGTCAGGGGCTCCCGTTGCGCTAATTTTACATCCGCATCCGCTTCACGGCGGAACCATGAATAATCGCATCACCTATTCCATGTACCAGGCGTTTCAGAAGCTTGGCTGCTCGGTGATGCGGTTCAACTTCCGCGGTGTCGGCCGCAGCCAGGGCCGCTATGACGGTGGCATTGGTGAAATCGGCGATGCAGCCGCCGCGCTGGATTGGATGCAGGCCGTCAATCCCGGACACGGTGGTCTCTGGATTGCCGGCTACTCATTCGGCGCCTTCATCGGCATGCAGCTTTTGATGCGCCGGCCGGAGATTTCCGGTTGGGTCAGCGTCGCGCCGCCCGCCAATCACTACGACTTCGGGTTCCTGGCACCGTGTCCCTGCGGCGGTCTGCTGCTGCATGGCGATGCCGATGAACTGGTGCCGGAGCCTGCGGTGCGGAAGCTGGTGGACAAGTTGAACACGCAGAAGAATGTTCATGTTGACTATCGCGTAATCCCTGGTGCGGATCACGTCTTCGCCAGCCATGCGGAAACCGTGGCCGATGCGGTCGATGATTTCTGCGGCAAGGCGATCGCCCGCAAGCAGATGGCACTCGCGGCCGACTGAGCCGTCAAGCAAGCTTAGCTTTCGGTTATGGCCCGGCTCGTCCGGGCCACCTGTTGCGGCATTCGCGCTGGCAAAGGTGGCCCGGACGAGCCGGGCTATAATTTTTTGGCCTGCGGCTGCGGCGCAGCCGGACAACCGGCCGCGAGATTTTCCGTGGCGCGATGGCAAACTCAGATCGGGTGGGAGATCCTGCCGCCGGGCATCGCCCGGGGAACGCCTGTCGTCGTTGGAAAGCTCAGCGGCAGACCAGCGGCAACCCGAGCGGCCAAGAAACCAAAACACTGCGCTTCCAGCGCGTCCCCGTTCCAACCTTCGGCCTCGACCGGCTCGACCGGCGCGCCCAGTGCATCGCGAAGACCATCCATCAAGACCGGGTTTAGTCGCCCGCCACCGCAGACCAGCCAGCGCGTTGGCGGTTCCGGAAACGCCGCCGCCGCGATCGAAGCCACGGTGAACTGAGCCAGGGTCGCGGCGCCGTCGGCGGCTGACAGGCCGGATAGCCCGCTATCGTCCAACGCCCTGCCGAAATCGAGCCGATCCAGCGACTTAGGCGCCGCCAGGCCGAAGTAGGCATGTGCGAGCAGTCGTTCGAGAATCTGCGTATCGATCCGTCCCGAACGGGCAAGCGCGCCGTCGTGATCGTATGCCTGACCTGTGTGCCGCATCATCCAATCGTCGAGCGGGCCGTTGCCGGGACCGGTGTCGAACGCCAGCAGCGCCCCATCATCACCGATCCAGGTGACGTTCGCGACGCCGCCAATGTTCAGAATCGCCAGCGGCTTCGGCAAAGCGGAGGCCAACGCCTGATGGTAAACCGGCACCAAAGGCGCCCCCTGCCCGCCTGCCGCCACGTCGGACGACCGGAAGTCATGCACGACCGGGATGCGCAGGCGTCGAGCAAGGCCGGCCGCATCGCCGATTTGCCAGGTCCGCCGAAAATGCGGCTGGTGTAGAATCGTCTGTCCGTGAAAACCGACCAGATCTGCCTCACACCCCAGACTTTCCACCGCTCGGGCATGATAGTCGGTCAGGTGTTCGGTCGCCTCCAGCACGCGCGGATCATCCTCCGCCAGCGACGGCGCGAGATCCAGAATGGCCCGCAACTCCGCCCGCAAGGCCGCATCGTATGGCACCGTCAGCGTCGGTCCGAACGCCGTCACCGTCACCCCGTCGGTATCCAGCCACGCCGCATCGACCCCATCCAGCGAAGTTCCGCTCATCAGACCAATCGTTCGCGGCATTTGCCCTCGCCTCGCTGTGTGATAACCCGCACCGTCCGTAGAGTAAGAGTGCGCCGCCATGACGACCAACAGTTTCCTCGACGAAGCCACCGCGCGTGGTTTCGTTTTCCAGTGCACCGACACCGAGGCGGTGCGCGCCGCGATGCAGGCTGGTCCGATCACCGCCTATATCGGCTTTGACTGCACGGCGGACAGCCTTCATGTCGGCAGCCTGGTGCAGATCATGATTCTGCGGCTGCTGCAAAAGCACGGCCACAAACCAGTCGTCCTGCTGGGCGGCGGCACCACCCGCATTGGCGACCCGTCCGGCAAGGACGAATCCCGTCAGATGCTGACCGACGAGACGATCGCCACCAATATGGTGGGTATCCGGCGCTGCTTCACGCCGTTCTTGCGCTTCGGCGATGCGCCATCGGATGCCATGCTGGCGAACAATGCCGACTGGCTGGACAGCCTCAGCTATATCGGCCTGCTCCGGGATGTCGGCTCCCATTTCACCATCAACCGGATGCTGTCGTTCGACTCCGTGAAGCTGCGGCTGGACCGCGAACAGCCACTGACGTTCCTCGAATTCAACTACATGATCCTGCAGAGCTACGATTTCCGTGAGCTCAGCCGCCGCCATGGCGTGACGTTACAGATCGGCGGGTCCGACCAGTGGGGCAACATCGTCGCCGGAATGGAGCTGACGCGCCGCACCGATGCGAAATCGGTTTATGGCCTGACGACGCCGCTGATCACCACCGCATCGGGCGGCAAGATGGGCAAGACGGCGCAAGGCGCGATCTGGCTGACCTTGGATCGTCTGTCCGCCTATGACTACTGGCAGTTCTGGCGCAACACCGAGGACGGCGATGTCGGCCGTTTCCTGCGCCTGTTCACCGACCTGCCGCTGCCGGAGATCGCCAGCCTGGAAGCGCTTGGCGGAGCCGAGATCAACGAGGCGAAGAAGATCCTCGCCACCGAGGCAACCTCGCTGGCGCACGGCCCCGAACTGGCGGCCATTGCCGCCGAGACCGCCCGCCGTGCGTTTGAGGATGGCGAGGCGGCGGAAAGTCTGCCAACCGTGATCGTGCCGGCGACCGACCTGGAGGCTGGCATCCCGGCCTTCCGCCTGTTCACTCTCGCCGGCCTCGCCACCAGCAACGCCGAGGCTCGGCGTCTCATCCGCGGCGGTGGCGCGAGGGTTAACGACGTGGCGGTCACCGATGAAGGGCAATCGATCGGCCGCGATTTGCTACGCGACGGCGCGATCAAGCTGTCCGCGGGGCGGAAGCAGCACCGTCTGATTAAGGTGGAGTGATCGGGGAACTGAGGCGGGCGCTACCTCTTACCGTCATGGCCCGGCTTGTCCGGGCCACCTCTCGCGGCACCGCCAACACACAGGTGGCCCGAACAAGCAGGGACGGTGAAAGGTGGCGCCAACTTGATATTGCTATGGTTCGTGCGCCTGAACGGCCTTAGGCGTAAGCCGGTTCCCCGACCGGCATCCCGGTCCCAGCCTGCTCCGGCAGATCCAACGGACGCGCCGGACGATTTTGCCGCAGGGTGGAGGCGCCGTCAGCGACGATCTGCCAGACCGCGCGCGACAACGCCTTGCGATCCTCGAACCGAGCCGGATCAAGCGGGGTATGCACCAAAACGGTCGCCCGCAGCCCGATATGTTGGGTCAGGCGGCCAAAATGGGAGGCGATGTCCATATCGCCATACCAGGCGAACACCGGGCGGCTGGCGCGTCCGACCGGCATACCGTCCAACCGGTCATATACCACCGACACCGGCTGGATCAGCGGCATGGTGGAGAGATCGCCACCCACCATCGGTTCGGCCGCCGCGAAAAACGAGGTCCGGAAGGGTAACACGCGCGATCCGTCGGAACTCGTTCCCTCGGGAAACAGAATCAGGTTGTCGCCGGCTTTCAGCACGCCGCGCATGACATCACGCTCCTTACCAGTCGTAGCACGCGAACGTGATACGAAAACGGTGCGTCCCAATCGGGCAATGGTGCTGACGACCGGCCATGTCGCCACATCGCCCTTGGCGACGAAGCAACCGTCGAGCACGCCGCCGACCACCGCCACATCGATCCATGAGGAGTGGTTTGACACGTAGATCACCGGCCGGCCGCCCTGACGTTTGAGTGGCTGTCCGATCACCCGGACCTTGATACCGATCAGGCGCGTGAAGACAGCCCAGTAAACCTGAGCGAACGCGACCTTTGCCTGACCCGGCAAAACGAGGCACACAGCCTGGATCAGCATCGCCGGCAGTGTCCACACCAATACAGCGAGACCGCGACGAGCCACCCGCACCCTGCGAGCGACCAGCCAACCGTCTCGACCTTCAGGCAATTGCAGGAAATAGCCCGGGTTCCGATCGAGGTCAGCCAGAAGACCGGAACGCCGTTCCTGGCGTTTGGGTTTGTTTTTTCGTCCGGTATTCGACTCGTTGCTCATGGCCATTGGGATAGCTCCTGATATGCGACGGAACAATGGCGTTACCGTGACCGTTCGGCGAAACCCGCCGGTATTGTTCGGGCGTATTATCAGGTGGAGCCGGCGTCCCACAGTAACTCTGGTCACAAGCCGGCGGCAGCCCCATCTGCAACCAGCGAACGGCCCGGTCTGTTGCCCGGCCACGACGAACGGAGCAGCATTTTGCGATGGGTTAGCCTCGCTTTTTTGACATCCGCCAGTCTGGCTCTGCCCGGACCATCGCGGGCGGCTGACCCGCAGCCCTACGACGTGAAACTGAACTCCACCGGCGATGCGGCGCTGGACGCCGCGTTGCAGGGCAGTTCCACCTTGATCTCGCTACAAAAATCCGCTCCGGTCGCCGGCTTCGCGCTGACGGAACGGGCACGCCAGGATGCTGCCCGGTTCGAAACCGCGCTGCGCAGCTTCGGTTACTACAAGGCGACCGTTGCCACGACGATCGGCGGTCATCCCCTCGATGACCCCGGCCTGACAGCGGTCATCGATGACGCCCCGTCCGATCCGCCCTTGCCGATCGCGGTTTCGTTCGATCTTGGCCCGCGATTCACATTGGGGACAGTCGTGATCTCGACACCGGTGCCGCCCGATATTCGCACCCGGCTGGATCTGCAACCCGGCCAGCCGGCGATGTCGGCTCAGATCCTGGCCGCGCAGAGCCAATTGTTGGGTGCCCTGCGATCCGACGGTTATCCCCTGGCCAAGGTCCCCGTCCCGGCCGCGGTCTTGCACCCGGACCAAAACCAGCTCGATGTGGAGTTTCAACCGGACACCGGGCCGCGCGCCGATATCGGACCGATCAGCTTCAGCGGCCTGAAGGACATGAACGAGGCCTTTATCCGTCACCGCCTGCTGATCCACCAAGGCGAACCATTCAATCCCGCGACGATCGAAAAAGCGCGGCAAGACCTGTCGTCGATCGGGGTGTTTTCGGTGGTCCGAGCCGAACCGGCATCAGCGCTGGATGCCAACGGGCAATTGCCGATTGATTTCGACCTGACCGAACGGCCGCTGCATGCCGTGGACGTCAGCGCTGCCTATTCGACGGATTTGGGCGTCAACTTCTCAACCACCTGGCACGATCGGAACCTGTTGGGGAATGCCGAACAATTGAACCTGACGGCCTCCGCCCTGTTGGGCGGCGATGCCGTCACGAAACCGGGTTATTCGATTGGCGGCCAGTTTGTGAAACCGGACTTTTTGGCGCGCGACCAGTCACTGGAAATCGACCTGAATGCGGTGAAGCAAAGCCTGCAAGCCTACGACCAGACCGCTCTGCTGGAGAAAATCGCCCTGAACCGCAAGCTGACGCCGCACTGGACGACCAGCGTCGGCCTATCGGGGGAGCAGGAATCGATCATCCAGGAGGGCGAAACCAGACACTATAATCTGGTGAGCATTCCAACCAGCCTGAAATACGACAGCACGACCAGCTTGCTCGACCCGACCGACGGGGTTCGCGCGATGCTTTTGGTAACGCCGACCGAATCTATCGGACAACCGAGCGCGACGTTCGTGATCGGGCAGCTTTCCGGCTCCACCTACCTGGATATAATGAATGACGGCCGCAGTGTTGTCGCGCTGCGTGGGCTGGTTGGCCAGGCGTCCGGTGTGGGGGTGTTTGGCTTGCCGCCCGATCAACGGTTCTATGCCGGTGGCAGTGCTACGGTTAGGGGCTACCGCTACCAGACGCTGGGTCCTCAATTCGCGGATCAGAAACCAACCGGGGGGAACGCGATCTCGACCGGATCGGTCGAGGTGCGGCAACATATTCTCAGTTCATACGGCATCGTTGGGTTTGTGGATGTCGGTCAGGTCAGCTCCAACGGGGCGCCGTTCAGCAGTAACTGGCATGCCGGGGCTGGCATCGGCGCACGTTACTATACGCCGATTGGGCCGATCCGATTGGATGTCGCGGTGCCACTGGAGAAGCTTCCGGGTGGCGATAAGTTCGAGCTGTATATCGGGATCGGACAGGCATTTTGACCCGGCGGCTGTTCAAATGGCTTTTAGTCGGCGTCCTGGTCCTGCTGGGGCTTCCGGTTTTGGCGGTTGTCGCGGTGCTGGTTCTGGCCAATGTCGATCCCGGCCGTCGACTGATTGCAAGCCAGACCGCCAGCCTGACCGGCGGGATGGTGCATATCGACGGGCTGAGCGGACGCTTCCCCGATGCGCTGCGGGTGGGCCAGATTCAGATATCAGATGCCAAAGGGGTTTACGTGACCGTCTCAGGTCTGGTGCTCGACTGGTCGCCCCTGGCGCTGTTCCAGCGATCCGCCCAAATTGACCGTTTACAAGCCGACCGACTGGAGTTTGCGAGGCTGCCGGAAACGAATAGCAAGACGAGCAGCAGCGGCGGATCGTTCAATTTGCCGGTTCAGGTCGATCTCCGTCGCCTCCATATCGACCAGGCCATTATCGCCGCGCCCGTAGCGGGGACGGCAGCCACCTTGGAGCTGGACGGATCGGCGATGCTACCGTCGCTAACCGAGGGCGCGATCCAACTCGATGCCAGGCGGCTGGATAGTCCGGGCCACTATGCCGTCAACGGACGGGTTGGACCCGACGATATCCAGGCGACGATCGCAATCGAAGAACCGGCCAAGGGGCTGATATCGAGCATCGCGCATCTGCCTGACCTCGGCGCGATCTCGGTCACAGTCGACGCCGGCGGCCCGCGTACACGCCTCAACACAAACGCCGCAATCAGCGCGGGTCTTCTCACCGCGTCGGCGTCGGGGACCGTCGATTTGGATCATCAGTCGGCCGATCTGGTGGTCAAGGCGCAGGCGCCCGCGATGGCTCCGGCGCCGCGCGTATCGTGGCAATCGGTGCTGGTGGACGCGACGGTGCATGGTCCATTCACCAAACCCGACGCCAACGGCACGATCAAGATCGATGCCCTGAACGCCGGGGGGGCCAGAATCGGCGGATTGGCAGCCATCATCACAGGCGATTCCGGGCAGGTCGCGGTGCATGCGACCGTCACGGATCTGCATGTTCCCGGACCAAGACCTGACCTGTTCGCGTCGGACCCGGTGACTTTGGACGTGGCGGCGAAACTGGATGCGTCCGGGCGGCCGGTCACCTTCGCGGTGCATCATAAGCTGATCTCGGCCGACGGAACTGCTCAAACAGACGATGTCCAGCAGGCCCGGGCGCATCTGGTCTTGCCCGATCTAACCCCCCTGGCCGAGGCGGGCGGCATCGACCTAAGCGGCCGTTCCGACCTTGATATTCAGGCCGAGATGAAAGACGGTACCACGACGGCCGCTGCAAAGGGACACATCGCCATCACCGGCGGCATGGCGCCGGTCCCCGCATTGATCGGCGAGGACGGCCGCATCGATCTGTCTGCGTCGATGCACGGACAAGACATGACTCTGTCCCGCCTGGTGGTAAACGGAAAAGCGGTGGACCTGACCGCCACCGGCAGCCTGTCAGACCAAACCGTTGACGCGAACTGGACGCTGGCTCTGGCGGATCTCAGCGCTGTTCAGCCCGGGACATCCGGCACAATGGACATCAAGGGTCACGCCGCCGGCACACTGGACGACCTCGCGGTGCAGGCCGAGGTCGGGGCGGATGTGGCGGCGAAAGGCTATTCGTCCGGCCACCTCACCGCGACGGTCGATGCGACCGGACTGCCCGGCGCACCGCACGCGACGATCAACGCCGGCGGCACATTGCTCGACTCGCCGCTGGTTCTGGCGCTCACCGCGGAGCAGACCGACGGCGCGGTCAAGGTGAACATCAGTCAGATGTCCTGGAAGTCCTTGCAGGCAGGCGGCGCACTCAGCCTGACGCCGCCAGCGGTTATTCCCGCTGGCAACATCCATCTCGATTTCGGCCGTCTGGCGGACCTGGAGCCGTTCCTGGGCCGAGCGGTTGCCGGCCAGGCGAATGCGACGCTCGATTCCGATGATAAGATGGCGAAATTGGTTCTGACCGTGAGCAACGCAAACCTTCCAGGGACGGCAGCGTTCAGCAAGGCCGTGCTGAATGCCACCGTCGCGGACCCGACGGGACACCCCGGCGTGGACGGAACTTTTATCGCTGACGGCGTGGCAGCCGGGAATGCCCGGTCGATATCGGCCCGCGTCACCGCCAAAGGCCCGCTCGACGCCCTCGCCTTAACCGTCATCGCTAACGCGCCGGAGGTGGCGGGCGGTCCCGCCAAACTGAACACGGCCGGCACGCTGAATGCCCCGGATCGCACGTTTGCCCTGGCCAGCATGGAGGCGAACTGGAAACAGCAGGTCCTGAAACTGCTGGCCCCGGCGAAATTCAGCTTTGCCGACGGGGTGGCAATGGATCGCGTGCGGCTGGGGTTCCGGCAGGCCGAACTGACGGTCTCGGGAAAAGCCGGCAGCACGCTCGATCTGACGGCGACATTGCGCAACCTGCCGGCGGATATCGGCACGATCGTCAGCCCCGCCTATGCCGCCGATGGCGTCATCGCCGCCGACGTGCGGTTGACCGGAACCAGCGCTCGGCCGGAGGGCACCGTCAAACTGACCGCGACGGGGGTGCGACAGCGAAAAGGTCCCGGCCAGGCGCTGCCCGCCGCCAACCTGATCGCCAACGCCGCCCTGCAGGGCACCTCCGCCCGCATCGACACCAAACTGACCGCCGGGCCGTCGCATCTCGCGATCACCGGTTCCGCCCCCTTGTCCGGTGGTGGGGCCCTGGATCTGAAAACCGGCGGCATCGTCGATCTGGCGATGCTCGATCCGCTGCTGACCGCCGAGGGCCGCCGCGCCCGAGGCACCGTGACGCTGGATGCCGCCATCACCGGAACGACCGCCGCCCCGTTGGTCAGCGGGTCCGCGCAACTGCACAACGGCGACGTCAGCGACTATGCGCTGGGCGCGCACATCAACGACCTGGAGGCCACGATCCAGGCGCAGGGCGGCACCATCCGGCTGTCGCAATTCAAGGGAAAAGCCGGCGCCGGCACAGTGGGAGGCAACGGCTCGATCAGTCTGGCGGGCGCCATGCCGGTCGATCTGCATTTCACCGCCGACAATGCCCGACCGCTGTCCAGCGATCTGATGACCGCTCTGATGGACGCCAACCTGACGGTCCAGGGTGAGGTGAAAGGCGATATCCAGGCGGGCGGAACAGTTCATGTCCACCGTGCCGACATAAGAATACCGGACAAACTGCCGCCGTCGGTGGCCGACCTGCCGGTGCGGAACGTCAATGCGCCACCCGCGCCGCCGCCGGAAGCCGAGGCGCAATCGACGATCGCGCTGAACCTGACACTGGACGCCCCACAGCAGGTGTTCATTCGCGGCCGGGGACTGGACGCGGAGCTTGGCGGAACCATCCATATCCGCGGAACGGCGTCGAAACCGATTCCGGACGGCGGCTTCAAGTTGCGCCGCGGCACCATGAGTCTGGTCGGCAGCACATTGACCTTCACCGAGGGGACGGTCGATTTCAGCGGCGCGGGTTTGGCCGATCCGTCGATCCATTTCGTCGCAACCTCCACGACCACGGCGATCGTCGCGACCCTGACGGTCAGCGGCAGTGCGAAGGACCCGAAAATTACCCTGTCGAGCGTGCCCGACATGCCGCAGGACGAGATCCTGGCGCAGTTGCTGTTCAACACCAGCACATCGAAATTGAGTCCGTTACAGCTAGCGGAAATCGCGGCGGCCCTGGCGCAGTTGTCGGGCGCGACGTCCAGCTTCGATCCGCTGGGGAGTATCCGAAGCACACTGGGCCTGGACCGGCTGTCGGTGGGCAGCAACAGCTCCGGCAACCCAACGTTGGAGGCCGGCAGTTATCTGGCGCGGGGCGTTTATGTGGGCGCGAAACAGAGTGCGTCCGGCGGCGGCAGCCAGGCGACGGTGCAAATCGACCTCGCCAAGGGATTGAAGCTGGAGACCACCGCCGGGTCGGGATCGAGTTCGGCCACCGGCAGCACCAGCAGCGCGGATGCGGCCAGTGTCGGGCTGACGTATCAATTCGAATACTAAAATCGGCGAAGGCGCGCTGCGCCCCGGACTTTCACGACTCACCGGCGGCCAAGGAGAGCTGCGGCGCGGTGCCGTTGGCGGCCCGGATGCTGACCCGAGCGGGAACGCTGCCATCGTGGTGCTGAGATGGTTGGTCTTGGTTGCGGTTGTAACTAAGATCCATCCTGACCCGACGCCGCCGAGTTCACGCACATAAAAACACGCCGGGGAGTGTTATTTAAACATATTCGAAATGTCATCTTATATATTAGATATCATATTGGTGCCATCTAATATATTTCCCAACATTACATAATATAACGTTAAATTATTGGTTGCATTGGAATAATTGCATGATAGACATTACGTAGGGACGCGCGTAGTTCACCCGCTACCCCGCAACGCCAGATAGCGCGTCTCTGACCAGGCACGCGTTTCGCTCTTGGGAGACCTCACATGGCTATTGCAGATGTCCCCGCCCTGCCACAGGGTGTTCCCACCATATTGCAGAATGATGGGGCCTCGGCCGCTTCACTCTATTCAGCGCCGACGCCAGGATCGACAATTTTGACGGTTGGTGTAGGCAAGCAATACGCTACCCTGGCCGCGGCCATTGCCGCCTCACAGGATGGTAATATCATCGAGGTCCAGGCGGGCACCTACGTCAACGACACAGCCGACATCACCCACAGCATCACCATAGAAGGGGTGGGCGGCATGGTGAACCTGGTCGAGACACAGCCACTGCCAAACGAAAAGGGCATCCTGATCGACGACGGCGCCAACGTCACCATCGCCAACATCACCTTCTCCGGGGCCCAAATTCCTGACTCCGAGGGTGCCAACGGGGCAGGTATTCGTTACCAGGGTGGCAACCTGACCCTGATCAACGATGTTTTCACAGGAAACCAAAACGGCATCATGGGCACCCCGGTGGACGGTCTGGTATCGAACACCGTCACTATCATGAACAGCAGCTTCGCGAATAACGGCGACGGCACGCCCGGATCGGTCGGCTATGGCTATACGCATAATCTTTACATCGGAACGGTCAGCAATCTGACTGTGGAGAACAGTGTTTTCCTCGGAGTCAACGGGGTCGGCAACGACTTCAAGAGCCGTGCCCAAGCCACGACCATCGTCAACAACGTCATTTCCGACATGAATACGGCGGCCAGCTACACTATAGACTTGCCGAACGGCGGCATTACCCAAATCACCGGCAACTTTATCGAGCAGGGACCCAATTCACCGAATTGGGCAATCATGGAGTACAGTGCCGAAAGCCTGCCATACGCCAATTCATCGCTGCTTATAGAAGGCAACACGATCGTCAATCAGAGTACTGCCTCGGGTTCAGTCGGACTGGTGAATTACTCGGGCATCATGGCGAACGTGACCGGCAACACCATCGTGGGCCTGACGGACTCGCACCTTGTCAGCGGGCCGGTCAAAGCGACAGGTAACATTGATGGCTCCGGCAACAAGCTTTCCGACATCACCAACGCGATGCAACTGCTTGGCAGCAACAACATCGTCTTCACCGACACCGCAGCCCACACAGTCACCATGACCTCCAGTAACCAAGGCGTCGAGGGGGGGGCCGGGACCCTGACCGTCATCGCCAAGACGGGTCATATCGACGTCATCGGCGGTTCCGGCGGCCTGACCTATACAGAGCAGGCCGGGCTTGGCGGTTCAATCATCACGACCGCCGCAGGGTCGGTGAACACGATCGCCATATCAGGTCAGGATACCGTCTACAGCCAGGGTGTCGACACGATAACCGAGGGGACAGGCAACGCCTCGGTCACCGTAACAGATATCGCGCAAATCCATGACGGCACAGGGAACAATCAATACACGGTAATCGGAACGGCTGATGTCACCGGAGGAGGTGCATCTGACTTCCTGACAGTCAGCCAGGGTGCGACTGCGTTGGTTCACGGCTTGGAGGCTGCCGTCAAGATGACTTCGGTCGGTGGCAATTTCACCATCAATGCCACGATCGCGGGTTCGCTGGAACAGGCCACCGTCACCGGCGGCTCGGTGACCGTCCAATCGTACTCGAGCGCCCTCAATTTCAGGACGGCTGGCGGTAGTGAGGCAGCGACCATCGCTTTAGGCGCAGGCACCTCGAACATCCTGAGCTTCGCGGCGGATACGGTTTATGCCGGGTCGGGGACTGACATGGTGCAACTGAACGGCGGCGGACAAACCGTTCACGCCGGAAGCGGGACACTACAGATCTATGGCCGCGGCATTGCCGCAAACAAGGCGGCTACGGTCTATGGCAACGGCGGGGATTATTTCATCGGCGGGGACACCGGGAATATCATCTACAACGGTGGTGTCCTGGCCAGCACTATTGAGGCCCGACTCTCAAACATCTCCGTCATCGGCGGGGCGGGGCACATCACCATTAATGGGGGCTCGCGCGACACGATCTCCGGCGGCAGTGGCGGCATTACTCTGAACGGCGGCGGCGCGGACACTGTGACAACGGCGGCGGGTTCGACCAATATCATTACTCTGGCCGCTTCAAGCACTCTGAACAGCTACGGTCACGACACGATCAACCTGGGCACCTCCAACGAAGTTCTGACCGTGCATGGCAACGCAACGGTAACGGGCACCGGGTCGAACAGGGTCACGCTGCTGGGGACTGACAGTGTCATTTCCGCCGGGGGCAATGAGAGTATTGGCGTCGGGGCGGGGGCTAACGTTACGGTCACCTCCGCAGCCTTTACCAATCTGACCGAATCCGGGGCGACGGTTGCTTACAGGGCGGACGCAGGTCATGACAATTCAACGGCGACCGTCACCGGCGGTGCAGCCAGCATCTTCTCCGCGGCCGGCTCAACACTGACCGTCACCACTGTTTCCGGCAACGCGACGACGGTGAACCTGGGACTAGGCAAGGCGGTGGTGGTCGCAAAGGGCCAGGATACAATTCACACAGGCGCCGCGAACACCAATGTTTCCGTACAAGCTGACGGTATCGCCATTTATGGTGGCAGCGGGTCGCTGACGGTTAATGACCAGGACTATTACCACCCTGGCCACAACGTCACGATCTACGGTGGGTCCGGCAACGTGTCGTTGGGAGGAGTCCAAGGCGAGAAGATGACGTTTATCGGTGGTTCCGGTAACGCCGTTATTACCGGAAGGATGGGCCTTTTGTCGGTGACCGGTGGGTCCGGCTCGATCACCATGTCGGGCGGTTCTGGCAGCGTGATGACTTTCATCGGCGGGTCCGGAAACGCCAACATCTCGGCGAGCCCGTCGGGGGCGGACATCCAGTTCGGCAGCGGGACAAGCCTGGTTTCAGAAGCAGGATACGGCAACGCTGACATTTATAGCTTTCTCGCCGGTCACGGCGGTGGGGCTGACATCATCAGTGGCTTCCGAGCAGGCATTGACCAACTGAAGTTGACTGGGGTTAGCGTCGTGACCGAACAGGCACGCGGCGGATCGACCTACCTGACGCTGTCAGACCAAACCAGTATCCAACTCGCGGGCTTCACCAACACGCTCGCGCTGGGGGTACACGCAACGAGCTGAGTACCTGGTCGGTCTGTAAAAGGGCACGTCTGGCGATCTCAGGCGTGTCCAGCGACCCATTCTTACGGACGGACGACAGCTTGCCTCTCTAACGCAGCCGGCCCAGCGCGGCCTCGATCTCTGCCAGATGACCGAGCGTGACCTGATGACCGGCGGCGATCACTCGTTCATGGGTATCCCAGTCAAAAATGCCAACACTACCGATCTCGGGCCGCAACATCACATCGCCGTCGTGCCGCATTCGGTTGATCGAGGTGTCGCTGCCGATGGTGCCGACACGCCAAAACAAATCCAGCATGCTGGGCAACCCCTCGCCTTCAGATCGCGCCGACTTTGCAAGCGTCGTCCCCGCATCGACGGTAATCGCCGAGGCAACGCCAAACCCGCGGATCGCATCCGTCGGCACATTGTTCAGCACGCCGCCGTCGATATAAACATTGTTCTGTTCAAGGATTGGCGGGCAAATCCCTGGCACTGCCGAGGTCGCCCGCAGCCACGTCACCAACCGTCCGGTCCGATGAATGACCGAAACCCCCTCGGTCAGGTTCGTGGAGACACAGAACATCGGGATCGGCAAATCCTCGATCGCGATATCGCCGAACAGGTTCCCCAACGTGCGCGCGAACGCCCGTTCGGAATACAACGCCGTGCGCGGGATCGCGAAGTCGGAAAAACGCCGCTTGGCAAACGCCGCGGCAAGGGATCGCACGGTATCAGACACCTCGCGCTCGGACGCGAACACCGCTGCGATAATGCCGCCGATGCTGGTCCCGCCGATGGCGTCAATCTGGATGTCCCGCGTTGCCAAAGCGTCGATCACGCCGACATGCGCCAGCGCCCTGGCGCCGCCACCGGACAGAACCAGCCCCAACCCGCGTCCCGCGATCAACCGGCTGGCACGTCCGATGTCGGCCGGCGACCGAATATGATGGTGCCCCACAGGGTTTGTGGCTTTCAACCAGGCGGCGGTGCGGTTCGGCACGATCCCGGCTTGCCACAGCAGCAACAGGGACAAATGCGCGCCGGACGGCAGATACTGGCGGTCGTGACCGAACGCCTCACACCGGGTCGGATCGCTTTCGCCATCCACCGCAAGCACGATGCGATCGCATTGCCGCAGGCAAAACCGGGTCCACGGCGTCGCGCGGTCGTCTGCCTGAAACAGCACAAAATCGAAGCGCCGTTCGAGCTCGGCGAACCAGAACGATGTTTGGCCGGCCGCCTGTTCCGCCGACAGGATGGTAACCGAACCATAGGGCGTCAGGCTGTCCGCTATTTGCAGAAGAATCGGCGTGGTATCGATCGCGGCATCCACCGGCACCACGCAGATTGTAGCGGGTCTGACCGGCGCCACGGAGGCCGGCCGTTCGGCCTGAAGCCGATGCACCACACCGGAACTGATGGCCAGCAAGACGCCCGGACAGCGCACGGACGCGGTCTGTAGGTCCCCTGTCGCGATCCGCAGAACCTCGCTGGTTCGCAACGCCCTGACCGTGCTCGCCGACGCCGCGCCCGTGATGAACTCCACGTCACCGATGACATCGCCGTGGCTGAGGCGAGCCTGCGATCCCTGGTCAACCGCGAGTCTACCGGTGACGACGACATATATCGCCTCTGGTTGCTCGCCCTGCACGACCAGACTAGCGCCCCCGGGCA
>Ga0316231_1001762_pt1 | contig 22764 bp, 18 predicted proteins | sample TBH18027metaG_FD_206002 | JGI IMG/M metagenome (GOLD analysis project Ga0316231, IMG submission 206002) | Freshwater microbial communities from Trout Bog Lake, Wisconsin, USA - TBH18027 | ecosystem: Environmental > Aquatic > Freshwater > Lake > Hypolimnion/Profundal zone | place: USA: Wisconsin... | reverse complement strand
ATTCGCCGCCCGTGAATTACCCGGTGCTGACTAACGCTTGAACCAAGGGACATCTTTATCAACTTGAAACCGCCCTTCCGCGATGGCATGTTGATCGAGTGAAAATTATCATTGAAAAGCATCCTGACGGTTATGTTGCTTACCCGATCGGTATTCCAGGCGTCATCGTCGGAGAAGGCGATACCTTTGACGAAGCCCTGCATGATGTGCAAAGCGCTATTCGCTTTCACATTGGGCTTGCCACGAAAAAACGGACACAGAATTTGTGTAATTCATTAGTTAGTTGTTTTTGCTTTCGAAGTCAAGGGGCGAACGATAGTCGAGCGAACTGTGGAGGCGCTGACGGTTGTAAAACACCTCGATGAAATCAAAGATGGCCTGCCGTGCTTCATCTCTGGTTTTGAATTCGCGGCGGTAGACGAGTTCCTGTTTGAGCGTGCTCCAAAATGATTCCATGGAGGCATTGTCATAGCAGTTGCCTTTGCGGCTCATGGAGGCGATGGCTTGGGCGCTTTCTAGGGTCTGGCGATAATCTTGGCTGGCGTATTGGACGCCGCGGTCGGAATGAAACACCAGGCCTGCTGGGGGCTGACGTTGGGTCGTGGCCATGCCCCAAGCGGCCAGGATCAGTTTGGTGTCGATGTGTTCACTCATGCCCCAGCCGATGAGTCGGCGGCTGTAGAGGTCCAGAATGCCGGCCAGATAGAGCCAGCCTTCCTCGGTGGCCACATAGGTAATGTCCCCGACCCAGATTTGGTTGGGAGCGCTGGGCGCGGGCAGCTCTGGCAGGCGATTGGGGGCAATGGGCTGGTCGTGGTTGCTGTCGGTGGTGCAGACCCGGAAGCGGCCTTTGGCGCGTCCGGAGAGGCCTTGCAGACGCATTAAACGGGCAATGCGGTGACGGCCATAAGACTGGCCGGCCTGGCCCAAAACTTTTTGGATCCGGGGACTGCCATAGGTCTGGCGACTGTCCTGATGGACCTGGACGATCTGTTGGGCCAGTCGGACATTTTCCTGGGCGCGCAGGCTGGGTTGAGTTTGGCGGTTTGACCAGCCGTAATAGCCGCTGGCGGAAACTTCCAAGGCGGCGCAAAGGGAGCGGACGGGATGTTCGGTTTTCATCGCGTCAATCCGTTGAAAACGTTCGATGGGGGTTCGGAGAGGATGCCCAAAGTTTTTTTTAAAATATCCCGCTGTTGGCGCAGATAATCGTTCTCCCGTCGGAGGCCGGTATTTTCAATTTCCAATTGTTCGGCGCTGCGCTTCGCGCCGCCGCCCCCCTCCCCCCCTGGGGGCGGCGGCGCGAAGCGCTTCCTCCAGGCCCCGAGCCGCTGGGGATGAATCCCCAGCTCCGCGGCCACTGCCGTGGCCGCCTTGCCGCTGTTGAGCCAGAGCTCAACAGCATGTTGTTTGAAGGTCTTGTCGAACTGCTTTCGGGTCTTCTTGGTTTCAATCACTGGCTTATTCATACAGGTAATTTCTTTTATTGTCTTGCTTTACCTGTGTCCGTTTTTTCGCGCAGCCCCAGATCACTGACCTGCGCGTTGATGGCATTTGTGACGAGCCCGAGAATTGCTGCCCCGATAATAGCCGTGAGCCAGAGCGATATGATCGAGAGGGGTTTCATGTTGCGGAACGCTCAATGCGGTCGAACATTTATGAAGTGAGCCACGTTGGGCAGAGGATGCCAACCACGAGAGTGGACAGACCGTGTCAGCCGGCAATGGCTCCAGAAAATTGTTGGCGTCATCACGGTGATTTGCTCAATTTAACTGCGCTAAAGGTGATGAAAACATAAGTCGTACCTGCTGGGCCGCGGTAGGCTGCCTGTGAACCGCACAACTTCACAGCCAACGCAGCCATCGCCCAAGCCTCTGACTCCTCGCATTTCCACTCTGCCGTTGTCAGCCTCTCAATGTGATTGGTCTCCCCATACGCCTTGAGCTTCAGTGAATCAGTCGTGAGCTTCTTCGCGATGGAAGGATTATTCCAAGCCCAAAGCCACGTCTTGTCGGTGCTGTCGTAAGTGCCGATAATCTGCGCCGGACATACTGCAGTAGTGCCATCCTTGTTTAAAAAAATCAAATTCCCGACATCTTGGTCCAAATTCCAGCTATTAAATTTGCCGAAGCCCCAAGCCGTCTGTGCTGTCGTCTTCAGCTTCAGCTCGTCAACGCTGGTTTGGAGAAGTGCGTCAAACATAGGATTTGCGGTTTGCGTGCTCTGCTTGCCGCATCCCGCAAGCACAGCGACCAAAGATATCGTGAGTAATAAACGCATGGCGATGGCACTTAACTGTGATTGACCAACTGGTCGTGCGCGGGGCAATCCACGAGTGACCTTTGCGCTCCGGTTGCAATCATGCATTTATCAGACCACACATTCGAATTTCCGTCAAGGATTTGCCATGCAATAAGAAATTCAAGATCCAACTCGCTCAGGTTCCGTTCGCCCGGAAATGGTGCTGCCATCTCGAAGAGGTTGGAATCCTCCAGCCCAGCGTCGCCCCGAGAGCTGCAACCCTTTCAGGGTTGAGTATGTCTTTGGTCCGTTGACCCAGGGTAGCTCGTTCCGAGCAACCCTGGGCTGAATGATGCAATCCTTTCAGGATTGAAGAAAGGAGCGACCAATGGTTGCTTGAATACTAGCATGCCATTCCACTGAAAACAGCGGGGAACTTCACGCCTGGTGCATCACGCCGCCACGCACCACGCCATCACACACCACGCCATCACACACCACGCCATCACGCACCACGCCATCACGCATCCCGCCCACGCATCCCGCCCACGCATCCCGCCCACGCATCCCGCCCACGCATCCCGCATCCCGCATCACGCATCACGCATCCCGCATCAACTTGCTTACGGTCCCGGCACCTGTTCCAGCCAGACTTGGATGTTCATGAACAGGTCCGCCGTACCGGGGAACGGCAACAATGCGCGGGTCTTCACGGTTTCGGTCACGCCGTCCGCGTTGTTCGTCCGGTAAAAATCCTCGACGTAGTTGGTCCCGGTGTTCCACGTCAGCAGGTTCGTGGAAACGTACACGCCGTATTGCACCACGCGCGGCGGCAGAATGCGCGTGTAGGTCAGCGTCAAGTGCCGCAAGTGGTCGTTGGTATCCGTTTCAAAACCCCACGTGTAGGGCGGATTGGCATTGGCCACCAACGGATTCAGGTTGAATGCGTATTTGGCAAAATTGGCGATGCCGTCGTGGCTGAAATCCCCGCCGGCGGCGCTTAGTTGCGGCTGGGTCAGATCGTACACGTCAAAATAGCTGAGGCTCCACATGCCATAGGGCGAATCATGAATGGTCACCGTCGCCTGACCGTTGCCGATGGAGTAGGCCAGGTTGGTGATAATGGTGACGATCACATTTTCGGACCCTTTGATGCCATAACTCAGGATGGGCAGCACTTGTAGGGTGACGGAATTTGATCCGGCGGGGATGGTCACCACATTGGTCATGGTGACATAATCCTCGCCATTGGTGGCCGAGCCGGAAATGGCGAGATACACCGTCAGGTCATTCGTGGCATCGCCTTTCTGGGTGATGGTGAAATCCCCGGCCACCGGCCCCATGTCGTAGGCATCCGTGACATCGGCATAAATATCCACCTCGGTCGGCGGGATCACGGTCACGGTGACCTGGGCAAACGACGTGAGTTGGCCGTCAAACGCTGTCAACTGGAAAACGTAATCGCCTGGCTGGGTGAACAAGATGGTATTGGTCAGGCTTGCAGGGTTGGGAATGATGATATTGTTCGAGCCCAGATAGGTCCAGGTGGTGGTGACCATGGCCGGCGGATTCGGCAGGCCATCATCGGTCACGGTGCCCGCCAGCGTGACCGAAGTGTTGATTTGCACGGTGACGTTCGTGCCCGCATCCACGACCGGGGCGTGATTGGTGACCGGTCCGTCCGCGAGCGCCAGGATTTCGCCTGCGTCCAGCGCCACGTTAAAGACCCGCACGTCATCCATTGCGCCGTTCCAGGAGGCCGGAGTATCGAGCGCGCCCTTCCCGATGATAAACCCCGGACAATTCGTCAATATGCCGGACACCGCGGTGAAACTGGTCGAGGGCTGGTCCAACTGGCCGTTGAAATACAGCTTGGGCGCTTCGCCGTTGGTCCAGGTCAGCGCCACGTGCTGCCACTGGCCGGGCGTCAGCGCGTTGCTGGCGCTGGTGCGACGCGCCACGCCGCCGCTGGTCGCGAAAGTGGCTTCGACCACATTCGTCTCGCTGCCGCACGAGGCGGATTGCCGGGTGGCCAGGCCGAAAGTAGCATTGGTGCCGGTGTCGTCGCTGGTCAGAAAGCCGCGATCCGAAGCGTCCGCCGGCTTGAGCCACAGTGCAATGGTGAACGCGTCCAGCCCGTTCAGCGTGTTGGAGCCGGCGGATTGGCGCACGCAATCGTTGGTGCCAAAAAATTGGAGCGCGCCCGCGATGGCGCCATTGGTGATCCACGCCGGGGTACCGTCGAAAACGCCGCTGCGCCCGTAGCCCGAGCTGTCGGTCACATTCGTGCCGGCGCCGTCGTCCAGCGTCCAATGCAAAATATTCGTCACCGACAAGCCCTCGCTGCTGACGAAAACCAGAAGTTCCGAATAGCCTTGGAAGACCCCATTATCCGCCGTGAGCCGCAGCCGGTAATAGCCGGCATTGGTGAAGAGCACCGTCGTGTTGGCCAGCGTGGGGTCGCCAAAGCTGCAACTGGCCGGCCCGCTGACCTCGCTCCACATCAGCGTGTCGTTGGTCGAACTGGCGTCCACCACCGTGGCGCCGAGAAGCAGACCGGGGTTGGACCCGCTCAAGAACACGACGTAAGTCGCCGGGTTGGTGATGATGACCATCGGGGTCTGATTGGTGCCGGCATCCGTGATGGTCAGCACCGCGTTGCTCGGCGAGAGAATAAAGTAGGCCGGGCCCGGCAACAGCGAGGCGATGACCGTTTGATCGCCGTCCGCCACGAGATTGTTCGACGGCGTGATGAACAGGTCAATCGAGGTGACGCCGCAAGTAAAATAAATGTTGGTCGGGAATGGCGCATAATCCAAGCCGTAAACCGCCGTACCGCCGGCGGCAAGATACGCGGTGAAATCGAAGGTCGGATCACCCGTGCGCGTGACGCGGAAGACGCCGTTGGAGCTGCTGCCTTCGAGTACGGGGGTGATGATCGTGGAAATTGTGAGTGTCGGCATGTCGTCATCAATCGTCACCGTGCCGCTGGTGCGGGTGCCGATGACATAGGCGGGGTTGTTCAGCAACGTGAGCGTCACGGTCACCGGCCCCTTCACCAAGCCATTGTGCAGCGGCAGAATGGGCAGTGTGACCGTTACTTGCCCGGCCGGAATGACGATGGCATTGGTGATCCAAGCGTAGTCCACGCCATTGCTCGCCGTGCCGCTGATGGCATAGAGAATGGTAACCGGCGTGTTGGTGGTGCCGAAACGCGAGAAGGTGAACTGCCCGGGGACCGGACCATACTTCGATGCATCAAAAATGCTCGCGTCAATCCACACGCTCTGGTCGCTGTCCTGCAGGGTTACTGTGGCGGAGGAAGGATACGCGGATTGATAGGTCTCGGTTTCAAACAGCGTTACGATGACCGTTTCCTCGCCTTCAACTGTCTTGTCGTCCAGGGCGACCACCGGCAACGAGACGGAAGTCTGCCCGGCGGGAATGGTAACCGTAGTGGGCAAAGGGGTATAGCGCGTGGCCACGGCCGTGCCGCCGATCGTGAACGAAACACTGAGGGCGCTGTTGGTCGGGCCGCTGCGCGTGAAGACGAAAGCGCCATTGCCGCCGCCAGCCACGGCGTAAGGCTGGTTCGTGGAAGTGACCGCGACCACCGGCAGCGGATTGGTATTAATGTCGCTGATGGTCACGGTGGCGATATGAGGCGAGACAATGGCGCCGTTGGTCGCGCTGATCAGCGTCAGCACGACGCTCTGTGAGAGTCGCGTCGCCAGATCCTGGGTGGGAATCACCGGCAAATCCACGTACGCCGCGCCGGCGGGGATCGTCGCGGAAGTGCCCAGCGGCGCGTAATCCGCGGGCGCGGTGGCGGTGCCGGTGATTTGAAAATTCACCAATTGACTGGCATTGGTTGAACCGGCGCGCGTGATGCGGAAGTTCCCCGGCACCGGGCCTGTTTCCGAGGCATTGGGCGCGGTGGCGGTGACGCTCACCGACACCAGATCATCATCCAGAATGGTGTAGGTGTGGACCCGGATGGCGCCGAGGGTGGCATTGGTCGGATTAAACAGCACGACTTTGACCGTCTGCGGCGGTTCCACGGTGGTGTCCTTGACAATTTTCAGCGGGATCATTGCCACCAAATTGTTCGAGATGATCAAGGTGCCCGGCGGCAGCGAATAGCGGCTGGACGGCGCAGTGCCACCGATGACTTTATAATCCACCGACACCGGCACCGACGAGTTGGTGGTCAGTCCCACGGCGATGCCGGGCGACTGGCTTTCCAAATAGGCGGAGGTGGCAAAACAAAATCCGATGCCGGGCGTCTGGCTGCTGCCATCGTCCAAAATATCCACGGTGGCCGTTTCCGAGTTAGCACTAATATTGTAGTTCGTGTTTGCCAGGATGGCCAGTTGGACGGTCATGGGCGAATCCAAAATGGCATCCTGGAATGGAATCACGTCGAGCGTCACCGAACTGGCGCCGTCGGGAATGACCACCGGAGTGTCCAGGGGCAGAAAATTCCAGCCCGGGATCGCCGTGCCGCCCAATTCAAGATAGACCGTCAGGTTGCCGGTGGAGGTGGTTCGGGAAATCTGGAACTCGCCGAAGGCGTTGCCTTGCTCGGAAACAGTATTGGTGGGGGCGGTGATGCTGACCGTGGGCAACTCAGCTTGCGTGATGTAAATGGTGGCCGTATCCGGTGTGCCGGCATTGTAGTTTAACGCATTGGTCACAGTGAGGGTCACACAACTGCCCGGGACGAATACCGGGTCGGACAGCGGCGTGAATGATGTACTGACAGTCGCCGAGCCGGCCGGAAAGGTGACGAAGCCGGCCAGGGGAGTGTAATCCACGCCGGGCACCGCCGTGCCGCTGATGGTGTAATTGACCACGAGTGACTCCGTTAATTCGCCATCGCGCTTGAACGTGAAGGTGCCTGCGGACGACGGTTCGGCGGCCGGTTCGCCGGTGGGCAACACGGTTACCGTGGTGAAGTCGTTGTTGAGAATGGTGATGGTGTCGGAGGCCGGCGTCCCCACGGAATACGCGGCGTTGGCCAGCAGCGTCACCACTACGGTGGTGTCGGACCCCATCGCATTATCGTCGAGCGCCTGCAATGGAACCGTCACGCTGCTTTGGCCTGCGGGGATGATCACGGACCCGGCCAACGGGGCGAAATCCCTTCCTGGCGCCGCCGTGCCGCCGACCGAATAGTTGACAAGCAGCGCGTTTTGGCTGGACCCGACGCGCGTGATTACAAATTCGCCCGTGTCAATTCCGTTTTGGGAAATCTCCGGGGTCGCGGCCACGACGCTCACGGTGGGTTTGGCTGGCGGATTCGGGTTGAAGATGGTGATGGTTGCCTCCGCCAGCGGCGCCAGCGCATAGCTGGGGGAGCTATTGTTCGGGTCATCCAGCAAGGTCAGGGTCACCGTTTCCGGCACCACCAACAGCGAATCGTTGAGCGCCTGGAAGGCAAACGTCACGTTATTGCTGCCGGCGGGAATGATAATATAATTTGTGGCCGTCAATGTGCTGTCCACCGTGTAATTCGCGCCCAGGGTGGCCGTGCCGGAAACCTCGAGGTACACCAGCAAATCATTGTTCGTATTGCCGGTGCGCGTGACAGTGAAATAGTGCGTCGAGCTGTCGGTTTCCTCCACTTGGTTGGTGTCCACGGAGACATTCACTGCCGGGAGCGGCGTGCCCGTGAAATTCAGTCCCGCCAAGTTGGTCGTCGGTTGCAGCGGTCCCGACCAACCCGTGGTGGCGAATGAATAACCGAATTGGAATGCGTTCAGATTGAAATTCGTCGCGCCGAGATTCACCAGCACGTACTGGCCATGGCTGTCGGTCCAGCCACCGATAAACGCCTTGGGATTAATCAGGCCGTTGCCCACCAGCACGCCCTCCAGTGGCGCTCCATTGGGGTCGGTCACCTGCCCGGTCACTTGAAACCCAACGGGATTGCCCACGGTGACCACTGCGTTGACGCTGGCCTCGCCCCCCTTCATGTCGCTGACGACGCAACGGACGACATGATCGCCGGAATTGGTGAAAACTTTCGCAGTCCACGGCAGGTTATTGGTGGTAAACGTCAAATCATCAAACGACCACGCGTAAGCCAGCGTGTCGCCATCGGGATCGGTGGCGGTCGCATGAAAATGCACCAGGGAGCCGACCGGCACATTGGTATAGTCCACCTCCATGCTCACGATGGGCGGCTGGTTGCTCGGGAACGCGCCCAAGTTGACCTGGCACTCAATCCAGGGATCCGTGCCAGAGGAGCCGCGCTGCAACGGGGTCAGGTGGACGCCGGCGGGGTTGTCGTTGAACGTGCGCCCAATCACCAACGCCGCATCATCCCGGCTCAAGTTGTCGCCAGCGTCCGGTGAGCCGGGCGTGGTGTCTATCAATTGGGTGCCGCCGCTGCTTCCCGACCAGGGGGACCAGTTCAGCAGCAGGCCGTTTTCGGCCCACGGATTGGATTTGAAGAGCTGCCGGAACTCCAGCCAATAATACCGCAAAGCGTCTTTCTGTACGGCGGCGGCGTAATACCGGCCGGCAACCCGTGTCTGCGCAGGAACGTCGAACGGATAAATGCGATACACGCCGTTGCTGGTGATGGTTTGCACGGCGTCGGCCTTCAGCCAGTCAATCTGGATCTTATGCGGAGCGTCGAACTGGTAAATGCCCGCATTGGCGGAGCCCATGGTGTCGTACGGGTTGCCATATTCGAGGTTGGTGCCGGGCCCCATCATGCTGTAATTGGTGGTGGCGTCCCAAAAATTTGCGTGGAGCAAGCCGTAATTATGGCCCAGTTCATGCGCCGTCACCCCGGCGTAGATGCTTTGCAGCCATACGCCCTTGCCGCCCACGTAAGCCAGCCCGCCAAAGTTGTATTTGGGCACGGTGGTGAACGCCACGATGTCGAGGTCGTAATTCGCCGTGTCGTACCCGGCCAGCTTGGTGGCGGCGCGCGCGTCGGCCAACAACAAGGAAGTATCCGCGGAATAATAGGCTTTGGTTTGGGGCATGGTCAGCAGCGGCGCCACCGTGGTATCGAGTGCGGTCAGACCATAGGACCCCGTGGTGTAAAAGGTGTCCACATCGTCCATCATGGCGTAGGCATCCCCTTCGGAAATCGGCTCGGTCAGATCATCGGGAAAGTTGACGCGCATGAAGAGCACCGTTTTGGTGCCGTGTGTCCAGGAGTCGCTCACCGACACGCCCACCCCGCCCACGGGAACATCTCCGCTGGCCGCGGTGCCGCCGCTTTCGGCCAAAATCCACTTCTGGTTTACGAGCTGGAAATGGTCCATGCCGCAGAAACAGAGCACCCCGCCGCCGCTTTCCGCGTACACCGGCTGCTGTCGTGCATTGACGGATTCGCCGGACACACTGCAGATTTCATTCCATGGCTGCTTGCGCTGTTTGGCCACCGCCAACGCCTCCGTCCGCGTCAGTGCCCGCAGCGGCTCGCTCGAAACCGCCATCTTGCCATCCAAGGCGATGCCATGCAGCGGAATCCCGCGCTGGCAAATTTGCGCCAGCCGCCGGCCATAGACAAAGGCTTGGTAGTTGGTTCCGCCAAGTTGCACGCTCCGAATTTCGGCGCATTTGCCGTGGGCATAATCCGCGGCTTCCAACACGTTCAAATCGCCCCGTCCATCGAGCTGCTGTTCCAGGAATCGGGTGACCTGCGCCGGCAGTTGCTGCCGCCAGGCATACGGCGCGGCCGCCGCCAGGGCCTTGGCGGGGTCGGCTTGGATCAGTTCCAGCATCGCCTCGCGCCGTTTCCACGCCAGCCGCTGCCCCTCCGCCACATTGCCTGAAGACCGGTTGAACTGCTCGGCCCATTTCGCAAAATTTTCCAAGGCCGTCGGTGCGGCCGCTGCTGCCATGCCGGCGGCCGGCGGCGCGGCGGCGGGGGCGGAATTGGTTTGGGTCGCCGTCAGATGCCTGGCGCTGACTCCGGCTGCTGGCCCGACCGTCGCGGCCGCGGGCGGGCCGCTGGGAGTTGCGCCTGCCCTTGCCACCGGCGGGCCGGCCAGGGTTGACGAGGATCCAAAGTGATGTGACCATAACCAGAGCCCCAGAGTGGTGCACCCTGCGATCAGCAGACAAGCGATGCGGTGTGGTTTCATGTGACACCTTCCGTTGGTGTATCTAGAGTTTGTTTCACCACAATTCACCCGGAGCCACGAATTGGCAAGCACATTCCCAAAATAACGCAAGCACTTGGGCGTACCCCAGCCACTCCCTCCGGGAGAGTTTGCGGCGGCTTTGTTTGGTTTGGTGGTTTATTTCATAGCATCACTCGTGCCAGAGTGATTAGTGGATATGATTGGTGTTTTCAGCGTGCAGGCTTTGGGGGTTGCGTGGAAATTGCGCGTTCTTGCGTGAATTTCACGCACCGGACAGGGATTGGGCTCTTCCCCCTCTCCTCCCCCAAGGAGGAGAGGATTGGGGTGAGGAGGTCTTTGTTTTCGTATTGACACACCAGATCATCACCAGGTCGCACTTGCCGGTTTCAACGGGGGCGGCTGCGGCAACCACGCCCAAAATTCCCGCGAGCCCCGCCGAGATTGGAGCGCGGACATTCCTGTCCGCGAGTTTCGTAGGGTAGCCGCGTCTAAAATTCCCGCCAGGGGCGAAAGGACGCTTTCGGGGCGAACCGCAGGAAGAAAACTCACCAGAAAACAACGGATTCTAAAACCGCCAGTGTTCATCCATTTTCAGACTGCCGCTGACAGGAAACCTGCGCGTACCCACCTCAGATCTTCTCAGACCTTTGCGCGATGGCGCGCGCAGGACGCGGAACGCGCGGCGCGTTCCGCCGCACCCGGGGCGGGTGTGCTCCCCCATTTCGGAAATTGGACGGCGAACAAAAAAACGCCAAACCCTATTGACATATTTTGGTTTCGCATGACATAATGACGAGCATTAGGTAAGGTTTTGACCATATGATTGTCACTCAAAACATGCAAGCGCCCGCCGCCGTGTTGAATCCGGTCGCGGTGGCGGACAAAAGCCTCGTGGCGGTGCTGGCCGACCTCGTGAAGGCGCGGCTGACGCTGCTCGTCTTGCTCACCGCTGCGGTGGGCTTTTATCTCGGCGCGCGCGGCGCGGTGGACGGCTGGCTGATGTTCCACGCCCTGTGCGGCACGGCGCTCGTCGCCGCCGGCGCGGCCGCCTTGAACCAGTGGCTCGAACGCGACTATGACGCGAAAATGCGGCGCACGGCCAGCCGGCCGCTGCCGTCGGGCCGCTTGCAGCCGGCGACCGTGGCGATTTTTGGCGGGGCGTGCTCGGCTGCCGGTCTGGTTTATCTGGCGGCGGCGGTGAATCCGCTGACCAGCGTGCTGGGCGCGGTGACTTCCATCAGTTACCTCTTCATTTACACGCCGCTCAAGCGCGTGAGCTGGGTCAACACGCTCGTGGGCGCGATTCCCGGCGCGCTGCCGCCGCTCATGGGTTGGACCGCGGCGCGCAATGAATTGAGCGGCGAAGGCTGGACGCTGTTCGCCATTCTGGCGTTCTGGCAGATCCCGCATTTCATGGCCATTGCCTGGCTTTATCGCGATGAATACGCCAAGGCGGGGTTTGTCATGCTGCCGAACGTGGACGCCGACGGCAGCCGCACGGCGGATTATGCAGTCCTCAACACCATGGCATTGTTCCTTGCCAGCCTGTGCCCGTTCCTGTTGCACCTGAACGGGCCGCTGTATCTGACGGCGGCGCTGCTGCTGGGCGCGGCTTATTGTTGGAGCGCCGTGCGGTTTGCGCGGCAGCTCACCGCCCGGCGGGCGCGGCAGCTTTTCCTGGCCTCGATCATTTACCTGCCGCTCCTGCTCCTGGCCATGGTTTGGGACAAGTTGAAATAGAAATGTATGAACGATTCAGTTGACCAATTTCCGCCCCATCGTAAGCCTGAAGCTCATCACGATCACGGCCACCACGAGCATCCCGAGCCGGGGTTCTGGAGCAAATACATATTCTCCACCGACCACAAAGTCATTGGCATCCAATATGGATTCACCTCGCTGTGCTTCATGCTGTTCGGGTTTTTCCTGATGCTGCTGATGCGCTGGCAGATCGCGCATCCGGGCCAGGCCGTGCCGGTGTTTGGCTCCCTGCTGCATCGTGTGGTCGGCGACATGGCGCCTTTGGCGAAGGATGCGGTCGGCCATTTTACGGGCTATGGCATTTCGCCTGAACTTTACAATTCCTTTGGGGCCATGCACGGCACGATCATGGTTTTTCTCGGGGTGGTACCGCTCGCGTTCGCCGCGTTTGGCAATTACGTGGTACCCTTGATGATCGGCGCGCCGGATATGACCTTCCCGCGCATCAACATGGCCAGCTATCATGCCTTTTTCCTGGGTGGGGTGGTGATGTTGGTGAGCTTCTTCATTCCCGGCGGCGCGGCCCAGGCGGGCTGGACCTCCTATTCGCCGCTGGCCACCACCATTCCCACCAATGGCCAGGCGTTCTGGCTCGTCGGCATGGTGTTGCTCATCACCTCCTCCCTCCTCGGGGCGGTCAATTTCATCGCCACCATCATCCAGCTTCGCGCGCCCGGCATGACCTGGATGCGCCTGCCGTTTTTCGTCTGGGCGCAATTTGTCACTGCTTTCATCCTGCTCTTGGCGTTTCCGCCGCTGGAAGCCGCCGGCGTTTTGCAGTTGATGGATAACGTGGCGCACACCAGTTTCTTCCTGCCGACGGGCCTGGCGGTGGGCGGCCAGCTCGCCGACCGCAGCGGCGGCGGCAGTCCGCTGCTCTGGCAGCATCTGTTCTGGTTCCTCGGCCATCCGGAAGTCTATGTGCTGATTCTGCCGGCGATGGGCATCGTGGGCGAAGTCATCGCCAACAACACCCGCAAGCCGTTGTGGGGCTATAAATCATTGGTGTATTCGGTGCTATTCGTCGGCTTTCTGTCCTTCATCGTTTGGGCGCATCACATGTACCTGACCGGCATGGGTCAGAGAATCGCCACCTTCTTTCAAGCCACCACGATGATCATTTCCGTGCCCTCGGTCATCATCCTCACCTGCATGTTTCTCTCGCTTTGGGGCGGCTCGATTCGCTTCAACACCCCGATGCTGTTTGCGCTGGGTTTCCTGCCGATGTTCGGCATTGGCGGGCTTACCGGCCTGCCGCTCGGCCTAGCGGCGGCGGACCTGTACCTGCACGACACCTACTATATCATCGCGCATTTTCATTACGTGGTGGCCCCGGGCACAATTTTTGCCCTGTTTGCCGGCGTGTACTTCTGGTTCCCGAAAATCACCGGGCGCAAGATGAATGAATTCTGGGGGCGCGCGCATTTCTACTGTTCATTTGTGTTCATGAACCTGGTGTTCATGCCCATGTTCGCGCAAGGCATCAAGGGCATGTTGCGCCGCATGAGCGATGGCGCGGTGAACTATTCCGCCGCCCGTGTGCCGGACGCCATTGACGCCCTGCCCGGCAGTATCATGGAGTTAAATACGTGGATTCTGTGGGCGGCCATCGGCCTGGGCCTCGCGCAAATTCCGTTTATCGTGAACCTCTTCCATAGCATCAACCACGGCGAGAAAGTAACCAGCGACAATCCCTGGCAGGCCACCACACTGGATTGGCAAACCCCCACGCCGCCCCCGCACGGCAATTTTGAGCACGAGCCGCATGTGGTGCATGGGCCTTACGAATACAGCGCGCCGGGCCATCCCACCGATTTCACCCCGCAAAATGAGCCGCTGGCAGCGCCCGCGCTTGCGCCCGCTCCTTCGATCCAACCTGCGCACTGACCTTTCACATGGAAATTCCCTACACGATTGAAGCCCGGCCGGACACCGGCATTTACAACGCCAAACTCGGCATCTGGCTGTTTCTGGCGTCCGAAGTGATGCTCTTCGGCGGACTCTTTTCCGCCTACGTTTTGCTGCGCGTCGGGGCCGAGCCGGGCATGTGGCCGCACGGCTGGCTCAATGTCACCCTCGGCACCATTAACACGCTCTTGCTCGCGCTCTCGGCCATTACCACGCTGCTGGCGTGGGCCGCGTGCAAGGTGCGCGAATTCGGCAAATTCAAATTCTTTCACGCCTGCACCATCTTGCTGGCGCTGACGTTTCTGGGTATCAAAATGTACGAATACCATGACAAATGGATTCATTTTGAGATCGCGCTGGCCAATGGCAAATTCGCCGACGGCCATCTCCAGGAAAAATCCGCCGACTTCGACCTTGCGAAGAAGACCGGCTCGGTCACCATTCACGGACGGATCGTGGACGACCGGAAGGAATTGATGGATTTGCGCAGTCCCGAAGCGCAGTCGGCCCAATTGGAGGAACACACCATCCAAGCGGCGGACATCCGGAAGATGGAAAACTACGGCCCGCGGCATAACACCTTCACCGCCATCTATTTCACCCTCACCGGCTTGCACGCGCTGCACATCTTGGGCGGCACGGTGGTGATCGCTTATTTTTGGGGACCGGGCAGCCGCATGTGGCGGCGCGACCCCGAACGGTTCACCAACCGCATCGAGGTTTCCGGCCTGTTCTGGCATTTTGTGGATTTGGTCTGGATTTTTCTGTTTCCTGTGCTTTATTTAACCTGATGAATACTATGAGTGACCTTAAGACCGACCACTCGCCGGACGCGCCCTTGGCGTCACCCGCGCCCGCGCCGGCCGCGGTGGAACACGGTGTGAATTTGAACCGCTACATTCGCCTCTGCGCGGTGGTGTTCCTCGTCATCCTCTGCACCACCTCCGCGATGGTTGCCACGTCCTTCTCACACCTCGGCGAGGGATGGACGCTCAAGGTCGCCCTCATTCTCGCCATCGCCGTGGTCAACGCGTTTCTCGTCGCCGGTTACCTCATGCACCTGCTATCCGAGAAAAAACTGGTTTACACCGTGCTGGGCTTCACCGTGGTTTTCTTCATCGGCTTGATGGGCCTTACGGTCTGGGCCACGAACGGTTTTCCGCCCGGCACCGTTTCGCATTAAAGGACGCCATATGTCGCTCAAAGCCTTCCATTTGATCTTTGTGACGCTGCTGACCGGGCTGTCGTTCGGTTGCGCGGGCTGGGCATTTCAGTCGGGCAGCCCGCTTTGGGGCGTGACCGGTGTCGCCGCCGGGATTTTTGTGATCGTGTACGGCATTTACTTTTTGCGAAAACTGAAAAACGTCAGCTACCTGTGAAACCAGAAATTGAATTCGCCGCTGTCACCCGTTTTAACAACGGATTAAACGGATTGCACGAATGGAAAGTGAAACCAGACACCCAGGGTAGCTCGTTCCTCGCAACCCTGGGCTGGCGGACACAATCCCGTTGGAATTGCCGCCGGGGCAAATTCGTTGCAAATTCGCCATCATTTGTCTTACTTGGGAATTTGCAAAAGGCATTACGGTTTGGATTTCGTCGAGTGGCCATCAGCACCATTCTCGCCGCCCTCGCGCCGGCGAAGGTGTTTGCCTGCGCCGCGTGCTTCGGCGGCCACATTGATGATCGGATGGCCGATGGCATGAACTGGGCCATCCTCACCCTGGGCGTCATCATCGCCACGGTCTTGGGCGCGTTCCTCGCGTTTTTGATTCGCGTCATCCGCAAGAGCGAGGCGCTCGAAGCCGCCGCGCAAGCGAAAACCACTGAACCCGCAAAGATATGAACGACTGGTTTGCCCACAAACTGATTGGCCTGCCTGAACTCGCCTCCGCCAATGGCCAGGCGGTTGACAACCTCATTGTCTATGTCCACTGGCTCATGCTGGTGTTGCTGGTGGGCTGGAGCCTTTACTTTGCCTATGTGCTCTGGCGGTTCAGTGCCAAGCGCAATCCCACGGCGGATTATGAAGGCTCCAAGAGTCACCTGCCCAACTTCACCGAGGTGGGCGTGGTGGCGGTCGAGGCAGTCCTGCTCCTCGTTATTGCGGTTCCGCTCTGGGCGAAAAACGTGGACCATTTTCCCGAGCCGAAGGACGCCACTCTCGTCCAAATCATGGCGCAGCAATTCGCGTGGAACGCCAGGTATCCCGGCCCGGATGGACAATTCGGCCGGCAGGATATGAAGCTCATCAGCAACGACAACCTCTTTGGCGTGGACCCCGCCGACCCGGCTGGCAAGGACGATGTGCAGGTGCTCAACGAAATCCATGTTCCGGTCAACAAGCCCGTGCTGATTTATTTGAGCTCCAAGGACGTGATTCATTCGCTCAAACTGGTGGCCATGCGTCTCACCCAGGACGCCATTCCTGGACTGCGGATTCCCTGCACCTTCACGCCCACCAAGATCGGCCGCTACCAGATCGAGTGCGCGCAACTCTGCGGCAACGGTCACGCCGCCATGGCCGGCGGCTTCGTGGTGGTGCAAAGCCAGAAAGATTTTGACGCTTGGCTGGCCGCCAGGTCCGGCAAGCCCGCCCCCTCTAGTTTTGAATAACCGAGGATTGGACCTGCGGCAAGGGCTGGCGAACGGAGCGCGCCCGTCCCGGGCGCAGCAACTCCCCAATACCCAAGCCACGTGTAATCACTGGAAGCCGTTCGTCGTCAGCGCATTGCTGCGGCCGAGGACGACCGCACTCCGCAATGTGGAAACACGGGACCGGAAAGTCCCGTGAACCCGTCCACCCTCCGCAGTGCTACGGAGGACGGGCAGACAGGGATGTCTGCGCTACGCGGAGGCACCCCGGCTTCACGCTTCGGCTTGCGACGGCTCCGGCCGGTCTATATTGTGCGGAGATATGACCGAAGTTTCGCCGCGCCCGCCCCGGACCATCTGGCTCGGGTTCTTGCTGTTTTTTGCGCTGTTCGCGCTGGCCTTTTTGCTGTGGTCCTTGCAGGCGGCGCGGAATTTCGGCCAGTTGCCCCTGCGTGTCATCGGTCCGGTGGCGGATTTCACCCTGACCAACCAGGATGGCCAGGCGACTTCGCTCGCGGCCCTCACCAACCACGTCTGGGTGGCGGACATCATCTTCACGCGCTGCGCCGGGCCGTGTCCGCGCATGACTGGCCAGATGCGGTCGCTCCAGGCGCTGCTGCCCAAGGACAGCGCCGCCAAACTGGTGACGCTGACGACCGATCCGGATTTTGATTTGCCAGCCGTGCTGAAGAAATACGGCGCCCGTTTCGGCGCGGATTTCGACCGCTGGACGTTTCTGACCGGCAGCAAGGCGCAAATCGCCGCGCTGGCCAGCGACAGTCTGAAATTAAGCGCCGTGCCGGTGAAGCCCGTGGAGCGCCTGAACGACGCAGACCTGTTCATTCACACGACGATTTTCGTGCTGGTGGACAAGCATGCCCAGTTGCGCGCCAGTTTTGAAACCGGCGGCGACGGCGTGGACTGGACCAACGCCGTTCAACCCAAATTATTGCAGGCCATCAAGCAACTTGAAAGTGAGTAGCAGACGACGTGAGGAGGCTCTGAAAAAATTTACGATATACGATTTGCGATTTGCGAACGTCCAGGCATTTCACACAGCGCGTAAATCGTATATCGCAAATCGCAAATGGCGTTGCCAAAGAAGTTTGAGCCTCCTCACGTCGTCTGCTACAAAATGAATTTATGACCATCCATGATCTGCCCGCGGTCAATGCCACGCTCAACGGTTTGAGCGCGGTCTTTCTGGCGCTCGGTTTCGTTTTCATCAAGCGCGGAAACAAGCTGGCGCACCGCAATTGCATGATCGCGGCCTTTTCCACATCCGTGATCTTTCTGGCGTGCTATCTCACCTATCACACCTGGCTGGCGATGGTGCTGCATCAGGGGCCGACCCGGTTTGAAAACCCGCATTGGTTCCGGCCGGTTTACCTCGCGATTTTATTGACGCACACCCTGCTCGCCGCCGTCATCGTGCCGCTGATTTTGGTGACCCTGAACCGCGCGTGGCGTCAGCGCTTTGACCGGCATAAGAAAATCGCTCGGTGGACCTGGCCGCTGTGGATGTACGTTTCCGTGACCGGCGTCGTGATTTACTGGCTCCTCTATGTCCAGTTTCCGCAAACAAGATAATCCGGAATAATTCAGGTTAACCACAGATGGACACAGATGCACACAGATAAGCAATGAACCACAGAGACTACAGAGGGGAAATCACCCTCATCCTCATCCTCATGCTCACTTTCCTTGTTTTCATCTGTGTCCATCTGTGTCCATCTGTGGCTAAAATCTGGTTTTGTATGCTTCCGGCTAAAATATCTTCAGCGCCTCCAGCACCGCCTTGACGCGCGGAACTTCGTGGGTGCGGAACAGGTCCGTCTTGCCCAGCGCCGCCAGCACGGCGAAAAACGGCTCGGCGCAGCGGACCTCTTCGCGGAAACATTCAAAGGCGTGTGGCAGCGCGTGGCAGACTGGATAACCCAATTCCCGCAGGCGAAATGTGTTCAGGAACACGTTCATCTGATGGCGCACCCGCACGGCGCTGTCCTGCAAATTGCGGTAATAAAAGCCCAGGCCGGGATCAAGGATGATCTTCTCCACTCCCTGCTGCCGGGCCAGGTCAATCTGGCGCGCGAAAAACTCGCGCAGCCCCGGCATCGGATCGGCCTGCAAATCCAGGTCGCCCACTTCGCGGACATGGTTCCCGGCCACGAAGCAGATGATTACGGCGGCATCGTGCGCGGCGACCAGCCGGTAGATCCGGGCCGCCGCCCGGGTGCCGGTGAGGTTCAACACGTTCGCGCCGGCCTCGAGGCTCGCGCGCGCGACCGCCGGCGAATAGGTTTCGACCGACACCGGAATTTTTTCCGCGCGCAAAGCCCGGATGACCGGGAGCAATTTCGATTTCTGCACGGCCCCGCTTGCCCGGGCGGCCTGCGCGAGCGTGGATTCCGCGCCCACGTCCACGAGATCCGCGCCCTGTGCCGCCAGCACCCGGCCGCGCTGGATGGCCGCCGCCGCCGATAAACACACGCTCTCGCGGTACCACGAGTCGGCGGACAGGTTGACCACGCCCATGATGGCTGGCCGGGAGTTGAAATTGAGTTTCTTGCCGCCGAGGGAGAATTCCTGTACGCGGGCGGCCGCCGCCGCGCGGTGGTTCTCCAGCAATCCGGCCAGATGTTCAAGCGTCAGCATGCCCGAAGCGTAAGCGGGAATGGAAATTTCGCAAACAGATTGAAGTCAAAAGTTCCGGCTCATTGTTGGCGCAGAAAAATGTCCGCCAGCGGGCCTTTTTCCGATTGAATCGCCGTGCCCACCCCGACGTTATGGCGTGGAAACCAGCCTTCCTTGGTCTCCAAGACAAACACGATGTCGTCCCGCCCCGCCACGACCCCGTTGGTGTCGTTCTTCTCGAGATGATGAATTTCCTGAATGACGCCGTCGGCGGTGATGTAGGCGGCGGAAATGGATTCCGGGCAGTTCTTCATCCAAAAGTCGGCGCGTTGCGGGTAACGGAGATTGAACAGCATGGCGTCGGTTTCCTGGATGTTCGTGCGGAACATCATCCCGGTCTGTTCTTCTTTGGGCGTAAGGGCCAGTTCTGCGTCGAGGGTTTCCGGCCCCAGAAAAATCTTCATTGTTCTTAGTTTCGGCTGAGCCTGGGTTGGTTCGTTATTAATCGCCGTTCCCGTCGGCAGGGCGGGCGGCGTGGTTTTATCGCAGCCAGCGAGAGCCCCGGCCACGAACAGAAATAAAAGCGGAAGAACGCGTTTCACCCCCCTATTTTGACGCAAGCCGCGGCGGTTTACAATCCCGGCTTTCAAGGACGACAAACCACCGACAATAAATCGCAATTCACCGGCAGCGCCGCGTTTCGCCGCCGGTTAGATTCAGGTCGTGAAAAATGTCAACTTCGCGCCCACGACCGCTGGATGTGCCTTGGGTTTGACTTGCGATGGGGAAAGCTTATTTTGTCATGCCTGTGACAATTATTGATCAGTCCCCTCTCTTGGTACGCCTGGACAAGCTGCCGGCGCGGACCTGCGCCGTGGTGCGCAGCGTGTCCACCGACGACGAGGACACGCAGCGTCTCAAGACGCTGGGGGTGTGCGTGGGGCGCCGGGTGGAGCTTGTGCGCGTGGGCAACCCACTGATTCTCAAGATCTTCGGCTCGCGGCTGGGCATTTCCGCCGAACTGGCGGCGCGCGTCCAGGTGGAAGTTTGCACCCCCGACCATTGCGCCATGCGCGACCACAACGGGGCATGAGCGAGTGCCACGACACCGCCACCGAACCGCTGCCGCATCACGCCTTCACTTTGGCGCTGGTCGGCAACCCCAACGCGGGCAAGACCACGCTGTTCAACGCCCTCACCGGCCTGCGCGCCAAAACGGCGAATTTCCCCGGCACCACCGTGGAGCGCAAGGTGGGCCGGCTGCATCTGGATCGCAAACAGATTGTCGTGCTGGACTTGCCGGGGCTTTACAGCCTCGACAGCAATTCGCCGGACGAAAAACTCGCCGCCGACGCCTTGCAGGGAAAATTGGAACATACCGCGCCGGACGCCGTGCTGGTGGTGGTGGACGCCACCAATCTCGAACGGAATCTGTTCCTGGCCAGCCAGGTATTGGAGCTGAAATGTCCCGTCGTGCTGGCGCTGAACATGATGGACATGGCGCGGCGCGACGGTATCCGCATTGACGTGGCGAAACTGCGCGGGGAACTGGGCTGCGTGGTGGTGCCGGTTTCGGCCCGCAATGGCGAAGGGCTGCCGGAGTTGAAACAGGAGTTGAACCGGCTCGTCAATGGCGCCATGCCCGAAGCCGTGGATCACGTGGACCCGCATTGCGCCGGCTGCACCGGTTGCACCTTCCAGGCGCGCTACGAATGGACCGAACAGATCTCCACGCGGGTCATGGACCCGGTCATCATCCAGCGCTCAGCCTGGACGGACAAGCTGGATGATTATTTCACCCATCCCGTCGTCGGCGTGGTGGTGTTTCACGTGGTCATGCTGGTGCTCTTCGCCCTCATTTTCTGGGTGGCGCAAATCCCGATGGCGCTCATTGACCATTTGTTCGCCAGCATCCAGGGGTGGACCGCGTCGCTCATTCCGCCGGGGGATGTGCAAAGCCTAGTGTCCAACGGCATCGTGGGCGGGGTCGGCGGCATCCTGGTGTTTTTGCCGCAAATCTGCATTTTGTTCTTTGCCTTGTCGCTGCTGGAAGACACCGGCTATTTGTCGCGCGCGGCCTTTGTCATGGACCGGATCATGCGCCGGCTCGGGCTGCCCGGCAAAGCGTTTGTGCCGCTGCTGTCCGCCCACGCCTGCGCGATTCCGGCCATCATGTCCACGCGCGTCATCGAGAATCCGCGCGACCGGCTGGTGACGATCCTGGTCGCGCCGCTGATGGCCTGCTCCGCGCGCATTCCGGTCTATGCGATGGTCACGGCGCTACTGTTTCCGCACTCGCCCCTGAAGGCCGCGCTCGTGTTCACTGGCGCGTATGCCCTGGGCGTGGCCACGGCGCTGGGCATGGCGCTGCTTTTCCGGCGCACCATCCTGCCCGGCGAAAGCAAACCGCTGATGATCGAACTGCCGCCGTACCGAGTGCCGGCGCTGCGCACGGCGTTGCTGCACACACTTGACCGCGCGAAAATCTTTGTGAAACAGGCCGGCACCATCATCCTGGCCATCTCGCTGGTGCTGTGGGCGCTTTCGTACTATCCCAAATCCAGCCCCCCGCCAGCGGCCGCGGACTTGACCGCCAAGGCCGCCCAAATGGAACAGTCCGGGAATACCAGCCAGGCGGCGGAACTGCGCGACCAGGCCGGCCGCCTGACGGCGCAACATTCCCTGCAAAACTCCTTTGCCGGGAAAGTCGGCCACGTAATCGAACCGGTAATCGCGCCGCTCGGCTACGACTGGCAGATTGGCATTGGCATCATCAGTTCCTTTGCCGCGCGCGAGGTGATTGTTTCCACCCTGGCCATCGTCTATGGCGTGGGCAAGGATGCGGCGGAAAACAACCGGACCTCGCTGTACGATACCTTGCGGCAGGCCCGGCGCTCGGATGGCACGCCCATTTTCAATACCGCCACCTGCGCGAGCCTGCTGGTGTTTTACATCCTGGCCGCGCAATGTTTGTCCACCACCGCCGTCGTGCGGCGCGAGACCAACAGTTGGAAATGGCCCCTGTTTCAAATCGCCTACATGACCGGACTGGCTTATCTCGCCGCGCTGCTGGTGTATCAAGGACTGCGGTATCTGGGCCACGCGTGAAAGAACGCCCCGAAAAAATTCGCGCCCTGCACCCTTGAATCAGAAGAAACATTCAAGATTCAACATCGAACGCCCAAGTTCCTCCCATTGGGGCACTTGTTCGGTGTTGGGCGTTGAATGTTGAATGTTGAATATTTTTGGAGGTAAGGGGGTAACGCCAAGGCGCAAAGAAGCCAAGCCGCCATGAAATCATCCAATTGCGGGGCCGAGGTTCTCGCAACCGCCAGATCCACGCCTGAAATTTGCCTTGCGCAGGTGCCATCGCTGCGCTACAATATTTAATGACGATGCTGGAACAACTCAAGCCGGGTGTGGAAATGCACTTTTGGCCGGGCCGGGGTGCAAGCGTGGAACTTTCGTCCCCCAACCCCGCCTTCCGGCGTCTGTCCTCCACCCGGTTTCTTCA
>Ga0316231_1001754_pt1 | contig 22825 bp, 20 predicted proteins | sample TBH18027metaG_FD_206002 | JGI IMG/M metagenome (GOLD analysis project Ga0316231, IMG submission 206002) | Freshwater microbial communities from Trout Bog Lake, Wisconsin, USA - TBH18027 | ecosystem: Environmental > Aquatic > Freshwater > Lake > Hypolimnion/Profundal zone | place: USA: Wisconsin... | reverse complement strand
TCCGCAGCGGGATTCGCCCATTACCATGGATAAGTTCAACTAAGGGCTCGGGTAAATTACCCGAGCCCAGTTTCACTAATATCCCCAGCCGTCGGCAGCCTGTCTGCCGGTAACGGCGTAGGATATCATCCGTAGCGGAGGAATTCCCCTCCCGCTTCCGTATTTTGTCTTCATTCTGAGAGAAGGTTGAAAAACCTTCTCTTTTTTCATTCCCGCGGCCGCATGTTACCTGCCGATCACTTCGTCCAGGGAGACATACGGCAACCCCAGCGAATCAGCGACTGCTTGATAAGTAACCTTGCCGTCAAGGGTGTTAACGCCTTTCGCCAGACCGGCATGGTTTAGGACTGCCTGGCGCCAGCCCTTGTTAGCAATCTGCAGCGCATGATCAATGGTGGCGTTGGTCAGGGCAAGGGTTGAAGTCCGGGCCACCGCCCCCGGCATATTGGCTACCGAATAATGGATCACGCCGTATTTTGTATAGGTGGGCTCACTATGGGTGGTTACCCGGTCAATGGTCGCCACCGAGCCCCCCTGGTCGATAGCCACATCAACAATAACCGAACCCGGATCCATTGTTTTTACCATGTCTTCGCTCACCAGCTTGGGGGCTTTGGCACCAGGCAGCAGCACCGCGCTGATCAGCAGATCAGCTTGCCGCACCCACTGAGCGATATTATAGTTGTTCGACATGATCGTCGTGAGGCGACCGCCGAAGAGATCGTCAAGATACTGCAGCCGCTCAACCGACCGGTCGAGGATGGCGACCCGCGCCCCCATACCCATAGCAATTTTGGCGGCATTCGTCCCCACTGTACCGCCGCCGATAATCACCACCTGCGCTGATTCAACCCCGGGCACCCCGCCGAGCAGTATCCCTTTGCCGCCATAAGGCTTCTCCAAGAACTGGGCTCCGATTTGCACCGCCATCCGACCCGCGACTTCACTCATCGGCGACAACAGCGGCAGGGTGTGGTTCGGTCCTTCGATGGTTTCATAGGCAATGCCGACCACCTTATGGGCCAGGAGCGCCTTAGCCAGCTCCGGCTCAGGGGCAAGATGGAGATAGGTATATAAGATTTGTCCTTCATGAAACAGGCCGTACTCGGATTCCAGGGGCTCTTTCACCTTGATAATCATCTCAGCCCTGTCGAATAGTTCTTTCTTGTCTTCAAGAATCATACCACCGACGCTGCGGTAATTCTCGTCCGCAAAGCCGCTGCCTACACCGGCTCCTTTTTCAATCAGCACCACATGCCCGTCCCGGCACAAGGCTTCCGTACCCGCAGGAGTCAGGCCAACCCGGTTTTCATTATTTTTGATCTCTTTTGCTACACCTATAATCACGTCAAATCCCCCCATATTGGTATATTTCCCAATAACTTATTGCAAATCGCATGCCAACCGAAATATCCAGGATTATTAAGCATCCGACCCCTCTTTGGAAATATAAGTTTCCAAAAGACGGAACGGAAAGTTTCCATGTGGAAACTTTCCGTTCCGTCTTTACAGGATTTCGCCCTCCTTCCGTCAAACTCTTATCATCAGGAAAGAGGGTGATTGCTCTGCGTCTGAAGCTCCCTAACGTTGACCGGGTTGGATTGGTTCTCGACATATCCCAGGCTTTGGCCAAACGGCATATCAATATTCTTTCGATGGAAGTCGAACTGAAAACCATCTACATCGAGATTGAAGAATTGCCTGCCGAAGGCAGCCAGGAACTGATCGCCGATTTAGGCAGTATTCCTGGAATTCTTGCTGTCTTGGAAATTGATCTGATGCCCTACCAGGAGAAGTCTGAACAGCTAAAAGCCGTGCTCGCCTCCGCCAGCGACGGCATCATAGCCATTGATTATCAGGCGCGCATCACCCAGTGTAATCCGGCGGCCGAGAAAATACTCCATCTTGCTGCCCCTTCCCTCCTGGGACGCCATGTGACGGATGTGTTTCCGGCCAATATGGCCCTGCTTGATGCCTTAAAATACGGGACAGACTACAACAACAAAGAAATCATTCTCGAAGAGACCCATAGCCATTACCTGACAAGCGGCCGCCCGATCATCGACCCGTCGGGACGAATCATGGGCGCGGTAGCTACCTTAAAAGACATCAGCGATGTGCGGGAGCTGGTTCATACCGTCACCGGCCAGCTGCCATTCACTTTCGAGGAAATCTCTTATAAAAGCCAAGCCATGCAGCAGGTAATCGCCCTGGCCAAAGCCTATGCCCGCGGCGATTCCACCGTACTGATCCGCGGCGAAACAGGCACAGGCAAGGAACTCTTGGCCCGGGCCCTCCACACCGCCTCGCCCCGCAGCCCCAAAATATTTGTCCCGATAAACTGCGCCGCCATACCGGACACGCTACTCGAAAGCGAACTGTTTGGTTATGAAGAAGGAGCCTTTACAGGAGCCGCCAGAGGCGGTAAACAGGGACTGTTCGAACTTGCCGACAACGGAACCATTTTCTTGGATGAAATCGGAGAAATTTCTTCCCATCTTCAGGCCAAACTGCTGAGAGTTCTGCAGGACAAGAAAGTGCGGCGGGTGGGCGGCACCCGCGAGAATCCTGTCAATGTAAGAATTTTGGCTGCCACCAACCGCAACCTGGAGGAAATGATCGCCAAAGGCAGCTTTCGCGAGGATCTCTATTACCGGCTGAACGTCATTCCCCTCTTCCTCCCGCCCCTGCGCGACCGGCGGGAAGATATTCCCCTCCTGGCGGAGGTTTTTCTCCAGCACTTCGCGGTTAAACTGCAAAAGCCGGTAAACGCCATCAGCGAGGCGGCTTATCAGCGATTAGCGGGCTACAATTGGCCGGGAAATATCCGCGAACTGGAGAACGTCATTGAACGGGCGATAAACATTGTTGACGGGCCAGTTATCCTGTCAGACCATATCATTCTCCATCAGGATAACCTGGCGAAAGCCGGTGAAATTGCCCAAAGCAAACAGACCCTGGCTGAAATACTGAACCAAACCGAGCGGGAAATGCTCCAGACAGCTCTGCAAAAGCATCGCACCTCACGCCAACTGGGTGCAGCCCTGGGGTTATCCCACACCGCAATCTTGAAAAAACTGCACAAGCACGGACTTAGTCTCAGAGTAGGAACGCCTGAATAACCACGAGAACCCCCTTAAGCGCAAAATGCGCTTAAGGGGGTTCTGTCAATAACCCATCCACTTCTCCAGCCCGGATTCGGCCCAGATCCTGTCTAGCCCCGGTAGAAGAAAAACAAAGTCATTCCAATGTTAACAAGCATGGCCCCGGTCATGGGAATGGCGGTCCGCTTGACCACATCAAACGGCGACACGCCGCCCATACTGGACGAAACCACGATAACCGCGGTGATCGGCGAAACACTGCGGGCGATACTGGCGCCAAAGTGCATCGGCAGCAGCATCAGTACCGGAGCAACCGCCATTTTGGCAGCGACGGTCGGGGTCAGGGCGGCAAAAGCAAAAAACGGCGCTTTGCCTGAACCCATTACAACTGCCGATACCGCGATGATACCGACCATAACGACCATCATCCCCATGGCGCTGAAGCCGAAAGTTTGGGCGGAAGCGATGATGCTATCGATGGTACCAATCGTCATGAGGCCTTTGGCGAAAGTCTGTCCTGCCACGATGAGGGTTACGACATTGGCCATCTGTATTCCAAGGCCGTCAAAGTAAACCTGCAGATCGGCAAAAACTTTCTTGCCGTCCCGGTGCCGGAAATATTCGAAAACCATGGCGATAGCCACACCGATAAACATGGCCTTGATAATATCGACCCTGATCCAGGAGATCCACAGATTGCTGAAAATCAGGATCAGGGCCAGCGGAACCACAGGAAGCAGGGCATAAATCATCGGCGGCAGGTCCTGGTTCGTCTCGGCCGGGGCTACTTCCACGGCCTGGACTATATGGCCATCGCGCTCATCAAACCGTTTTTGCACTACATAGTGGAGAACCGCAACAACGATCAGCGCGACCGCAACCAGCGGCACCTGATAGTTGGTCCAGTACAAGACCGGGTCGAGCCCGGCAGTCTGGGCCGACAGAATGGTACCGACGTCGCTGGGACTCCAGTCAAAACAAAGAGTGGTGGCAAGAACGGCAGTCGCCGACAGACGGCTGATCCCCAAGCTTATCAGAATAGGGAACAGGGTAACCATGAGCAGCATGGCCAGACCGGATGCGCTGTTGATGCACAGTCCGATAAACATGCCCACAATCCAGGCTCCCGACATGACCAAATAGGGGGAGCGCAGCGCCAGCAGCGGTTTGATGGTCAGTTTGACCAGGGCCCTGCTGGCGCCGATATGATCCATATAGCGGGCAAAACCGCCTACTGCCATGATATTCAGGCCCAGCGAAGCCACATTGGAGCTAAAGGTTACCCTGATAAATTCAAAAGCGTCAAATAAAACCAGCCCGGTGCTTTCCTTTTGGGGAAGGATTGTTCCAAGCCCCAGGGCCACTGCTACAAACATCAGGATAAGACCGCCTGAAAACAAAACAGCCTGCGGCTTGTATTTCTTGGTGATAAGATATCCAACCCAAAAGGTCACGATAAGGGAAATTACAATACCCAACACATTTTGCCTCCCTTGGTTTTTTCCACTTGTTCTAAAAAAGGCCCAAAACCCCTTCAACAAAAGGTTCGGGCCTTTTCACCATTACCAACAATGCGTTACTTATCAACCATACCGCGAATTCCCCTGCACTTGTTGCCAACGCACCGGATCATACATTGCTTGACCCGACAAATTGGTCTTTGTTCCAGGCTCCCTGGTGCAGCACGTTCCCTGCGGCGTCATACGAGGTACCCTGGCCCTGTTTCTTGTCCTCAACATATCCGCCCACATAACTACTACCAGTGATGTATTTCATAGTTCCCTGCCCGTGCCTTTTTCCCTGCAGGAAATCACCCTCATATACATCACCGATGGCCCAATGGAAGATACCCTTGCCGTGGAATTTATCATCCCAAAAATCTCCTTCATAGTAGTTGCCGCCAACGAGTTTAAGGACACCCCTGCCCTGCGCTGCGCCATTATGAAAGTTGCCTTCGTATACAGTACCGTCGGCGTACTTGGCGACACCCTGTCCTTCCCGTCTTCCTGCAACATAATTGCCGGTAAAACTATAGCCGTTGCCGCCCTTAAATACACCTTCCCCATGAAATTTGTCTTGAATAAACCCCCCTTCATAAGAAGACCCGTCGTTGGATTTCCAGGTACCGCGGCCATGTCTTAGGCCATCGAAGAAGTCACCTTCATAGACATCACCGTTGGGATACTTCAGAACACCTTTGCCGTGATATTTGTTATCATGAAATCCACCTTCATAAGAGGAGCCATCAGGTCGCTTTAAAAGGCCTTGCCCCTCGGCCTTACCGTTAAGAAACGTTCCTTGAAAGAACAAGCCGTCCGGGCGGGCGAACTGGCCCAGGCCATTCAGCTTGCCGCTCGCATATATCCCATCGTAAACCGTACCGTCGGAAGCTTTCATAATCCCTTTGCCGTTAGCCAGTCCTTGGATGAAATCACTTTCCATGGAACCGCCGTCCGCAAATTTCAGAATACCGCGTCCGTGGAATTTGCCATCAATGAAATCGCCCTCATAGGATGAGCCGTCGGCGTTTTTCAACAGCCCTTTGCCTTGAGCTTTGCCTGCCAAAAAGATCCCTTCATAGGAACTACCGTCCGCCCGCTTTAGAAGTCCGGAACCTTAATAGAATCCCTGGAAAAATTCTCCTTCGTAAATGTTGCCATTAGCATACTTCATGACCCCGCGCCCGTTTCTTAGACCTTTGTCCCAGTTACCTTCATAAATGTCACCATTATTGAATTTGAAAATGCCTTTGCCCTGAAATTTGTTATCGGCATAATCCCCCTCGTAACTTGAACCATTCGCATATTTCTGGAGACCTCTGCCGCTTTTCCGGCCTTCAACAAAGCTGCCTTCGTATGAATCCCCAACGGTGGATGTCAGCAATCCCGAGCCGTGAGGCTTGCCTTTTATCACTTGCCCTTCGTAGGTATAAACTTTGCTGTTGTCCAAAAAGACCTGCAAAGTACCAGTGCCTGTCGCAAAGTTTTCTGCATCGCGGGATCCTGACCAGGTTGCATTCGGCGCTGTCGCCGGCGCAGGGTTCCATATTTTTACCCCGTCTTCAGTTACGATTAGTTCGCCTGCAAGAGCCATCCCTGATAAAAGGATCATAAGAACTACCGCACTCAGGAATACCTTGTCGAGTCTCAGCCATAAAAGCATTGAATTCATCCTCCCTGCCGTAATGTTACCCGGAATTCAAAGGGATTAGCAGCTCAACAGTAATTATTTTACAAATTATATAAAAATTAAAGAAAACCTCCTTTTTTTAATAAAAACGACAGCAACTTGTCGAAGCCTTTTTTCTTATCCTTCCGCGGCCATGATTGTTATCTGTCGCGTTTATTCCGCCATCCCGGCATTAACCCTTGGCAATCAATTTCTCGTCTGGTATAATACACACAAAAATACACATTCTCCTATCCCCTCACTAGATCACCCGAAAACCCCTCGCCAGCCCCCCCCCTACTGATCCACATACAGAAAGAAGGCACTTATGAAACTACTATCATGGAACGTCAACGGCCTCAGAGCGTGTCTCACAAAAGGATTTAACGACTTCTTCACAAGCATGGACGCCGATATTTTCTGCGTTCAGGAGACCAAGATGCAGCAATCCCAGTCTGATATGGTGTTTGAGGGCTATGAACAATACTGGAACAGCGCGGTTAAAAAGGGCTACTCCGGCACCGCCGTCTTTACCCGCATAAAACCGCTGTCGGTAGCCTACGGTCTGAATTCGGAAGAACACGACCAGGAAGGCCGCATGATAACCTTGGAATTCGATTCCTTTTTCCTGGTGAATGTCTATACTCCAAACTCCCAGCGGGGCCTTTTGCGTCTGGACTATCGCCTGAGGTGGGAAGATGAATTCAGAGCTTATCTGAAGCAGCTGGACAAAAGCAAACCGCTGATTGTGTGCGGTGACGCCAATGTCGCCCATCAGGAAATCGATATAAAAAATCCTCAGCCGAATCGCCGCAATGCCGGCTTTACTGATGAGGAACGCGAAAAAATGACGTCACTATTACAATCAGGATTTACCGACACTTTCCGGTGCTTATATCCTGACAAGAAAGACGCCTATACCTGGTGGTCCTATATGATGAACGCCAGAGCGCGGAACATCGGCTGGCGCATCGATTACTTCCTGGTTTCCGACAGACTGCGCGAATCGGTAAGAGATTCCATTATTTACGCCGATATTCCCGGCAGCGACCACTGCCCGGTCGGCCTGGACATCTTTTAAGAAAAGGCCAAACCCTTTACATGCAAGGGCTTGGCCTTACTTTTTTGCAACTGTCAGCCTGCTGCGTTCGGCTGAATCTGCTGGGACTCAAGCATCTCAATAAATTGCTCGGCAAGTACCGGATCGAATTGAGTCCCGGAACATCTTCTGATTTCCGCGATCGCATCCCGGGGGCTCATAGCTTTACGGTAAGGCCGGTCACTGGTCATCGCGTCGTAGGCGTCGATAATCCCGAGGACCCGGCATTCGATAGGGATTTCTTTCCCGGCGAGCTCCAGCGGGTAACCGTTCCCGTCCCAATGCTCCTGATGCTTTAGTATCCACTCGGCGATGGGCTCAAGATCGGGAGATGACCGGGCGATGCGAAAGCCGATTTCGCAGTGCCGCTGCATGACGACAACTTCTTCAGGGCTCAATTTGCCGGGTTTTTTGAGAATGCTGTCCGGAATGCCAACCTTGCCAATATCATGGAACTTGGCGAAAAGGCGCAGGTCAGCGATAACCCCCTGGGAGAACTGCAGCTTTTGACCCATTTTTTCCATCAGTTCGCCAAGCCGGTCAGCGTGACCTTCGGTGATATGGTCCCTGGCTTCCAGCGCCTTCATCATGGTTTGGACGATAGCACCGTGGACGCTCTGGCTCTGGTGCATTTTCTGGCGGTACATGTTGTTGTCCGCCTCTTTGAACACCCGGTCAATATGAATCCCGTCCAAATCCACCGCCCACCCCATCGAAAGGCTGAGCGGCAGGTGAGGATTTCTTTCGTTGTACTCGGCAACCGCACTCTTATATTGCTTTTCGAGATCTTCCATCCGGTGTTGCTCTGGTTCGAACAGCACGACCGCGAACTCATCCCCGCCAATCCGGGCGGTGAAGTCCGGTTGCTCGATACCGGTACTCAGAATCGCCGCAACTGTTTTTAACAGCTCGTCGCCCTGCCGGTGGCCCAAAGTATCATTGATCAACTTCAGGCCGTCCACATCACAGACAAACATCCCGATGCTTTTATGTTCTCTGGCCTGCAGGCGCAGCAACTCCTCTTCGAAATAGGCGCGGTTATATGCCGCTGTCAATGCGTCATGCATGCTAAGGAACTTTACCTGTTCTTCCGACTGCCGGATAGCTGTCGTATCCCGGCTCATCGCCAGCACCTTGGTGTCGCTCACTCTGGAAAACCGTACTTCCCAGTGGCGCCGAACGCCGTGGATCATCCTGCTATACTCGTAGAACTGGGTCTTTTTCGTTGCTAACGTTTTTCGGATATAGCGAATAAAGCTCTGGGCGTATTTCGCCGGCAGTATGTCGGCCACATTTCTGCCGATCACAACTTGGTCCGGTTCGAAACAGGCTTCAAAATCGGCTGGTTTTGCATAATCCAAGTGAACCCCATCTTTATCAAACAAGAGCATCAAGTCGGGAATGGCGCTGAGCAAGGCTGTCCTTTCCGCCTCATAGGCAGCCAGTTCCTGATTCATGTGCAGTACTTCCGCGTACTGAGTGCGCAGTTCTTCTTCGGTGGCTATCAAAGTTTCGTGGGCGGCGGTGAGTTCTTCATTGCTTTTCTCCAGACTGATCTCAGCCTGCTTGCGTTCGGTGATATCACGCACTATCGACAGGAGACAATCTTCTCCAGCCATATTAATCCTCTTCGCTGATATCAGGCCAAAGAGTACACTGCCGTCCTTGCGACGGAACCGGGTTTCCAGGTTCTCCACTTCGCCGCGTTTTGCCAGGCCTGCCAGCAGACGGTCCCGGTCATGCAGTATCCCTAGCTCGACCGAGGTTTTTCCGGCGACGTCATCCCAGCTATAGCCGGTCATGCGGGTAAAGCCCTCATTGATCTCGATGTACTTCCCATCCGCGGTTCGGTTGATATTGATCGAATCAGGGCTGACATGGAAAGCCTTGAAATACTTCTCTTCCGACAGCCGCAGCTGGATCTCGGTCTGTCGCTGCCGGCGAGAGCGAGCCACCAGCCTGCCTGTATAAAAAAGGATGAACAGGCTGACAACCCCAGCCGAACTCAGATAGGTAGCCCGTCGCTGCTGCATGGGGTAAAGCGCCTCTTCCGAAGCCCCGACCTGGACCAGCAGCGGATAATCAGGCATTACGCGGTAACTCATCAAACGCGGCACGCCAAAATACGTGCCAGGCGAGTAGAAGAATCCGGAAGGGTTGTCTGCTATCTTCCCAAAAATAATCGCCCTGGAGAAATCGGCTCCTGTTTCATCTTTGACGTTGCTGGCCCGGATGAACCCGTCCAGCCCGATAACCCGCACGGCATAATATGCGTTGAAATTCATGTCCTGATAAAACTTGGTGAAATATTCGGGGTTCAAGGAGATGTAGGCGATTCCGGCGAAGCTGCCGTCCGGATTATTCAGGCTGCGCGACAAGGGGATAGAGGATATACCTGAGACTCGACCGTCGGCAGGGCGGCCGATGAATAGATGTTGGGTATTGGCGGCAACATGGGCCTGGAAATGAGGCATTTGGGAAAAATCAACGTTGCCGGAATAAGGCAGGAGACTGATGATCATCGTCCCATGGGAGTCAACCAGCGCCAGTTGGATTGCCAGCGGGTCCTGGGCCATCAGGGTCAGAATGCTACGCAGCGCCGGCGTGACGGCCTGGGCCCTTTCGTATTCGGCTTTCATCAGTAGGAGGTATTGGTCGTGCGTCTTCAGCACCTGGCGCACATGTTCTTCAAAGGCCCGGCTGAACTTGTCCCCATCGTGCATAACCACTTCAATGGTGGCTTGCCTATCTCGTTCCACCTGCAAAAAGGCCGCGCCCCAGACAATCACCAACAACAACAGACAAAACAGGAACAACGCCAAGTCAGGCAGGACCCAATTCCTCCAAAAGCGGATGACTGAATTCCGGAACATCGTGAACACCCCCCAGGCGCAAATTGGGCCTACCACCCATAAATACCTATTTTCGACAAAAAATTGTGTATTCCTCTGCAAATTTTCCTCTTTTATTACAATAATCTTCCATAGAAAAAAACTCGCCAGAAAGTAAAAAGCTCTCTGTTTCTTACTAAAAACAGAGAGCTATACGATCTCGCCTAACGGTCTAAAATCAGGTTCTTTGCAGATCCTCAATAAATGCCAAAACCGCCTTCTCATCAGTGGCCCAGGAAGTAACCAGGCGAATAGCCGAGTTCTGGTCATCGGCTTTTGACCACACATAGAAGGAATAGTTTTCCTGAAGCTTGGCGATCAGCCAGTTGGGCAAAATGGGGAAAATCTGATTGGATGGAGAATTAGTCAGGAAGGGATACCCGGCGCGGCTGATGGCGCTTCTCAGCATGCCAGCCATCGCGTTGGCGTGTTTTGCCAGATCGAAGTACAGGTCATCCCGGAAAAGCTCCAGAAACTGAATGCCGACGAGCCTGCCTTTGGCCAGCAGCGCCCCTTTTTGCTTCATATGGAAGCGGAAATCCTCTTTGAGCAAATCCCGGCAGATTACCAGCGCTTCACCCACGAGGGCGCCATTCTTGGTTCCGCCGATGTAAAAGGCATCAACCAGTGCCGCCAGATCGGGAAGGTCCAGGTCGTTTTCTTCCGAGCACAAAGCCGAACCCAGCCGTGCTCCATCGACGTATAAAAAAAGATTGCTTTCTTTGCAATACTGACTCATTTCTTCCAGTTCCTGCTTGTGATAGATGGTGCCAATTTCCGTGGGATTCGAAATATAAACCAATTTGGGTTTGACCATATGCTCATCAGTGTGAGCGTCAACAGCAGCTTTGATATGAGCGACAGCCAGTTTTCCGTCATTCACTTCCATGGCGATAACTTTGTGGCCAGTAGCCTCGATGGCCCCGGTCTCGTGAACAAAGATATGGCCGCTATTGGCGGCAATAACTGCTTCGTGAGGCTTTAAAAAAGCCGAGAGGGCGGTAAGATTGGTCTGGGTGCCGCCGGAGAAAAGGTGAATATCGATGTCGTTTCGCTTAATTTGTTTCTTTAACAATTCAACCGCTTCTAATGAAAAGCGATCCTCCCCGTAGGCTTCAACCTGCTCCAGGTTAGTCTGGGTCAAAACATTCAGTATTCTTGGATGCACGCCTTCACTATAGTCATTTTTAAAACTGTACATTCGTATAAGCCCCTTTTGTTTCGATTCGTCTTCTGCTGCATTCATCATACCATTTTTATCGCCCCGGAGCCAATACAGGCCTTGGGCAACCTGATTATTCATGATCCCACCCGGCTGACCAATCTTTCTCCGCCTCACCGGCAGGATAAATGGCGATATAAAGAGAATCATGTCACATAAAGATATTTATTGACATGATACCGGGCTACCGCCCGGTCCTCATGCATTTCGAACGCCGGAGAGGTGATTGTCACGCTCAGCAATAACCGGGGCTGGATTCTGATCGACTGTTTGGTTGCAGTGCTGATTCTGAGCGTCGCTCTGACCGGTCTGGGGATGGCCTTTAGCCAGGCAACCACCGGAGTCACCGCCGCCGACAGTCGAACCAAGGCCGCTTTTTACGCCAAACAACTGCTGGCTCAGCAACGGACCTACGAGCTGAAAGGAATAATCGGTACAGCCCAATGGTCTTCCGTTCCCGCCTATCTCAGCCTGCCGATATACCCACTGAGCGGCCAGGTGGTTGATCAAAGCACAAATATCACCTATTACTACACCATCGCCGCTACAACAGGTCCGACAGGGCTTGCCGGTCAGGTCACCGGATCAGAAACGACCTTGATTCCGGTAATGATCACCATGTCCTGGCCCCAGGCCAACGGCCCGAGCACCCTGGCGGTATATAGCTATTATCGGCAATGACGCTCCCGGGAGGCTTCACGCTATGAAATCGAATCAAAAAGGCTTTACCCTGACCGAACTGGTGATCGGCATGGCCATCATCAGCCTGATTCTGGCCGGGGTCTTTCAGCTATTGTCTGTGTCGGTCCGGTCCTACCAGTTGAGCCAGAATAGGACCTACGAAATCCAGCAGGCCAGGAATGCCTTCAACCAAATCGCCAGCGATCTGGCCAGCGCCCAAAACATTACCTATCCCTCGATCCCGGCCGGAATAACGGTGCAATATGATGTTCTGAGTTCAGCCGGAACGCCGACAACCTACCAGCTGTCCCTGAGCGGCGCGAACCGGCAATTAACGCTGGTTCGGACCAACATCACCGCCAACCCCGATATCAGCGTGAATCTAATCGCCAACATTGTCAACAGTTTCACCGTGACAACCGATCCGACAGATAAAAGATTGACCACGATCACAATGGGATTGAACAATCCGCAGACCAATCCTGCCAATGCCGCCGCCGATTATACCCTGCAAACAATCGTCTGTACCATGGGAATACAATAACCACACCGAGGTGATGACCATGTCAAACCAAAGAGGGTCTGCAGCGGCGGTGGCTTTAGGAGTCATGGTCATCCTGGCGATCATCGCCGCCGGGGTGCTGCCGATGGCGACAAGCGCCGTCAGGATGTCCCGGGAAAACAGCGAGGGAATGACGGCTCAGGCCGCGGCCGAGGCCGGCATCGCCCGGGGGATCTATGCACTGAGTCACTGGATGTCAAACCGGAACTCGATATTTACCCCAACCGCCACCAACGTGTCCCTCAATGATCCCACTGACGCTTCTTTTGCCCTGGCCGTCACTCCGGCGGTGCAAAACACGGGACTGCCGGACACAGGCACCTACTATATTACCTCAACCGGCACCATGACCGGGTCGAACGGGCTGGTTGTCACCAAACAAATTGTCCAACCATACTTAATACAAGGCAATACCGTCACTAACGGTACCACCATGAGTGCGGGTAATTTGATTAACGGCATGTCAACCGTGGCGACAACCGGGTCGGTAATTACGGGGCCTGCCGGCTGGAGCCAACCAGGACAACTTACCAACAACAAAGTCGTGGCCGGGACCAACTGGAACCACCAGGGCACAAGCAACACCAGTGATAACACCTACCAGCATTATGGCATCTGGACGGTGAACAGCAACGGTGAACTGTCGGTCGTACCTGGCACAAGCTCGGCCTGGGACTGGAGCGTCAACACCCTGGCCTACGTCCATGCCCCGATGACCAACGCCATGTTCGTTCTGCAATTCCAGTTCCCTGCCAGTAGTTCTTCCACATCCTACGGGTTGGGAATCCTCTACGACGCGACCTTTGACAATAACTCTGTCATCAATAAAGGTTATGTCGTTCAGCTCGACCCGGGCATGGAAGGGTCCAACGCCTTTCTCAATGTGCGCCAGTGGAACAATTATACAGAACAGAACCACACCGGCCCCGGCCCCGACGGCACCTATGCATGGGCCCTGAGACCTGCAATAATGAAGAAAGGCACCTCCGGGGAGACGGCCTGGCACTACCTCACGGTGGTCGTCCGGGGCACCACCATGTACGCCTATATCTACGATACGCCTCCCACTACCGCGTGGAGCACTTCGGCCTGGTCCTCGTCCCTGGTGCTGACCTACACCGACAGCAGCAGCCCCCCCCTTGCCACCAGCGGCACCTTCGGCATCAAGATCTGGGGCGATGCGACCATCAAGGTGAAAAATCCTGTCGTTATCCCGATGTAGTTTTAGCATTGCAACAAAAAGAAGGCTTGAACAATTCAAGCCTTCTTTTTGCTGCAATGCTAAGTTACTTTTTCAGGCTGAAGACCCTGATCAGCAGCTTGCTTTCCAGGCCCACTGGCTGGGCGTGAAGGGAAAGGGTGTTCATAGCCGCGAACCGCGGGCCTTCATCCAACAGCTTCACGAAAGAAAGAGTCTGGAAAAAGCTGCCCTTCACTGCCACATCGAACTGGGTTTCGAAATAGCCCCCCTTGTCGACGGGGGGGGCGGGCTTGACCATGATGAGCTTCACGCCGCACTTCTTGGCGGTGGCCTCCAGCTGCACCAGGTAATCGTTGAGGGCCGAGGTCTCAGGCAGCACCTTGTCCAGCTCGGCCTGCTTCTGGTCCAGTTCCGCCAGGAAACCATCCAGGTCGCTGTGGTCCAGGACGAAAACCTCGACGACCCGCACCTGCTGCAGCTCCATCTGATACTGGTTGCGGGCCTGCTCCAGCCTCTCCCACTGGGGCAGAAAGACAAGCCAGGCAGTCGCCAGGGTGACCAGCGCCGCAGCCAGAGCGAAAATGTACAATTTATGTTTCAGAGGCAGCTTTTTCAGTGAAAGACTCACAGGTTATTTCCCCCTGATTTTCGCCGTCATTTCAAACTTGCTGGCCGCCAGGGCGGCATCTTGTTCAGCCTTGTTCAGCGCCGGCTCGGTCAGCAATTCTTCCTTCTCCATGTTCTGCATGAAGGACACCATATCAGGAAAGTTTTTGGCCATGCCGGTGATCTTCAGCAATCCTTTGTCGATTTCAAGATCGGTCAGCCAAAGCTCCGGCGGCATCGTGGCCCCGAACCGGGCCAGAATCGGGTAGCTGGGAGCTTTGTCCTTGGCCAGGCTTGCAATCAGACCCTGCTTCTGGTTGATGGCCCCCTGTTTGAGGTTGGCCTGCCGCATCTTTTCCCGGGCGGGTCCGAGCGCTTCATAACGGTTACGGACTTCCTGCAGCTGCGGCCCGGTATAATAAAGCATCGCTTCATTAAACCCATAGATCAGGGAAAGCAAAAAAACAACCGTCATACTGAGTACAATAAATATCCGCCTAGTGCGCCACTTGGGAAGCCGTTCTTCCGGCGGCAGCAGATTGATCCTGATCATGGCCCACCTCCGCTCAGCGCCAGGCCGACAGCGGTGGCGAACCGGTGAGCCAGGCCGCGGACATACTGCGGGTCCAACCGGGGGCTTACGGCGACACCGGTCAGGGCATCATGGATGATCACCGGAACGTCGAACTGGTCGGCAAAGTACCTGTCCAACCCGTCCAGCGTCGCTCCGCCGCCGGTCAGAAATACCTTGTTCACCACGGTGTCTTTGTTCTGCATACCGTAATACTGGGCGGTGCGGGCGGCTTCCCGCACCATGTCGAGGGCGACAAATTCCATCTGACGGCAGATGGTGCTCTGCTCCCTGCCGGTCTCAGCAGGCAGCAGCAGTTCTTTGCGCCGCTGCTTGGCCCGCTCGGCCTCGGAAAAATCCATCTGAAAAACTTTCATAATAACCTCGGTGAACCGTTTCCCGCCGATGGGAATGGGCCGGGTCACCACCGGACTACCGCCCTGGAACAGGGTCACCTTCGACAGTTCGGTCCCGATGTCGACCAGCATCGAATTCTCCGCCGCCGGCAGCGTCCGGTAGACAGCCAGCGGCTCGGCGGTGATGGCCACCGGACGCAGGCCGGCGCTCTTGGCCACCGTGACCAGGTCATCGACGATCTCCCGCGGCGAAGCCACCACCAGCACCTTCAGCTCCGCCCCGTCAGACCCCCGGCCGGTAACGGCGAAGTCGAGATAATAGCTGTCCGGGGCGAGGGTGACGAGCCGCTCGCTGTCCCATTTGACGGCCTGGGCCAGTTCGCCCATACTCATCGCAGGGTAAGCCACTTCGCGGGTGAACAGGCCGGGGGCGCCGATGCCCAGGATGACTTCCCGCCGGGCGGTGCCGGCGGCGTTGACAGCCTGCCGCAGAGCTCCCGCCAGAGCGTCGATGTCCCGGCAGTAGCCGTTTTCCACCGTCCCTTGAGGCAGGTCGGCCAGCCCGATGTGGGTGAGCAGCGGCCGGCCCTTGATCCAGTCCATTTCAGCTACCTTCACCCCGCTGGTGCTGACATCCACGCCAACCACCCGGTCCACGTGATAAGCAAACATGTTTTGCAGCTTAGTCCACATAGTTTCCCTTCCCCGGAGCGTTCCTTGCCAGTTAATTTATGGCCGCACCGGCCCCTGCCCTGTAAAGACGGAATCGGTGAATGAAATCAATATCAATTGTTTTCTCTCGTAAAAAAGGGCGGGAATCAAGGCAACCCAACGGCTGCCCTGATTCCAGACGTTTAGAGCGTTTCCGCAACAAACGGACTACCAACCGCATTAGTCACTACAGTAGCTCTTTGCGTTCCACCGACAACAGCAATTACATAGTTAATGCCAGCAGCTACGGTACCGGTAGTAATTGCGGCATAGGTACCGGCCGCCGGAGTCGGCACAGCAGCAAGATTGCCAGCAACGCCCGGGTTCACAGCCGCGGTTACAGCCCCATTGACGACAGCTGTCCCGTTAGCGAGACAGATCTGGATGGCGGAGTCGATTGTCCGCAGATCAGCTTGCATCTTGGCCCCCCGGGCGCTATTGCTAGAAGCAGCAAATCTGGGGATCGCGATGGCTGCCAGGATACCTAAAATTGCAATAACAACAACCAGCTCAATCAGCGTAAATCCTTTTTCAGTCTTGATATAACGACGAATGTTCATCAACATGAATAATCTCTCCTTAATATTATTTGTGTGAAGACTTTCCCAGCATAGCTTTGACTAAATGAATCGGCCCTTTCAGCATCACCGCCTTTCTACAGTCCTTTGTTGACATTGGTAATGATATCAAAAAGAGGCATCATCACCGAAATAACAATCAGTCCCACAATCCCACCCAAAAACATGATGAGGATAGGCTCCAGCAGGCTGCTGAGGCGGCCGACCATGTCGTCGACATCGCTTTCGTAGAAATCGGCCAGCTTGTCCAGCATCTTGTCAAGCTCGCCGGCCTCTTCCCCCACCGCCACCATCTGGACAGCCATCGGGGTGAAGATGCCGCTGGCCGCCAGCGGTCCGGCCAGGCCCTGACCTTCGCGGACGCTGTCCTGGACCACGGCCAGGGCCTCGACCATCAGGGAGTTGCCGGCTGTTTTGGTGACCGCCGTCAGGGCGGTCAGGATAGGTACCCCGCCGCGCAGCAGAGTGGCGAGAGTGCGTGTGAAACGAGCGATGGCTACCTTGCGGGACAGGCTGCCGAACACCGGCACTTGGAGGGCCAGCCAATCCAGCGTCCTCCTGACTTCCGGCCGCTTGGCGTAAACTTTCAGTATACAGGCCAAAGCGATGAGAGCACCCAGCAGGATCAGACCATAGCTGCGCAAAAAGTCGCTGACCCCCATCAGTATCCTCGTCGGCAGCGGCAGCTCCATATTGGCGAACATTTGCACAAAGGTTGGCAGAACAAAGATCAGGATAAAAACCACCACCAACAGGGCGAAGGTCAGGACCGCCGCCGGGTAGGTCATGGCTGACTTGACCTTTTCGTTCATTTTATACTCTTTCTCGAAATGGACCGCCAGGCGCTCAAGGACGATGTCCAGTACGCCGCCGGCCTCGGCGGCCTCCATCATGCTGACCATCAGCTCAGGGAAAACCTGCGGATAGCCGAGCATCGCCCGGGAGAGGGTCTCGCCTTCCCGGACCTTGCGGCCAACCTCTGCCAGTGCTTCTTTCAATCTGGGGTTCTGGCTCTGGTCGGTCAGTATCTTCAGACAGACGACCAGCGACGGCCGGCGTCAATCATGGTGGCGAACTGGCGGCAGAAAACAGCTATTTCTTTGACCGTCACCGGCTGCAAATCCTGCAGCATCCCTTTCCAGGCCTGCCGGCGGGCTTCCTTGATCTGAGTAACGAAATAGCCCTGGCCGCGGATGTGAGCGGCGACCGCCGCCTCGTTGTCAGCGACAAGCGAGCCGGACAGTACCTGGCCGCTGGGGTTTTTGGCCCGATAGGCGAATGTCTTGGCCATGTGCGCCAACTCCTGCCCTGAAATATATCCTGCTTAATCCCCGTTGACCAGCCGCGTGAATGTCTCGGGGTCGATCGCCCGGCTGAGTGCTTCTTTGTAGGAAACTACCCCGCGCCGGCACAGGTCCCGCAGCGCCATATCCATGGCCTGCATACCGGCCTTGGCGCCGGTCTGGATGATCGAACCCAGCAGATGGGTCTTGCCTTCCCGGATGACGTTGCGGATGGCCGGAGTGACCACCAGCAGTTCCTGCACCGCCACCCGGCCGGTCCCGTCCAGCCGCGTCAGCAGCTGCTGGGCGATAATACCCTGCAGGGTCAGCGCCAGCTGAACCCGGATCTGCGTCTGCTGGTGGGGGGGGAAGCCGTCGATGATCCTGTCGACGGTCTGGGCGGCGTCGTTGGTGTGGAGGGTGGCGAAAACGAGGTGCCCGGTCTCGGCGGCGGTGATGGCGGTGGCGATGGTCTCAGGATCACGCATCTCTCCCACCAGGATGACGTCCGGGTCTTCCCGCAGCGCCGCTCGCAGAGCGGCGGCGAAGGACAGGCTGTCGGCGCCGATCTCCCGCTGGTTGATAATACTCTTGTTATGCTTGTGAAGATATTCGATAGGGTCTTCAAGGGTGAGGATGTGGCAGGCCCGCTCACTGTTGATCAGATCCAGCATCGCCGCCAGGGTGGTTGATTTGCCGCTGCCGGTCGGCCCGGTGACCAGAACCAGTCCGCGGGACCGGCGGGCCAGGGCTTTTATTACTTCCGGAAAACCGAAATCGTCCAGGGCCGGCACCTTATCAGCCACCAGCCTTACGGCGATGGCCGTCGAACCCCGCTGGCGGAAGGCGTTGACCCGGAACCGGCTGAAGCCGGCAACAGCATAGGAGAAATCCAGCTCCCCCCGCCGCCGGAAAGTTAACCGCTGCTCGGCGGTAGTGATGGCCTCAAACAGCTTGTCGGTGTCCTGGGGGAACAAGGGTGGGTGCTTAGTATGGGTCAGGTGGCCGTTGATCCGCAGCACCGGCGGAACGCCCACCGTGATATGCAGGTCGGATGCGCCGCGGCTGACGGCTTCGCGCAGCAAGTCTTCCACTTGGCTACCTCCGTTATGTATCGCTATAGGCCACCCGCATGACTTCCTCGACGGTCGTCAGTCCGGCCAGCGCCTTTTGAATACCCTCTTCGCGCATGGTGCGCATCCCTTGTTCGACAGCAACCCGGGCCAGCTGGTTGCTGGAGGCTCGGCTGTTGATCATGTCCCGCAGCTTGGCGGTCACTGGCATGATTTCGTGGATGGCCATCCGGCCGCGATAGCCTGTCTGGCCGCAGCGCAGGCAGCCGGCCCCCCGCTGCAGCACCACTGCGTCTGCCGCCGCCTGGTCTAAAAAGGCCAATTCCGGCGAATCAGGCGAAGGGGTGTACGGCTGGCGGCAGTCGGGGCAAATCAGTCGCACCAGCCGCTGAGCCAGCACGCCAAGCACCGAGGAGGAAACCAGGTAGGGCTCCACTCCTATATCCACCAGCCGGGTGACGGCCCCCGCCGCGTCGTTGGTGTGCAGGGTGCTAAGCACCAGGTGTCCGGTGAGCGACGCCCGGATGGCGATGTCGGCGGTCTCGGCATCCCGGATTTCTCCGACCATGATGATGTTGGGGTCCTGGCGCAGGATGGAACGCAAGCCGCCGGCAAAGGTGAAACCGGCCTTTTGGTTGACCTGGATCTGGTTGATGCCGTCCAAGCGGTATTCCACCGGGTCTTCCACAGTAATAATGTTTTTCTCCGGTGAATTGAGCAGGGTAAGCGTAGAGTACAGGGTGGTGGTCTTGCCTGAGCCTGTTGGACCGGTCACCAGAATCATGCCGTAGGACTGACTGTATAGCTTGCCGTATTTGGCGATATTGTCGGCAGAGAAGCCCAGTTTGTGAATATCCAGGATAACAGCGCCCTTGTCGAGAATCCGCATGACGACCTTCTCGCCAAGGATGGTCGGCAGGGTCGATACCCGCATATCAATGTCCCGCCCGCCCTCACTGACCTTGATCCGGCCGTCCTGGGGCAGGCGCCGTTCGGCGATGTCCATCTCACTCATGATCTTCACCCGGGAGATAATTGCCGGATGGATATGGCGGGGGAAAGTGACCGCCTCCCGGAGCACCCCGTCGATCCGGAACCGCACCCGGACCTCCTTGTCCTGAGGCTCGATATGAATGTCGCTGGCCTGTTCCTTGATGGCCTGGCTGATCAAAGAGTTGACGATGCTGACCGCCGGTGCGTCGTCGCTGGCCTGGCCCTCGTCACTCAGGTTCTCTTCCTGGCGGATTTTGTTGGCCGCCTTTTCCACCACGTCCCGCACACCGTAGATATCGTTGATGGCCCGGGCAATTTCCCCTTCGGCGACAATCACCGGGTCGACTTCCAGGCCGGTCACCATGCGAACATCGTCGATGGCGTAAAAATTGGTGGGGTCAACCATCGCCAGGGTAATCTTATTGCCCTCTCTCTTGAGAGGCAGCACCTGATAGCGTTCGGCCAGGGCCGCCGGAATCATGGCGGCGATTTCACTGCTCACCACTGTATTCTCCAGTGTCATATGGGGAATGCCGAGCTGAAACTCCAGGGCTTCGATCATGCTATTCTCGGTGATGAAGCCCAGTTTGAGCAGCGTTTTGCCCAGACGGTCCCCGGTTCCTTTCTGGACTGCCAGGGCATTATCCAGTTGCTCCTGGGTTATCAGGCCGAATTCCTTCAGCAGATCGCCCAGCCGTTTACGACATTTCACCACTTACACTCCCCGTATTCAGCAGACTTGGCGTGCGCGAGGCCTCCCTGCGCGCGAAAGTCGATAAAAAAAAGCAACCATATCACCGGGAACTAACCCATCATGGCTGATTGAACCCCCGCCGGATCATCGTAGTCTTCATACTGAAATCCATTTCGCTATTATCGTTGTAATTTCCTGCAATATAATGGCGTTTTTTTGATATATTTTAGTGTATTTCGGCTATTATCGAACAGGAATACCACAATATATTGTCGAATTAAGTTTTTCAAGTACTATTTAACGGTAAAGCACCGAGGGGGAATAGATCGATGTACGGAAGATCATTCCGCAAGAAAAAGCAAAGAATCCGGACCAAAAAGCGCGCTCTCGCCCTGCTGAGCGCCGCTGTTCTGGCGGTCGGGATGTATTACCACATGCCGCTGGTGTCCCTGGCCCCGGTGGAGGTGCCGGCCTTTGATACCTCCCTTTCTGCACCTGTGTCGCCGGCTGCTCAAAATCTTGATTTGGCGGCCCGCGATCCCTTCGCCGTTCCCAGAGACTTTCTTCCTAAGGCGAAGATTGAACCGACCGCCTCTGGCAGAATGGCATCTACCTATAGCCAACCCAGCAGCCGGCCGGATGTCGGTCCGCAACTGACCGGGGTGGTGATGGCCGCGTACGGCGGATCGGCTATTATCCAGTACGGTGCTGTCAGCCAGTCCTATCAGCAGGGCGACTCTGTCGGCCCCTACCGAGTCATCGCCATCGGCCAGGACTCGGTCACACTGCAGGGCCCTGGGGGTCCGCTCACTCTAGGAATGGGGCGTTAACGCCATGATATATTGCACGAGAAGCATCATCCTGGTCCTGCTCCTTTTGACCTTGACCATCGGTTTGGCTTCGGCGGACGCCCTGGTCAACATCAATGTGGTCAACACCGATGTCCGCGATGTGCTGAGCGCCCTGGCCAGCGTCGGCGGGGTGAGCATCGCTGCCGACGATTCGGTGACAGGCAAGATCACCATCCGACTGAATGATGTTCCTTTCGATACCGCGCTGGATCTTGTCATCAAGACCAAAGGGCTCAGCTATCAGAAGATCGGCAACATCATCGTGGTGGCGACCCCTGAGCGCATGTACAAAAGTTTTGGGGTGACCCAGATCTTCAAACTGAATTTCGCCAAAGCCGATGAGGTGAAAAAATCTCTGGCCGGCATCGTCCCTGAAGACCGCCTGAAGGTGGATGCGGCGACTAACGCCATTGTCTTCTCCGGATCGCCGGGGGAAATCGCGGCCATCACTCAGGTCCTGACCGAACTGGACATTCCCTATCAGCAGATTTCACTGGAAGCCAAGGTTGTGGCGATTTCCAAGAATGCAACCAAAGACCTGGGCTTTGACTGGCAATGGTCCAATCTGCCGACTGTGGCCCAGTCCAGCACCAACACCACCGCTATCGGTTCCTCGACCACCAATTCGACTACCGTCACCCGAGATTACCCTGGGGTCATCTCTTTCGGCCGGAATCCCGAAGGGCAACGCTTCGAGCTGGATTTCCAGGCCAAACTGAGCGCCCTGGTCTCCAAAGGCGACGCCAAAATCCTGGCCAAGCCCAATATCACCACCTTAAACGGCCGGGAAGCCCAAATCCTGATCGGCGACAAGATTCCGGTATTGACCGAGCAGGCCGACAGCAGCGGCAAGACTTCCACCACGGTGACCTATGTGGACGCCGGCATCAAGCTGCAGTATACGCCGCGAATTAACACCGACGGAATGATCACCGCCACTGTTCATACCGAAGTCAGCTCGCCCACCCTGGTGCCTGAAGTAAAGGCCTATCGCATCACCACCCGTTCGGCTGATACCAACGTCCGGATGCGGGACGGCGAGACGATGATCATCGGCGGCCTTATTGGTTCGGACGAATCAGGCGGCAATAACAGCGTACCAGGCCTGGCCAATCTGCCCATTATCGGCAGCCTCTTTAAGAGCGTTCACACCGTAAGGAACGAAACCGAAGTTGTGATTT
>Ga0316231_1001745_pt1 | contig 22897 bp, 19 predicted proteins | sample TBH18027metaG_FD_206002 | JGI IMG/M metagenome (GOLD analysis project Ga0316231, IMG submission 206002) | Freshwater microbial communities from Trout Bog Lake, Wisconsin, USA - TBH18027 | ecosystem: Environmental > Aquatic > Freshwater > Lake > Hypolimnion/Profundal zone | place: USA: Wisconsin... | reverse complement strand
TGTGATTTAAAGCATATTTTGGCCGGGAATAAAGCATATCTTGGCCGCCTTGCAGACATATATCTTGCATCGCATCTGTATGTGTGCGAATATGCACCTGTACACATGGCGAAAACGGAGACCACAGACGATGTCATGCGTTGGTTCCAAAAGGCAGCAGGAGATCTCTGGCCAGTGGCCATCGGGTCGCTGTCCTTACGAAAGAGCCCCTGCATTCGAAAGCGCTGCCAACTCTGTGAGTCGGGCCAAGGGCACTCGAGTTACGCGTTGTATGGGCGCAATGAAAGGCGCCGCTTTTCGATCTATGTTCCTGATGAATTAGTCGAGCCTTTGGAAAAGGCGGTCCAGAATGGTCGAGATCTTCAAAAGCTCATGGCTGAAGCTGGCCGGAGGTATGCATTAGCGCTAAAAAACGAGCGTAGTTCGCGCATTCGAAAGTAGCAAGGAGCGTCCTTGAGCGCTCCTAGTGCGGAGGTCGCAAGTGCTCAGCGATGCAGACTATATCGACTGGTGTTTGCAACTTGGCTTTGCCGAGACGACACGTGCAACGATTACTGCGGCGCGATCTCTCAATCCTACGCGCCGGGTTGGGGGCGGGCGTCAGAATGTCTCCGGCCGCTATCCCAGTCGCAAAATGGGCGTCGCCATCCAGTTTGAAAGCCATCGCGTTGAATTGCCGCTTGTCTACGAGATGGAGCACGATCCCGCAGTGCTGGAATATTACGATCAGCCTCCATCAATTCCACTTGCCTATCCTACGGCGAGCGGAAGACGGCTGTCGGTCATGCATACCCCGGACTATTTCGTTCTTCGCCACGACTCTGCCGGATGGGTTGAGTGCAAAACCGAAGGCGATCTCGAAAAACTGGCGATCAAGAGTCCACACCGCTACGTTCGAGATGATGCTGGCAACTGGCGCTGTCCGCCGGGTGAAGCTCACGCCTCGGAATTGGGCCTGGACTACAGGGTATGGTCATCGACTAAAGTCGATTGGAACCTCCAGCGGAACCTGCAATTCCTCGACGATTATCTGCGATACGATTCTGGGAGCACAGCGGGGCCCGTCAATGCTGAGGTTAAAACGATAATCGAAGCAGAGCCAGGAATACCTCTGTTGGATCTCCTAGTGAAGGTTCATGGTGTTGTAGAACCAGACGTGATTTACTCGCTGATCGCAAGCGGCGAGGTGTACGTGAACCTGAGTAAGGTCGTACTCGCCGAACCTGAGCACGCCCGCCTCTTTGCTAACGCTAAAGTTGCCGCTGAATATAGGGAAGCATCTCGCGAACTGGAGGAGGATCTAGGCAGCTGCAGATGTATCAGTGGTCTACCTGCAGAAGCGTCGGGCGCACATGGCGAAGCAGTTCGGCTATTGGCAATGGCCAGCGAGCGAGATCTAGCAGTGGCAAACCGACGCTTTGCAATCGTCAAAAATCGTATTGAGCAAGGAACAGAACCATCCCTCACTCCAGAGAGGACTCTGCGTCGCTGGATCGCGCAGTATCGATCAGCTGAAAGCCTCTATGGCAATGGATATGTGGGATTGCTGGCAAAAGCCAGGGAGCAAGGGAACAGAACCAGTCGTCTCTCCGAAGAGTCGCGCAACCTGCTAGTTCAGTTTGTCGAAAACGACTATGAAGATCTCCGCCAAAAGACGAAGGTTGCATCGTGGGCAGCGCTAAAGCGGAAGTGCGATGAACTTGCCATCATCGCGCCAACTTACGCTACGTTCTGCACTGCCGTGCGAGAACGACCGACGTTTCTGCGAACATTGAAGCGGCAGGGACGACGTGCTGCATATGCCCACTCATCGTTCTATTTTGAGTTGGAGCCGACTACTCCCCGTCACGGTGATCGCCCTTTTGAAATTGGTCACATTGATCACACGGAACTGGACGTTGAGGTTGTCTGCTCCCACACTGGCCGCCCACTCGGGCGGCCCTGGATGACCGTTCTGATCGACGCATTCTCCCGCCGTTGTCTTGCCTTCTGCCTGACATTCGATGCGCCTAGTTATAGGTCCTGCATGATGATTTTGCGAGACTGTGTTCGACGCCATTCCCGCATGCCTCAGGTTATCGTTCTCGATGGAGGGCCGGAGTTCCAAAGCACATATTTCGAGACGCTATTGGCCCGCTACGAGTGCACCAAGAAAGTGCGTCCCCCGGCGCAAGCTCGGTTCGGTTCAGTCTGCGAGCGACTCTTCGGCACTACGAACAGCCAATTCATTCACAACCTGCGCGGCAATACACAGATCACGCGCAACGTTCGGCAGGTTACGAAGAGCAACGAGCCAACAGGCCAGGCTCGGTGGCCGCTTGGGCGTCTTTACGACTATTTGTCGTCGTTCCTGTTCGAGATATATGACACCATAGAACACCCCGCCCTCGGTCAGACTCCCCGGGAGGCATGTCTCAAGGCTCTCCAAAGCACAGGCATTCGTCCGAACAGGACGATCTCGTATGATCAGGCCTTCTTATTGGCTACGCTTCCAACAACTCAGCGGGGCACCGCAAATGTGTCACCTGGGCGCGGGGTCATTATCAACCGCGTGTACTATTGGGCCGAAGCATTTCGTGATCCTACGGTGGAGAATCACGACGTCTACGTCCGGTACGATCCTTTTGATATCGGCAGTGCTTACGCCTTTGTTAAGAACCGTTGGACGGAGTGCCACTCCGAGCACTATTCGGTGCTTCAGGGGCGTTCTGAAAAAGAAATCATGCTGGCGTCGAAAGAGCTGCGCCGGCGACGCCTATTACATTCGCGGGAACGGTTCACGCTGACAGCTCGCAAACTTGCTGATTTTCTCGACTCGGCCGAAGCGGAAGAAAAGTGCCTGCTTCAGAGATTGCGAGACCGGGAAAGTGCATCACTCCGACAAACTTGCCTCGTGTCTGTACCTTGCGCGCATGGCGCCGAAGTAGAATTCACAGAGTCAGAATCGAGTAGTACTACGCGGGAGATATCGGCGGTCAATCAGGCTGAGGCTACCGCAGTCTACGGAGACTTCTGATGGCGGTCGACCTGCTTCATAAACAGGATGTCTCTGAATCACCAATCAACCATTTTCGCTCCTTCACAGTGGCGCATCCTCGGCTTGTGGAAGCCAAAGAAACCCTGATGAATGCGATCCATGGTGCTGAGCCGAACTCGCTTATATTTGTGTTCGGCCCGACCGGGGTAGGTAAAACAACATTGCGAATGAAGACGGAGCAGCTGATTGATACGGAACTTTTGGATGAACTTCACGAGGACCCAGCACGGATTCCAGTCGTCAGTGTCGAAGCAATAGCTCCCGAATCGGGAAGCTTTAATTGGCGCGATCACTACAGACGCCTTCTCCATCAGCTTGACGAACCTCTGATCGACCACAAGCTGAATAGAGAGGCTGGTTCGGTCATGCGGTTCATGCCACCATCGAGGGCAGTCGGTACTGAATACCGTTTTGCCGTGGAGCAGGCCATCCGGTATCGCAAGCCTCTGGCGGTGATGATCGATGAGGCCCAGCATCTCGGCAAGATTCCGTCGGGCCGCAGACTCCTCGATCAATTGGACGTAATCAAGTCCATCGCCAACCAAACGAAGACCGTACACGTTTTGTTTGGAACCTATGAACTGCTTGCATTTCGGAACCTTAATGCGCAACTCAGCAGGCGAAGCATTGATATTCATCTCCCCCGCTACAGAGCCGCAGATCCGGGAGACCGGCAGATGTTCATCAATATCGTAAAGACCTTCGAAAAGGCTCTTCCATTCGAGGGCTCATCTGATCTGGTAGCCGATTGGGAATTCCTGTATGAGAGGAGCCTCGGATGCATCGGGATTTTGAAGGAATGGCTTGTGCGAGCTGCGACTGTAGCGTCTCGGATGGGCCTCAACCGGTTGACAAGAGTGAATCTTCAATCTCAGGCTTTGTCCATCGCGCAATGTGAACAGATGCACACGGAAACAGCACATGGCGAACTGAAACTGTACGAAGGGAGCCAGGCATCGGTGCGGCTTCGCAGCAGATTAGGCTTGAGTACAGAGGCGCCAACAAAGACGGATCTGACGCAGGAAGTTCATTCGGGCAAACATCGCCGGCCGGGTCACAGGCTTCCAATACGTGATCTTGTTGGACAGCCGGAGGCAAATGCGACCCCTGCTTGAGTCGTGGTCCCTATCACGCCCACTTTTGCCGCCGAGGAGCCAACTCTATTCTCTGGAACCGATGGGTGTCGGCACTGAAATGGTCGAGAGCCTTACTGGATATGTCGCTCGATTAGCCGACGCGCACTCAGTGAGCGTTGGGGACCTTGTCGGCAGAGTTCTTGCAGATCTTGCACATCCAAAGGATACGATCATTACGCCGACAGCCAAGGCATTCAGAGTAGGCGGGCATGGATTTCGAGCTTGTAACTATGCACCTAACGGCATCACTGAGAGAGCGGTGAAATGGGTTCATGCGCTCGAGGCCGCCACCAATCGACACGATTTGCGATATCTGACCCTTCTTCCGCTTCGCTATGTGGTTCCGGACCGTTTATTTAGGCGGCGACGGGCATGGTGCGCACTTTGTTTTTGGCATTGGCGGTCAGCCGGACAGATAGTTTATGAGCCGCTCATCTGGTCAATCCAGGCGTTAGCTAATTGTCAGCTCCACGCACGACCGCTTGATCATACCTGTAGCCATTGTGCGCGCACACTGAGTCCGCTGGGCGTTTTTTCTCGGCCGGGATACTGTGAGCGTTGTGATAGTTGGCTAGGCATCTCAGGCGGCGACACTAGCCGGTCACGACCAGACCCGCCAGGAGGAGAAGACGATGCGTGGTCCCCCACGCAAGTGGGAGATCTGCTGGCAATGCTCCCCTTGATTGACCCTGTGGGAGCCCGTGAAGCGCTCCGCAGAAGCCTAGCGGTGTATATCGATCTACTTACGGATGGCAATGTCCTTGCTATGGCGGAGTACATTCGCTGTCCACCCAGCGTTCTCAGAAATTGGTTGGATGGTACAACTGTTCCCACGCTTGAGAATCTGCTGCGAACCTGCAAATTCTTGAATGTTTCAATCGTAAGTATGGTTGCTTCATCTGGACCCACATCGGCAAACGTAGACGCCGCCAAAGAGGCCATCGCTCGAACTGGAAGCCGAGGCGTATCTCTATATCAGAGGAAGAGCGAGATTAGGCAAGCACTTGAAGCAGCTCTTAATGACACCGTGCCACGCAGTCTCTCAGACGTTGCGCGGAGAATGGGCTATGCAGACACCGAAAGGCTCTATCAGGCCGACAGAGACCTCTGCCACAAGATCGCTGCTCGATATCGGTGGTCTGGTCAAAGTCATTGGTGGAAGAGGCCAGGAGCTGCGAGGATTTGTGAAACCCTGCGAATAAAAGAACTCCTGGAACAGTCTCTTAAATCGGCTGAACCGCTCTCGGTTTATCGAATCGCCGCGGACCTTGGCTACTCGAACGACGGATATATTCGTCAGAAATTTCCGGCGTTGTGCGCGGCAATCAGCAAAAGAGTATCTCAAATGAAGCGAATTCGTTCTCGCAGGATTCGTCGGACATTGGAAGGCGCGCTCAATGAGTGCCCTACGCCGACCCTGGCCGAATTAGGCCGTCGCCTCGGTTATTCGACCTCAACCGTCTTGCGAGCACATGAGCCAGACTTATGCGATCTACTTGCGAAACGGTACCAATATAACGTGAGGAAGTACAGATCTGATCTGAAAAGAGCGGCAAAGGCCGCACTCAATGAGAATCCCATCCCATCGGCGCGCGATCTCTGCAAGCGCCTGGGTGTGACGGTTTGGTTCATGGGTAAATACTTCCCGTCTGTTCTTCGCATGATCGCCGAGAAACGCCGCCGGGTAGCCTCGGAGAACACAAAGCGCCGCCGTGAAAAGTTGTTTCAGGACACATACACCATCGCCGCAGAGCTTCAGAGGCGAGGCGAGTACCCTTCGGTAAACCGAATCCGCGAGGAGCTTCCAGAGGGTTCCTGTACCGAATGGAAGACTTTTAGTTTGGCAACTCATGCGGCGCGCCAGGCGCTCAGTATCTCAAGAAGGTAGAGCGTCAGATCTCAACAAGCCCACATTCAATTGACTCTTTCACCGGCCAGGTTATGCTTTATTCCCGGCCAAAATATGCTTTAAATCACAACCAAAACTCAAGACAGTTGGAGGAAATCCATGCGCCTGGCTGGACGGCTCAAGCTCGGCTATTACCCGCTTCCGCCCGCCGAGGGCGACAAGATCCGCAACCTTCTCCAGTTCGGCGCCGAGCCAGCGAGCGTGATTGATCCTTGTGTTGGCACCGGCGCCGCATTGCAACAAATCACCAGGGGCGGCAACTGCCGTCTCTATGGCATCGAGCTCGATGCTGCGCGCGCCGCGGCGGCCGCTGCCGCGGGCATCACCACCTTTCATGGCAGCACCTTCGACACGCACAGCAAGGTCGAGCGATTCTCCTTGCTCTATCTCAATCCGCCGTACGACTCAGAGATTGGTAGTCTGTCGAACCGGCGCATGGAGGAGCTCTTCCTCGATCACACATTCCGCTGGCTCCGCATTGGCGGCGTGCTTGTGTTCGTCATTCCGTTCGAACGGTTCAGAACCTGTGTCGATGTGTTGTCAGCGCACTTCACCGACGTCAGACCGTATCTGCTCGCTGATCCTGAATCGCAGCGTTTCGGGCAGATTGTGGTCTTTGCAACCCGAAGGCGCGTGACCGGCTCGACCGTCCGAAGCTCCAAACAGGCGCTTATCAACTACTGCAAGGGCTACATTGATATGCCTACGCTGGTAGGCAATGAGAGCCCGTATGCAGTAACGTCCTCGCCGGGAGCGACTCTGACCTATACCGGGTTGCCGCTGGATGCAATCGAGGATATGCTGTCTCGCTCCTATGCCTATCAACAGGCCGTGCAGCAGTTCTTTCTTCCGGCTCCAACCGTGAGCAAGGGGCGGCCCTTGACACCTCTCCACGCCGGACATGTGGGCCTTCTGTGTACTGCGGGGCTCTTAAACGGCGTGTTTGGTGAGGGCTCCGATCGCCATCTGGCGCGCTGGCGCTCCACCAAGAACGTCACCACCATCGAGGAAATCGAGACGAATGAGGAGACCGGGGAAAACGTCTTCGTAAAGCGGCACACAGAACGGTTCAGCAATGACGTGACCCTGCTGTTCGAAGACGGCCGCACCCAGACCCTTGGAGAAAAACCACCTTTAACCGACGCCGGCACCGCGGACGAGCAAGCTGCGTAGGCATAGCCCCGCGTGGCGCCATTTAGGAGCACCCATTGGAAAACGCACACCTTCGTCTCGGGCAGCTTGAATTTCGCCAGTCCACAGACAAGATCAGCACCACGCTCCGCCTACACTGCGACTGCTACATGGGAGAGGAGGGGCAAGGCCTTCTTCTTTCCATTTTTGGCGGAGACACAGAAGTTGCTGCCATTTCCGCGGCAGTCGCGGCCAATTCGGCGTTCTCGCTCAAATACCCCGGCGAGGATGGGGAGACCAGCCTTTACGTTCGCATGGGGGAGAACACGGCCAACATGCGCGGCACGATACTGATTCCCGGAATGCGCCATCCAGTCCGGCACTTGGTCGTCGTGTCTCAGGCCCTTCGCCAGAATGGCATTGATGGAAGCACATATCTTTTGAGCTACTCCCCGCCAGTAGCGTGGGCATTGATGGCCTCGGTAATGGGATTGCCGGCACGTCCGGAGTGGGACTCCTGGGTCATCGACCAACTGGATTTGCAGCACCGTATTTCTCCGCTGACCGGTTTCGGCTGCAATCCGTATAGCATCCGGGCGACCCGAGACGAGCTGCTCAAACTTCTTAGCCAAGGCGTCCGGAGCAAGGACCTTTCTTTCCCGGATACGAATGGTCCCGTCACATGGCCGGATTTTACTGTTCGAGACTACTTCCAAGCCGCTTTCGCCGCAGCCTGACTCTCCTTGCAGCTCGTCGCTCCATGAGCCCCAACCAGCGCGCGCAGTGTCCTGTGTGCGTGTGGCAATGACCGATGTTGAAAATCCACACTCCGATATTCAACCTATTGAGACGATAACCCCACAACCCGACGATAGAAAACACTGCACTACAGGCGGGACAGCAAGCTGTCCCACCACTCTCACTACAAAGCGAGATCCGCCACGGAAGTGTCAACCTGGAAGGACGTCCCGCATCTTATCTCGAGCGTAAGTACCCGTCGCCCCATGGCTTACGGAATGCCAATGGGCGAGGTCGTTAAGCTGACCACCGACGATTTCGACCGGCAGAACGAGTGAACCTACGTCAAGCGCTTTGCAGGGAAGAGAACGTCAGGAATTCGCTGGTTGCGGAAAGATATCTCAGAATGGCATTCCCGACCACCGGATCACCTGTTACGTCGAGCGGTGAGGTGCGCTTCGTCAAGCTCCCTGCCATGGTCAACCAATACTCGATATGCCCGGTTTCGAATCGCGCACATAAGCGTCCAGATCTGGCCGTTGTTCACTGGCTTGGCGACCTATTTGTGGGTTGAGTGTGTCCAAGCATCTCCCACAGCCGCTACACCGTCCTCCGGGCTCCGTCCAACGTAGTACACGTTAGGTCTCGTTCCTGATCCGGGGCTTAGCACCTGGTGGGGGCGGGTTGCGAGCATTCGGCTCACGTCAGAACCAGGATTCCGCGCATCGCCAAAGTATCGTGCCTGCGCTACGCAGGTGCTGATGCAGGCAGGCATGAGGCCCGAACTTGCCCGGTGATAGCAGAAAGTGCACTTGCTAGCTTTGTGCGAAACGGGGTGCATAAAACGCGCCTTGTAGGGGCAGGCGGCAATGCACTTCTCGCACCCGATGCACTTTGCTTCGTCGACCTGGATGGTACTGTCCAGGTGATAAGTCGCACCGGTCGGACATACCTTTTCGCAAGGGGCATCGGCGCAATGGTTGCAAAGGCGAGGAAGCTTTACGCTGTGTACAGTTGGAAATTGTCCCACCTCGGCGTCGATCACCATGGATCGCCGGAACCCTTTGGGGACATCGTTTTCAATCTGGCAGGCCACGGTGCAGGCATGACACCCAATGCATTTCACCAAATCGATAACCATTACATATTGCGTGTCGCTCAATTGAGTTCGCCCCGCTTTCGTTGAATGTGCTGTAGTGCCAGGGCGTCCATCGCCAAAAAGTCCGCCAGAGCCGCTGTCAATGCGGAATAGAATGTGTCGCTGCGCTTCTTCAATGCTTCGGCGTAGCTAGGAACCCAGTTCAACAGGTGTTCTTGCAGGAATTGAAGCTCGAGATTGCGCCACAGGGCACTCTCCGGGCTGGCCTTAGATTCAGCATCCATTTTTGTGAGAAAAGCCGAAAATGCGAGCTGGAGGCCTATATGATCTGGAACGCCTTGCTCTTTGAGCGGAGGAAAGATGTCCAGACCAAAAGGATCGAAACTCACGGCTTTGTAGCACTCTGCGCAGTGAATGGTCTCGCGTCCCCACAGGACCTTGCTGATGGCCGCAGACTCGAACGGCGGCACGTACCGGGCGCTCGATGGGACGAAGAACAAATCGTAGTATTCCTGCGTTATGGCATCGAGCGAGTCTCTCAGGCCGTCTTCATAGGATTGACCGGCTACGACGGCCAACGCCGCATAGCTGCCCTCGTCGAAGTGTGTGGCTAGATCGTTACCGAGGTCCCGAAGATGCGCTAGACTGCTCAGCGCCGGCAGCGTTGTATACGCGGCGGCGAAGGCTTCATAGATGGCACTCCGCAACTCCGGCGCCAACAGGGCGATTTTGCAATTCAGCTCTTGCATTCCTATGGCCCCCAACTACGCCGGGACGATCTTCACCCTAATCCCGTTACGTCCGTGCGTGCCGCTCGAAACCTCTGTCAATCCGAATGGCGCAGGCAGAGACGGGTCAGCTAACCCGAGGGGATTGGAAGCTATCCCCGTCGCTCTTCCCGGATCTCCGTTGACCTGCTTGCCACCGATTACTTGCGTACGAGCGCCATATTCCCATTTGCCATAGCCGAAATGAATCGCCGCGGTCCCCCTGGCTACACCCTCACGCACACGCAGGACTCCGATAGCCTGGTTTGTCGGCGATACTACTTTTACCTTTTGACCATCGCGCAAGCGATGCGCCTTTGCGTCTGCACTGTTCATCAGGATGTAGTTGGTTGGGCCGACATCCTGAAGGGTTGCACAGTTGGACAGCATTGAGACGCCTCTTAGCTTCGCCTTGGCGGAGCAGATCCGGAACGGCCACTCTTTGGCAGGATAGAGATCGTCGACCAACCGTCCGTCAGCCAAGGTCTCTGGCGTCCAAACGGGAACTCCCTCGAAATAGGCTCCGGTGATGCTGTTGCGGGTAGTGGCCATCTTCTCGCTATAAAGGAAGAGTTCTACCGGCTGTCCATATCGCATCTTGTTTCCGTCGTGGTAATTGCTGTCAGGCTCGAAGCGGCCGCCGCGAGCCAGCACAAATTTCACCTTCTCCCACTCCTCCGGTTTGAGGCTGTCTTGCCAGTCCTCGGTGGCGCGATTAAGGTCGGCGACCTGAGCGTCTTCGGGAGCGATATCCGGAACCGGGGTGTTGTCGAAGGCGATGTTCGCAACCGCTTTTAGAAAGAAGTCTTCCCGTTTGTTTAGAGGCCACGTTTGCCCCGCTGCATCGGCAATTGCATCGTTGCCGAAGCCAGGCAGACCCAGACGCTTTGCCACATCGATGACGAAGGACTCCATTGAGACCGGATGATCCGAGCCGTTCGCTGTCAGCGGTTTTATCACGGGCCAGCGCACAGATGTCATCCTTGTGTTCACCTGCGCCCGGACAGGCACCATCGCCCAGTGCTCATAAAAACCGGTATCAGGCACAACATAGTCTGCCAGTGCGGTAGTCTCGCCAATGACCGCGTCAATGCCGATAAACAAAGGAATGTTCGATGTATTCCGTAACTGCTTCAACATCTCTTCGCGGTGAAGCGAAGGAGTGGAATACATCGGGTTCCCGTAGCAGTTTACGTATATCTTGCACTGATACGGGTAACGATGGATGGCCGAGAACAGCGCCTGACCGTCCAGCGAGATGCCTACCGGATGCCACGGAAGCTTGGATGGATAGGGCTTTTCTCCCTTGGCAACTTTATTCTTATATTCGTTGGTTTTCTCGTACGGAAATTGCTCGCGGCTGATTTTTGCTCCGCTCGGCTTTACCATGCCCGGAAACGCGGCCAAGTTGTAGCGCGGCCCTGGAGCGTAATTCTGATAGCCTGGACCAAAGCTCGCCATTCCACCCTTGGTGTTGTACGCTCCCATGAGCGCCGGCAGCATCCACAGCGCGACGGTGAATGGCAGACTGTTGACCGACACCGTGCCTGCCAGTGAATCCGTTCCTACCCGTGGACCATGCGAAGAAAATTCCTTCGCTACCGCTTGGATCTGCTGAGCTGGAACTCCGCAGATGCCGGCATACTCGTCGATGCTGTGCTTGTAGGCGCCTTCCCGCAGCAGCGACAGCGCAGTCGCAACCTTTATCTTTCCTTTTGGTCCCTCAACCGTGTCTTGGAAGAAGAGTTGACCGGCGGTAACGCCCGCATGCTTTGCGGGTAGTTGTGTCGCCTTATCGATCACGATGTACTCATCGCCTGTCATGCCGATGTCCGCCGCACGCAAGAATTTGCGATGGTTGGGATGATCAGGATCAACGATGACCAGGTGGCTGGCGTTGGTGAAGCTGTTGTAGCCTATCTTCTGTGCGGCTACCAGACTGGGGCATTCCAGGTACGCACCGTTGAATGTTTCATTGGCAAAGATCCACCGCATCACACCCAGGACAAATGCGCCGTCGGTTGAAGGCTTAATCGGAATCCACTGAGTTTGCTTATCGACTGCGGTGCCGCCCTGCATTACCGGATCTACGATCGCCAACTTCAGCCGGCCGGCAGCCGTTCCGAGCACGGATTTTCGCGCCGTTGCCTGGAAGCTAAGGCCACTATGACCCGGGTAAGCGCCCTCGTAAAGACAGAACTCTGCCGCCTGCAGATCGGGCTGGTAAGGTACTCCAGCGAGGTTGCCATCGTATAAGACCTGCCACGCAGGTCTCCATGCGCCCCCTCAAGTGCCGGTATGACCATAGAAGTTGATGGATCCAAAACTGTTCAGCACAAAGCGCATTGGAAAGTTAACGCGGCCGTACGATCCGCCGTCATTCCAAACCAGTCCATTGGCCTTTGGCCCCAGCTCCGGAGAGTCGGGATGAATGGGGTCCTTCAGATTACGAACTTGACGGAAGCCCTCGATATAAGTCGAATCGCCCGTTGCTTTGAAGAGTTCTCCGCCTTCAACCGTTTCGGTGATCAACTGCTCCCAGGTAATCGGTTTCCACTTGCCTTCACCACGCTGGCCAACACGCTTCAGTGGGGTGAGGATTCGCCGCGTGTCATAGACCGCCTGGAAACTTGCATTCCCTCGCGCGCACACGGTAGCACGATGCGTGTGGCCGAGATTTCCAGCAAGCCCAAACGCCTGATAGGCGGCAGTGAGAGGAGCCTCGTACTTCAACGTCGGCTCGGCGCACTTAGGACTGTACGGGTTACCCATGACCCGCAGGATGCGACCGGACTTCTTGTCAATCTTGACCCTGTTTCCGCAAGAGCTGTAACAGCCCATGCATACGCTGTGGCGCATCACAATCTCAGGATTGACCTGCACATTTCCAATGCCGTCAAGCAGCGCTTCCGGGGGCTGGCCGCCAAAGCCTTCGTGTGCCGGAAACGAAGACGGCGGTGCGCCAGCAAGCTTCGTGGGTTGGATTCCAATAACAAAGGCAGCAGAACCGATCGCAAAGCTGGTGAGCCTTAGGAATTCTCTCCGTTGCAATGCCTCTCCTCTATATGCCCAAACGGACACGCAGTCCTGGGCAGTCCTGCGTCCGTTAGACCCCAGACGCCGAGCTGAATGATTTGTTGTTCGGATCTGCCTAGCGTACTAGACCCTTTTGAATCAATGAATCAACACGGCAGAACTGTATGTTAAGGCCAGTCTATTGTCGGTGACCAACTAACATACCGGATGTGATCGTGCACGCTTACGTTGCGATTTGCGACAGGGAAGCGGGGCTCCAGGGTGGCCCAAGGCATGGGCGCTCTGCGAGGTGATGACCTGGTCAAACTCCACTTGCTCACTTCGAAATCTCAATCACTTCCCACTTGCGAGCATCAGGAAAATCTCTTGTTTTATGTGGCGATCAGCTAAGCGCAACCCGCACCTGGAGCTATTTCATGGATCATGAGCACATAACTGACATCCCCTCCTATCTCCGTATCTACGCCCGCGAGCTTGGGCGCAGGATCGTTGAGACCTATCCCCCACTGCATGGGCTCAACGATTCTCCTGCACCGGAACTTTCGCGCCTCATGCGTAAGCCACTGCCCGCGCAGGAGCTCGCCATCATGGGGTGCGTGAAGTACCTCGCAGATCACGATGCTGTAAAGATCGTAGGCGAATGCGGGACAGGGAAGACCTTTATGGCCGGAGCGGGCGTCGCGTACGTGGCAGCCCACTCCAAACCATTCTCCACTATTGTCATGTGTCCTCCGCACCTCACCGAGAAGTGGGCCCGCGAAATTCTGATCGCGGTCCCTCACGCAAGGACCTACATCATTGAGGACCTGCGCAACGGCGGCGACCCCAAAAAACCACATGGCGTGGTGGAAATTCAGTACACCAATGGCATCATGCGTCGCCGCGGCCTTGCCACAACTCTTCCAGAATTGCGCGCCATGGGGAGGCACAGGTGGCTTCAGCAGCATCCCTATCCGTCGTACTTCATCGTGGGCAAAGAGAAAGGCAAGCTCGGGTACTACTGGAAACACGTTTACGGCAAAGCTGGGCGAAGTAGCAGGGAACACGCTGGCAGCGTCGTCAATATCGACACGCATCTACCTGTCGCGAAGGCGAACAACGGTGTGCTCACCGAAGATGACTTTGACGAGCGCCGGAAATACTCGGAGACGGTAGAACTCAGCAAAGGAGGGACGAAGCTGTATTCGCCTCTCTGGTCCGCTGATCGTTCACGCATCCAGCGCATGGCTCCCATGGATTACATGGGGCGCTACATGCTGGACTGGTTCGACTTTTCGATCGCCGACGAGGTTCATCAGCTTGCCGGCGACACCGCTCAGGGCAACGGCCTCGCAGTGCTGGCCCGCGTCGCAAAGAAGGTCATCACCCTCACCGGAACGATGATGAGTGGGTACGCCGATGATCTGTACAACGTGCTGTATCGCATCGATGCCCCGCAGATGGTTCGCGAGGGGTTCGAGTGGGGCGGTGCCGGACGCGAGATGTTTCAGCGCAAGTATGGCGTGATCGAGACCGTGGAAAGAATCACGGAGAACGAAAACGCTTGCTCTCGAAATCCCAAGAAGTCGATTCAGATTCTGCGCCGTCCAGGCTGCTCGCCGATGCTGTTTGGTAATCACCTGATGGACTCCACGGCCTTTGTTTCCCTGGAGGACATCGCAGAGGCGCTCCCACCTTATACCGAGACCGTTATCGAGGTGCATGCCAACTACACATTAAGGGATGCCTACGACGATCTCGCTGAGCAGATCAAGAAGACCATCAACCAATATCCAAAGGACAAGGGTCTGCGGAGCATCATGCTCAACACGCTGCTCTGCTACCCGGACCATCCCTTCGGTTTCGAGACAATCTACAGGAAGATGTGGGATCGAAAAGCGCGCGAGTACACGATCATCAAGGTCGCGGACCCCGCGATTCTTGACCACGAAGTCATCTATCCGAAGGAGCGGGAACTGATCGATGACATTCGCGCCGAGCTGGCTCAGGGACGTAAATGCCAGGTCTTTGCCACCTACACCGGAAAGCACGATGTGGTGGGGCGGCTCGACACGGTGTTACGCGGCGCCGGCTTCCGGGTTGCCGTGCTCCGCCCAACGGTTGCCACCGACAAGCGCGAAGCGTGGTACGAGCGCCAGTTGTCGCAGGGCGTGGATGTCGTCATTTGCCATCCGCGGCTGGTGGAGACTGGTCTCGATCTCCTCTCCTTTCCAACCATCTACTTCTACGAAACCGGATACTCCACGTACACATTGCGTCAGGCCAGTCGCCGTTCCTGGCGAATCGGCCAGCGGCGCGATGTGCGCGTGAAATTCTTCTCCTATGCGAATACGATGCAGTCCAACTGCATTCGCCTCATGGGCCGGAAGGTTCTCGTCTCAATGATGATGGAGGGCAAGTTCAGTGGCGAAGGGCTGGCCGGTATTGAAGAGGATACCGACATGATGTCCGCCATGGCTCGCGAGCTGGTCGAGCAGGGAGGTGTAGGGGAGACTGCCGACGATGTTTGGCGGCAGGTCAACCAGCAGCGCCAGGCGCAATTTGGCTCTGCTCTGCCTGCTCCGGTACTGTCCGCTGATTCCGTGGAAGTACCCGCAGAAGCGGAACCGCCGCTGGATGCAGCTATGACGGCGCCAGAGGTTCACCCCGCGGTAGCCGCTTCGGCAGCCAGCGCGCAGCCGTCATTCATCGGCTTTGCCATGACCGCCATTTCAAAACGAAGGAGGAAGTCGCCCGAGCGCATTGACAGCGGGCAACTCCCGCTCTTCGCGGCATAGATGGTCATTTCAACTGTCACAAATCCGGCTGCTGGTGCGCGTACGTTTCCCTGTTTGAGGTTCTTCCTGTCGGATGAACCTCATGGCAACGGGTGTGTTCTGTGGATTCTCCCGCCCCAAGACACCCTGTTGCTTTCTGTTTCGCTCACTCCGCAGCTTCAGGAACAAATTCTTATGGCTCGTAAAGCTCTCACGTTTCATCCCACTTCCGACCGGATGATGATTGATACAGGCTGCCCAGTCTTCGACAGCCAGTGTTCGCATCTCACCGGCGGAAATCATTGGGGCAACTGCCAATTCAGCACGTACGTCCGTCCTGTTTCCGAGGCCGAGTGCAATGGCCGCACGCTTTCCGTTGGCGAATTGTTCGAATTCGACATGAAGGCCTTCACGATGGTGCCTCCATATGTTGTGGCGGCGATCCGCGCCATGAACCGCACGGTCGTCGTTTCCGAGATTCGGCACCACATCCGCTCCCACAGACAGGAGCGCAAGATCGTTCATGGATACATCGTGACCGACACGGCAGACCGGCTGATCCGGTTATTTCAGACAACCAATGGACCAGTCTCAGAGCGCATCCTATCCACGGTCCTCCCGTATGTTGCAGATCTCGAAACAGCACAGCAGGCCGCTTAACCGGCCATAAATCTCAAGATATGGGTGTTTGCGGGTGCATTTGTGGCTGGATTTATGGGTGATTATGGGTGTACATATAGGTGAACAGGGTACTTGGATGTTTACAACAGACACTATTCAGATCACGCCCGAGTTGCTGTCTCTGATCGCCGAGATTGATGAATTCAAGGGTGCCTGGCGCGCCCTTGGCACGTTGGCCCCCGAGCGCCTCGGTGCCTTACGCCGGGTGGCGACGATCGAAAGCATCGGCTCATCAACCCGCATCGAGGGCAGCAAGCTATCTGATCGCGACGTCGAGCGCCTGCTTGCGAACCTTGAAATCAAGTCCTTCAGCACACGGGATGAGCAGGAGGTCGCCGGATACGCCGGGGCCATGGAAACCATCTTCCAGTCCTGGCAGGAAATTCCGCTCACCGAAAACCATATCAAGCAGCTCCACCGCGACCTTCTGCGATACAGCGAGAAGGACGACCGGCATCGCGGGGAATACAAGAAGTTGTCGAACAGCGTCGCTGCCTTTGACGATTCAGGCAATCAGGTCGGCATTGTGTTCGAGACCGCTTCGCCCTTTGACACGCCACGGCTTATGGCCGAGCTTATCTCCTGGCTTTCAGAAGCCCGCGAACTTCAGCGCCTTCATCCACTGCTCATGATAAGTGTCTTTATCGTGGTGTTCCTCGAAATCCATCCATTCCAGGACGGCAACGGCCGCTTGAGCCGGATTCTGACCACATTGCTCTTATTGAAGGCTGGCTATGCCTATGTTCCTTACAGCTCTCTTGAGAGCGTCATAGAAAACAGCAAGGAAGGCTACTACCTCGCGTTACGCCAGACCCAGGGCACGATCCGCAGCCAAGCCCCGAATTGGCAGCCGTGGTTGACATTCTTCTTGCGTGCCTTGCAGCAGCAGAAGCGCCGCCTGGCCGCTAAGGTGGACCGCGAAAAACTGGTGATCGCCGCCCTGCCCGAGCTGGCCGTTCAGATCATCGACCATGCCCGCCAGCATGGCCGTGTCACCATCGGCGATATGATCCGTGTCACCGGAGCGAGTCGCAACACGCTGAAGGAACATTTCCGCAGCCTCGTGCAGAAGCGTCACCTTGCCCGTCACGGGACCGGCAAGGGCTCTTGGTATGCCCTGCCATGATCGCTCGAAGTGTTGGGCGAGTACGCTGGCTGGCCTAACACCAGCCAGCTTCACACCCTTGCGATTCCGCGAAAAACACGACGCAGCCCCAAGAACGCTACAGCCGAATCTGTGTTCTTGAACCATCCACGTGTGAAGACTCACGAAAAAGCAGACCTCAACGCCGCTCGTGACTCTGGGCAACATGGCCGAAGGCCCGGCGATTTATCAATTCTCCGCACATGATCGTTGCGCGCCGCAAACGCATGGTGGCAAGCACGCTGGACTTCATACTGCCCGATGGTGGAGCTGCAACTGAAATCTGCAAGGAGTTAGGTTCCGAACTCGTGCATCTATCCACGGCAATTGAACAGCTCAGGAAGTTCATTGCCGAAGCCTAGTGGGGTCCATTGGCCCACGAGTCACTGACTGGCGTGGCCCCTTCACCACTTGTCTTACCGCGATGCACCAATCGAGGATTCTCTCATGCACACGTTTTTTACCGTTTCCGATTTTCTGCCTACAAAGTGGAGCACCGCTGACGATAAGGCGGTTTTCGGCAACAATTTGCTTCACTTCATGCTGACTGGCTTCCCGGCCGAGCGGTTCACCGAGAAGCTCTACTCGCGGCTGTCCATGTGTTTCGGCCATATTGCTCACTTCGATCGTCATGGCTTTGCCGAAACGTGGTTTGACCGCCCCGAGAGCATTGCCTCTTTTGTGAACCATCTGATGCAATGGCCGTGCCACGGTGATCCCGGATACACCTTTTCTGACGTGGAACGGGCAATCCAGCGCGAAGCCGCCAGACTCAAGCTTGTGGCGAAGGTCAACGAGGCAGCTGCCAGTTCCATGCAACTGCGCGAGCTCGCCTTGTTGGACGCGCTCGAAAACAAGTACCGCCGAGACACCGCCATCTCGATGCCTCATCCGGCGACACCAGCGGAACGCGAAGAACCAGCTGAACAACTTCCGCTCATCGCCTAAGCTTCGCCCGATCGCCGCAACCCAACTCTCACCCCAGGAGCACTCCCATATGGAATTCGTCGTCAAGAAGTCGGATATCCTTCGTGAACTCGCTGCCGTTCAGTCCGCGACTGAGCGCAAGACCACCATTCCCATACTCACCAATGTCCTGCTTAAGACTGACAATGGATCGCTGCACATCGCTGCTACCGACCTGGACTGTAGTCTGCGGACCACCTGCCCGGCCGCCATTGCCAAAGACGGCACCATCACCCTGCCGGCGAGAAAGCTTTACGACTACATCAAACTGCTCCCCGAGGGCGATGTGTTCTTCTCTCTGGCCGAGAACAACTGGGTGAACATCAAAGCCGGCCGCAGCAAGACGAAGATGATTGGCATGGCAGCGTCAAACTTCCCGGCCCTGCCCGCGTTTCCAGCGGCCGGGATCGATGTTCCGATTCCCATGTTCAGCGCGCTTATCCAGAAGACGATCTTCGCGGTCTCAGACCAAGAGAGCCGCTACACTTTGGGCGGTACGCAGTTCGAAATCTGCCCCGAGGGGATGGCGATGGTTGCGACAGATGGGCACCGTCTCGGCTATTTGAAGATCGACAAGCCGCTGTCTGGGATCACCGGCGTCACAAAGCTGCTGATTCCGAAGAAGGCTCTCAGTACACTCATGGCCCTGCTGACGCCGTATGAGGACGGTATGGTCACGTTCGCGCATAACGAAAATAGCCTGTTCTTCAGGGTTGCGAACAAAACGCTAACCGCGCGGAAGATGACCGGGCAGTTTCCCAACTATGCGGCCGTGCTTCCGAAGGATCAGACCATTTCAGTCGTGATAGACAGCAATGCGCTCCGCAACTCTCTGCAGCGCGTCGCTCAGTTTGCTGACGAGCGCGTTATGAGCGTCAAAATGCACTTCGAAGCGAACTCCCTGGTTCTGTCGGCACGTAATACCGAGAACGGCGAGACGGAGGAAACGCTCGATGTGGAGTATGTGGCGGAGCCGATCACGACCGCATTCAACGCCAACTACATCCGCGACATTCTTCGGTCGGTTCCGGAGAGCGACCGCGTACGGCTCATTCTGAAGGACAAGCATTCAGCGGCAGAATTCCAGCCGGTGACGGGCATGGATCTGACAATGAACCGTCAGATTGTGATGCCGTGCCGGTGATGAAGCTTAACCATGCGCATGGGCGGGATGAACACAACGCCCATGCGGGAGGATTTGAGATGAGCATGGAAGAAGTCTTTGGAGAAGTGATCGCCACGTATTCCCGCGCCCAGGCTATAGCAGATGGCGTACTCGTCAGCCTCAACGATCCATCCTTCACCTTCCGCCCGGGTCTCAATATCTGCGCAGAGGCGGGGATCAAGTATCCCGTCGCCATGACGATTGCCGCCTATAGCAAGACGGTATCGGAGCCGGGCACGCCTCTGCCGCCGGGCCAGGACATCTCCGGCAGGCTGTGGGACGTGCTCACCATGTTTAAGGTGGCGGCCAAGCAGGGAGGTGAGGAGATTCACTTTCCCGTGAGCGTGGTCAACTGGGTGAGCGTGGACGGCGAACGGATTAACCAGACGAAGCGGGAGACCGTGATTCTGAAAGCAATCTGCGGGCCGGGCGACAGTGCAGAGCCGGTGATATCGATCCTTCTTCCCGACGAGGATTAGCCGGAGTCCAAGTACCTTCACACGGAGCTGAGGTGCAATCTTGAAAAATACAACCGAATTGAAGTTGGCCGGCGGGCTCAGTCATCGCGAGTGCGCTACTGTGTTGGCCGCTCTACGCAATTGGCAGCTGACGTTGACGAACCTCGGACTGAGCGATCGCTCCGGCAAGGATATGGCGAGATCCCTGGCGAAAGATTTGCCGAGCTTTGACCATTTTGAAGACGGCTCGAAGCCTCTCACGGTGGGGCAGATTGATGCTCTTTGCGAACGCATCAATCTGGGACCGAGTGCGAGCATCGTCAGCGTCAATCTTGACCCAGGCAGGCCCTTACCCACCACTGATTCCGCCATCCTCGACCAGATTGACGATCTCCTGGCGAAGGAGTTTGGCGCAGACGAGCGCCCGGAGATTATGCCGGACGCCTGCTACGACCTGCTTCGCCACATTGCCGATGACCTGTTGGACACGCGCAAGCATCCTGAGGCGATTCCGGAGGCCTGCGAGTGCGACAGCACTCATCATCAGCACGGAACTGTTTGCCGCCGCTGCTGGCACGACAAGGTAAAGCCTTACATTGAGCGCGGCGGTGTTTCCTGTCCATTTTGTGAGAGCAGCGACCTCGAAGGGCGACAGTTCGATGTGCAAGCAGGCACAGCCTGGCAGCCGATGAAGTGCACGGATTGCAGTAGAGAATGGAACGATGTGTACACGCTGGACGCCATCAGTGAGATCCGGCAGCCTGAGGTGCCAGTGGCAAGGGACAATGCGGCTAACCGTGTCTCTTTTCTAGAGACGCGAGAGCAACTGCGATAGCGAAATGCCAAAACCCTGAGCAAGCACGCGCAGATTCAGAATCGTGATATTGCGTTTTCCGCGCTCCAGATCCGCAATAAAGCTACGATCCATGCCGATTTTCTCGGCCATGATTTCCTGCGTCCAGCCGCGCTTCTTCCGGAGCTTCCGAATACGCTCCCCAAGACCCACGAGGATGTCTGCGTTGTTGGGTTTTGGCTTGGCCATTCAAGCGAATCATCGCTTGTTGTTTAATAACTACAAATCGGACTTATCTAACATTTGCCGTAGACTCGCAGTGGGCGAAGTGCAGCAGAGACCTCTGAACACTGAAATTGGTCGATGAAAACTGTTCGAACCCCCGGAATATGCTGGGTATCCGCCGATCCGCGCACTTGGTACAGGTGGGCTCCGGGCTCCTCTCTAGTGAGGCGCACGGCTTCGGCCAGACATGGCGGTAGAGGCCTCTACACAACTGAAGTTCACGGAAAACAAGGAGAATTGCTGATGTCATCAAGCGCGGGGACTGGCGGCGCTTTTGGGCTGCTACTGCCGGAATTCCCCAAAGTCGCGGCTATTTATGGCGACCTGAAGCTCGTCGTAGACAAGGCCCTCGAAGAAGAAAGCGCAGAGAATCCAGGGGATATGGAGAGTGCCCCCGAGGTAATCGAGCTTCGTGATCGTCTAATCAAGGCATTTGCGGAAGACGGGATCATCGTTCCGGCGTCAGCCGCGTTGTTGTGGACCGGGTCCGAGGCTGATCGCCTGGCGCAATGCGCAACTCCGGCCGACGAGTGGGTCCTTGGGTTTGGTGTATTCACAAAGCCGTGGGATTATCCTCCCATGGACGAATCCTTTAGGAGAAGCGCCAGTTTTCATTCATGGGCGTGGGTGGAATAACCACGCGGGGAGGAGGATGGTGAAGTCATTATGACGCCAGCCTCGTGGGGTAGAACCTCACTCCGCAACGACCTCGACAGCGGGATAGGCTTCGACGTATTCCTCTCCATTGCAGCCGTAATAGGCAACCGTTCGCGCTGCGAAATCGACATCGTAACGCACAACACCGGCGCGCCACGAAGCCGCCAGAAATTCCGGAAACGTGCTTTGTCCCGCCTGATCCGTCCGCAGCGCGGAAATCAGCGCCTCGCGGTTGAACTGGGGGACGTCCATTGTGCCCGTCGCTAATGGCGTGCCCTGCATCACGACGGGCCCGTCGTTAGTCAGAAAAAGGCTCTGACACGCGGGCAGAGTCCAGAGGTTCCGAGTCACACCCGCGCGGCGCAACGTCTCGGCGAGGTACGGAAAGCCGCCAACTTTAGGCCGGATAGCCAGAGCGCGTTTCTGGGCTGCCTCTAAGTTTTCGATCGCTTTGCTCATGAAGAATTTGCTCCGCGTGTAGCGTGGGGTGAAATCAGCTTGAACTTCGTGCGCTTACTCGATCCGTACTATCCCACGAGTTTAGTCGCCTCCTACCTCAGGGGGTGCGCCGAAAAATGCAAAAGGATTTAGGAATTGCCTTTGCCAGAAGAACTGACGGTCAGCTTCTGTTAGCTCTGCTTCATCGCAAACCCTTTTCCAGTTCTCGTGGATGGTTTGAACCTGATGCTTGATGATCATCTTGCCGCTATCTGCGTCGAGCAGAAAGTTCGGCGCTGCCGCCAGACAGACAGATAACTGGCTCATCCGATCGTTGTCATGAATCAACATGGCCTGACTTGCTTCATTGCCAGTTCGTGCCTGAGGACAGACATCATATGCGGGCGTCAGAGTAAGAGTGTTCCCATCCCAGAAAGCTGCGTGGTTGCGCGCGTGATCATCGGTATTTCCGCACAAAATGTTGAATACCATGCGTCCGTATAGTTCGCGCAGGGTGTCTGTCGGATTGGCAAAGCGATGGCGGATAATCTCGGCCAGGTCCTGATAGCTTGCATACTTCGCCATGATTTCATCCAGGCCAAACAATGTGAGCGCCGATACGATGGACTTCCGTAGCCATCCCTGGGGGACTTTTTCACGATCGAAGCGTTCAATCAGCAAAACATCTTTGCCTAATGCCT
>Ga0316231_1001743_pt1 | contig 22902 bp, 20 predicted proteins | sample TBH18027metaG_FD_206002 | JGI IMG/M metagenome (GOLD analysis project Ga0316231, IMG submission 206002) | Freshwater microbial communities from Trout Bog Lake, Wisconsin, USA - TBH18027 | ecosystem: Environmental > Aquatic > Freshwater > Lake > Hypolimnion/Profundal zone | place: USA: Wisconsin... | reverse complement strand
TTCTGCCGCAGGTTGTTCGCGACATTCCATTTTATCCTGCCGTCCCGGTTTATTGCGTTCCTGGACTGCGGAGCAGCTACGATGATTACCTGCACTGGTGGTATCGTGACCCGAATGAGGCAGACGCAGAGACGGGTTGGTATTGAGATGAGAAAATTGACGGCTAACAATTTCCCGGAGCACCCGCCGACTATACCGGTCTGTCCGCTTTCGCGGATGGCATATCACATCCGGCGATGCTTGGGTCTAGTGCATCCTCCCACACCATGAGATTTATTATCAAGTTCCTTGCATTCACGCTCGCGGCCATGAGCTGCGTTTCGGCCGCGCCGGGCGTCAGCGTTTCAGTTCGTGATTTCGGCGCAAAAGGCGATGGCCTAACGCCCGATACCGTCGCCATTCAAAAAGCCTTGGACACTGTGGCCGCCAGTGGCGGCGGCGAAGTGCGGCTGCCCGCCGGACAATATGTCAGCGGCAGTCTGGTCTTGAAATCACACCTCACGCTCCAATTGGATGCGGGAGCCACGTTGTTGGGCAGCAGCAACCGGGATGATTATCCCATCGTGCAAGCCCGCTGGGAAGGGCGGCAAGCCGACTGCCACCGGGCGCTCATTTCGGCCGAACACGCGGAGGATATTGCCATCACCGGCGCCGGGATCATTTCCGGCAATCCGGTGGTGGGCCCGCTCCGCGATCCCCGCGGTCCGGCGGTCGTGGAAATGATCGAATGCGGCAATGTCCGCGTCGAGGGCGTCCGGCTGAAAAGCACGCGAATCTGGACGCTGCATCCGGCTTATTGCCATGACGTGCGCATTGAGGGCGTGACCTTCGAGACCACGGGCGCAAACTCGGATGGCATTGATCCGGATTCCTGCCAGCGGGTGGTGATTGACGGGTGTACCTTCACCACCGATGACGACAACATCGCCATCAAATCGGGCAAAGGGCTGGAAGGCGTCAAGGTTGGCCGGCCCTGCGAGGATATTCTGATCACCAACTGCACTTTCATCAAAGGCTACACTTCGATCGCGCTGGGCAGCGAACTGTCCGGCGGCATCCGCCGCGTGCGCATAACGCATTGCACGTTCAAAAAGGGATTGGCGGCCCTGCAACTGAAGTCGCGGCCCGGCCGCGCCGGCTATGTGGAAGACCTCGTTGCCGAAGATCTGGTAGTCGGGCCGGAACCACTGCTGGAGATCAACAACAACTACAGCTTCAACGCGGACGCGCAAGGAGTCCCCGGGCCGGACGGCCTGACGCGATTCCAAAACATCCGGATCTCCGATGTGAAGCTATCCGCAAAAAACCTCATGAACATCAGCGGCACGACGGAAAAACCGGTGGACGGCTTGCAAATCAGCCGGGTGACCGGAACTTGCCAGCGCGGCTCGGTCCTGGAAAACGCCCGGAACGTGGTCTTGACCGGCATCCAGCTCGAGGGCATCACTGGTCCACAATATCTCACCAACAACGTTCAGGGGACCGGCTTCGCGGAATCCGCCGCGCCAAAACTGAAACCTTAACCTGTGCGGCCGCGACACCCTCGTCCACGAAATCCAGAAAATTCAAGGACGAGGACGAGGAGAAACCGCGATTGAAAAATCTTTCGGTCCGGCGGACGGATATTGTATATCATTGGCCGTGATCAAAACCCCCGTGAACAAGAGCCTTCTGGGCTGGCTGATCGCCAGCGCGCTGCTGGCTGGCGAGCCAGAACCGGCAGGCGCACAAACCGCGGCGGTTCCCGCCAATGATTTTCTCAACAGCCTCGGTATCTGCTCGGCCGTTTCTCGACGGGGAGAGCATCTGGCGGATACGATCCGGGTGACGAAGTTTCTGGGCCTGCGCTGGTTTCGGTCGGCCTATGAAAGTGATGTGGCCGTCGCGGATTTGCTGGCCTTGCATGAGCAGACCGGGGTGCGTTTTAGTTACGGCCTGGCCAGCGGCGGCACGGACCTTGCCCGGCTGCTCGCCGGAGCCGAAAAACTGGCCGCCGCCGGTGCGCTGATCGCCTTGGAAGGGAATAACGAGCCGAACAATTGGGGCATCACCTATCAGGGCGAGAAGGGCGGCAGGGATTCGTCCTGGCTGGCGCTGGCCAAGCTGCAAAGGGATCTCTACCGCGCGGTCAAGAACGATGTGGGGTTGAAGGATTATCCCGTGTGGAGCGCCAGTGAAATGGGAGCCGAGACGGATAATGTGGGACTGCAATTCCTGACCATCCCCAGCGGCGCCGGCTGTCTGATGCCGGATGGCACCCAATACGCTGACGCGGCGAATTGTCATAATTACCTGACGCATCCAAGTTGGTCGGGTTTGCACGAAAACCAAACCTGGGTGGCGGCGGATCCTTCGCGGGCTTGCCGCGTGGACGGATTATATGGCAATCATGGCCTGACCTGGCGGCATCATTTCCCCGGTTATGCTGAAACTGACCTGGGCAGACTGCCGCGGGTCACCACGGAAACCGGTGTCACCATCGGGGGGCCGGTTAATGAGGAGCAGCAAGCCCGGCTTTACTTGAGCGTCTATTTGGACCAGTTCAAACGGGGCTGGAGCCACACCTCCATTTATCTATTGCGAGATCGCTCGGACGAGAGCGGCAATCAAACCTATGGCTTCTATCAAACCGACTACAGGCCGCGCCAGGCGGCCATTTATCTCCACAATCTGACGACGATCTTGGCGGATGACCATTCCATCCCAGTGCCGGGAACCCTCGATTACACCATTCCGAACCAGCCATCAACCGTGCACGACCTGCTGCTCCAATCGCACGATGGCACGTTTGACTTGGTGGTATGGGACGAGCACTTTACCGGTGGCTCGGACAGCATCAACGTGAAGCTGACGACGCCTTGTTCCTCGGTGAACATCCATGACCCAACGCTAGGCATCTTGCCCGCGCAGACCCTGACCAACGCCAGTTCGGTCGCCCTGATGTTGAGCAATCATCCCGTGATCCTGCAACTCCGGCACAATTAATTTATGAAGCTGAAAAACTATGGTTCTTTGACGTTTATGGTCGGTAATTTCCTAACCGGCGGGCTGAAGGCCCGAAATATGATAGCCCAGCAGCGGGAAGCGACGGGCGGCTACCTATTACAAACGTCGAGGCACCAAGAACATTCCAGCGCTTGGTTAAGCTGCGGGCTTGTGTTGACGGCGCTGTCGCTGCACGCGCAAACGCTGCCAGGTCTGCCCGGCGGCATTCAAATTGAGCGCAGCGTGGAATTCCTCGCGGCGGGCCGGGCGGAACGGGCGGACCTATATTTGCCAGCCGACGGTCCGGACGGCGGGCGGCATCCGGCGGTGGTGATGATTCACGGCGGCGGCTGGAGCAGCGGCCGGCGCGACGCCGGACGCGAGCAGAACATCGGCACGAACCTGGCCTTGCATGGGTATGTGGGCATGAGCATTGACTATGCGCTCGCGAGCAAAACCCGCCCAACCTGGCCGCAAAATCTTTACGACTGCAAGACCGCCGTGCGCTGGCTGCGCAAGAATGCGGAGCGGCTGCGGATTGATCCAGAACACATCGGCGTCATCGGCGGTTCCGCAGGCGGGCATCTGGCCGCCATGGTGACGCTCACCACGCCCGCAGACGGAATGGACCCGCAAGCACCTTACGGCGAATTTTCCTGCCGCGTGAATTGCGGAGTGGATCTTTACGGCATTGCGGATCTGCGGACCTTTCACGACGCTTCGATGCTGGGAAAGACGGTGGCTGAGGCGCCTGAGTTGTATCGTCTGGCCTCGCCGGTGACGTATGTGCGCAGCAACGCGCCGCCGCTGTTGATCATTCACGGCACGGCGGACACCACAGTGAACGTGAAACAATCTGAACTTTTCGGCGAGGTGTTGCGGAAGGCGGGCGCGAATTATCAGCTACTCCTGATCCCCGGCGCGCAGCATACGTTTGATTTACAGCCCAAGCAGCGCGACCTGCGCCCGGTGGTGCTCGGCTTTTTTGATCAATATCTGAAAAGCGCGAAGTGAGCAGCTAGCCAATCAGTTCGACCACAGATGGACACACATAAGGCTGAGATGACGCGGCGCCGGTTCCTCGGCACGGTCGCTGTGGCCGGAGCCGCGCTGCACGGCCCGTTAAAGCACGCCCTGGCCGCCGGCGCAGCGGACCCATCCGCCAAGGTCACGGATGTTATTCCGGTGATTGATACCCACATTCATCTGTACGATCCGTTTCGGCCGCAAGGGGTGCCGTGGCCGAGCCGGGAAAACCAGGCGCTTTACCAAACGTCGCTGCCGGCCCGCTACCGGCCCATCGCCCAGCCGCTGGGGGTGGTTGGCGCGATCGAGGTGGAGTGCAGCAGCTGGCTGGAAGACAATCAGTGGGTGCTGGACGTGGCGGCCAAGGACGATCTGATCGTGGGAACCATTGGGCATCTGGAGCCCGGCACCCCGCAGTTCAGAACGAATCTCGACCGCTTCCGCAAGAACCCGCTGTTCCGCGGGATTCGTTACGGGCTGGGCAGACAGGCCGGCAAAGAACTCGACCGGCCCGAGTTTATCGCCGATCTCAAAGCCCTGGCTGACGCAGACTTGGTCTTGGACACGGCCAACCCAAGCGTGTCGTTGCTGGCGGACGTGGTGCGCGTCAGCGACCGCGTTCCCCATCTGCGCATCGTCCTTGACCATCTGCCACAAATGGAACCGCCCACGGAAGCCGCGGCGCGAACAGCTTACGTGGCGAGCCTGAAAGCGATTCGGACCCAACCGCAAATTTTTGTGAAGGTGTCCGAGGTGTTGCGCCGGGTGGATGGCCGCATCCCGACGGAGCTGGAATTCTATCGGCCTAGACTGGATGCCATGCTGGAGGTGTTTGGAACCGATCGGGTGTTGTATGGGAGCGACTGGCCGAACAGCGATCAGTGGCTGCCGGTTCCGGTCGGATTCAAAATTGTCCAAGAGTACTTCCTGGGCTTGGGGCGGACGGAGGCGGAGAAGTTTTTCTGGAGGAATTCGGTCAAGTGCTACCGGTGGAGGCGGAGGGCGGACGGCCAGCCCAAGTGAGCCCCAACATTCAACAGTCAACATTCAACATCCGTTGGCGGCCAGCCCTGAGCCGTCTGAACCGGGAAACCGGCTGGCCGTTTTTGATGCGGGAGCCGACGCGAGGAGGCGATGATCAAGTGTGGGGTGATGATTCTCTTCACGGAGCCGGTGGCACCGTGGAAGCCGGCGCCGCTTTCGGTGCCGGCGCTTCGACGGCGGCTGACTCCTCCGCAGGCGCCGACGCTTCGGCAGCCGCCGATGCCTCCGTGGCAGCGGGCTCTTCCGTAATGGCCGACGGTTCGGCTGCCGATTCCGCTGCGGGCTCCTGCACGTCAGCGGGCAACTGAAGTTGTTCCGGGGGCACCGTGGCCAGCCCCGGCTCCGCGGTGACGGGGGCCGGTGGACGTTCGGTTGGAATTCTCCGTAATTCATCCGCCGCCGGCAAATCTTCTAAGCTCCGCAGGCCGAAGTATTCGAGAAAAAACGGGGTGGTGCTGTAGAGGGCCGGACGGCCCACCACTTCCGCGCGGCCGCTTTGCTCCACCAAAGCGCGTTCCAGCAACGTCTGCATCGTGCCATCCACGTTCACGCCGCGCACCTGCTCCACTTCCGCGCGCGTCACCGGCTGGCGATAGGCGATGATGGCCAGGGTTTCCAGCGCCGCCTGCGACAGTCGCGACGGACGATTCTTGACCCCGACCAGCGCCTTGAGCCACGGCGAAAATTCCGGTTGCGTGACGAACTGCCACGCGCCCGCCACGCACACCAACCGATAACTGCGGGCGGCCGCTTCATGCTCGCGCGCCAACTCCTCCAGCGCGGCGGCCAAGTCCTCTTCCTTGATCTTCTTGAACGGTTTGGCTGCTTCATCGGGGTTGTCCCCGGTCGCGGCGCTGATCATGACATCGCGGAGTTCCTTGGCGCTCATTGGGCGTTGCGCGGAGAACAGGAGCGATTCGAGAATGTATTTAATTTCCATCTTAAATTTGCGATTTGCGATTTACGCTTGACGCGCTTCGGGATCGTCCGACGCTGGCATGGCGGGAGCAAGAGCCGGCGCCTCCGGCGGTGACGGTTCTGTCAGCGCGGCAGCCGGTTCGGCCAGCGTTTCCGGCGATAACTGATGTTCCTGACTGAAACTGGCCGGGTCGGCGACCGGCGTTCCGGGCGTGTCTGGCGATGCTACTGGCGGATGGGCTTCCGTCGCGGACGGAACGGCGGGATTTGAATCGGTCGCTATGGGCGCGATTTCGGCGCTTGTCTCCGGGATTGTCGGCGCCGCGCCGCAGATTACAATTTCCGCAAACGGCTCCGGTTGCAGGCAGGTCAGTTGTTTGAGCCGGATCAGTTCCAACAGCGCCAAAAAGGTGCAGATTACTTCGGCGCGATTCGCCGCATGCGCGAACAGTTCTGAGAATTTCACGGACCCGCGCTCGGCCAGCAGGCCGCGGACGAGCTCAATCTTTTCGCTGACGGTCCACTTGTCCTCGTAAATCTCGCGCGTCGCCGCCGTCTTATCCGCGAACCGTTTGAGGATGCCGTTGACGGCGTTCAGCAAATCGAAAATGCCCGCTTCCGGCTTGGCGCTGGACACCTCCTCGACCACGAATTCGAGCTTGCCCGGCACGCGCGGAAACGTGTTTTCCTGGCGCGTTTCGAGGGTTTGCAATTGCGCGGCGGCGTCCTTGAATTTCTTGTATTCGACGAGCTGGCGGATGAGTTCCCAGCGCGGATCTTCGCCCTCGTCCTCCTCGCCCTCCGGCACGGCCTGCTGCTCCACCGGCAGCAGCTCGCGGCTTTTGATGTACATCAGCGTCGAGGCCATCACCAGAAATTCGCCGGCCACCTCCAGGTCGAACTGCCGCATCAATTCCACGTATTCGAGGAATTGCGTGGCCAGCTTGGTGAGATTCACCGCATAAATATCCACCTCCTCCTTCTTGATGAGATAAAGGAGCAGGTCGAGCGGTCCTTCAAAGACCTCAAACTGGACTTTGTATTCCGACATGTAACGGTCAACCAGCGTAAATTGAACCCCGCGGCTTGGCAATCCAGGAACGCTGGCAAAACGACAAGGGCAGGGCGGATTCAAGAATAGGGGCGCGGACAGTTTGTCCCCGGATCCCAGCGCCCCAAACGATATAAGTGGGGACAGGCTGTCCCCACCCCTGGCTTCGCGCTTTCGTGAATCCGTTCTGAGCCAGGGGGAGATTTGCGTTTGACAATCCAGCTTGGTGAGACAATTGTGTCCCCATGAATACCGCGAGCGTCCGCGAATTGCGCAACGACTTTGGCCGCCTTTCCAAATGGCTGGCCCAAGGCGAGACCGTGGAAATCCTCAAGCGCGGCAAGCCCATCGCCAACCTCGTGCCCAAACCAAACCCAAGGCGAAGAGCTTTTTAGGTGCGGGCCAAGGCACGGTGAAAATACCGCCCGACTTTGATCAGCCGTTGAAGCTGGAATGGGATGCGATGAAATCGTTTGATCTACTGCCCTTCGCCAGCGCGGCCGACCTCGCCCGCACCGCCGCCAGCGCCTGGCTGGATGAAATCGAAGCGGCTGCGCGCGCGGGCAAGCCCCATTGCGTTGCGCTCTCGGGCGGCCGGATCGCCCAAGAGTTCTTTCGCGCCACCGTGGCCGGAGCAAAGGCCCGCAAAACACCCTTTGACTGCGTCCAATTTTTCTGGGCGGATGAACGCTGCGTGCCGCCAGACAATCCCGAAAGCAATTTCAAAATGGCGAACGAGCTTTTGTTTGCGCCCTTGGCCATTGCCGCCGAAAGCATTCACCGGCTTCGCGGCGAGGATCCGCCGGCGCTGGCGGCAAGGCGGGCCGCGGCGGAATTATGCCGGATCGCCGCGAAAAACGATGAATCGCAGCCGGTCTTGGATTTAATTTTTCTCGGCATGGGCGAGGATGGGCACATCGCTTCGATCTTCCCCAACATCTCTAGAGAATTAATGGACATTTCTGTCCCATTTTGGGTCGTGGAGAATGCGCCAAAACCGCCGCCGAACCGGATCTCATTGAGCTACCGGGCGATTATCGCCGCGAAAAATATATGGATTCTGATTTCCGGCGCCGGGAAGGCGGCGGCGTTGCGCGAATCTTTATCCGCCACAGGTCAGACACCGCTGGCGCGGGTCATGGCGGCGCGTCCGGTGAAAATTTTTTCCGATATTAATGAGATTTGATTTGAAACGGCACGGTGGTTGGTATAAAGTAGCATTGTTAGTTGGAAGGCGACTTGAACAGCAAGCGGGGAGGCGGCCAGAATGCTGCATCGTTTTTTGAAAAGAAGTTTGAACTTTTTTCGGATTAAACAGTCTGAAAGAGTGAAGTTAAGATTTCGCTGTCCGTTTAGGGTTGGCATAGAGGTTTTGCTTGCGACGCGGCTCGGACAGCGTCCCCAAGTTGGTCGCGTCGCCCTTCTGAGCGCCTCGGTGAAGGCGTATTTAACCTCGTCACCATTAAGGCCGGACGCAAGTCCGGCCTTCTTTTTTTTTTGCTTACGTCCGAAACCCGGTTAAACTGCCCGACGCATGAAGCATCAGCTCGATTTTGAAAAACCGATCACCGAATTGCAAACCAAGCTGGACGACTTGCGGGCGCATCCGGAGAAACATTCACTGGGCATCAGTTTCGAGGAGGAAATCCTGATCATCGAACGGAAGATCGAGGAAACGCGGCGGCAGATCTTTCTGAATCTCAATGCCTGGCAACGCGTGCAACTGGCCCGCCATCCCAAGCGGCCTTACACGCTAGATTATCTCCACAAGACTTTTTCCGATTTCCAGGAATTGCATGGCGACCGGCTGTTTGCCGAGGATCACGCGATGGTCGGTGGCTTTGCCAAATTGGGCGAACATCGCGTCATGGTCATCGGCACGCAAAAGGGCCGGGATACCAAGGAGAACATCCTGCGCAATTTCGGTTCCGCCCATCCGGAGGGCTATCGGAAGGCGCTGCGGCTGATGCGCCTGGCTCATAAATTCGGCCTGCCCATCATCACGCTGATTGACACTGCGGGCGCTTACCCGGGGGTCGCTGCGGAAGAACGTCACATCGCCGAGGCCATTGCTGTCAACCTGCGGGAAATGACCCTCTTGGAAGTGCCCATTATCGCGGCCATCGTTGGCGAGGGCGGTTCTGGCGGCGCGCTGGGCATCGGCGTGGCCGACCGGGTTTTGATTTTGGAGAATGCCTATTATTCCGTCATCAGTCCGGAAGGCTGCGCCGCTATTCTATGGAAAGACCGTGCCAATGCGGGCAAGGCCGCCGCCGCCCTGAAGATCACTGCCAAGGATCTGTTGCTCCTCCGACTCGTGGACGAGGTGGTGCCCGAGCCATTGGGCGGCGCCCACACCGACGGACAGGGCACGGCCTTGAACCTGAAGACCCATCTCCTCAAGCACCTCGAACAGGTGCTCGCGCTCCCGGTTCCCGAACGTTTGAAAGCGCGCTACAAGAAATTCCGCACCCACGGACACTTTTTGGAAAGGGCCGGGGATACCGGCGAAATGAAACCCGCCAAGGCCATGGACCCCGTAGCTGCATAATCTCATGCTCTACCCCTTTATTTTCCAACCAATTTTCAAGGAACGCGTCTGGGGCGGACGCGAATTGGAACGGCTTTACGCCAAAAACCTCCCCGCCGGCAAACCCATCGGCGAGGCGTGGGAAATTTCCGACCGGCCTGGCGACGCCAGCGTCATTGCCAACGGCCCGCTCGCTGGGAAAGACCTGCGCTGGCTCATGGAACAGCACGCGGCGGAAGTCCTCGGCGGCGCAAAAACCGCGGCGGCCGGCCGGTTTCCCCTGCTCTGCAAAATTCTCGACGCCCGCGAAAAATTATCCCTCCAAGTGCATCCGCCCGCGGACAAGGCCCGGGAATTGCACGGGGAGCCCAAGACGGAAATGTGGTACGTCGCCGACGCGGCACCGGACGCCAGCTTGTATGTCGGGTTGAAACGGGGCGTCACCCGCGCACAGTTTGAGCGGAGCATTGCCGATGGCAGCGTGGCCGGGTGTTTTCAGCGATTGCCCGTGCAGGCGGGCGACGCCATGTTTCTGCCCAGCGGCCGCGTGCATGCCATCGGGGACGGCTTGGTGATTTTTGAAATCCAGCAGAATTCCGACACGACCTACCGGGTTTTTGATTGGAACCGGGTTGGGTTGGACGGCCAGCCGCGGGAATTGCACGTCGCCCAATCGCTGGCCAGCATTGATTTCAATGATTTCGAGCCGAAGCTGGCGGAATCCAAATTTGTGAGCGGGCCCAATTTCAAACTCCGTCACCTGGTTCAAGACCCGCTATTTAAGGTTGACGAATGGCGCATCGAAACCTCTGAGTTTATTCTGCTTGGAAAACCGTTGCTGCGCATCATCGTCGTAGTCAATGGCGCGGCCACGATCATTGGCGGCGACAGCAAAACGACGGTGGAACTAAAGCTCGGACAGTTTTGCTTGATCCCTGCCTGCACCAGGGGTGCGGAAATTAAAACCACGCCGCAGACCACCTTGCTGTGCGTCGAAGCGGGTTGATTTTCTCGCCCGGTGGCACCGGACGTGAGTCCGTTGCTGGACAAGACCATGGTTGAAGCTCCTGACGGTGTACGATTCGAGCGCAAACAACTTTTCACCAACAAGTCCCGGCCGAAGGATTGTGGTTGGCCATCTTTTTGCGCCGCAGGGATTCCTCCCTCGCGGACCCTCGGATTTCCGCTTGCTCGTCTGCCTGCGCCGTGGATGGCCCGGGGGCGGATTGCTTCCTGCTGGATTCGGCCCGCAAGGCTCTTTGGCCTATTCGGAGCCGCCAATAGCCATCGGCTACAATCTGATTTTTCATGGTTTCTATGCCACCGAATCCCGCCGGCGGCTACATCAATTCAATGATAAATCCTCCGGCATTTGGGCCAAAAATCTGTTTTTCCAGCCGCCTTTGTCGAGCAGGATTTTCCGCCAGAGCTGGTCGGGCGGGGTTTCAAAAACGAGTTGGACAGACGCCGGAAAGGTGAGCCAGGCCTTGCGTCGCATTTCGCTTTCCAACTGGCCGGCACTCCAGCCGGCGTAACCGGCGAACAGCCGGACCTTTTTCGTGGGGGAAATGGCCTCGCCGATATCCAGCAGATCATCCAGTGAATGGCCAAGCGCCAGGTTGGGCAGCACGTCGGCGTCGGGGATGAAGCTGTCCGTATGGAGAAAACTCAGGGCGGCGGGCTGCACTGGGCCACCCAGGAAGAGCGGCGATTCCTTGAGCGGGTCGGGCAGGTCGGCCACGATCATTTCGCCCACGGTCTTGCCCAGCGACCGGTTAAGGATCAGGCCAAACGCGCCTTCGGCGTTGTGCTGGCAGATGAGTACGACCGAGCGTTGGAAAAAAGAGCCCCCGAGCTGCCCGCTATCGAGCAGCAACTGGCCTTGCAAAAATTTGGGCTTGGCGGCCATCGCAAGAACAATGTGCCTCACGAAGGGGCGGCTGGCAAGCGGGCACTGATGTTTGACGCGGGAAGCGAGTCCCAAAAAAAAGAAGCGTTGAAACAGAACCCGCTTCAACGCTTCAAACCATTGGCACTCTAGCGCCCTAAAAAATCACAGCGCCTTGACCTGCTTTACAATCGCCGCCGCATCTATGCCAAACGCGGCCATGAGTTCCGCCGCATGGCCGGAACGCGGAATGCCGTTCACGGCAAGCTTGTGAACCTTGACGCCTTCGCTGGAGAGTTCTCCCGCCACCGCGTCGCCCAAGCCGCCTTCGGGATAGTGGTCTTCCACGGTGATGACGGTGAGATTGGTTTTTTTGGCCGCCGCGAGTATCTCCGCTTTGCCCAGCGGCTTGATGCTGTAGGCGTCCACGACCGTGATTTTGATGCCTTCGGCCAGCAACTGGTCGGCGGCTTTCAAGGCTTCAAACAGTGTTACGCCGGCGGCCACGACCGTGGCCTTGTCACCCGTGCGCAGCACTTTGGCGCCGCCAATGGGGAATGGCTCGTCGTTGCCATAGATGACCGGCGTCTTCGGGCGCGAGGTGCGCAGGAAACAGAGGCCTTTGTGCTGCGCCATCTGTTCCACCAGTTTCTCGGTGGCCACGGCCTCGGCCGGATACAGCACCGTGCTGCCCACGATGGCCCGCATCAGGGCGAGGTCTTCCAGTGCCATTTGCGATGGGCCGTCCTCGCCGATGCTGATGCCAACATGCGAACCGACGAGCTTCAAGTTGGATTGGGAAATGCCCGCCACCCGGATCTGGTCCGCGGCGCGGGTGAAGAAGGTCGCAAACGTCGAGGCAAACGGAACGTGGCCGCGCGTCGCAAAACCCACCGCGACCGCCACCAGATTCTGTTCGGCGATGAAACATTCAGTGAACCGTTCGGGAAATTTCTTGAAAAATTTCTCGGAGAAGGTCGAGTTCTTCGTGTCGCCATCCATGGCCACCACGCGCGGATCAGCCTCGCCCATGCGCACGAGCGCGTTGCCATAAGCTTCGCGGGTGGCAATCTGTTCGCCCAGCTTGTGGCTGATGGCCGGATAGCTTGCCGGCGCCGCGAGATTGGGCGCTGGCAGTTGCGTCGGGGCGGGAATCGGCACCCCAAGGCCGGACTTGGCGCTGGGCTGGAGTTCCGCGACGGCCCGGGCGGCCTCATCCTTGCTCAGCGGCTTGCCGTGCCAGCCGTCCATGTCCTGCAGAAACGAAACACCGGCGCCCTTGTAAGTCTTGGCGATGATGGCCAGCGGCTTGTCGTCGAGACCGACGCCGCCCAGCACTTCGATGATTTCCTCGAGGTCATGGCCGTCCACTTCCTCCACGCGCCAGCCGAAGGCCTTGAACCGGTCGCGATACACGTTGATGTCGTGGCCAAACGCGGTGGCCTGGCTCTGGCCCAGACGGTTGGCGTCCACGATGGCGATCAGGTTGTTGAGCTTGTACACCCCAGCCAGCGAGGCGGCTTCCCAAACGCTGCCTTCGGCGATTTCACCGTCACCGAGCAGCACATAGGTGTTGTAATCCAGCTTGTCCTGGCGGGCGGCGAGCGCCATGCCCGCGCCCACTCCGAGACCCTGACCAAGTGATCCGGTGGCCACGTCGGCAAAGGCCAGGCGCGGCGTGGGATGGCCTTCGAGGTCATTGCCAAACTGCCGCAGTTTCAGCAATTCCGCAACGGGCACGAAACCATTTTCCGCCCACGCGGCATACAGCAACGGCGCGGCATGGCCTTTGGAAAGGATAAAACGGTCGTTGTTGTAATAGTGGGGATTCTTCGGGTCATACTTCATATGGCCGAAGAACAGCGCGGACACCAAGTCCGCGGCTGAACAGCATGAAGTCGGGTGGCCGCTGCCCGCCGCCGTGGTTGCCTCAATGGAATGGATGCGCAACTGGTTGGCGATCCCCTTCAACAATTCAATGTCCGTCTCAATCATAAATTATAAGAAACCATAGTTTAACCTAACCTTGGCGAAAGCCAAGAGTGAAAATTTGCCCGGACTTTTTCGTTGCCCGCCCGCCGGTCTGGCCCATAATTGAATCCCATTGCATCGGCGACCTTGACATGCTCCAAAAGATTACCCGAAAGAAGTTTGCGGCTCGCGGCGGACATTTCGCGATTGTGGCCTCCACCTACAATGGACGGTACGTGGACGCCATGCTGCGCGCGGCCAAGGCGGAAATTACCCGCGCCGGCGGCGCGGTCCGGATTGTCCGCGTGCCGGGCGCGTATGAGATTCCGGTGGTGGCGGCGCGGCTGGCGCGGGCCGGCGCCGGTCAGCCGCCCCCGGACGCGATCATTTGTCTGGGCGTGATTTTGCGCGGGGCCACCACGCACGCGCAACATATTGGCGAGGCGGTGAGCGACGCGCTGATGCAAATCCAAGTGCGGCACGAAGTGCCGGTCATCCACGAAGTGCTGCTGTTGGAAAACGAGCAGCAGGCCCGGGAGCGCTGTCTGAGCCGCACGCACAACCGCGGCGCCGAAGCCGGGCAAACCGCCCTGGCCATGGCGCGGGTGATGCGGGGTCTCTGAAACGGGTGTGGCAGCAGAGATGCCTGCCGCCACAACTCGCGCGCGAGCTGCCCGCGCTCCAATGTTCAGTCGCCCGCGAGCTTTCTCTCCCACGCGGCGACTTTTTTCAGCAGGTCAGGCAGGCGCTGGAGGGCCAGAATCACTCGCTTGGCCTGCCGATCCGGCTGCGCCGGGATGCCCAACCACGTTTCCCCATCCGGTATGTCGTGCATGACCCCGGATTTGGAGGCGATGGTCACGCGATTGCCGATTTTCAAGTGGCCGGCGATGCCCACCTGCCCGGCCAGCACACAGTAATTTCCCAGCTTCACGCTGCCGGAAACCCCCACCTGCGAGCAGAGAATGCAATGCTCGCCAATTGTGACGTTGTGCCCCACCTGCACCAGATTGTCAATTTTCGTGCCCTGGCCGATGATCGTGGAACCCAGCGCGCCGCGGTCCACGGATGAGTTGGAGCCGATTTCCACGTCGTCGCCAATGATCACGTTGCCAATTTGCGGCACTTTGCGCTGGATGCCGGCGTCAAAAACATAGCCAAATCCGTCCGCGCCAATCACGGTGCAGGCATGGATGCGCACGCGCCGTCCGATCTGGGAGCGCGCATAAATGGTCACGTTGGGAAACAGGTTCGTGCCGTCGCCGAGCACACAATCGTCGCCCACACAAGCGCCGGCTTGAAGTACGCAGTGGGCGCCGAGTCGCACGCGTTCGCCCACCGCGCAGTGCGGCCCGAGGTGTGCCGTGGAATCAATCCGCGCGCTGGCGGCGATGACGGCAGTGGGATGAATGCCCGGCGCGAAGGCCGGTTCCGGGAAAAACACCCCCATCGCCCGGGCGAAGGCCACGCGCGGATTGGCCACCCGGATGATGGTTTTGCGCGCCGACGAAAATTCCTTTCCCGCAATGATGGCGGTGGCGGCGCTCTGCTCGGCGGCGGCGAAATATTCCGCGGTTTCGGCAAAGGTAAGGTCGCCGGTCTTGGCGGCGTCCGTCGTGGCAAAACCGGTCAGCATGGCCGTTTCGTCGCCCTGTACTTCGCCGTCGAGCTGCCGGGCAATTTCCCCAATGGTGTAATTCATGTCATTGACTTGATTGTCGCGGCCTACTATAAAGCCAGCCGGGTTCAGTTCAACCCCAACTTTTATGGCCAAGACATTTCGTGTCGGATTGATCGGTTACAAATTCATGGGGCGCGCGCACTCCAATGCGTGGCGCCAGGCGCCAAAATTTTTCCAGCTCAAGGCCAAGGTCGAACTCCACACCCTCTGTGGGCGAGACGCCGCCGCCGTGCAGGCGGCCCGCGCGCAACTCGGCTGGCAGTTCTCCGCAACCGATTGGCGCGAAGTTGTCGAGTCGCCGCTGATTGACATCGTGGACATTGCGACGCCAACGTTCACCCACGCGGAAATAGCGCTGGCGGCGCTGAAAAACGGGAAGCATGTCCTGTGCGAAAAGCCGATGGGCCGGGATTTGAAGGAATGCGAGGCCATTTTGGCCGCCGCGAAAAGGGCGCGAACCGTTCACATGGTCTGTCACAATTACCGGCGCATTCCGGCCATTGCGCTAGCCAAGCGCATGATCGGCGAGGGCGCGCTGGGCCGGATTTATCATTTCCGGGCGCGGTATGCGCAGGACCGGCTGGCCGACCCGGAATTTCCGGTGGACTGGCGGTTGGAAAAAGCAACCAGCGGCAGCGGCGTGCATAGCGACATCAATTCGCACATCATTGACCTGGCCCGGTATCTGGTGGGCGAGTTCACGGACGTGTGCGGGGTGGTCCACACGTTCATCCCGGAACGGCCGCGCGCGGATTTGCTGGCGCAGGGCACGCGCAAGCTGGGCCCGGTTACCGCGCCGGATTCAGCGGCGTTTATCGGTTGGATGGAAGGCGGGGTGATGGCGAATCTCGAGGCCACCCGTTACGCCCTGGGCCGGCGCAACCAGATCACGCTCGAAATCAACGGCGCCAAGGGCTCGATTTATTTCGATTTCGAGGACATGAACCGGCTGAAATTTTACAACGGCGACGATCCGAAGGACCGGCAGGGCTTCCGCGACATTCTGGTGACGCAGCGCGACGGCGTGCAACCATACGTGGCCAATTGGTGGCCCCCGGGCCACGGCCTGGGTTACGAACACACTTTTGTTCACGTCGTGGCGGATTTTGTCAATGCCTGCGCCGAGGGCAAGCCGGTGCAGCCGACGTTTGAAGACGGACTGAAGAACCAGCGGGTGCTGACGGCCGTTGAGGAATCCTCGGCGAAGGGAAAATGGGTGAAGGTCTGATGGCAAGCAAAGCCCCGGTCGCAGGGCCCTGAATTCACGCGCGAGCACCCGCGGTCCGCCGCGGGTTGCTGGTTCTCCCACGCGCTGCGAGCCGGGACGGCCCGCGGTCCCCCAAGTCCGGACCGCGACCGGTCTCTCGGTCGCAGCACTCGGGATTCACGCAGGAGCTCCAGTGGTTCGCTGTGCGCTGCTTGTTCCCCTACGCGCTGCGGGCCGGGACGGCCCGCGGTCCCCCAAGTCCGGACCGCGACCGGTCCCTCGGTCGCAGCGCTCGGGATTCACGCAGGAGCTCCAGTGGTTCGCTGTGCGCTGCTTGTTCCCCTACGCGCTGCGGGCCGGGACGGCCCGCGGTCCGGTGAACCGCAACAGCGTCCAAACTTCAGATTGCCCCGCCTCCACTTGCTTTGAGCAGGCATTCCGCCAACCGCCGGATCTCCCTTTCCGGCAGGTCGCTGCCCACCGGCACAAACATGAGTTGCTCTCGGATCTGTTGCACCTGCTGATTGGCTCCGGTCGCCGGCGGCAGAGCCAGCGGGACGACGTGCAGCGAGTCATGGCGGGCCGCGTCGAATCCGTGGGTGCGCAACGCTTCAATCAACTTGCCGCGTTGCGGGCACAAGAGGGGAAAAACCCAGAACGAAGAACCCAGCGCCGCCGTGCCCGGGAGCGGCATTTCTCCCGCCAGCAAACTCGCCAGCTGCGCGCCGTTGCGGCGTCGGCGTTCAAAGGCCGACCCATCAAACCGGTGCAATCGGCGGCGCAACAGCCAGAGCAAGGGGGCCGAGGGACGTCGCCGGATTTTGGCCAGCAGATCCCCGGCGCCGGCGAAGCCCCGGCCGGCCGCATTGATCTTTTCATCGTAAGCAATCCCGCGCCATTGGCAGTATTTCACGATGGCGCCCCAAACCAGCTTGCTGGTCGCCAGCTTCAGGCCGGCGTATTTGCATAGGCGAAAAAAGAAGGCGCGGCGTTGCTGCACCGGAAAGCCGCGTTCGAGGTCCGCCATCCGCCGGCGCAATTCGGGATCGCGCACCCGCAGCAAGGCTCCGCCCAGCGCCGTGCAACTTTTGATTGGGCCGAAGCTGAACATGGCGGCGGCCGACTGGGGATGCCCCTGGTAACCGTGACCGCCGGCAAAGGCCGGCGCGCAATCCTCCAGCAGCGTGATCTGCCTCCCCTGCAATACTGGGAGCAAGGGTTCAATATCAATGATGGCGCCAAACAAATGAGCTACCAGCACCACCTTGGTGCGGGGAGTCAACACCCGTTCCAAATCTTCCGGCCGGGGCGTCAGCGTCGCCGGCGAGATGTCCAGCGGAACCGGCGTCAAACCGTGCCGGCGAACGATTTCGATCATGTCGGGAATGTTCAGTCCGGTCATCACCACTTCGCTGCCCGCCGGCAGCGCCAGGGACTCGAGCAGCACGCTAAAACCAGTGCGCACGGATAGACACGCGAACGTGTGTTCGGGCCCGGTCCACAGGCGGGCAAGCTCCGACAGTGCGCGCTCCCGCCGGCCCGGCAAGAGACAGCGCACCAGCCCGTAACCAATATCGGCATAGCGGATGTCCGGTCGCAATCTGAACCACATGGCTCGTTAGGAAAGGATAACCATGCGCCACTCTACCCGTCTTTGCCAGTCGCGGTCAAATCGGCATGCGTTGATTTTCGGCTGGCGGGGCAAGCTGTTTCGCGGCCAAGGCGATAAACTCCTCCGCTGTGCGGGAAATTTTCTCGCGCCGCCAGACAAGGGCAAAATCCCAAAACCACGGTTGCCGCAACGGACGCCACACAATGCCGCGCATCCGTTCCATCTGCTCGAAATACGGCAGCACGCTCACGCCCGCGCCCACCGAGATAAGCCCGAGCATCGTCGTCGGGTAGCCGCCGACTTCGTGCGCGACGTGAGGATGAAAACCGGCGTTGGCGCAGTGGCGGAAAAATTCGTCGTAAAATTCCGGGCGCGATTCGCGCGTGCAAAACACGAAGTCCTCGTGCCGCAAATCCGCCAGCGCAAAATCGCGCCGCTTGGCCAGCGGATGTTTTTCCGGCAGCACCACTTTGAGCGGCACGCGCCAGATGATTTGCTGCTCGAGGCCGTCGGCCGGCGCGGGCAGCGTCACGAAGCCGAGATCAATTCTTAAATCGCGCAAAGCGCGGCACTGTTCCGGCGGCAGGGCATGGAAGAAATCAAATTCGACCTGCGGGTGCGCCAGGCGAAATCCGGCCACCACCGGCGCGAGATAATTCAAGTGCAGTCCGCTGGGATAGCCGATCGCGAGCCGCCCGGAAATCACGCCGGTCGCGTTGCGCGCGGCGTTCGCCGCTTCGGCGGCTTGCGCGAGAATCTCGCGGGCCTTCGGATAAAACGCCCGGCCGGCGCGGGTCAACTGCACGCCGGCGCGGGTGCGGTCAAACAGGCGGACGTTCAGTTCGGCTTCGAGGTCGCGCATCTGCCGGCTCAAGGCCGGTTGCGCCACGCGCAATCTGGCGGCGGCGCGGGTGACGTTCAATTGCTCGGCCACCGCCACGAAATATTTCAAGTGCCGCAATTCCATGGCGGCAGCATACCCAAAAGGCATGGCTAATCCAAGCAACAAGGTATTGGCCGGACGGCGGCCAAATGGGTTACGAATAAGCTGGTGATGAAGATGAACTTGACCACAACTGGAATCCAGGAGCCGGGCCAGGGCAAAGCTAACCGCCTGGCCACGCCGCCGCCAACCACTGAAACCAACACGACCCGCCCCACCATGAAGCCTGCGGCCCGGCCGGGGCGGAAAAGCCGCCTGGCATTCGGCCTCGGCAGCTTGGCGCTGCTACTTGTGGCCGGCTATGCGGGTTATGCTTGGTGGAATTACGCGCGCACCTGGGTCGTGACCGACAACGCCTACGTGAGCGGACATGTTCACACCGTGAGCACACGCATTGCCGGAACGGTAAGCGAGGTGCTGGTGTCGGAAAATCAGCCGATCGAGGCTGGCACGGTGCTGGCGCGGCTCGATCCAAGCGATCTCCAGGTGGCAAACGAGAAGGCCGGCGCCACGCTGGCGCAGGCCGAAGCCCAGCTCGCGCAGGCGCGCGCCCAGGGGTTGCGCGACCAGGCGCTGGCCAGCAAGGCCCAGGCGGATTTTGAGCGCGCAGGCAAGCTTTCCCGGGGCGACGCCAGCGTAATATCAAAACAGGAATTTGACGCCGCGCAAGCCGCCGTGGACGCCGCCAAAGCCGCGGTGAGCGCCGCGCAGGCGCTGATCCTGGCCGCCGAGGCGCAGGTCAAGGTCGCGAGCGCGCAGGTCAAGGACGTGACATTGCAACTCGGCTACACGGAAATCGTCGCGCCCACCGCGGGCCGCGTCGGGCGCAAGAATCTCGAAGTGGGCAACCGCGTGCAAGCGGGACAGGCGTTGCTCGCGGTGGTCGAGCCCGAAGTCTGGGTAACGGCAAATTACAAGGAGACGCAGTTGGAGCGATTACGTCCCGGTCAGCACGTCAGCCTGGCTGTGGACAGTTATCCCGGGCAGAAATTCACGGGCACGGTCGAGAGCCTGTCGCCGGCCAGCGGGGCGGAATTCGCCCTGCTGCCGCCGGACAATGCAACGGGCAACTTCACCAAAATCGTCCAGCGCGTGCCGGTGAAAATTGTGTTTGACGAAGCCAGCGTGGGCGATTTTGCCGGGCGGATTGTCCCGGGCATGTCCGTGGTGGCAAAGGTCAACGTGCGGAATTGAAGCCACCCCATGAACGGCTCGCTTAACTTGATCGCCGCTGCGCCGGCCGGAGGCATGCCGTCGGCCAATCTCCGTCGCTGGATCGCGCTGTGGGCGGCGATGCTCGGTTCATTCATGGCAGTGCTCAACATTCAAATCACCAATTCCTCCCTGCCGGACATTCTCGGCACGCTGGGCGCGACTTGGGATGAGGGTTCGTGGGTACAAACCAGCTATCTCCTGGCCGAAATCATCATCATCCCGCTGACCGCGTGGATGGCGGATGTTTTTGGGACGCGGCGGTATTTGCTGGCGAACACTTTTTTGTTTCTCGTTTTCTCCGTGGCCTGCGGTTTCGCCTGGAATCTGACCAGCATGAACGTGTTCCGGGTGCTGCAAGGTTTCAGCGGCGGCGTGCTGATTCCGATGGCGTTCACGCTCGTGCTGAAGTTGCTTTTGCCGGCGGAGCGCCCGATGGGTTATGCGATTTTTGGCATGACGGTGAGTTTTGCACCGGCCATCGGGCCGACCGTCGGCGGCTGGCTGACGGACAACTACGGCTGGCCGTCCGTTTTTTACATGAACCTGATTCCCGGCGCGCTGATCCTCGCGGGCCTCGCGTGGGGACTCGCCGCCGAGCCGCCGAATTATTGCCTGCTGCGGCGCGGCGACTGGCTGGGCATTGGCACAACGGCGGTCGGCCTGGGTTCGCTCATCGTTTTTCTCGAAGAAGGCAACCGCAACGACTGGTTCAATTCGCGGATGATTTCCACGCTGGGCGTGACAGCGGCAGTTTTTCTCACCGCGAGCGTGGCGATCGAATTGACCTGCCGCGAGCCATTCCTCAACCTGCGCCTGCTCACGCGGCGAAACTTTGGTTTAGGCGCGGTCATCAGCGCGGTGTTCGGCTTTGCGATGTATGGCACCATTTATTTGCTGCCGATGTATCTCGCGGAAGTGCAGGGCTACAACGCGCAGCAAATCGGCCTGGCCATCATGTGGAGCGGCGCGCCGCAGTTGCTGATGATGCCCGTGGCCGCGGCTCTGCTGAAAAAGATCGACGCCCGCCTCCTGCTCACCGCCGGCATCGTGCTGATCGGCGTGAGCTGTTTTATGAATTACTCGCTCACCAATCTCACGGCGTACGACCAACTTAAGCTGCCGCAAATCATTCGCGGCGCGGGCATGCCGCTCGTCATCGTGCCGCTGACCACCCTGGCTATGGACGGCATCGCGCCGCGGCAAACCGGCTCGGCCTCGGCGCTGTTCAACATGCTGCGCAACCTCGGCGGGAGCATTGGCATTGCGCTGCTGGCGACGCAGCTCGAGGTCCGGGAAAAACTTCATTCTGCCCGCATCGACGAAAGTGTCAGCGTGTTCAATGCCGCCACCCAGCAACGGTTGGACGAACTGACCCGCCACTTCACCAGCCTGGGCGCGGACGCGGCCACAGCCGGCCAGCAAGCCCTGGTCGCGCTGCGGAGCATCGTCCAGCGCGAAGCCTTCGTCATGTCCTATGGCGACGCCTTCTTCATCGTCGGCATGGTCATCTCCGCAATGGTCTTGTTCGCGTGGCTGTGCCGTCCGGTCAAAGATGGTTTGGGGGCGGCGCATTAAGAACGAAGTGCAAATGGGAGACAAGTATTCCAACTTGCTCAACGGCAACCTCGGGAGATCATACCCAATTTGGGTGATAGCGCTGCAAGAGGAATTCGGTTATGCTTTACGCCACTATGACTGATCCACGCTATGCCAAATTGGCGAAATTGCTCGTTAATTATTCCACCGCGCTTAAAAAGGGCGAGCGCGTGTTGCTCGACATGATTGACGTGCCAGACGAATTCACCATTGAACTTATCCGCGCCGTGAGGGCCGCGGGCGCCACGCCTAGCGTGGAGACGCGCCACACGCGCGTGGGGCGTGAGCTAATGCTGGGCCTTACGGAAGGACAGGCCACCTTGATGCGGAACCTGGAGCTCGCCCGCATGAAAAAAATGCAGGCTTATATTGCCATCCGCGGCGCGGACAACATGAACGAGAATTCCGACGTGCCCAGCGACCGAATGCAGCTGCATTCCAAGGTGCTGCGGCCGGTGCTGGATTATCGCGTCAATAAGACGCGCTGGTGCGTGTTGCGCTGGCCCACGCCCAGCATGGCACAGGCGGCGGGCATGAGCACAGAGGCGTTCGAGAATTTGTACTTCGATGTGTGTACCATGAATTACGCCAAGATGGGCCGGGCCATGGCGCCGTTGGAAAAACTCATGGCCCAGACCGACCGCGTACACCTGAAGGGTCCGGGCACGGACCTGGCGTTCAGCATCAAGGGCATTGGCGCCAAGCTGTGCAAGGGCGACCGCAACATCCCCGATGGCGAGGTGTTTTCCTGCCCGGTGAAAACCTCCGCGAATGGGGTCATCCAGTTCAACACGCCGACGCTGTATGCGGGCACCAAGTTCGAGAACGTGCGGCTGGAGCTGAAGGACGGCAAGGTGGTCAAGGCCGCGGCGAACAACTCCAAGCGGCTGAACGAGATTCTGGATACCGACGCAGGCGCGCGCTACATCGGCGAATTTGCGCTCGGTTTCAATCCCTATATCCAGAATCCGATGTGCGACATCTTGTTTGATGAAAAAATCGCCGGCTCGCTGCACTTCACGCCCGGCAAAGCCTATGATGACTGCGGCAACGGCAATAAGAGCGCCATCCACTGGGACATGGTGCTGATCCAGCGCAAGGAGTGGGGTGGCGGCGAGGTGTGGTTCGACGGGCAACTGATTCGCAAGGATGGCCTGTTCCTGCCGCCGGCATTGAAACCGCTGAATCCACAGAATTTGAAGTGATGCGTGGGGCGTGGGTGCTACGGGGTAGCG
>Ga0316231_1001741_pt1 | contig 22907 bp, 19 predicted proteins | sample TBH18027metaG_FD_206002 | JGI IMG/M metagenome (GOLD analysis project Ga0316231, IMG submission 206002) | Freshwater microbial communities from Trout Bog Lake, Wisconsin, USA - TBH18027 | ecosystem: Environmental > Aquatic > Freshwater > Lake > Hypolimnion/Profundal zone | place: USA: Wisconsin... | reverse complement strand
GGCCACGTTGTTTAAATTCTGTGAACCCGGACGACATCAAATCCAGCATGAAAAAGATTTTTCAACTCCTTTTCGGCTTAAACGCTTCCAGCCTGCTGAGGGGGTTCCGCTTTGGCCCGCAAGAATTCATTGCCGCGTGCAGCGCCAGTCATGCGGCAGCTCACCCGCTAGAGTCCCGGAGTAGTTTGCATCATAAGCGGATTAGAGATGACTTGAACCTAGTCCCCAAAGTGTTGCTCGGTGATCTGCTGGACATCACCTTGGGTGAAAAACGGGCCGTTCTCAATATTGAGCTGTCTAAATATGAAGATGGCCAAATGCCAGTTCGCGATGCGTTCGCATTGTTGGCAATTTTGGCCGCCGAAAATCCAAACCAAGTGTTGGAAATCGGCACCTACATGGGACATACCACCAAGGCCATGGCCCAAAATTTGCCGCTTGGCGCCATCCATACGGTGGATTTGCCACCGGATTATTCCGACACAACCAATGCGGCCGCGAACCTACCCAAGGACGACTTTCATCTGATCCAGCGGCGCGATGTAGGCAGGGAATTTAAGGGCCAATCGGTGGAGAACAGGATCAAGCAGCATTTTGGTGACACGGCCAAAATCAATTTTCAGGAATTTGGAAAACCGACCTTCTTCTTCATTGATGGTTCCCATACCTATGAATACTGCAAACAGGACTCGGAAAAGTGTTTCTCGCTTTGTGGGGGCAGGGGTGTTTTTTTATGGCATGACTGTGACGAATGGCACCCTGGAGTGATTAAGTTTATTTTGGAGTGGAGGGCCGCTGGCAGGGATATCCGCAGGATCACCGGTACATCGTTGGCCTTCTGGAAATCCTAACATGGCCTGTATTCACCTATTTGCCAGCGGCTCCCCCGGTTGGCGCGAAGCAGGTCGGAGATTTTGGCCGCACTAAACTTATGGCAGGCTTCGCCAACAAATTGCGCCGGTGGCTGACGGCATCTTCCCTTACCATTCCCATCTATTTAGTTTTGCGTGGTGTAAAACGAGCCGGCATCGGATGCCTCGCCTTCAGCAAGAGTTTTCGATTTGTCGGCAGCCGGATCATTCCGGTCATTCTCAGGCGCCGCCGGCGCGTGGTATTGTTCAGCCGCCGATACGGAGCGGGCGATATTATTTGCACCTTTCCAGCCGCAGAACAGTTGAAAGCCAACCATCCCGGGGCCGTCTTCATCTACAATTGCGACGCGGCATTCTTCAAGCTGCCGTTGCTCGCGGGCATTGCCTCTTCCTCCGTTTCCACTGATGTGCCTGCGCTTAAGCGTTATTGGGCCTTTCTGTTTGCGGCAATTTACGAATTTGACTGGGGTGGTGACGGTAAGAATTTCTATGTTTCGGACGAATTTCCAATCGAGGCCTTTTGCCGGCAGCATGGCGTACCGCCAACCCGGAACCACCCGGTGCTAAATCTGCCCGGGTCGGTGGCACGCCTTGCCTCCCAAAAGTTGGCTGGCAAGCTCGATGAAGATGGTGGACCATTGATCGTTTTTCATACCGGACCGACCTGGCTGATCCGGGAATGGCCGCATGAATCCTGGTGCGGATTGATTGGCCGGTTGCAATCAGCAGGTTTCCGGAACATTGTGCAGGTGGGAGCCAGCCAGAATGCCTTTCTCGGTGAAATACGGAGCAATTCCATCCCCGGCGCCATTTCGTTGGTGGACTTGCTGAGCCTGGAAGAGACGATTGGAATTATTTCGCGAGCCCGGCTGCTGATTGGCATTGATTCTGGTCTGCTCCACATGGCCGCTTGGGTCAAAACGCCTTTCGTGGGGATATGGGGGCCGACTAGTCCGCAACTCCGATTTTCGGAAACGTGCCGCCAGACAGCCGTGGTCAGCACCGTGGCCTGCCAAGGTTGCCATCAACGCCTGCCATGTTTGCACTGGATTAATGGCTGTCAAAATAACATCGCCTGTATGAAGGAGATCAGTGTGGAACGGGTTTTCGAAACCTGCTTCCAGGTACTTAAAAGATCGAGATGATGGTCCCCCGGCTGAATCAGATGCGGCACGTTCTCGCATCAACTGCGCACCGCGATTCCTGCTGACTGAGCGCCGGCCTCTGGCACGGCTCGTGTCAAAATACCGACCCTCGAGCCGTACCCGGAGGCCGGCGCTCCCATCTCATTGTTGATTTGCCGAAAATGGAATTCTACGCCAGACTGTTGGCCGTAACTGCGCCAGTCGAAATTGCCAGAAGCATCGTCTCACCCTTTGCGGGCTTGGCGAACTACGACCGTTTTGGTTTAGCCAGCCGTTTTTTCCACGGCGCCAGCCGCATTGGCGACGACCTGATGTGCTCCACGGTTGTTCGCGAATTGCGCAAACGAGGCTTCGCCATCGCTACTCCAAATGCAGGCATGTTTCAATTATGCTACAAAAATCGCTTAAGTTACTGTTGGGCTTAAATTGCGCAGCCGTTCTGCGGGGATTCCGCCTCGGGTTTTCAGAATTTTTGAAAGGCTATCTCGCTGGCTTGATTGCCGTCGATCCACGTCAAAAGCGTTTAGAAAACCGGAACCAACGGGAACTGGAGCGCATTCCGGTGGCCACCTTGGCCAATATTTTGGGGACGCGAAAAACGACCGTTTTGCTCACGGTGTAAAAATATGAAGATGGTATTCTGCCTACTCACGAGGCAATGGCTTTACTGTCCATTCTAGCGGCCGAAAATCCACGGGAGGTTTTAGCGATTGGAACCTTCATGGGCCATACTGCGACCAAGTCAATGGCGGAAAACTTGAACGATGCATTGATTCATACCGTGGATTTACCTCCTGACTTTTCGGCGCAGCAAGCCTCGCCAGGTGAACCGCCCAAGGATGATTTCCACCTCATCGCGCAACGGGTGGTTGGCCGGGAATTTAAAGGACAACCGATCGAAAGGCGAATCCGGCAGCATTTCGGGGATACCGCCATAATAGACTTCCACGAATTCGGCAAGCCCACGTTTTTCTTCATTGATGGCTCACATACTTATGAGTATTGCAAACAAGACTCGGAAAAATGTTTCGCGCTCTGCGGCGGTGTCGGCACCTTTTTATGGCACGATGTGGATGAGTCGCATCCCGGGGTGGTTAAATTTATTTTGGAATGGCGAAGTCTGGGTCGAAACATCTCTCGAATTGAAGGCACGGCAGTGGCGTATTGGAAGAGCGACCGTAGCTCAGGATAGCCAGCCATCCCACGCACCAACTGTGGATTTAGTTTCGGCGTAGATTGGCCGAATTGACGTCAGGTAGGGTTCGTCTGTAACGGCGTTCTATTTATTGGATTTGCCGCATCATTTGGGCTGATTGTTGATTGGCTGAAACCACAATTATTCGCCAAACTGCCGCCATGTTTGCGCCAGTGTAAATTGCGAGTCGCATCCTCTCGCCTCTTGGCGCGCGGTAAACCCTGTCCGTTGTGGGGTGAGCCACAGGCGTATGGGTTTGTGTGAAGCCGCTTGGTTCAAAAAGCGTGTCCGCTTTGCGCAAGTTTTTGCACGATGGCCCCGGCCAGGCGCCGATAGCCCTCCGCGTTCAAATGCAGCCCGTCAACGGTCAGTTCCTCAGCCAAGTCTCCATTCTCAGCGTTGACGGCGGAAGTGACATCGAGAAATTGAACCTGCTGTTGCCGGCAACAGGCGGCCAGCTCGGTGTTGAATTGGGCGACGTTCGCATTGAATTGTTGGGCCGTGCGGCCTGCCACTGATATGCGCACCGGCAGCACCGACAGCACCAGAATTGATTCCGGCTGCAGGTGCCGCCGGACGGTGGCCAGCAGCGCCTCATACTCCCGCAGGCAGGCTTCCCGGCTCTCGCCGTGGCTCAAACTATTGCAGCCGCACAGCAGCACGACGGTTTGGGGATGCGGTTCGCCGATGGCCGCCACCAGTTGGGTGACGTTGCCGATCTTGGCGGCGGCCAGGCCGCAGTTGCGCACCGCCCAAGTCCCCGCAAACAAGTCATACCAGTTGCCGTACTCAATCTGGCTGTCGCCGGCAAAAAGAATCAGCGGCCGCGGATCCTGCCAGCGCACGGACAGCGCGTGTTTCTTTGCGGCCATCGTCTGTTCCCACTGGTCCTTTTGGTAGCCCGGCCATTGCGCCAGCAGGCGGTGACACACTCGCGGCGCGGCCCAGCAGCTCAGTGCGACAGCCAGCAGCCAGCCGGCACCGCAGAATAACTTCCCCCAGCATCCTCTATGGCTTTGATTTTGGCTCGGCTTCAACGAATTGGCGAACGGTTGGTTTGGTTTGCAATGGTGCCATGGTTGCGGATTCTGCCGGTTCCCGTCAAGCTCCGCATGGCCCAGCCGTCTCGTGGCGACCGAGCCAAGCCGGAACGAGGCGGAAGATTTTTGACCCGGACTCCGAAGTCGAAATGCGTCTCAGCCGTAGCGCAGACATTCCTGTCTGCGCCACATCACGTTAGACCGTCTTCGTCCTCGATTTTCGCCATCTGTGTTCAGCTGTGTTCATCTGTGGTTGAACTTTGCTGCTTTGCGTCTTTGCGTTGCATTCCAACTGCATCCTTGCATCGTTTTGGCTGATTGTTGAATTGCCGAAACCAATTTTTTTTGCGAGACTGTGGCCGTGGCTACGCCCGTGGATATTGCCGGTCGCATCATCTCGCCCGTTGCGGGCGTGGTGAACCGTTTTCGCTTTGGCTTTCCCAGCCGGTTCTTGCAGGGCGCCGGCCGCATCGGCGACGACTTGATGTGTTCCACGGTGTTGCGCGAGCTCCGCAAACGCGGCAAGCGCAGCCTGGCCGTCGCCACCAGCAATCCCGGCCTGTTTGAAAAAAATCCCGACGTGGAAAAGATCATCCGGCAAACGGATGCACGCCTCAACCGCTGGGGCCGCGCCGGCCTCCCGTTGGTCAAACTCATTCACACCGGTTACGACCCCGCACGGGATATGGATTTGCCGCCAGACGAGCATGTGCTCATCCGCCTCTGCCGGCTGGCCGGCATTACCGGACCGGTGGAACTGCGGCCCTACATTTTTCTGACCCCGGCGGAACTCGCCGCCGGCAAGCTGGCGGAGAACCAGGTGGCTGTCCAATCCACGGGCTTGGCCTCGCCGTTCCCCATGAAAAACCGCGAATGGTATCCGCAGCGGTTTCAGGAGCTTTGCGCCCAGCTCCGCTCCGATGTGCGGGTGGTGCAGGTCGGCGGCAGCACCGACATGCGGCTGGAAGGCGCCGTGGATTTGCGCGGCAAGACCAGCCTGCGCCAGACCGCCGCCGTGCTGGCCAATTCGCTGGTCTTCATCGGTCTCGTCGGTTTTCTCATGCATCTGGCCCGCGCGGTGGATTGCCGCTCCGTCATCATTTACGGCGGCCGCGAAAAACCGGCGATCACCGGCTATGTGGCCAACAAGAATCTCTACACCCAGGTCCGGTGCGCGCCCTGCTGGCTACGCGATGCCTGCGAATTCAACCGCAAGTGCATGGACATGATCTCCGTGGACCAGATCATCGCCGCCACCGCCGACCAAATCACTCGCCACCGCACGCTGCTGGAAGTCCAGACAGCGGTGCTGTGAGGAACCACTTCGTGTCCTTGATCAAGCGACATTTCTCCGCCGCCTGGTATGTGCTGACGGTCGTCCTCCCGGTGATTCTGAAAACCGGCAAACGGCCGGTGATTTTCTCGCGCCAAACCGGCATGGGCGACATTATTTGCACCCTCCCCGCCGTAGGTGAATTAAAGGAGCGCCATCCCGGCGCGACCTTCATCTACAACTGCCATGGCGATTTCGCCGAGGTTCCCCGGCTGGCGGGGGTGGCCAACCGGGTGACCACGCTTGAACCGATCGGGTTGGTCGGTTACTGGTATTCTTTTTTGCTCGCCGGCTTTTACCATTTTGCGCATGGTGATGACTTGCCGGATTCGGGATGCCAGGAACCCATGGTCGTGGAATTTTGCCGGCAATTCCAAGTAACCGTTTCCGAGGAACACCCGGAATTAGTGGCGGGCCTCGCCGCACGTGAACGGGCGGGTTCGATTCTCAATGAAAAGGGTTTGCACGGGGAATCGCTGATCTTGATTCACCCTGGCCCAAGCTGGCCGGTGCGCGAATGGCCTTTGGAAAATTGGACGCGATTGATCTCTGAACTGCGCCATCGCGGCTTCACCAACATCGCGCAACTTGGCGTGACCCGTTACCTGAACTTTGGCAAGGTCCAGGTGCCGCTGGTGCCCGGAGCGGTGTCGCTAATCAACGCCTTTTCGATTGCAGAGTGCGTGGCCGTCATCGCGCAGGCAAGGCTGTTCATCGGCATTGACTCCGGCTTGCTGCATATCGCCGCCTGCACCCGCACGGCGTCCGTTGGGATCTTTGGCATGACCCTGCCGGAATATCGGTTTTCGAAAAATGTTCGGCGCGATTTTGTCACGAACCGCGTGGAATGTGCCGGCTGCGAACACCGCAAACCGCGCCTCCATTGGGTGACCGGTTGTCCGTACGACATCAAGTGTATGAAAACCCTGCCCGTCGAACCGGTCCTTCAGGCAGCTCTCGCCAAGCTCGGGCCACCGACGAGGAAAACCTAGCCAAAATCAATCCAATCGAAGCTCAATGGACCCAGACAAAATACAGAGGAACACGCTGTTCCCACCGGCGGGTGATCGGTTACTGATGGGTTGGTCGCTTTTCCCGACTCGGAAATATCTGCCCATCTGTTTCCATCTGTGTCCATCCGTGGTTAAGCATGTTTTTCTTGAGGGTGCCCTGCCCGCCCCCCTGTCCCGCGACGACTCACGCATCACGCATCACGCATCAGGCATTTCTGTTTTCTGCTTTCCCGATTTCTGCTTTTATTGAGGACATGAAAGATATCTTTATCAGTCCAACGTCATCGCTCCGGAGTTTCTTTCCGCTGGTGCGGAAGTTGCGGTCTTGGGCTTGGAAGTTTCAAGACCGCGTGGCCGTCCGGCTGGTAATTAGCGGTGGGAGGGTGCAATTCATGGATGCGGAACTGGAATTCCCGGAGCGGGTGGGACTGCTCTACTCCACCCCGCTATTTTGGAACGGCCCGGACGCTTATGAAAACTCCACCAGTCGCACCATCGCGCTGCTAGCTGGCCGCTCAACCTTGTTCCTCGATATTGGCTCCAACATTGGTATTTATGCGGTCTATGTAGGCGTAAAATTTCCCAAGGTGAAAACCTTCGCTTTTGAGCCCGTGCCGACCATTTGGCAAAAAAACCGGCAGTTTCACCAGGCCAACCGGCTTTCCGACCAGACCGTCATGAATCTGGCGTTAAGCGACCGCGAGAGCAGGCAGAATATTTTTTTGCCGGTCTATGATTACGGCTGGGAGGAAGAACAAACCGCCACCCTGCGCCAGGATTTGTGGCAGACGCGCGAGGCCAAGGTCGAAAAGATCGAAATCCAATGTACCACGCTAGATGCCTTTGCGGCCAGCCACCCGCTGCCGGAGGGCTTCTGCAGCTTGAAAATTGACGTGGAAAATTATGAGGCAGCCGTCCTGCGCGGCGGACAGGCATTCCTTGCCGCGCGGCGTCCCTGGATCACCTGTGAAATTCTGGCGGGACAGGACATTGACCCCGCCACTGGCATCCGCAACAATAATAATTCCGAGGTGGTGGCGCTGATTCGTGAATTGCGTTATGCGCCTTTTGCGATCACCGCCGACGGCTTTTTCCGCATGACTGCCGCCGATTTTGATCGGCCACGGCAGTTCAAGGATTTTCTGCTCGTGCCCGTGGAGGCGATTCCAGAAAGTATCTCTTATTTGTCCGCGGTTTCGCTGGAAAAATTCCTCCCCCAACCATGAAACGCGCCCTCATCGCCACCCTCTATAACGAAGCGGACAACGTTTCGCGCTGGTGGGATTGCCTGATGCGCCAGACCGTCCGGCCGGACGAAATTGTCCTGGTGGACGGCGGCTCCAAGGATGGGACTTGGGAAAAGCTGCAGGCGCTGGCCCGGCAAAGCCCCGTGCCGGTGAAATTGGAGCAGCGGCGCTGCAACATTGCGGGGGGCCGCAACCGCGCCATCCAATTGACGAATGCGGAAATCATCGCCTCCAATGACGCGGGCAGTTTCCCGGAACCGGATTGGTTCGGAGAAATCACGCGCCTTTTGTTGGAGAACGAACAGCTTGACATCGTGGGCGGCAAGTCGGTTATTTCCATGGAAAACGAATTTCAAGAGCTGATGGCCTCCTTCGACGGTCGGGAGCCCGAACCGGCGCCGGGGCAGCTCAACGGTTCCTCCCGCAATATCGCCTACCGCCGCGCGGCCTGGGCGGCGGTGGGCGGCTACCCTGAATGGCTGACGCTCACCGCCGAGGACGCGCTGTTTAATCATCAACTGCATGCGATCGGCAAGGTGTTCGGCTACAATTCGCGGGCCATCGTCCGTTGGGCCGGGCGGGAAAATGAGGCGGAGTATTTCCGGATGCTTTACAGCTACGGCTACGGTTCGGCGGAAGCCAGGCTCTTTCCCTTCAGCTACGTGGTGCATGCATCCATCACCCTGTTTCCCTTCCTGTTGCTGTTTTCCCAGCGCCGGCTCAACCATTTGCGATTTCGCTATCTGCGGAACGCCGCCTGCGTCCGCGGCTGGCTAGCCGGTAAGCTCCGCGGCCATTCCGCCCCCGCCGGCTGGCGGCGCGTGAATGGGATATTCCTCAGCCCGGAAGCTCTGCGCCATCTGCCGAAATAGCCACAGCATGCTTCCGACCAAGTTGAACCTGCCAACCTCATGGAAATTTTTCAGTCCCAAATTCCGGTGGTGCTTACCGCTACCATCCAGCCCACGGTCACCGGCGCCGTCGCGAGCAATCCCGAAACGCGGCTGGCGGAGTACCGGTGGGTGGTGCAATTCTGCCAGCAGTTTGCCCCGGTGATTCTGCTGGAGAATTCCAGCTATCCGCTGGCGCAGCACCCGGAATTCGCCGACTCACCCCGCTTGCGGGTCCGCCGGTTTGCCCCCTCCAAAACCTGCGAGCGGGGCAAAGGATTCCAGGAATTCGAAATGCTCGATAATTGGCTGGCGTCCGAATCCCAGCCGCCCGCCCGCTGGTTGAAGCTCACCGGGCGCTACCAACTGCTGAATCTGGCCGCCATCCTCGCCGAATGCCGGCGGGACCAAAACCAGCCGCTCCTGATTGACCAGCTTCACCGGCAACAATGGGCCCGCACTTATCTGTTCTGTGTCCGCTCGGAGTTTTATCAGGCGCGGCTTCAGGGCCTTTACCGCGAGTGTGATGATCGCCAGGGCGACGATTATTTTATTGAGCGGGTTTTATACCGCCATTTGGCTCCTTTGCCAGCCGCTGAAGTGCGGCTGTTCAAGACCCAGCCCTGGCTGCGCGCCGTCGCCGGCGCCACGGGAGCCAATTATCCCAGCGGGCGGCCGCAATGGCTGGTCAAACAGTGCCTGCGTCACCTGAATCGGCTGGTGAACCGGCGTCGCCTCCTTTGTACCGTTTCCTGACGATGATGCGCATTGCCATTCTGACGACTGACCAGCGCGAGGCCATGCCGGGTTGCACCGATGTGCAGCCGCACATCGGCCACGCTCCCGGCGCCCTGTTGCAAGGCTTTGCTGGTCTGGCTGGCGCGGAGATACATGTCGTCTCCTGCCTGAAAGCACCGTTGCCCTCGGCCAAAACCATGGCCGACAACATGTTCTATCACGGCGTGGCCGTGCCGAGAATTGGGTGGCTGCGTACCGGGTACCAAGGCTGCATCCGCGCCGTGCGCCGGCAACTGCGGGAAATTCAGCCGGACCTGGTTCACGGCCAGGGCACCGAACGCGACTGCGCCATCAGTGCGGCGTTCTCGGGTTTTCCCAACGTGGTGACCGTGCATGGCAATATGCGGCTCATCGCGAAGCTGGAACACTCGCGCCCTTTTTCCTTCCTCTGGTGCGCCGCACGGCTCGAACGCTTCGTGCTGCCGCGCACGGACGGCGTTGTGTGCATCACCAACCATACGCTGGCAGCAGTAAAGCAACTGGCCCGCCACACCTGGGTGCTGCCAAACGCGGTGGATCAAAGTTTTTTTGACCTGCGGGCTGCGCCCAATCTGTCCGCGCCCCCCATCGGCTTGTGCGTCGGCACCATCTACCCGCTGAAAAACCAGAACGCGCTCATCCGCGCCCTTGATCCCCTGGCCAAACAAATGCAATGCAAAGTCATTTTTGCCGGTGAGGTGGCCCGCAATGCCTACGGCGAGGAATTCCTTCAGCTTGTCCGCGAACGTCCCTGGTGCGAACACATCGGCTTCATCAACCGTGAACAGTTGAAAACCCGACTCGCGACCGCCTCCTTTGTCGTGTTGCCCTCGCTCGAGGATAATTGTCCGATGGTGGTGCTGGAGGCGATGGCAGCCGGCGTACCGGTGCTGGCCTCCAAGGTGGGCGGGGTTCCAGACTTGATTGAGCCGGAAAAAACCGGCCTGTTTTGCGACCCGGCCCGGCCGGAAAGTTTTCGCGCCGGCGTCACCAAACTCCTGGGCGACCGTCAGTGGGTGCGGCAGTTGGCCGCCACGGCCCGGGCGGAAGCATTGCGCCGTTTTCATCCGCGGGTCGTGGCGCAAACGCACTTGGAAATCTACCGGCAGGTGCTGGCAATTCGGAAAAGCGCGTCGTAACCGGGGGCGTTAGGATTTGGTGGCAGTGGCCAGCCCGAGATCGTACCCACGCGGTGTTTACGCCCGGAACGCAGTTGCAGCCGCAGTATTACTGGAATATATTTGACCTATCTTCATTCTTAATCCAATAATGGCGAGTTGGCAAAGGTGAGGTTTAACCCATAGGAGTGATATGAAAAAAACGGCTGTAATTGCAATGTGTCTCGCTGGCGTTTTCGCCTCAGTCACGAGCCTGGCGATGGACCTGAAGCAATCCAAGGTCACGCAGGTCGTCAATGACGTGCAGATCATCTCCGCCGCCGATCAACGGCAAAAGGCGGCGGCGGTCAATGACCTGTTTTCCATGCCCGACGTTTTGCGGACCGGCGCGGCCTCCCGCGCGGAACTGGTGGCGCAGGATGAGACCGTCACCCGCGTGGGTGCCAATACGATTTTCTCGTTTGACCCCGCGAATCGCACGCTGGACCTCAAGCAGGGCAGCCTGCTGTTTCATGCGGCCCACGGCAAGGGCGGCGGCACCATCCATACCGGCTCCGCCACGGCTTCCGTCCTGGGCACCACGCTGATTGTCACGACCACTCCCAATGGCGGATTCAAGGTGCTCGACTTGGAAGGCAAAGTGGAAATGAAACTCAATAATGGCCTGAAACAGAAGCTGGATGCCGGTCAAATGACCTTCGTGCTGCCCGGCACCAACCAGCTTGCCCCCATCGTCATTTTTCGCATAGACGAACTCATCCGGAACAGCCTGCTGGTAAAAGGTTTCACCGAGACACTGGCATCCCTTCCCCTCATTCAGAATCAGTCGGCGTTGCAACTCAAGTCGCTACAGTCCGGGAAATTGTCCGACACTGGTCTATATGCGGGTGATAACGCCAGTCCCAATCAGGTGGAGGTGCTGGACGCAAACACCGTTCCGCACCGACAGCAGGTGAATCTGAAACCGAATACGCCAACGCCGCCCAGCCATCCCAGCCCGCCCGCGCCCAATCCCGGCGCAGCGGAAGCCGCCGACGCCACCATCAACCAATCGTCGCTCACCGACGCGAGCGTCCCCACGCCACCCAATCACGTGTTCAGCAGCATCTCGTTAACCCTGCCGCCGTTCAGCTTCGCCGACCAGGGGTTCAGCGGCTTTCTGGCCCGCAACATTTTCATCAATCCGCTGGGAACGGTGTCCAGCGGCGGGTCCAGCGCGCTGCTCATAGATTTGCTTCCCTATGCTGGCGTGACCACCTTTAACTTCCTGGCGGTGAATGATTTCTCCATCGAAGGCTCCGTGAATTTCCAAGGGCTTTCACCACAAAACTACCTCGCGCTGTTTGCCGGCAATCAATTTGATTTGACACCCGGAATTTCCGTGAGCGCCGATGTGCAAACGTTTTGGCTCTCGTCCCCCGGCAGCCTGTCCCTTAACCATGTGAGCCTCAGCAACTTGGGCCAGGGCATTAATCTGTATTCAACCTCTGGCGCCATATCCTTGCTGGACAATTCTAAAGTCACTGGCAATGGCTTGCTCAACTTCAATGCCGCAGGCGACCTTTCCGTGGCCAGTTCCCAATTGAGCGGCAGCAGCGCGGTATTCAACTCACTGACAGGAATGCTTGCGTTGGACGGGGCCACGCTGGACGTCAAACACAACGCCTCACTGATTGCGTCAACGGCCATCAATCTCAACCATTCCACCATCACGGCGGATTCGGTGAGCCTCGTTGGCACGGGCAACACCCCCATCCTCATCAACAACACCGCCCTCAACGCTGCCAGTTCGCTAAGTGCCTTCGCCGCCGGCGATCTCACTATCACCGGCAATCCGGTGAGCGCCGGGGACCGGATCGGTCGCATTGCGAACGGCGACTCCGACTTGAATGCCGACGCCACTGCCGGCACGGTGTACCTGTCGAGTTCCGGGTCCATCCAAGTCAGCGGCACCTCCATCTCGGCGCATTATCTCACCCTCAATTCCGGCGACGGCATCCTGCTGGATGCCGCCGGGCAAACGGTGGCGGCCTTGGGCAGCGGGGCCACGGCGAATTTCACCGCGCCCCAATGGATCAGCCTCAAAAACGCCGATTTGAGCTCCTTCGCCGTGGTCAACCTGGCGGCCAACACGATTGACTTGAGCAATGTCGCCTTTGGCGCGGGCAGCAGTGTGACCTTGCGAAGTCTGCTGGGTTTGCTAAACGTTGGATCCAGCCTTCCTGGCTACGTGAATTTCGTTCAAAATGTCACTTATGGCGGCAGCCCGGCGCAAAATTACCTCGGCCATGGAATCACCGTGACAAAGCTCTAAGGGTTTTCTAAATTTTTGCATGAACCCAATCAGAAGCGGCGCTCTATATATTTCGATTTCCAGTGGCATTTTCTCCCTGCACGCACAGCCCGCCGCCATTCAGCAACTGCAAAACAACCAAATCACGCGGGAGTTTCAGCCGCCTCCCCCTGGCCTGGCCGCAGGCACAAATGCGCCGGAATTGTATGCCGGCGAGAATCTGGACGTCGGACCGCAGCGCATCTTGCGAATGCTCCCGCACCACGCTTGGTTGGGCGCCTTGTTTGACAGCCAGGCGTTCTTCACCGACAACGCCAACTACGCGCCTCAGCCATTTGCGGTCTCCAGTTGGGTATTTGTCAATACGGTGCAAGCCTCGCTCACCCCGCCGGCGGTGACGCTGGGACCGGGCCGGGCCACCGTCGCAATCGGCGTTGCCAGCCAGTGGTATAACTACGGGGATAACCGGATGGAATCGTTTGATTTCAACGCCCAGACAATTTTCCTCAACGGCAACTACACCGTCGGCAAATGGCAATTCGGCGCCGGCGCCAATCTCACGCGGCTGGTCAACCAGGAAAACTATAATGAAACCTACCGCGAATTCATGCCCAACCTCGGCATCCAGCGCGTGTTGCCGCTGAATCGCCGGCTGTCGCTTATCCTTGGCGACCTCGTGGAATATCACCTCACGGAAGTTCCCAGCGTCCTGGGCAGCCGCGCCGATATCAACGACCGGCTCGACAACATCGCCAGCCTCTCCCTCGCCTGGCAGGCCACGCGCCATTTGCTGCTCCAGCCGTTTTACCGTTTTCAATACTCGAATTACCAGCACGACACGCCAGGCACTTCCGGCCGGAACGATTATCTCCAAAGCCTCGGGTTGTCAGCAACGTATTATTTCAATCGCCAAGTCAGCCTGCGCGCCTTTTATAATTATAACCGCCGGCAGTCCGGCGATCCATTCACGCCCGCCTACCGCGAAATGGACGGGGGGCCCGGAATCAGTCTGGACATTAAATTCTAACTATGCAAAAACACATCCTAACCTCGCTGCTGGCCTTGTCGGCCCTGCTGCCCAACCGCAACCTCGCGGCGGAATCTCCCGACCACCACGTCGGCGAAGCCGCCGAATCCCAACCCCAACACGACGCCCGCATGGCGTGGTGGCGCGACGCCAAGTTCGGCTTGTTCATTCATTGGGGCGTTTATTCCGTGCCCGCCGGCTTCTACCACGACAAACCCGTGCCCGGCATCGGCGAGTGGATCATGAACAAGGGCAAAATACCCATGGCCGAATACCAGCAGTTCGCGAAGGAGTTTAATCCGGTCAAGTTCAATGCCGATGACTGGGTAAAAGCCGCAAAGGATGCCGGCATGAGGTACATCGTCATCACCTCAAAACACCATGACGGTTTCGCGATGTTTGAGACCAAGGCCAGCCCCTGGAACATCGTCCAAGCCTCACCTTACGGCAAAGACCCCCTGAAAGATCTTGCCGCGGCCTGCCGCAAATACGGCATCAAACTCGGATTCTATTATTCCCAGGCGCAAGACTGGAACAACGGCGGCGCCGCGTCCGGCGGCAAATGGGATCCCGCGCAGCAACACGACATGGATGATTACATTGACAAGGTGGCGGTGCCGCAGGTGAAGGAAATCTGCTCCAATTATGGCGAGTTCCCTGCGGTGATCTGGTGGGATACGCCGCATGACATGAACGCCGCCCGCGCCCAGAAACTTTACGATGCCGTCCATGCGCTCCGACCCGACCTCATTTTGAATAACCGGCTCGGCGGCGGCTTCAAAGGCGACACCGAGACGCCGGAACAGAAGATACCCGCAAAAGGATTCCCGGGACGCGACTGGGAAAGCTGCATGACAATGAACGACACCTGGGGCTTCAAGCGCGATGACAATCATTGGAAATCCACTGAAACCATCATTCGCAATCTCTGCGATATCGCGAGCAAAGGCGGGAATTACCTGCTCAACGTCGGCCCCACCAGCGAAGGTCTCATCCCTCAGCCCAGCCGCGAACGACTCGCCGAAGTGGGCCAATGGATGCAAATCAACGGCGAGGCGATTTATGGCTCCTCCGCCACCGCTTTTGGCGATGAACTCGGTGCCGCGGTCAAAGCCAAGGACGGCTATGGTCACGATACGATGGTATCCTCAGCAAATGACTGGCGCTGCACGACCAAGCCAGGGAAGATATATCTGCTGATCTTTAAATGGCCAACGGATGGCAAATTTGAACTGGCCGGATTGCAAAGCAAGGTCAATCGTGCCTGCCTGCTGGCTGGCCGCAAAGATTTAAAGCTGGATCAAACCGACGCCGGGGTAACCATTTCGCTGCCCGCCGAGGCACCGGATAAGATCGCCTCGGTCGTCTGTCTCGAAATCGCCGATCCGGTGGCCAAGGTTACCAAGCAACCATGAGGCCGGTGAAGCCAGCATCGCGGTGAGCTTTTATACCAGCATGGGGGTCACGCCCTATGCTGGTATGAATTCGGAATCTGATTCCGACGATTCGGATTTGAACTCCAGTGCTTATTCCGCCTTCGATTTGGATAGCTGGATTCCCGCGCTGCGCGCGAGGTCGCGCTGAATCCGCACCACGCGTTCCACCTGACCCTTGGCGGGAAAGCGTTCGTAAAATCCTTCATTGCGAAAATCCCGCACCTGCTCGCCCCAAGGTGCCAGGCGCCCGCTCCAGCGGTCCACCCGGCCGTCCGTGGGTTCCGCATCCTGCGTCGCCAGGTCCGCCGCCACCCGGATCATGGCCTTGAGCGTCACCGGCTTGGTCACCATGTACTCGGGATTGCCCCACGCCTCGGCCCAGACTTGGGTCGCTGCCTTCAAAAAGTCGCGCACCATTTCATAATAACGCGCTGCCAGCCGCTTGTCGGCGCCCTCCGGCTCAATTTTTGCCCAGGCCCGCTTCACCCAGCGGTGGATTTCGTTGAATAACTCGGCCTGCAAAATCCACTTCTCCTGTTTACTGCGACCGCCGAGACGGTTGATCCGGTAGCGCAACGGGCTGTCCGCCTCTCGATAAAGCATTTCGGCAATGTGCGCGGCAAATCGCCGGTCCGGCTCCGCCCACGACACCCGCTCATACAAATCCACCAGGTGACTCTTGTTGATGCGCGTGGGCGTGGAATTGATGATCACGAACATCTCGGTGGCAAAATCCTCGCTCCGGCCGTCAAAAATCACGCATGGCACCTGGATGCTCCTGGACTCACCCGGATGCGTGCGCTCGTAAAATTGCAGCGCTGCCAGCCGGTGCTGACCGTCAATGATCAGGTATTTCTCGTCCGGTTCCCGCAACCGCCCCACGCCGCTGCCGTCAGTCCAGGCCTCAAATTGCAGTTTCTCCGGGGTGAACAGCAACACCGTGCCCGGAATCGGCGGCTGCGAAATGGCGGTCTCGTAAAAATTGCGGATGGAGCGGATTTTGGAGCGGGACAGTTCGCGCTGAAACGCCTTGTCGCTGCGCTCGATCTTCGCGATAAACTGAGCCACGTCGTCCTGTTCCTCGATCGGCTCGGGCACAATCGTCCCGCCCGCCTCATCAAAATAACGGCTGATGAAGCGCACGCGGGTCAGCAATTGCTCCGACGGATAGGAGGCAAAATAAAACAGTGAATCCTTCTGGCGAATTTGTGTGGCAATCATGGCAAATGTCTTGGTTGAAATTCCTTGCTGCCAGATTAATACGCTGGTCCGGGAAAAACAAGACCCGCACGAAAAATTTTAACCGCCGCCACCATGGTGGCACGGGCGTCCCGCCCGTGCGTTTCAACACCATGGATCTTTCTGACCACAGAAGCACACGGGGGGGGACGCCTGTGCCACTACCCGGCGCTCGAATTTCTTAATGTCCTTTCGCGCCAGTTCATGGTAAAAACCCCCATGCGCACGTTCGTGTCCGAATTCAAAGTCCGCGCCACCGCCACCGCGGGCGACTTACCGCAGCGGCAGTTCATCCGCACCGCGTTGCGCGGATATGAGGTCGCCCGCGACCGGCGCAAGGGTGCGTTCCAGAGCTGGGAATCCGCCCGCCAGGCCGCAGCGGAAACCAAGTGGGCCGCCATCAATCATCTCGATGAGCACCTCGTTTCCCTGACCGCCAAACTCGAGGCGCGGGGCACCCAGGTTCATTGGGCCAGCACCGCCGCCCAGGCCCGCGAAATCATCCTCCAGATTCTGCGCGACACCAACGCCCGTTCCATCATCAAGTCCAAGGCCATGACGAGCGAGGAAATCCATTTGAATGACGCCTTGGAACACGCCGGCTTCACCGTGGTGGAATCGGACCTCGGCGAGTTCATCGTTCAACTTCGCCACGAAACGCCCTACCACATCGTGTTTCCCTCCATGCATCTGCGACGGGGTGAAATTCGGGAACTGTTCGAGCGCGAGCTGGGCAACGCCCCTTCCGACAATCCCGAGGATTTGACCATGGTCGCCCGGCGGGTGATGCGCCAGAAGTTCCTTCAAGCTGATGTCGGATTCACCGGCGCGAACTTTGCCATTGCCGAGACTGGCATGATTTCCATCACGGAAAACGAGGGCAATTCGCGCCTCACATCCGCCCTGCCCAAGACCATGATCACGCTCTTGGGCATCGAGAAGATACTGCCCCGCTTCGCCGATCTGGCGCTGTTCCTGCCCATGCTGGCCACCGCCGGGGCCGGCCAGCCGATGACTGGCTACAACACCATGTATTCCGGCCCGCGCCAGCCCGGCGAGGCGGACGGACCGGAGGCCTGGCACGTGGTCCTGCTTGATAACCGCCGCACGGAACTCCTCGCCGACCCCGAACAACGCGATGCGCTCCACTGCATCCGCTGCGGCGCCTGCCTCAACGTCTGCCCCATCTTCCGCAACGTGGGTGGCCATACCTACGGCACCACCTACAGCGGCCCCGTCGGTTCGGTCATCACGCCGCACCTGCGCGGCTTGCAGGACTGGAAGCACCTTTCCAACGCCTCGTCGCTCTGCGGCGCCTGCACAGAGGCCTGCCCTGTCAAAATTGACTTGCATCATCATTTGCTGCAAAACCGCCGCAACGCCGCCACCGGACAACCAGCCGTCCTCGAGCGGCTGGCCTACAAAATCTTCGGGCTCGTGGCCAACGAACCGAAATTCTGGCGGCTGGCCAAAAAAATGGGCTGGCTCTCGCAGCCGTTGCATGGCGCGGTAAGAGGCTCCGCGCTCGACCCAGCCAAATCCTGGACCAAAACCCGCGACCTGCCCCCCATGCCCAGGGAAAGCTTCAAGGACTGGTGGCGGAACCGGAAATGAATTTTAAACACCCCCAAGCATGACTGAACGCGACAACATTTTAGGCCGCATCCGCGAGGCTCTGCAAACCAAGGCTCCCCTGCCCGGCTCGCATCAAAATAGCGGAGCCACTCCGGCGGCCGCCAACTTCGCAGGCGGGACGCCTGCGCTACTCTCCGCCCGCGAATGGCTCCCTGCCGTGGGCGAAACCAGCGCAGCACAATTCGGCCTCTTCGCCAAGAACTGCGCCGACCTGAAGACGGATTTTCAACTGCTGGCCAGCCGCGACGAACTACCCGCCGCCCTCCTCCAAATCCGCGACGCGGAAAAATGGCAGCGCCTCGCCAGCCACGATGGCGAGTTGAGCCGCATTGCCTGCCGGTCCCTCGGCCTGCCAACCTTGCTGACAGACCAAGGCTACGATGTGCAAGCCCTGGAAAAATGCGACGCCGGCATCACTGAATGCGACTTGCTTATCGCCCAGACCGGCGGCGTGGTGGTGACCAGCCGCAGCACCGGCGGGCGCGCACTCTCCATCCTGCCGCCGCATCACGTGGTCATTGCCCGCCGCGAACAACTCGTGCCTGATTTGCCCGCCGCTTTCGCCTGGTTGCAGCAGAAATACGCGCCGGATTTCCCCAGCATGATCTCGTTCATCACCGGCCCCAGCCGCACCGGCGACATCGAGCGCATCTTGGTGCTCGGTGCGCACGGGCCAAAGAAACTCACAATTCTGTGCATTTAGGCAGATAATTTCGCCGCCAGTTCCTTCACCCGGCGCAAATCCAACTTGCCGGTGCCTAGCAACGGGAAATTCTCAACGCGGAAAAAGGCATCGGCCTTGGGCTTCCATAGGTTCGGCAGGTCGCAGGCGGCAAATTTTTCGAGGCATGCAGGCAAAATGTCCGTCGGGAGCCGGTGCAGGACCACCAACCGTTCCCCTTTCTTTTCATCCGGTACGCCGGCCACCACGAACATCGTCTCCGCCACGCCCGCGAGTTCCTGCAATTTCTCCTCGATTTTCAAATGCGGCACCATTTCGCCGCCAATCTTGCTGAACCGGCTCAGGCGTCCGGTGATTTGCAAGAAACCGTCCGCGTCCACCGTGGCCACGTCGCCCGTGCAATACCAGCCGTGGCGCAGCACGTCCGCCGTTTTTTCCGGCAGCCCCAGGTACCCCAGCATCACATTCGGCCCGCGCACGAGCAACATGCCGGGTTCGCCCACCGGCGCTGGTTTGCCGCCCCACGGATCTTCCGGATCGGTCAGCCGCGCCATCATGCCGGGCAGCACCCGGCCGATCTTCCCGCGCTTGCCGCCGATTTGATGAAAGCCCGCCGCCCGGAAATCCATGATATTGACTGCCACCGCCGGCGCGCACTCCGTGGTGCCATATCCTTCGAGCGGCCGGATGCCAAAGTACTGCTCAACCGCGTCGGCGAGGCGTTCCGACAACTTTTCCGCACCCACGATAATGAGTTGCAGGCTGCCGAAATCCTCCGAGGGCACCCCGCGCAGGTAGATTTGCAGAAAGGTGGGCGTGGAGAGCAGAATGGTCACGGCATGATCGCGCACGAGTGCGCCAATGGCTCGCGCATCCAGTGGATTCGGATGATACACCACGCCCGTGCCCAGTTCCGCCGGCAGGCACAGCGTGACCGTGAAGCCAAACGAGTGGAAAAAAGGCAGGATGCCGAGCAATCGGTCGTGATGAGTGAAATTCAGGATGTGCCCAAATTGTGAAAGGTTCGAGAGGATGTTGTAATGCGTAAGCATCACGCCCTTTGGTTCGCCGGTGCTGCCGCTGGAAAAGATCACGGTGGCCAGGTCATCGAGCACCACCTCTTTTGTCTGTCCGGCCACGCGCTTGAGCAGCCAGAAAGGCGCGCACTTGGCCAGCACCCACGCCGCCAGCTTTTCCATCGCCGTCGGAGCGCCGGGTTGGAGTTCACGCTTCAGCGTGTCCCCCGCACAAGCTGAAGCCTGAACTCCAACAATATCTTCCAGATACAGCAACCGGCCGGGTGGCGTCAGTTTGATCTTCTCCAAGAACTTGCGCGAGGTGATAACCGTCTGAATGCCGCACTGTTGGGCGCACGCGGCAATGGTTGCTTCGGAAAGCGTGTAGTTCAGATTCACCGGCACCTTGCCACAGAGTAGGGCGGCATAATTCACCAGTGCGCCCGGCACGCTCGGCGGCAGGAACAAGCCAACCATTTCCTGTCCTCGCCAGGCGCGTTTCAACCGGCGCGCCAGAAACACCGTCTTCACCAGTGCTGGGCCGAAGTGGACGCTGCCGCTGGTGGCATCGGTCATAAAAAAGCGGCGCGGGTGACGGCGCGCGGCGCGGACAAAACCCTGCGGCATGGGTGCCATGCGAGCGCGACGGTATTGCCAGGCATCGGCGATCAAAGCCTGCACGGCTTCCCGCACCTCAATCGGCGTGGCCGAAGGCGGCAGGGGCCCGCCGAAACTAACCGTCACCGGATGCGAAAGGTGTTCGGGAAACCGGCGCATGCGCCCGCGTTCAAAACTCGTCGGGCTGCCCAGCACACCATCGAGTGCCACCGGGATAATAGGCGCGTCCAGGTTCTTCATGATGCGTTCAAAACCGCGCTGAAACGGAAGCAATTGACCGAGGCGCGTGATCTGGCCCTCGGCAAAAATGCACACCACCTCGCCGTTGCGGATGGCGTCGCTGGCGGTTTGCAGCGCCTGCAGGAGTTCGCGCGGGCGCTGTTCGGACGAAACCGGAATGGCGCGGAGAATTTTGGCGAATGGCTTGATCCAGCGGCTTTCGTAAATGCCTTTGAACATCAGAAAACGGATAGGCCGGTCGGTCGAGGCAATGAGCAACAACGCGTCCGCAAAGGACAGGTGGTTGCAAACCAACAGCGCGCCGCCCTTGGACGGGAGATGATCCCTTCCGACCACGCGAATCCGATAGATGGTGTTGGTAGCGCACCACAACACGAAACGCAGGAGCGCATCGGGCAATAACAGCAGGACATACACCGCGCCCAGCAACGTCAACACGCCGCCCACCAGAAAGATGCCGCGCGGGGAAAGCGCGAGTTTCTGGGCCAGCAGCCAGTGCGCACCCGAGGCCAAAAACACGCCCACGAAGCCCAGCCAGTTGGCCGTGGCCTGCACCTGCCCTTTGGTTTCGCGGCTGGGCCGATGCTGGAGCAACGCCGCCACCGGCACGATAAAAAATCCGCCGGCAAAGCCCAGCAGCGCCAGCAGCACAAAAGCCTGGCCAAGCGTCACCACCGGACACGCCAGCCAGGCCGAGAAGATCGAAAGCCCGAAGGCCCCGAGCGGCACCAAGCCGTACTCAATCTTGCCGCCCGAGAGATAGCCCGCCGCCACGCTGCCCAAGCCGATGCCCAATGCCAGCGCGGCATTCAGATAGCCGATATGCGTCTCGGTGACATGGAGGGTTTCGGAACCGTAAAAGAATAGATTCAGCAGCAGCAACATGCCCAGGAAGTTGAAGTATGTATTGCCCGCCAGCGCGAGCCACAGCGGCCGGTCGCCGCGCATGGCGCAAAGCTGCCGCCAGATTTCGACGGGAAAGTTGGCTGAATACTTTTGCCCGGGATTCGCTGCCGGAATTTTGGCGATGCCCAGGCACGAACAGAATCCCACCACCGCCAGTCCGACCAAGATGATGCCGGACACCCACTGCCGGCCCCGGAATGCCTCGGACATTTGCGCCGCGGCAACCGTGCCGAGAATGATGGCCATGAACGTGCCGAGTTCGAGGATTCCATTGCCCCACGACAATCTTTTATCCGGCAATATCTCCGGCAGCGAGCCATATTTGGACGGACCGAAAATCGCGCTGTGCGTGCCCATGAGAAAGACGCTGCCGAGCAGAAAGTACTTATTCCATGACCACAGCCCGGCGAACACCAGCGTCATGATGAACAGTTCGAAAACCTTCACGCCGAGCATCACCGAGCGCTTGCTGAACCGGTCGGCGAGAAAACCGCCGGTCATCGAAAACAAAATGAATGGCAGCGAGAACAACGCGCCAATGGACTCGCCATAGCTGTTCTTTTCCGCCAGCGTCATCGTTGTGCCAAACAACGCGACAAAAACCACGAGGTTCTTGAGTACATTGTCGCTGAACGCGCCTTGGAACTGCGTGACAATCAGCGCCCAAAAGCCCCGCCTGCCGCCGCCCAAGGGAGCGCGGGCGGCTCGCCCGCAAGTTTCCGCAGGCGCCGCCAACCCACCGATCGGGCGCATCGGGTCAGGCAGCAAATCAGCACTGTGGACGCTGGACTTTGGATTGGCCGGGAGATCGTTCACAACGCCACACTAACCCATTATCCCCCGCGATGTGAATTGAAAAACTTTAACCGGCCATTGATTTTGGTAATGGGCGGGGTGGAGCGGCAGACATCCTTGCCTGCCGTAGAGCCGGTGCCAAGCCGAGGTTCGGCCTTCCCAGCCCGGCGGGGAAAACCTCGCGCAAATCCAGACGCGTCGGAATATTCACGCGCCACAATATCACCCGCGCCTTTTCCGGGCGGCAGAGATGCCGCCCTCCACGTCAGGCAAGCATGCCGGACGCCACCGCCGCGCCTCAATGCGTCAGGCGCGAAATCATGGCGAATAGGATTAGCGCCAGCAGGATCAGGCCGATGGAAAAAAAGATGTAGCCGAACGACTTGGCGA
>Ga0316231_1001739_pt1 | contig 22914 bp, 13 predicted proteins | sample TBH18027metaG_FD_206002 | JGI IMG/M metagenome (GOLD analysis project Ga0316231, IMG submission 206002) | Freshwater microbial communities from Trout Bog Lake, Wisconsin, USA - TBH18027 | ecosystem: Environmental > Aquatic > Freshwater > Lake > Hypolimnion/Profundal zone | place: USA: Wisconsin... | reverse complement strand
GCTGCCCCTGCGCGTCGTATTGAAACACGCCGCGGGCCGTGAGCCAATGCTGGCTGCCGTCCTCCCAGATGACGCGATATTCCGTCTCGAACGGCGTGTGCTCACTTTGACTGCGGCGAAATACGGCTTCCAAGCGCACCAGGTCTTCGGGATGCACGCGCTCAGCCCATTGACGATAAGTATAAGTTTTGGAAAACGTGATTGTCGCCGCCGTCGTCGTCGCCGGGATCCCGAGCATTTGCGGGAGTTGCTCGGTGGCCGCAATCTCGTTGGTGCCGAGGTTCCGTTCGAACATGCCGAGCTGCGTCCCGCTGGCGGCGAGGGCCAGCCGAACTTGGCTGGCGCGCAACGCGGTCGCGGCGGCTTCGCTTTGCCGGCGGGCAGCCACGGCGTCCTGCATAAGGTTGAGCGCCGCCGCGCGGGATTTGCTGATTTGCCGCTGTTGTTCCTCAAGCTGGGCGATCAAGCGCCGGTCTGCTTCGATCTTGCTGAGGTCCGTGGCGACCAGGCAGATCAGCGGCCCTTCTGGCCGGTCAAGATGGCTTGCCCACACATGCATCGGCACCGGCACGCCGGACGCGGTGAGAAATTCGAGGGAGGCGTCGGCGGAGGCCGTCTGGGAGGTCAGGAGCAGTTGGCGAAATTGGTTGGCGGCGGCAGGCGCGATGAATTCGCCGAGGTTGTGGCCGAGCAGTTGGTCCTTGGGCCGGCCAAGCAAAACGGTGGCGCGGCTATTGGCGAACACCAGCAAGCCGTCAGGCGTGACGGCCAGCCCGGCTTCGTTCATAGTCTCTACCATCAGCTTTGACAGGTTGTCCGACTCCGAGAGTGCGAACACACGGTCGCCCTTGCTGCCCGACACAATGACCGCATCCACCTCGCCCTCGCGGATGGCGCGCAGCGTCTCCTCGGCTTCTTCCAGCCGGGCGCGCAACTCGGCGTTTTCGGCCATTACTCGATCCACATCTGGTGGGTTATTCGTCATGCGCGGAGCGTTGAAGCGTGAAGGCGCCAGAGGCGCTTTTGACAATAGCCCGCAGTTTTAACTGCGGGTTCGAGGCGCACGATCGTAATCCGTCCCAACGGGACGAATGAATTTTGCGCCTGTCCCTGCCGTAGGCCGCTTGGATAAGCCTGTTTTCAGCCGCCCCTGCGGGGCGAATTTTGTTCACCGCCCGCCACCGACAGTTAAAACTGCGGGCTCTTTTCGTTCGTCCCGACGGGACTGTTGTTCGGTCATTCGTCATTATGTTTGAGACGATGATTAAGTTGGAGCCTCCTCACGTCGGCTGCTACATTTCTTTTGCCCGCAAATCCAGTCCGACGAGCAGTTTCTTGGTGTCGGCCATGTCGCCGATGAGGCGGCGCAAGGGCAACGGGAGTTTCTTGATCAGAGTCGGCGCGGCGATGATCTGCTCGCCTTTGGCGAGCGTGGGCTGATCGTAGAGGTTAACGACCTCCAACTCATACCGGCCCTGGAGATGTTCCTCGCAGGTCTTTTTGACCGACTTAATCGCCGCCACGGAACGTGGCGTCAGGCCGGCAATATAGAGGCGAAGCACGTAACGGGCGTTGGCGCGCTCGGCCAGGGCGTGTTCGATTTTTGTCCGGTCGGTTTCGTCAGATGATTCGCTCATAGTCATTCGTCGTTGGTCATTGGGCAATTGCGAGGAAACGAGGTCGCGGAGCGACCCCATGATTGCGGATGGGTTCGGGTAATTTACGCACCAGCGTGGGCAGGGCGACGATCTGGTCCCCGCGCGCCAGCTTGGGATCACGGAGCAGGTCAATGACTTCGATCCGGTATTTACCCGCAAGATGTTGCTCGCAGATTTTATTTAGGTTATCGAAAGCGTGGACGGAGTGCTCGGTCTGACCAGCGACGTAAAGGCGCAGGTCCCAGTAATCTGTGGCTGCCTTGGCAGGCGACGACGGGAGGGGGTGGGTTGCCGGGGTGAGATTTGTGCTCATGTTAATTCGTCATTGGCCATTCGTCATTCGTCATTGGCCTGCGCGCTGCTTCGCGTCCAGCACGGCGATGCCGCGCTGGCTCAGCCGGAATTCGCGCACCTGGCTGGAATGGTCCATGCCGCGGCTCTTGAGGATGTAGAGCAGCCGGGTGCGGTCGCCGTCGGCTTCGACGTTGCGCAGGAGCAGCCAGGTATCCATCAAGGACGAGATGCCCACATCGGTCTGTTCGTCCGGGCGCCCACCGCCGGTGAGGCTGGTAAACAGCGTGGTGGCACCCTCCATCTTTAAATAATCAATTACTCGCGTCAGCATGGCTGTGATTTCGCTATTGTTGCCCACGCTGGTCAAATTGGTGACGGGGTCAACAATGACGACATCCGGGCAATGCTCGCGCACCAGCTTGTGAATGGCAACGAGATGCTGCTCCAGGCCGAACAACGATGAGCGCACCGAGTGGAAATGCAGCCGCTTCCCGTCCACCCATTGGCCGAGGTCGAATCCGATGGAACCCATGTTGCGGAGGATCTGCGCGGGCGATTCCTCGAAGGACAGATAGAGGCAGCGTTCCTCGCGCCGGCAGGCGGCATCCACGAAGGCGGCGGCGAGGCTGCTTTTGCCGGTGCCGGCCGTGCCGGAGACCAGCACGCTGCTGCCCTTGAACCAGCCCTGGCCACCGAACATCGCGTCGAGCTGCGGCACGCCGGTCGAGATGCGCTGCTGGCTGACGGAGTAGTCCAAGCCGAGAGAACTGATCGGCAGCACGCTCAAACCGCCCTCGTCAATCATGGTCGGGTATTCATTGGTGCCGTGGGCCGAGCCGCGATACTTGATGATGCGCAGCCGCCGCGTGCCGACCTGGTTGACCACCCGGTGATCGAGGAAGATGACGCAGTCGCTGATGTACTCCTCCAGCCCATGACGCGAAAGCGTTTTCTCGCCCTGCTCACCCGTGATGACGACGGTGACGCCCTTGGTCTTAAGCCAGCGGAAGAGCCGGCGCAGTTCGGCGCGCAGGATGGCCTCGTTGGGCAGGCTGGAAAACAGCGCTTCGAGGCTGTCGAGCACCACGCGTTTGGCACCAATACTGGCAATGGCGGCGCCGAGCCGGATAAACAAGCCTTCCAGATCGTATTGGCCGGTCTCCTCGATTTCAGCGCGTTCGATGTGGACATGGTCGAGTGCAATTTGCTGGCTGCGAATCAACTCCGGGAGGTCGAAACCGAGGGCTGCGACGTTCTCGGTCAGCTCCTGTTCGGTTTCCTCGAAGGCCATGAAGACGCCTGGCTCGTGGAACTCGCGCACGCCACGCACGATGAATTCCATGCCCAAGAGCGTCTTGCCGGAGCCGGCCGCGCCGCAGATGAGGGTGGGCCGGCCCTGGGGCAGGCCGCCGTTGGTGATTTCATCCAGCCCGCGAATGCCGGTCCGGCATTTGGCGAGCTCGGGGTTCGCTTTGGCTCGGGTTTCCATGGCTTGTGTATTCATGAAACAGCGCTTTTGAGTCAGGGACGGATACTAGGTTTTTTCAATCGGAAAATCCAAATCATATTCTGGCGGCAGGCCGGCGGCAGCGCGGAAGTCGTTGATCTCGCGCTTCAACTCAATCATGCGCAATTCGCGATCCACCATGACGCTGTTGAAGCGCGACAACTCCTCGTTGCTGGCGCGCAGCGCCGCCTCGGAGAGTTTCCGTTGCGTGATGTCCTCGGTGAAAATGAGGATGCCGCCCACCAGGCCCGAGGCCAGATGCCATGGACGAATCTGCCAGCGAATCCATTGCTTGGCGCCGTCGCCGCGTTCTAACAAATCTTCCTCCGCACTCTCGACGATGCCGGCCAGGCAGCGGCGGTGGATGGCCTTCCAGCGTTCCGGGATGTCCGGAAAGAGCTCGTAATGGCTGCGCCCGATGACCAGTTGCCCGAGCAGATGATAGTCCGCCAGCCACTGCCGGCTGACGGCCAGATAGCGCATTTGCGCATCCAGCATGGCGATAGCTGCCGGGGCGTATTCGACGAACAGGCGCAATTGCTCCTCGCGCTCGTACAACGCTGCCTGGTCGCGGCGCCGCTGGGTGACATCGTGGAAAACCAACACCACGCCGAGGATCTTGCCGAGCTCGTCCTTGATCGGGGCCGCGCTGTCCTCGACCGGAATCTCGCGGCCGTCGCGGGCGATCAGCGCGGTGTGATTGGCCAGCGCGACCGTTTGGCCTTCGCGCAAAACTTGCGCCACGATGTCCGCAGCCGCGGCCCGGGTTTGTTCGTTGATGATGCGGAAGATGCTCCGAGCCGGCTGGCCCAAGGCCGCGCTTTCCCGCCAGCCGGTGAGTTCTTCGGCGACCGGATTCAGCAAGGTGACCCGGCCGGCAGTGTCGGTCGCCAGCACGGCGTCGCCAATGCTGGCCAGAGTGATGCTGAGCCATTCGTGCTGCTGGCGCAGGGCCTGCCGGGCTTGGCGATGCTGGTCAATTTCCTGGGTCAGGTCTGCATTGGCCTGGCTAAGCTCGGCCGTGCGCGCCAACACCAGTTCCTGCAAGTGATCACGGTGATGCCGCAGGTCGGTTTCGGCCTCGAGGCGCCGGACATTTTCCTGCTTGAGGAAGCAGAAGACAACCGCCAGCAGCAGAAAACTCAAGATGCCGCCGGCCAGCAGAGCTTGGAGCGCCCTGCTCGCCCGGGTGTCTTTCGTGGCGACCCGCTGCTGCAATAACTCTTCCTCCTCGGCTAGCGCCGCGGCAACCTGCCCGCGAATCTGGCCCATCTGATTTCTGCCCGTGCCCGTGGTCACGACGGCGAGGGCGGCCGGCAAACCCCGGGAACGCCTCAATTCAATAGTTTGCTTGAGCTCCGCGAGCTCCTGCGAGATCAGAGGTTCCAAACGGCCCAGCCGTTGCTGTTGCGAGGGATTGTCCGACGTAAGCTGCTTCAGCTCCGAGAGATTGGTTTGCAGCAAACCGAGCGCGGCCTGGTAGGGAGCCAGATTTTCTTCTTCCTGGGTGAGCAAATAGCCGCGCTGGCCGGTTTCAGCGTCCTGCAATGTGGACAGCAGGCGCTGAAATTTCTGAATGACAATCCGGGTATGCGTTTCCCAGTGGCTGGCAGCGGCCATTCCGCGCAGGCTCTGGGCGGTCTGCCAGCCGACCGCGGCCAAGATGGCCACAGAAACCACCAGTCCGGCATTGGCGAAGCTGTAGCGGGCAGGCCATTGGCGGCGGCGGCTCGGCTGGTCGGGCGGGTTGGATTTCGCGGTTGGCATGGCGATAATCTTGCGCGCAATTTAGGCGAATTCAAGCCGAACTCCGCAGGGGCCGATGGCGCGGCTTGGCGCGGTTCTTGCCCATGAATCCCCGGAAGCATCCAACCTCCAACGCCCAACATCCACTGAAAGCTCGAAGGAAAGAACGTGGGGTATTCGCGGTTGGCTGTTTGATGCTTTTCATCTCTCAGTTGGCTGCCGCTGCCGGCCCCGCGACCGACCGGATTCTGATATCCCGAATCGCCGCAGTTGTCGCCCAGGCGGCAATCCCAAAGGGTTTGGACAGCTCAATTTCGCCAATACGCAACGACAGCCTGTGCCCCGTCGTCACCACGTCCACCAACTTTTTCTCGTCGAGCCACGCTTCGATCTTCTGCTCCGACACGCGCAGGCGAATGCGATACCAGCGGCCTTGCTCAAAGGTCTTGGTCTGGCTCGTTTCATTTTCGGAAGCATCGTCGCCGTCAATGGAGGAAATTCCCACCACCGTTCCACCCCATCCGCCGACGATCAGGCTGACAAAGGTGTCGCCCACGGGAACCGTCAGTCCACAGAAAAAGTCGTCGCCCTCCACGCGCATGGCTTCCAAGGTGACTTCGTAATTCTGCTTCGGCACGGCGTTGGTGTAATTGACCCCGGTGAAGGGAGTTCCCATGCGGAGCACCAACAGGCCCTGTTGGAGTTCGACCCGCCCGCCTTCACCAAACTCGGTCATGCGCCAGCCATCGAAAGTTGAACCATCGAACAACGAATGCCATCCTTCACCTGGCACCGATGAAAGCGGTTGGGCGGCCCCGGCCCGGAGCATTTCTGGCGGTGCGGCTGGCGGTGCGGTGGAGTCGGCAACGGGTTCGCCCCGCGGAACCGCGGCCAGCGGAGGCCGCGAGGACGCACAGCCAGCAAGCAACGCCATCCCCAGAGCGACGGCGAGAGGAGGCAGAAGAGGACTTTTGTTCATAAGTTGCAGATGGTCATGCTTTGTCCTTGAGGCTGCCGCGTCGTTTACCCACCGGCTGGCTGAAGAATTTTGCCGCTTTCTTTCGCACCGCATTTCTGGGGTTGTCGAGCTGCCGCCGCACGAAATCCACCATGGGTTGCGGTTGCCGGAGCTGCGCAAAAAACAAGGCCAGCGACTTGATGGCATGTCCCAAGGCCACATTGCGGCATTCCGCAGTTTGATAATTTGCCACCTCAACGCGCAACAGCGCCTGGGCGATCCGGTCGGCAAATTGCGGTTTTGCCTGTGCAATTCTCCCGGCCCCGTGGATGACATTGGCCGCCGCAATCATGACATGCCCCGAAATCGGTTGGAGATACCGGTCCAGAATTTCATCAATTTTGCCCTCCGCATCCACTCCGGCCAGATTCCCAACCATGATGATTGCGCCCCATTTCATTATGTTATTTTCGCTGTCCAGCAATCGAAACAGCCGGCCGATTTCAGGATAAAGTATGTCCGGCCGCTTTTCGCTGATGAGCCGCAGCGCTTTCAGGCAGCCATACTTAACCCTGGCCGATTCCGCACCCAGTCCCGCAAAGATCTCCGGCAACAAGTCCGGATGTCTGACGACTCTCCGAGCCGTGGTTTCAGGTGATGCGGCCTTTTGATTGGTTTGCGGGATCATGGTCAACCTAACGCTGATGCGGTGTAAGCACCGCGCTCCGGCGCCCTCGCCGTCAACTTCGCGTTTTCTATTTCGGAGTCCAAGATTGAGGCCATAACTTTATTGGTTTACCGATGTTCTTAATGGATATCCTGTAATTTCTCGCCGCGCTGAAAGCGCCATGGCATGCCAGCCCAGGGCAACGCCCTGGGACACGCGGCCCTAAACAAATTCAAGCCTTGAAAGTTGACTACAAGCCCAGCGGGCTGGCCAGGATGCTGAGGACGCTCAACGGCCCCTGGTCTTCCAGCGTTTCCGTGGCCTTGTCCACCTTTTGCATCGTCAGCTTGATGTTCTTGTACATTTCCCCATCGTTGATCACTTTGGCGACGGTGCCGGTGCCGGTGTTGACCTTGAGCAAAATCTGATCCAAGTTGGTCATGCCTTCGGTAAGCTGGCGATGCAGCGTATCATCGGTCAACAGTTTGCCGAGGGTGCCCCGGCCGGCGCTGAGATTGGTGACCACTTCGGTGATGGCGGCGATCATCTGGTCGGCATGGGCTTCGATGGGTTGCACATTGCTCGCCACGTCAAGGGCCTTGGTGTACAGCGCATCGTCGTAAATCAATTTGCCAACGGTGCCCTGACCGGAGGCGATTTGGTGGGTGATGTTTGAAATGTTGGACAGGCTGGCCGTGACGCTATCCTTGTTGTTCTTGACGAAATCACCCAGCGGACCGAGCACGTTATGGAAGTCGTCCACCGAGAACGCTTTGGTCAGGTTTTGGATGCCATCCACGGCGCCGCTCAACTTGCCCATGACCGCGCTCAAGTCCGGCTGCTCGTAGGTTTCCAATTCGGTGCCGTCCTTGACTTTTTCAGCCTCCGGGGAACCGAAGTCAATGCCCACGAAATTCTGCCCCATCAAGCCGGTGAATTTGACGCTCGCTTTGCTGTCGGTCTTGACCATCGCCTGCTCCCGCAATTTCATAATGACCATGACTTTGGAATTCGTGAGCTGGATGTCCTCCACGCGGCCAATCTCAACCCCGCCCATTTTCACGCGGTCGCCCGGCTTCAAATCCTGCACGGTGTTGAACCGCGCGGTGACGTGGTAACCGTGGCGAAACCAGTCGGCGCCGCCCAAGGTTTCCACGATGGCCCAGGCGGCAAACACCGCCAGAAAAACGAAAATGCCCAGTTTGGTCTCAAGTGAGTTTTTCATAGTCGTACGTATAATAATTCATCGGCCGCGTTTGAAATCCGCCCGCAGGAAATCCTGCACCAGCGGGTCGTTAAAGCTTCTGACCGCTTCGGGCGTTCCGATGGTCAGGATCTTCCCCTCGGCGATGACCGCAATCCGGTCCGCGACGCCGAACGCGAGATCCCGGTCGTGCGACACCACCAGCGAGGTGACACCGATGCGGCGCTGGAGGTCCAGGATTTCGTTGCCGATGACCACCGACGAGAGCGGATCCAATTCGCTGGTGGGCTCGTCATAGAGAATCAACTGCGGTTGGATGACCAGCGCCCGGGCGATGGCGACGCGTTTTTTCATGCCGCCGGAAAGGTCGGAGGGCATTTTGTCCATCGCGTCCTTGAGACCGACGTCCTCGAGCTTTTCGGACACGATTTTTTCGATTTCCGCCGGTGAATGGAGCCGGTGTTCGGATAGGTACAGGCCCACGTTTTCGCCCACCGTCAGCGAACTGAGCAGCGCGCCGGACTGGAACACCAGCGCCATGCGGTATTGCGCGGCGATTTCGGGCGTGCTGATGGACTGGCCATTGATGAGGATTTCGCCGGCGTCCGGGGTTTCCAGCCCGATCAGGTGCTTGAGCAGGACGCTTTTGCCACTGCCGCTGGGACCCATGATCACGAAGATTTCGCCGGGCTCGACCTCCAGATCAATGCCGTCGAGCACTTTCTGCGCGCCGAAACTCTTGTGCAGCCCCCGCACCACGAGGCGGACGCCGGACGCTTCCGGATTCGAATTGTTCGCCGGGCTATTCATCGAACATCAAAGCGCGGGTGAGGAGGTAATCGAAAAGCACGATCAGCACAATGGAGTTTACCACGGCCTTGGTGACCGAGCGACCGATGCCGCGCGGACCGCCGATGGTGGTCAACCCCTGATGACAGGAAACCACGCCGACCACGATCGCGAAGCAGAAGCTCTTGAACACCCCTTTGGCCACGTCTTTGAGGCCGACGAGATCCTTCATGTCGGCAAAAAAGGCCTTGAACGGGATCTCCATGTGGTTGTTCAAATCCGCCACCACCGCGCCGCCGAACCAGCCAACCAACACCGAGAATACCACCAGCAGCGGCAACGCTGCGGCGATGGCGATGATCCGCGGCAAAACGAGATAATGGATCGGGTTGATGTTCATCGTGCGCAGGGCGTCAATTTCCTGATAAACCCGCATGGAGCCGATCTCGGCTGCCATGGCCGAGCCGATCCGGCCCGCAATCAGGATGGCCATCATGACCGGCGCCAACTCCAGGGCGATAGCCAGACCCACAACGCCGCCAACGGCGTTGGTGAAGCTGCGCTCCACCAGCGGCGGGCCGAAATTCAGGCAGATAACCCCCCCGATAAAAAACGACAGCATGCAAACCATCAACAAGCTGGCATTGCCGATTTCGAAGAATTGCTCCAGCACCTTTTGCCGTTGCCGCCACGTGTGCGGCAACGCCACCAAGGTGCGCCAGAACAATAGCAGGATGTCACCAATATTTTCAAACATAACGCCCAGCAACAGTTAAACAGGCAGGGGGTTCCAATCAAAGCAAATTTGCAACGAAATCACGCGCGCGGGTGACCTGCGGCGCATCAAAATCATGGCAAACCTCCAGATTTATTAGTCCCGGCCCCACCTTGTGAATCTGTGCTAATGGCCCCCGCCATGGCAAGGCGTTTGAGCATGGTCTTCCCCAACCCGGCAGGGTTGGCAGATGGCAGCCGGAGGGGCGCCTGAGCCACCCCTCTCCAGCCGGTTTTTGAAACGATAACCCTCTGGCACCCTCCCCCTGAACCCCCAAAGAAACATTCAACATCCAACATTCAACATCCAACATTCAACGCCCAACACTCAATAAATGCCCCAATTGGAGGATCTTGGACGTTCGGTGTTGTATGTTGAATGCTGGATGTTTCTTCTGGTTTAGGGGTTCACTGCGCGAAATATCCAGGCTGGTGGGCTTGGGAATTCTAAAAACCTGTGGAAAAATCAGCCACCAGCAAAGACCGGATGGAAGTTTGCTTCAGCCAGGATGCGGGCGACCTCCTGACGTTGGTCGCCCTGAATTTCGATCTGGCCGTTCTTCACCGTGCCGCCGGTGCCACAGGCGCGCTGCATGGCTCTGGCCAGTTGCTCCTTTTCCGGCAGGCCGATGCCCACGAAGTTCTTGACCACCGTCACCGTTTTGCCGCCGCGCCCGGCCTTGACCCGGAGAATGTCCACGCGGCCGCGATGCTTCTTCACCGGCTTCGCTGGCGCCAGAATGGCGGCCGGCGGCTGGTCGGGAGCCGGCGGGAGGCCAGCACTGGACAGCGCTGCAAAGGGGCTTTGAAGCAAGCCGGGCGCGCCGTCGGTTGGAATGCGTTTTGAATCAGCCATGGCCCTGGATAATCCTTCGTCAATAGGGATTGACGGGATTGTAGTTGGTGCTGCTCAAGCGGTAGAACTGCTGGCCTGACTTGCTCGCCGCGTTGGTGCCGATGAACGTATAGTTGCCGGCCCCCAGCACATTCGTCGCCACCGTGTTCCAATGGCTGACCGGATTCGCCAGATTGGTGGTGGTCAGCAGGTAATACGTGTATCCCACCTGTCCGTTGGTTCCGCTGATGACCACATTCGTCCCACCCACCAAGTTGAAGTGGGTGATGGCCGGCGCAATTGTCGGAATCAACATCGAGTTCGTCGCGGTCACCGCCAGTTGCACTTTTCCGCTGGGGTTTATCAATTGAGCGGTCACGCCGGCGGGCAGCGGACCCAGTTGGAATCCGCCAAAGTGGCTCGTGCCGCCAATCGAACCGGAATAGGTAAACAAAGTATAGGTGCCAATAGCGAGGCTGGGGTCAAGAATTTGCACGATGTTGGTGCCGTTCACGCCGAGGGTGAAAACTCTGACGTAACCTTTATCCGCCACGGTAAACCGGCTGTACGAAAGATCCGTGCTGGCGCTGCCCAAGCTCAATACGCCGCTTACCTGCAGGTAATTCGTGTAATTGGCATCGCCGCCTTGGATGGCCCCGCCGGCCTGCACGGTCACATTGCCGCCAAGACTAGTGTCAATAACGCCGGAACCGCCAAGGGTGCCATTGGTTTGAACGGTCACGGCACCAGGGGTAAGGTGTGCGTTAATCAGAAGCGTACCGCTGCTGACGGTCACGGTCCCGGCGTTGGTGCTAATGGTGGCGAGCGTCAGCACATTGGTGCCGGCCATGACCAAGCTGTTAAACGTGTTGGTGCCAGCCAGCGTCAGCGGTCCCACGCCCACATCGGTCAGCGTTCCCGGACCAGTGATCACGGAACTTATCAAGCCGCTCTGTCCGGAAGTCATTTTGACATTGTGATTAGTGCCGGTGCCGGCCAGGACGACCGAGACGTTGGTGACGGTCAAACCGGCGCCAGGAATGTTGCCGAGCGTGCCGTCACCCCAGAGAATTTGCGCGGTGACGTTGAGGGTGCCCTGATTCACTGGAGCAATATTGCCCTTTTGAATGGTGGTGGCGTTCAGCGTGGCCCCGTTGGTCAGGCTGATGGTGGCGGACAGCACGGAGTTGGTGCTCACGAGATTGGTGTAGCCATTGCTCGCCAAGGTCACGTTTGTGATGCTGGCCGTACCGCCGTTAGTGATGCTAAACAGGGCGGTATTGGTCCAGGTATAGTAGTAGGTGCCATTGGTCTCGGCGACGTAGGGGATAACGCCGAGCGTCAGGCTGGACGCGGTCAAAGTCCCGGCGCCCATCTTAAAACTCGAGGTGGCCGAAACGCCGCGGTTGGCGGTGGTCAGGGTGACCGGGCCGGCTTTGCCCACCGTCATGGCACCAAACTGCGCGTTCAGCGTGCCGGCGGTGGTGTCGAACAAATCCACCGGCTGGTCGGTGGCTTGATAAGAATCGTGACTGGCAGTGGTGAGCGTGGCCAGACTGCCCCCGCCCGTGACTCCGGCGATTTTCAGCACGCCGTTGGAGACGCCACTGGCAAACTGGACGAGGCCACCGGTGCGCGCGCCGCCGAGGCCGATCGCACCCACATTCCAAGTATTGTTGGTTCCCAGATTCAACTGCGTTATGGGCGTGTTGCCGGACGTGCTATTGTTGCCCACATTGAGGTTCGCCGCCGTGATGGAGTTGCTTCCGCCGGCCAGCGTGACGGTGGTCTGGACGCCATTGCCGGTGGCCAAGACATTGACCGGATTAACCACCCCGACACTCGCCTGGAAGGTGCCAGCACTGTTATTGTAAGTAAATGAACTCAACCCAAACAGGTTCACCGTCAGGAAGTTCGTCGCAATGAATGAGGCGAGCGTGAGCGTGGCTGGCGAAACGGTCAACGCCGAGCCACTGGCGCCGGTGATGATGATGTTATTGGTGACGACGGCGTTATTGGTCGTGATCAGGTTGCCCAGAGTCTGCGCCCAGCCCTGCAGGTTGAGCGTGTTGGTGCCTTGGAAGCTCGACGTGGCGTTGGTGAAGAAAACGGCGGAAGTCGGAGGCAGCGCGCCAGGCACGGCGGTTATGAGCGTGCCGCCGTTGATGGCTGTGCCGCCACTGTAGGTGTTCGTGGTGCTTAGCGTGAGCGTGCCGGAACCCCACTTGGTCAAGCCACTCGAACCGGCGATGCCCCCATTGCCGCTCAAGGTGTAATTTAGCACGGAATTACTGACCACAACACCGCCAGGCAATACGCTGGCAACCAGATTAACATTGTTGGTTTGCCCAAGATCGTTGAAGTTTACCAGATCAGTGTCGCCATACCACGTGGTCACGCCCGAGTTGGTCCAGTTCAGGCTGGTGGTATCCCAGCGATTATTGACGCCCCCTCCCCAGACGACGGAGCCGAGGTCGGGGCCAATGGGGCCGGCGGTGATTTGCAAGTCAATCTCACTGGCCGCCTGATTATCCACCAGCGTGCCGGTGTAAGCATTGCCTGCCCCCAGCGAACCCAGCGTCAGGCTGCCAAAGGGATCGGATCCATTCAGGTAGCTGATCAATGGATAGGTGATGGTGCCGCCGAGGTAGCCGACAATGGAGTCTATCGTGATGACGGCATCGCCGGACACGCTGGCGGCCACGATATTGGTGAAAACCGGGCTGGCATTCAAATGCAGGGACGCACTGCCAAGATTCAGCGTCGCGAGCGGTTGCGCGGGCGTGCCCGCCGAATTGGTGAGGTAAAGGGTGCCATTGTACAAATTGATGGTGCCGACGACTCCGCCGGGGAGGGCGGAACTGGAGGTGATGGCATTGGCATGGACGGTGCCAGAATTGACGGTCAAGGTGGCAGTGGCAGTGGAGAGCGAGGAGTTGGTGGTGCTGATGTTAGGGTTGCTGCCCAAGACCAGGGTGGAGTTGACCACCAGGGTCGCCGTGCCATTCAAGCTGACCGCGCCGGAGACGTTGTAATTGACGTTAGTGAGAGTCACCACCGCCAGATTCAGCGTATTCACGTCGAAGACTCCCGCGTTGAGATTCAGGGTGCCATTGGCCGCGCCGACGCTGACACTGCTGTTTTGTCCCCGTCCCAGATAGCAGGTGTTAATCTGCGCATCCACCGTACCCAAGCTCAAATCCATAAAGCCTGTTGAAGCCGAACCCGTACCGTTCTCATTCGAATTATCCCCGATGGCCAGCGTGGCTACCCGAGTGGCGGTCTGGCCGCGCAAATACAGTCCTTCATAACCATCCAAGGTGCCCGGGTTAAATTGCAGGGTGCCGGCGGTCTTGCCGTGCCCAATCGTCATGGTGTCGAGAAACAGTTCATTGGTTTCGCCCAACTGCAACAATGGGATGCCGGTGCCGTTGACGTTCTGCAGGTCGTCCCCAATGTTTAGCGCCGGGGCGGCGCCATTAAGATGAATCACATTGGTTCGTGCCAGGTTCAGCGTGCCGCTGAGATAATTGCTGGCGCCGACACCTGCCGCCGCGGCGGTATCGCCCGCCACCGACAACCGGCCGACCGTCAAGTTGAAACTGCCCAAGGTGGAAAGATCCAGGCTGGCCAGGTGGCCGCCGCTGGACGAGGCCCCCTGCTGGATTTGCATGACCGAGCCGACGTTGGTGTTGACTACAACCAACGCAGCGCCAAGGCCGTTATCGGTGATCGTGGCGTTCACCGATACGCCTCCGCTATCAGTCAAGGTGCCGGCAGTCAACACATAGGTCGGCGCGTTGTTGGAAACGGTGAGCGTGACCCCCGGATTAATCGTCGTGGTGTAGTTACTGTTGGTGCTGGCATACCACAGTGAAAGCACGGTGGTGCTGGTATCCACAACATTGTTTGGGCTGGCATCGCCCACATCATTGAACAGGAGGTTAGAGGTCGGCCCGGGAATGCCGCCGGACCAGTTGGCGCCATCGGACCAGTTGTAATTGCCGGTGTTAGCTCCGTCGGCGCCGGTCCAGACGACCTGCGCCGGCAACGTGCCGGCGCCAAGGAAACCGGCCAGGAGCAGAAGGAAGATGCGGAGGAGCTTATCCAGTGGGGAAGCTGGGGAGGTGGTACTAGTCATAAATATCAGGTGCGGTTTGCAACTGCCGACCCGCTGCGCTAGAGCGGAAGCGCGGCGAGCGTGCGGATGCGGAATTATGGGTAGGGTGGTCGTTCCATTCATAAAAATCAGGGGTCAAGGTTGCGATTGCGATTGTGATTGGAAAGTGAAAACTTGTTTGGGCACGAAATAAACACATCCGCTTCATTCATTGAAGCAATGAAGCGTCGCAGGTTCGAGTCCGTAAAACAATCGTATTTTGGTCATTTTCCCGTCCCACAGGGACGAATAGACAGTAGCCCGCAGTTTCAACTGCGGGTTCCGTGTATAGCCAACCCCATCAACCCCGCAGGGGCGACTGAAAACGTCTGCAACAAAACGAGCACCGGTATGGAACTACGCGAAAGGCAACCGTCCCGCTGGGACGAACTCTGTTTGCGCACCGCGTACCCGCAGTTGAACCTGCGGGCTATTGTCAGCCGCGCCGTTGGCGCTCACCATGCCAAATGCAAACCAACTAGCGAACCCCGGTCAATAGGGGTTGACGGGATTGTAATTGGTGCTGCTCAAGCGGTAGAACTGCTGCCCCAAACTACCCGCCGCATTGGTACCGATGAACGTATAGCTGGCCGCCTCCAGCACGTTGGTCGCCACCGTGTTCCATTGGCTGACCGGAGTCGCCAGATTGGTGGTGGTCAGCAGGTAATAGGTGTATCCCACCTGTCCATTGGTCCCGCTGATAACCACATTCCCGCCCGCCAAGCTCAAGCTGGTGATGCCCGGCGGAACCGTCGGAATCAACGTCGAGGGAACGGAGGTCACAACCAGATCCACTTCGCTTCCGGTGTCATTCAAATTAGCCACCACGCCGGCAGGCAGCGGGCCCAGTTTGAATCCCGCCGAGCCGCTCGTGCCGCCAACCGGGCCGTTGAAGTAGGTGAACAGAGTATAGGTGCCAATGGCCAGGCTGGAGTCAAGAATTTGCACGATGTTGGTGCCGTTTACGTTGAGCGTGGAGACGTTGACATAGCCGCCCGCCGACACGGTGAACTTGCTGTAGGTGATGTTCGTGCTGACCAGGCCCAAGTTCAAGGTCGTTACGGTCAAATAGTTCGCGTAATTGGCGTCGCCGCCTTGGATGGTGCCGCCGGCCTGCACATTGACCGTGCTGGCAATTGTGCCAGAACCGCCCAAGGTGCCGTTGGTTTGGACGATCGTCGTGCCAGGGCCGGTAGGCAATCCGTTGACGAGCAATCTTCCGCCGCTGATCGTGGTGTTGGTTACATAGGTGTTGTTGCCGGCAAAGGTCCAGGTGCCGGGGCCGGCGATGGTAACCGCCGTCAAGTTCGTGTTGTTGGGGCCGTCGGCGATAATGCCGGACACCGTGCCGTTGCCCGCGCCGCCAAACTGCAAGCCGCGCAAAGTGGTAATGGGGGCAAGGGTGCCGGTCAGGTTCAACGTGCCATTGTTGACGACGATGGTGGTGCCGCCGCCGCCGCTAGTCAGATTGAAGTTGCCGTCAATCTCATTGTTGCCGGCTTCATTGATCACCGCGCCTTGGCTGTTGGTGTTGCCAGACCAACTCGTGAGGAACGTGAACGCGGAGGGCAGCACGATATTGCCATTGGTGCCGTTGAGATGCAGTTCGGGATGGCCGGCCGTTCCGGCGCTGATGTTGATGACTTTGGAGCCACCCACCGGAGCGACGCCCAACGCGGCCACATTGTTGATCCACATGGCGCCAGCATTGATGTTCACACCGTTGGTGAAGGTATTGTTTCCGTTCACCACCAGCGTGCCGCCTTGGCCCGCGCCGGAGGCATAGCCCTCGTACAGCGAACCCGAGCCACTGAGGGTCCCGTTGTACACCTGAGTTGTGTTGGTGGCCACCAAGAAGGCGAGAATCGCATTGGTGCCCGCAATGTTCACATTGCCGGGGAGCGTGCCGTTGCTGATGACGCCAGTGCCCACTTGCAGGGTGCCGTTGCTGACAATCGTGCCGCCACCGTAAGTGTTCGCGCCTGTCAGAACGACGGTGGCCGCACCTAATTTGGTGAGGCTGTAGTTATGGCCGCCATCGGTAATCACGCCGCTAATGGTGCCGCTGGCGCCGTTTTCAGCGCCAACGCTTGCGTTCCCCTGCAAATAGACTGGTCCGGAATAGATCGCGCCCGTGTCCACGCGGAGGGCACCCCAACCTTCAAGGTTGCCGTTGCCGACCAGATTGACGGGCGTCATGACGGTCTCCCCGCTGGCGCCGGCCCACAGGGTTGCACCATTGGCCACATTAATGGTTGCGCTGGGGCTCAAGTTGACGGCACTTCCGAGGATGTCTCCTTTGGCAGTGGGGCCCGTGCCGGCCGGAATGTTGAGGTTCCCGGTGAAACCAGACATCGAACCCGGCCCGTTGAAGCTGACTTCCTGGTTTTGCGGCAGATTGATGTTGCCCGAGCCACTGATGACATTGGTCAGGATGATATGCAAGGTGGAGAAGCCGTCGTTGGTGATGCTCAAGGCGCCGGTTGGCGTGATCAAAATCGGCCCGGTACCCGCCGCCAAATCTGGCTGGCCGGTAATCGCATTAGTGAAGGCCAGTTGCACCGTGCCTTGGTTGATGACGGTGCCGCCACTATAGGTGTTGCTGGCTGTCAACGTCAGCGTGCCGGTGCCATTATTGGTCAAGGCCATCGCGCCAGCCAACTGGCCGCTGCCGCTGATGGTGTAATTTTGGGAGCCATTAATCGTAAGGCTGCCTGGGTACAGCGTCGTCACAAGGTTGACCGCCGGCAAGGCGGAACCCGTGTTGTCAAGAGTGACATGGTCGAGGGCATAAAATAAATCCAAGGCGGAGGTTCCGGTGTTGAACCAATTGGTGGTGGTTTGGACATCCCAATTGTTATGGCTGCCATCGCCCACCCAAATCAGATCCGCGCTACTGCCCGAACCGACCGTCAAGGTGAGGGAGGTGGGGTTGACATTCAACGTCCAGTTGCGCGGACCGACCAGCACGAAGTTGTAACCGTTTAGCACCAATGATGAATAATTCATCAAGGTATAAGTGCCGGCAGTCAAAGGACCGGCCATTTCATTCACCGCAATCGTGGCGTTTGCATTGAGCGTCACCGTGCCGATGACATTCAACAGGTCGCTGCTGCTGGCCGGAGTGGCCCCCAGGTCAAAGGTGATGAACTGGCCATTGAGCGCAAGATTATTGTTGAAGGTCAGCGTCCCAGCCGCGCCCGCTCCACCCGGAATGATTTGTGCGCCCGGGGCGGCGGTGACCGTGCCATTATTGGTGCCGCCACCGACGAGACTCTGGCTGGCGCCCAACACAAAACCACCGGTGACCGCCGACACGTCAAACACCGCGTTGGACGCGACATTGATGGTAGGGGAATTGCTGATCGAGGCGGCCGCGCCGAGAATCAGGCTGCCGCTGTTGATCAGCGTGCTGCCGGTGTAAGTGTTCGTTCTGGTCAGCGTCAGGGTGCCGGTGCCGGACATGATCAGCGAGCCGGCAAATGAGTTATTGCCGCCCAAGGTCAGTGCTCCAGCGCCCACGTCGGTCAGCGAACCGGTGCCGGTGATCCAGGAATTGATCAAGCCGGTCTGGCCCGAAGTGATGTTGACTTTGTGATTGTTGGCGGCGCCCGCCAGCGCGATCGCGATGCCGTTGACAGTCAGGTTGCCGCCGGGAATGTTGCCCACCGTGCCATCACCCCAAGACAACACCGCGGAAGTGGTCGCCGGGCTGAGGGTTGCGCCCGTCTGAACCGTGATGGCGTTCAAGGTCGCTCCGTTGGTCAGAAGGACGGTGGCATTATTGGTCAGGTTGTCCGCAAACCCGGTCACGTTCGTGAGGTTGTTGTTCAACAAAGTAAGGTTGGTGATGCTGGCCACGCCGCCATTGGTGATGCTGAACAAGGTGGTGATGGTGGCGGTATAGTTGGTGACATTGGCCACGTTGTTCATGACGCCCATGGTCAGGCTTGCCGCCGTCAGTGTACCCGCTCCCATCTTGAACGACTCCGTCATATTGATGCCACGATTGGTCGAGTTGGCGGTGGCCCCCAGCACGCCCATGCTCATGGCGCCAAACTGCGCGTTCAGGGTGCCGGCGGTGGTGTCAATCAAATCCACCGGTTTGTCGCTGGCTTGATAGGAATCGTGATTGCCCTCGTTCAATGCGGCGGTACTGCTCCCGCCAGCAGTGCCGGCGATGGTCAGCATTCCGCCAGTGATTCCGCTGGCAAACTGGATGGTGCCGTCCGACCGTCCGGACCCCATAGTGATTGTGGTCACGTCCAGCGTGTTGTTCGTGCCCAGATTCAGCGTGGAATTGGCAATCCCGGCGCTCGTGCCGCTGTTGCCCACACCCAGGGTTCCAGCCGTAATCAAGTTGTTTCCGCCTGCCAAGTTGATCGCGGTCAGGCCGGCGGGGTTTTGCTGTCCCGTTCCGCTGTTCACCGCCAGCGTGCCGCTGGCATTGCTGTAGGTGAACAAACTCAAGCCCGACAGGTTCAAGGTCAGGTAGTTCGACGACCAAGCCGGAGCCACTGTCACGTTGCCCGGCGTGACGGTCAGAGCTGAACCGGTCGTGCCAGTGATGGTAATAGGGACAACGTTGTTTGAGTTGGCATTGCCGAAGGTCATCCCGGCCACGGTCTGCGCCGTGCCTTGGAGGTTCAGCGTGGCGTTGGTCGCAGCGCCAAAACTGAGGGTGCTATTCGGAGACAGTGCGCCAGCCACGGTAGTGGTGACGGTGCTGCCATTGACGACCGTGGCGCCGCTGTAGCTGTTCACGGTGCTCAACGTAAGACTGCCGGAGCCCGACTTGGTCAAGCCGCCCGAACCGGCGATGCCCCCGGTCCCGCTGATGGTGTAATTAAGCGCCGCATTGTTGACCGTGACACTGCCGGGCGAAACGGTGGCGGTCAGATTGACATTGCCCGTTTGTCCCAAGTCGTTAAAGGTCACGAGATCCGAATCGCCATAGACTGTGGTATAAACCCCGTTGGTCCAATTCAAGTTTGAGGCGCCAAAGTTCCATTGGTTGTTGACGCCCCCGCCCCACAGGACGGAGCCGAGGATGGGAGTGGCGGGACCGCCAGTAATGACCAAGTCAATCCGATTGTACGCCTGATTATCCACCACCGTGGCGTTGCCGGTATAAGCTGCGGGGATTGAAACCGTCAGGTTGTTGTACGGGTCGCTGCCCGTGTAGCTGATGAGCGCATTGGTCACCGTGCCGTACCCGGGATAGGCGGCCGAGTCAACGAAAATGGTCGCCGTGCCGGTCACGTTGGTCGCCACAATATTGGTCACGGTCAGACTGCCGCTTAAATGCAGTGTCGCACTGGTAAGGTTCAGCGCCGCAAGCGGTTGCGCGGGCGTGCCGGCCGAGTTGGTGATATAGAGGGTGCCGGCGTTGACATTGATGACGCTGATGACACCGTTGGTAGAAGGGCTGGTGAGGGCGTTAGCATAGACCGTGCCGTTGGTGAGGTTTAAAGTGGCTTTGGCCACCGGTGAATAGGTGGAGTTCGTATTGGGATTGACGCCTAACACCAGATCGCTGTTGACTACCAACGTGGTCAGGCTGTTAGTGATGGTGACCGTGCCGGTCGCGCCGGCTTGAGTGTTGTTGGTGCCCACCGTCGCCAGATTTAGCGTATTGACGTTGAAGACACCCGCACCCAAGAGCAGGGTGCCGATACCCGCGCCGGTGTTGATGGTTTGTTGCCCCCGGCCGACATAGCACGCGTTCACTTGCGCGTCCACTGTGCCCAGACTCAAATCCACGGCGCCGACGGAAGCTGAACCGGTGCCACCGCCGGGTCCACCCAAATTGTCGCCAATGGCCAGTGTTCCGACCCGGGCCGCCGAGTTTCCACGCAGATATAGCACGGGATTATTGCCAGCCAGCGAAGGGTTGAATTTTAGGATACTGGCAGGCAAGCCTGCTGTTGCCAAGGATGCCTTGTACGCACCGATGGTCAGGGCATCAACGTAGAATGAATTGGTCTGGCCCAACAGCAGAATGTTGGTACAGCTAGCGTTGGGATTGGAAACGGCGTCACCGATGTCCAATGTCGGTTTGGTGCTGCTATTCCCATTGAGTCGAATGACGTTGGTGTTGGCCAGGAGCAGCGTACCGCTGGTATAGTTGCTGGCGTTGATGGCAGAAAGATCATTCGCGGCCAACAGCAGCCGGCCGGCGGTCAGGTTGAAGGTGCCCAACCCGGAAAGGTCCAAGATGGCATTATGGGTGCCATTGGCACCGGACCCCTGCTGAATGACCGCCAAGGAGCCGACGTTGGTGCTGACCACATTCAAGGTCCCGCCGGGGCCGGTAACGGTGTAATCCTCGATTTGACTGGCGCCATTGTCCGTCCGGGTACCCACATAAATCAAACTGGCCGCTGCGTTGTTGGAAACGGCCAGTGTGATACCGGAATTGATCAACGTGGAGTGATACACTGCGGTCGCGGTGCCCGGGGTGTTGGTGGTGGCATACTGCAGCGAGAGAATGTTGGCGGTGGTGTCCACGACATTGTTGATGTTGGAGGCGGTGGTGGCCGAGCCCAAATTGGTAAACAGGATGTTGGCGGTTGGCCCGGGAGTGCCTCCGGACCAATTGGCGGCGGTGGACCAATTGGTATTGGCCGACGTGCCAACGGTTGCATTCCATATGACCTGTGCGCACAGGGTGCTGGCGGTAAGAAAGCCAGCCAAGGCCAGGAGCGCGATTCGAGCAAACCGGTTGACGCCGCGAAGCGACAGGGATTGATTGAAAGTTTTATTCATAAATTTTGGGTGTATGGGTATAATAATACGCTGGACGGAAAAGCACAAGGTCAAGTTACGCGCCCGTTTGCCGGTTCCATCGAAATGGAGCCAAGGTTTCACTCGTTTTCATGGGTAAAGGAATTTCGGCAAATTTAGCACCTTCATATCAGGATGTAAACAAACCGCCTAGGGCATATTCATGCTCCCCCCCAGTGCGCCAGTGCGACGGCGCGACGAGCGTGAGAGGGGGGATTTTCGGAGGAATCGCCTGGTGAAGTCCACCTCGCAAGCATCGGAAAAACAGCAAAGGCAGGGATTTCTCCCTGCCCTGGAACGAAAAACTGACACGACTGTTTGGCGCTTAACGCGGATCAAGCCGCGAGCTTTTTCCGCAGCAAAGCCGCGCCCGGGAGCGCCAGTCCCATAAGCAGCAACGCCCAAGCCGAAGGTTCCGGCACAGTGACGGTCATTCTGGTGTCCATGCCGCCTGTGCTGTTGCTAATGAGATCCTCCAAAGTCAGATAATAACTGCTGCTGTTTAGGGTTCCTGTTCCATTGAGCGTGTAGGGATAGAAATCAGCGCTCGAGGCCAGAGTGGTGGTGGTGTCAAAATAACTGCCGCCGGTGTACGCGGACGAAATCGGACTGCCGTAGGTTGGACCGGTGGTTGCCAAGGTGTAAGTAGTGTCCGTGGGGCCAAACACGCCGGCTGAAAAATAAACCTGAAACGTGGTGGCACCGGCACCTGCGATGGCCGCGGCCACATCCAAATCCATAGACGGAGTGCTCCCTCCGATACTGAGCGTACCGGTGGCATTGATGTCTGCAAAGTCACCCAGAGGGGCGTTGAAGTAGGCAATGCCGTTGGTATTGTCGGGGACAAAAGCGGTTTCACCCGTTGCGGTGTCAACCAGATAGAGTCCGGCAGCCGCAGGCAATGCACTGGCAATTTGCACCAATCCGGTGCCCAGCAGCGCTGCGCTTAGGAGAATTAATTTTTTGTTCAAGATCTTACTGGCGTTTGTTGGTATCTGTTTTGAAGAGATTATGTTCTATCACAGCAGAATAGGCAAGTCATCTTTCTTAAAAAAATACCCCGGTCAACCACGCGAAATGATCACTGGGGTCGCCGGAAAAGCCCCGAATCCCTGACGGTGACAGGTGGTATTCCTTCCCTTCCAGAACTCGGCCAGCCTCCACGGCGGCCAGCAGTCCTTGACTGGCGGCTGGCATCAGTTCGCCAGGCCTCGCCGCTCTTTTTTGTCACCCAATTGTCACACAACCGTTGCTGCTTTGGAATTGTGTGCCGCCTTGGCGCGTGCCATGCTTAAGAACGTGAAACAGCGGATTCTAGTGGTGGATGACGAACCGGAAGCGGTCGAGTTGGTGGAATTCAACTTGAAGCAGGCCGGATATGTCGTCAGCACAGCGGCGGACGGCGCCGAGGCGCTGAAGAAGGCGCGCGCGCAGACGCCCGACCTGATCGTGCTGGATGTGATGCTGCCCGAGATGGACGGCTTCGAGATTTGCAAGACGCTGCGGAGCGAAGCGGCCACGGCGCAGACGCCCATCC
>Ga0316231_1001730_pt1 | contig 23029 bp, 5 predicted proteins | sample TBH18027metaG_FD_206002 | JGI IMG/M metagenome (GOLD analysis project Ga0316231, IMG submission 206002) | Freshwater microbial communities from Trout Bog Lake, Wisconsin, USA - TBH18027 | ecosystem: Environmental > Aquatic > Freshwater > Lake > Hypolimnion/Profundal zone | place: USA: Wisconsin... | reverse complement strand
GGTAATATTCGCCAGGGTCACCACCTTCGGCAAATGCTTGGGCAACCGACTCAAATCCTCCGGATCGAGATTCGGAGCGTCGATCAACGACACGATCGCATCGGCGGTCGGGTATTTCGTCGCCAGCGCGAAATAACTGGAATGAGCATCCATGCCTTTCGCCGTCTCCTCCTCCGGGGCGAGCCCCAATTCCACGCGTTCCGTGGCAGCGATCACCACTCTGGGATGGGAGCGCAGCCCATTTTGAAAACCAGCCAGCTGGGTTTGGAGCAGCGCCGCATACTCGGTGAATGCGCGCCGGTCGCCCCGCTGGCCGGGCGCGCCGGAACCACCGGATTTGTCGACATAATTGACGACCAGCACAATCTGCCCGTGGTCACCGACGGCTTTGACGGCTTCCTGAGCCAGGGTCTCCCCCAATCCTTTGAGCGCCTGATTGTTCAGCGCAGTCCGGGAGGAATGGCGAGTCGAAAAGATGGCCCACACCGAGATTACAATCGCGAGGAGGGCAACGATGGCGACCAGCGGCCTCTTCGATTCAGTAGTCAATCCAAACATAACACTCAGCGCTTAAAGTTTGTGATATCATCCACGGCATAGGCGGGTGTGTTCCAGTCCCCACCACCGGCCGGCAGATAGGTGACACCATTCGGACCGTAGGACCAGAGGTCAAAGGTCGCATTCATCTGGCCGCCCGTGGAACAATAATAGGAACAACAGTTACAAATGGTCATGCTGCACATGGTTGCAGTAAAGAGCGGTGGGTAGGTGCAGAAGTAATTCAGGGGGCCACCCCACTGATCGACAATTACCGGCAGGCTCACCAACGGTAAGGCACCACCGCCCAACGGGCTGGTCACGCTGAGCGTATTGGTCTGCCCTTTGCGGAAGTTATAGTATTTCTTGGAGCCGCCCGTCAATTGAGCCAACAGCAACGCGGAGTTGTTGATCTCCGCCATCGCCAACTTTTTTTGGCCGGAGCTATACCAGATGTAAGAAATCCGCACCGGCGAACTGGTCGGATACGCGCCATAGTCGAGCTTGTAATTCTCGATCGCCACCGACAACATCGCGATGTCGATCTTGGTTTGCGACCGGTCCATCTTGAGTCGCACTGAATTCGTAAGTCCAATCATGATGGCAGCCAACATTGCGATCACAACCACGACCGCAAGCAGTTCGATCAAAGTAAAAGACCGCACTGACTGGACAGCCGGGTGCTTGGATTGCCAACGCCTTGATTGGGTGGTGATAAGTTTATTCATGAAAATGATGTCACCATCAACTTCACGGCCAAGACTGAAACCCAAACGGGTTGCCCCCCGGATCGCCAGAGGCATTGCGTTCGTAGCCATTCCGCGCGCACCAATTCCCGCCCGAATAGCTCACTTCATAATTGATCGGCATCATCCACTTGACCCAGTAATTCACATTGCCAGTCCACCAACCACAACACTGGATCGCGCCGCCATTCGTCGTGCACTGCGAGGTCGGCACCCACCGGCCCGACCCGTCCGTGGTGATCATGTTCGCGCCCGCCGGGGCATTGAGGCTATTTTGCCAATGCGGAGTATAGATGTTGGCATTGTAAGTGGCATTGAATGGAAAAAGTGACACGATGGGAATATCCATGGAAAAGACCCGCGGGCCATACTGCGCAGTCCAATTCGCCCAGTGTTCATTGGCCCGCGCCAGTTGACTGCCGCCCACACATCCCGGCAGCATGTAATCCAACGCGGCATTCCAATACAGCGCCGGCGATAAAGCTGGCGGCCAGATGGTTCGCCGGTTCCCGCTGGGACACCAGCCGATCGCATTCGATTTGAAAAAGAACCAGCCAGTCACGAACCAGTTCGAGCGCACCAATGGCATGTTGAGATAATTCCCATACCAGACCGGAGTGTTGTAGGGTCCGGTCGGCCCCCCGACCGTCCCGAATTCAGGATCATTTCCGGGCGGCACAAAACCGTTGTAGTCGCCGGTGTAGGCGACTGCGCCCGTGTAAATCTGCCGCTGGTTGCTCAAGCACATCGCCCGCCGCCCCTGCTCCTTCGCTTTGGTCAGCGCCGGTAACAGCAAGGCGGATAGGACTCCGATGATTGCGATGACAACCAATAGCTCAATGAGCGTGAAGGCGCGGCCAGAGATCAGAGGACAGCGGTCAGCGGTCAGCAAGAAACTGGACGGACGACGGAAGGCGGAAGACGGAAGGCGGGAGATTGAAGATGGGAGATGGGAGTTGGGAGTTGGGAGATTGGAGATGGGTGGCGGAAAAGCCTGCGCGCTGGAAGTCGGCAGCCGAACCTCACTGGACTCCGCAATCGTGGCGTCCACCTCACGCACAACGGCGAAACTTTGGTCCGCATGACGCGGTCTTTTCAGCAGTCTGATCCGTGGGTTTGAATGATTGATTGTACCACGTTCTGATTGCAGTTCAAAATGAAGGGTTTGGTAAGGCGTTGGTGTTGGCGGAAGTCACGATTATAAAGTTCTGGGCAAACCACTCCGCGGGGGTGTGTGGCTTCGCGGTCTCGGCGGATTGCTCCCAGCGGGGCAGGATGGCCGCGTAGAGCACCCCTGCTGCGAACAACCGGCGCAGATTGGGGACGCCGGCAACATTCGCCAGAGTCACCACCTTCGGCAAATGCTTGGGCAACCGACTCAAATCCTCCGGCGCGAGACCGGGGGCATCCGTCAATAAGACATATGCATCGGCGTTCGGGTATTTCGCCACCAGCGCCAGATAACTGCTGGCAGTGTCCATCCCTTTGGCGGCAGCCTCCGCAGGGTCCAAGCCCAATTCCACGCGTTCCGTCGCGGCGACGACCACGCCGGGATGGGCGCGCAAGACGGTCTGAAACCCAGCCCACTGGGTTTTAAGTTGGATAGCCGCGGGAGTTCCGGATTGATTCACAAAATAGGTGACCACCACAATCTGCCCGTGGTCGGCAACTGCTTCGATGGCCGCCTGAGCCAGGGCCGCGCCCTGTCCCTGAACGGCCTTTTTTTCCGGCAGACCCCGTGGAGGTGACTGCAGGTTCGAAAAGATAAGCGCTCCCGAAATCACAATGGCCAGCAGGGCAATGATGATGACCGGCCGGTGGTCATTTAATCCAAACATAATGGTTACCGCTTCCAGTTAACAATGTCATCCACGGCATAGGACGGCGAATTCCAATCCGTACTGACGCCGGCCTCCGGTAGATAAGTGAAGCTATCCGGGCCATAGGACCACAGGTCAAAGGAGGACCTGTTCATCTGGCCGCCGACGCTATAACACAACTGCCAACTGCCACTAACGCCGGTCTGCAGGTAGGCGGCGGTGAGCCGCACCGGATAAGTGCAGTAGTAATTCAACGGCGTGCCCCAGCGGTCGACGATCACTTTCATCGTTGCGGACGGCCAATACGGAATACTATTCGTCGGCACGTTCGCGGTCAGCGTATTCGTCTGATCTTTCCGGAAGCGATAGTAACTCTTGGAGCCACTCAACAGTTGGGCTAACAGCAGCCCCGAGTTATTGATCTCCGCTGTCGACCAGAAGGCCTTTCCTGAACCAGGATTGATCCACGAGCTCCGCACCAGTGAACTGGTCGGATAGGTGCCAATGTCGTTTTTGTAACTCTCAATCGCCATGGACAGACCGGCGATGTCCGCCTGGGTTTGCGTTCGTTCCATCTTCTGCCGCACGGAGTTCGCAATCCCGATCAGAATCGCCGCCAACAGCGCGATCACGACACACACTGCCAACAACTCGATCAGCGTAAAGGACCGTTGCGAAAGAATAACGGTTCGCACCGCCTTCGTGGCGATACCATCAAACTTTCGTTGTCGCATTTTATTGATCACGCTGATTGCTTGAGTCCTGATTACTGATTGACACCAAAATAATCATACGGCAGACCGATGACAAGGTGCCCACCCCGGGCCGCATAAGTATCCCGGACCATCATCTCATAATCGATCGGCATCATGAATGCAGAATAGTATCCACCGCCAAAGGGCCAATATCCGTTCGGGCACCCGGTCCCAGGGTTATAAAGGCCGCCATTCGTCGTGCATTGCGAAACTGGCACCCACCGACCGGAACCGTCGGTGGCGACCACGTTGGCGCCTGCCGGCGCATTGATGCTGTTTTGCCAATGTGGTGTCCAGACGTTATAATCGAATGTCCAAGGGGGGTTGTTGCCGCGGTACGACACGACCGCCTCGTCCATTGAAAAGATGCGCGGACCAAACTGCGGATTCCATGCCCAAAGTTTACTGGAGCGCGTCGGAACGCTGTCCTGATTGGAAGTGTAGCCACAGCCAGGCAGCGCGTAACCCAGGCAGGTTGTCCACCTGACAGTCCAATCCGGCGCCTGATAAGGCGAGCTGCCCCCGAAATTGCCGATGAGACTGCTACTGGGGCACCAGAGGATCCCCTTCGGGTGAGTCTGATCAAAGTAAGTGCCAGAGGTGGGGATGCCCAGATACTTGTTGTACCAGACAGTCGGGTTATACGGTGACCCGGTTCCATAGGTCCCGGCTCTCGTCGTCCCGATATTACAAAAATCCCCGGGGGGCACCCAGCCGTTAAAATCGCCGACGTAGACATTCGCGGCGACGTAAATCTGCCGCTGGTTGCTCAGGCACATCGCGCGCCGCCCCTGCTCCTTCGCTTTGGTCAGCGCCGGCAACAGCAAAGCGGTTAGCGCTCCGATGATTGAGATGACAACCAATAGCTCAACGAGTGTGAAGGCGCGGCGCGACGGAAAGCGGGAGATTGAAGATTGGAGATGGGAGATGGGAGGCGGAAAAGCCTGCGCGCTGGAGGTCAGCAGCCGAGTCTCACGTACCGCCGCAGTCGTGGCGGAAAACCCGCGCACAACGGGGAAACTTCGGTCTGCATGATGCTGTCTCTTCATTCGAATCATCTGCCAATAAAATTACCACATCGACGGCGGCCACACCTTAACAATTTCATCCGGTTCCGGTATGATTCCATCTCGACTCAGTGGTGCCGGTGACGCCGATGCCGGCGGGTGCGGCGGTTATGGCGGCGGGCAGCCCAGAGGGTGACCCCGCCACAGAGCCACATCAGCAGCACGTTGGGTTCGGGGATGATCAGTGAGGTGCCGAGACCAGTGAGCTGGTGGATCTGCGCGTTCCCCAGCAGGGTGATATCGGCCAGACTCCAATCGTTGGAGTTGACGAAGTAGACATCCATATTATTGCTGATGGTCAGGTGGGCAGTGCCATAGAGGAACAGGTCGTTGACGAACAGCGCATTGGCCGACCCGGCGGGCGCCAGGACCAGGGTCGTATTGGTCAGGACTAGTTCGTCCACCGCGAAGTTATTCGCAAATCCTGCGGCGGATCCGTTGACCGCCTGGGGGTCGGTCGCATTGGTCGTGGCCGCCCCAAATCCGCCGGTCAGCAACAAGCCGGGGTGCTCGAAGAGCTGGGTGTGGGTCACCCCGGAGCCGCTGAACAGGAATTGGACTCCGCCCACAGTATTCGTACCAGGACTGAGCGCCAACGTGCTCCAGAACAGATTGCTCTGGCTTTGGTTGAGCAGGTTGGCTTTGAACACATATTGATCGCCATTGGCCGCACTGACATAACCGTTGGTCGTGATCAGGAACGTGTCTTCAAAAGTACTGCTGGCTCCGGCGGTCTGCCAGTAATTATTATTCACCACTAGATTATAGGTCCCGACGCCGCTGATGACCTGCAGGGTGCCGTTGTTGGTGAACACGCCATTCACCTGAAGTGCGCCACCGATGGCGGTGACGTAACTGCTGGCGGTGTTAAGCAGATTGCTATTCAGGATCAGCGGCCGGCTGCGCCCGCCGTTGGCAAGAATTGTACCCTGATTCAGAATCGATCCCGCCGCATTCAAGCTCCCGTAGCCCACCACCCAGCCCGTGCTGGCATTGGTGAACAGGCCACCGCTGGCGTGATAGTAGCTGCCGCCGGCGAACGCCAGGGTGCCGCCGGTATTATCAAACCCGGCCGTGGAGTTGGTCAGGATCCCGCCCGTCACCTGCAGGGTTGCGCCGGTGCCGTACAGGCTGCTGAGCGAGCCGCCGCCGCCGAACGACAAGGTTGCGCCCGACTCAGCCCGATAGAGACCGGCGCCGGTCGCCGTGCCGCCAATGCTCAAGGTTCCGTTGGTGGCACTGATCATTCCGCTGTTATTGACGGCGCTGGCCAGCGCGCCGGAGCCGCCGATCGTACCGGTATTGGTAATCATTCCGGCGGAAATCGTCCCGTTGATCAGCACGATCTGGCCGGCATTGGTCATCCAGCCGGAGCCGCTGCTACCGACCTGGAGGGTCGCCTGGTTGGTGATCGTGCCAAGGCTGTCATTGAACAAGTGGCCGAGGGCGACCAGCTTGCCACTGAGCACATCGATGGAGCTCTGGTTCGCAAGCTCGGCGTTGATCGTACTGGTATTGCCGAGGTTGACGAGAGAGCCCTGGTTGACCAGGTTGGTGGCTTGGAGCGTGCCACCGGCCAGCGTCACGCTGCCGGCCGCAGGGTTGGTCACCGCCAACAGGCTGGTCACACCGAAGCGCACGGTGCCGCCGTTCAGATAGAGATTGCTGTTGGTGCCCAGGCTCGAACCGGTGCCACCCAGGCCGTTGGACAGCAACCCGACGACGAGCGTTCCATAATTCACCACCGTGACTCCGCCATAGTTGTTGGTGCTGGTCAGGGTCAGCGTACCGGAGCCGGCTTTGGTCAGCGAGCCGTCTCCGCTCAGGGTGCCGCCATACGTGCTGCTCTGGCCATTGCCGCCCACGACGAGTCCCACACCGTTGCCGTCGGTATTGGTCAAACCGAGATCGACGTTCCCGGCCAAGCCACCCAGGTAGGCGGTGCTGATATTGGTAAAGACCACCGCCCCGGGGATCTGATTGCTGAGCATGCTCCCGCCCAGGCCGTAGCTGCTGCCGATGAACAGGTGGCCGTCATTGACCACGGTCATCCCGCTGTAGGTGTTCGAACCGCTCACGACCATCGTCCACAGCCCCGTCTTGAGGATCCCGCCGTTCCCGCTGAGATTGCCGTTGAATGCCACAGTGCCGGTGCCGGTTCCCGCGGCACTGAGCGTGCTTGCCAGGGTCACATCATTGGAGATCACAAAGCTGCCACTGGCATTCTGCGCAAGGCCGGGGGTGAGGCCGGCGAGCGTGATGCGGTTGCCGATGATGAACTGCGCGGTCGTTGTGTCGTTGGTCAGGTTGATCTGTTTGGTAATCAAACCGGTCAGATCGTTGCTGGCGGTGTAACCGGTAGTGGTCGCCCCGCCAAAGTTCAACACCAGGTTGGTCGAGCCCGTCGGCGGAATCGCGCTGCTCTGCCACTGGCTGGCGTTGCTAAAGTTGCCCGACGAATCCACCCATGTGTAACTGGTGGCGCCGGTATAGTTCAGCACCAGGTTGGTCCCCCCGGGCGCGGTCAAAGTCCATGTGCCATCCGCGGGATTGGCGAAGCCGGCCAGGCTGAGTTTGAGTCCATTGGTGACAATTCCGCCACTGGCCATGGCGATGGTGAAACTGTAGTTGCTGTCGCGGCTGAAGTTCGCCAGCGCCCCGCCCACATTGTTTGACGTCAAAGACGTGATCTCAATCGTAAACGGATTCGCGCTGGTGGCCGGATTGGTCAACAGGCCCGTAACCTGCAACAAATCCCAACCCGTGCTGCCGCCGGGCGTGCCGGCCAGGCTGTTGATTTCCCAGAGGTAATTGCCGCCGCCGCCCAAGGAGAGCGTCCCGGTCGTCGTCAACACCGCCGGCCCGGTGCTCGTCCCGGGCGAAAGGGTCCCGCCGCTCAGGATCTGCACCTGACCGGCGCCGCTGTTGACGACCAGGGAACCGGTGCCGGCCAGCCACCCTTGGTTGGTGACCACCAGATTATTCTGGAAGGTCGCCGTCCCGCCCGCAATCGTGAACCGGGCCGGACCGGTGCCATTGCCCACAATGAAGTTCGTGTTATTGCTGAAGGCGATGTTATTCACCGTCAACGTGCCGGTATTGAAGGCAAAGTTGCCGGGGGCCACCACTGCTAGATTCGTGACGAGCAACTGCCCGCCGCTCAGCGCCACCGTGCCGCCACTGACCACCACATTGGCGATGGCGCTGTTCGCGCCGGTCAGTGTCCACGTATCCGCCCCCACTTTGCTCAACGTGCCGGCGCCGACCAAGGCCCCGGCAAAGTTGGTGCTGATGGCTGCGGTGCCATCAAACCCGATCGTGGCCGTGCTGCCGGCATTCACCACCACCGCACCGCCGCCGGTCACAGCCGCCAGTGTGCCGCTGCTCTGGAAGTTGAGCGAGGCGCCGGAATTGACCAGGGCCACGGTGCTGTTGGTCATGGCCGTCGCACTGGCCCAGAGGAACTGGCCGCCCGCCACCACCAGATTGGTTCCACCAGTCTGACCGGTCACCTGCAACGTCCCGTTGCTCACCGTCGTGTTCCCGCTATACGTATTGGTCCCCGACAGCGTCAGCATGCCGTTGCCGATCTTCGTGAACGCGCCCGGCCCGCTCATCGTGCCCGTGTAGTTGGTGGTGCCGTTGTTGTTGCCCACAAACACCGCCACGCCGCCCGCCGCGTTTGTCAGGCCAAAGTTGCCGGCCCCGGCCAGATTCCCCAGCCGATAGGTCGCATCCGCCCCAAACGCGAGGCCATCGTTGACGTTGACCAGCACGGTGCTGTTGGGCGCCGCCAGCCCGTTGGCAAACACCACACTGCCGGTGATGATTGCGGTCGGCCCGCTGTAGGTGTTGGTGGCCGTCAAGGTCATGACGCCCGAGCCGTTCTGCGCGAGCGTGCCATTGCCCGCAATGACATTGGCCACCGTCACGGCATCGCTGCGGTTGAACGCGAGATTTGCATTGTTCGTCACTGGGCCGGTCCCGAGGCTGCCCAGCGTCCCGCCGGTGCCCACTTGCAGCGTACCCGAATTGATCAGCGTCGTGCCGGTATAGGTTTCGTTGGTGGCCAGCACCGTCGTGCCGCTGCCGCTCTGGACCAGGTTGCCCGAACCGGTGATCAGGTTCGTGACGCTATAGAGATTGTTCCGGCTGAACGCCAGATTGGCGTTGTTGGTGACATCGCCAGCGCCGAGCTGGCCGGTGGCCCCATTGGCGCCGATTTGCAAGGTACCGCCATTGATCAGAGTCGGGCCGCTGTAGGTATTGACGCCGGTCAGCACCCAGGTGCCGCTCTCCGACTTGACGACGGCCAGCGTCGCGGTGTTCGAACCGCCATCGCTGATCCCGCCGGAAATCGTCCCTGCGGCGCTACCGGCCAGCAGCAAATTCTGACTGGTGGAGCTGGCATTGGTGACGGCACCGGCCAGCGTCAAGCCGCCACCGGCGGCGACCACGGCGCTGGAACTTTGCAGCGCGACCACCCCATTGATCGTGTCAGCACCGGCTTGATTGATCAGCCCGGTGGCGCTGTTGCCGATCAGGAAACCGATACTGGCATTGAGCGAGCCGCTGTTGGCCAGGCCGACGATGCTGACGTTGCCGGCATTGGTCGCCACGACCTGTTTCGGGCCGCTGCCAAAGGCAGTGGCACTGGCCGCCACGACTTCGCCGCTGATCACAGACAGATTGCCAAGGAATGAATTATTCCCGCTGAGAGTGACAGTCCCGCCATTGATCACGCTGACGGCACCGGTCCCAGCCAACTGACTGGCGATGGCATAGGTGTCGCCGCGGGCCAGGACCAGGTTCGCTTGATTCGTCAGGGTCACCGTGCTGAAGCTGAGCGACCCGCTATTGCCGCCATCCCCAACCTGCAACGTGCCGCCGTTGACGGACAGGAGCCCGGTATTGGTACTGTTGCCGCTCAACACCACCGTGAACGCGCCGGTCTGGGTCAGATTCCCCGCGCCGCCCAACACCCCGGCGAAGGTCAACGTGCCGCTGCCGGCGGAACCATACACTCCCACATTGGTGCCCAGGACCACGGCATTGGAGAGAACGAAACTGCCGGTGCCATTCTGCAGAATCATGGGGGTCACCCCCGCGAGCGTGAAACTGTTGCCAATGATGTATTGCGTGACGGCGGCGTTGTTGGTGAGGTTGAGGCGTTTGGTGATCAAGCCGGTCAAATCGTTGCTGGCTGTGTAACTGCTCAGGGTGGCTCCGCCAAAATACAACACCACGTTGGTGGCGCCCACCAGCGGGACCGTGCCGTTTAGCCACTGGGCGGAACCGCTGAAGCTGCCGGAGTGATCGGCCCAGGTAAAGTTGGTCATCCCCACATAATTCAGCACCAAACTGGTCCCGCCCGTGACCGCCAACGACCATGTGCCGTCAAACGCATTATTGGCGGCAAAGCTGCTGTAATTAAGCGCCATCGCCAGATTGGTGGCAATGCCGCCGGTGGCCGTCGCGATGGTGAACCCGTAGTTGCTGTCACGGTTGAAGTTCGCCAACGCCCCGCTCCCATTGTTCGACGTCAACGATTTGAGATTGATCGTAAACGGATTGCTGCTGGTGGCCGGGTTGGTCAACAGGCCCGTGACCTGCAACAAATCCCAACCCTGGCTGCCGCCGGGCGTGCCGGCCAGGCTGTTGATTTCCCAGAGGTAATTGCCGCCGCCGCCCAACGCGAGCGTCCCGGTCGTCGTCAACACCGCCGGCCCGGTGCTGATGCCGGGCGAGATGGTCCCGCCCCCCTGGATCAGCACCTGACCGGTCCCGCCGTTGACGACCAGAGTCCCGGCGCCGGTCAAGGTCGCCAGATTGTTGGTAACCAACAGATTGTTTTGGAATGTGGCCGTCCCGCCCGCGACCGTGAGCTGCGCCGCGCTGCCACCGTTGCCAACCACAAAGTCGGCGCCGTTGCTGATCACCAGCGCCGCCGCCGTCAACGCACCGCCGTTGAACCGCCAGGGCCCGGTCGCGGTCAGATTGCTCGCGACCACCGTGCCGGCATCCAGTTGGAACGCGCCGGTGTTATTGACCAGCAAGGTCGAGTTGCTGCCGGCGCCGGTCACATTCACCGTCGCCCCGCTGACCACCAATCCGCCGGCGTTGACCGTCAGCGCGCCCACGGTGCCACCCGCGCCCGTGAGCGCCCAGGTCCCAGCGCCGACCTTGGTCAGTGTGCCGCTGCTGCTGACGAAGGTCCCGCCGAAATTCGTGCTCCCATCGCCAAAGCCCACTTGCACCGTGTTGGAGCTGATATTCACCGACCCGGTTCCGGCCAGCAGGCCGATCGTACCGCTGTTTTGGAAGTTCACGCTGCCGTTGGCGATCACCGCGGTCAGATTGGTCAGCGCGGTGGCGTTGGCCCAATTCAACACGCTGCCGCTGCTGACCACCAGATTGCTGCTGCCGAGAACCTGGCCGCTGACCGTCAGGATGCCACCGTTGACCAGCGTGTCGCCGGTGTAGGTATTGGTGCCGGTCAATGTTTCTGTGGCGCTGCCGCTCTTCGTCAGCGAGCCGCTGCCGGTCAATGCGCCGGCATAACTGGCGTTGGCCGAATTGCTCACCAGCAGGGCCACGCCGCCGGCGCTGGCCAGATCCACCAGGCTGACGTTCCCGGTTCCGGCCAACCCAGCCACGGTCGCCGCGGTCAGATTGCTGAAGGCCAGCCCGTAGTTGGCCATGTTACTGACCAAGCTGCTGGTTAACGCATTGGTATTGGCAACGATGATCTGGCCTTGCTGGATGAAGGTGTTGCCGGTGAACGTATTCGAGCCGCCCAGGATCAGCGCGTAGTTACCGGCCTGGGTCAGGCGATAGGCACCGCTGATCGTCCCATCCACTTCCACGCTGCCGGTATTGGTGCCGTCCAAGGTCAGATTACTGAGCAGGGCGAGGTTGTTCGAAATTACAAACCCACCAGTCCCGTTCTGTTGGATGTCGGGCGCGACGCCGCCGAGCGTCAGCGAATTGCCAATGATGAATTGCGGACCGGCCGCGCTATTGGTCAACACCATCCGCTTGGTGATCAACCCGGTCAGCCCGTTGCTGGCGGTGTACGCCTGGCCAGCGGTCCCGCCAAAGTAGAGGACCACATTCGTTTGGCCGACGGGCGGAGCGGCCTGCCCCTGCCAATTGCTGTTCGTGGCAAAGTCGCTTGTCACGTTGTTCCAAACAAAATTCGTCACGCCCTGATAGAACAACGCCACGCTGTTGGCGTTGGTTTGGACCGACCAGATGCCGTCGTACAAATTCTGGAAGTTGGTGAGCACCAGGCTGAGGTTGAGCGGGCTGAGCCCGCTCGAAGCCGTCGCGATCGTCTGGGTGTAGAGGTTGTCCCGGTTAAAGTTGGCCGACCCGGTCGCGCTGATGTCGATCGCAAACGGGGTCGCGGGCGCCGCATTGGACAACAGCCCGTTGATCGTCAGCAAATCCCAATTGACGCCGGCGTTCGTGCCGGTGAAATCCGCAATCTGCCACAAATATCGGCCGCCGCCGGTCCAGATGTTTGTCCCGTTGATTGTCAAGTTGGCGGGCACGCCGTTGGTGCCCAGCGGCGTGACGGTCGCGCCACTGCCGATCACCACCATTCCATTGCCAGCCGTCACCGTGCCGGCGCCGGCCAAGGTTCCCTGATTGGTCACGATCAGACCTTGTTGGAGATAGGTGTTCCCGCCCGGCAGGAGGGTTAATTGAGCGGCCGCCGTGCCATTGCCGACCACCCAATCATTGCCATTGCTGATGACGGCGTTCAGCACACTCAATTTCCCGCCGTTGAAAGTCAGTCCGCCACCGCTGGCGACCAGGTTGCTCGCCACCACCGTCCCGGCATTCAACAGGAAAGCGCCGCCATTGGTCACCAGCAAGGTCGAACTGCTGCCGGCAGCGGTCACATTCACCGTCGCGCCGCTGATCACCACCGACCCGTAGCCGACCACGAGGTTCCCGAGCGAGCCGAGGCCGTTGTTCCAAGTGAACGTGCCCGCGCCCAGCGTGCTCAGCGTCCCGGCCCCGCTGATGCCGCCGCCAAAGGTCGAGCTCGCAAAGAACGCGCCGATCTGGAGCGTGTTCGCATTGAGGTTCACCTGGCCGGTGCCGGCCAGGACATTAATCATCCCGTTGGTGGAAAAATTGACCGTGCCGCCATTGCTGACCGTGATATTCACCGAACTCGGCATCGCGGCGATGTTGGCCCAGTTGAACTGGCCGCCGGTCACGAGCAAGTTCGGGCTCGCCAAGGTACCGCTGACCGTCAACGTCGCGCTGTTCACCACCGTGGCCCCGCCGTAGGTGTTGCTGCCGCTCAAAGTCTCGGTGCCGGTGCCGCTCTTGATCAACGACCCGCTGCTGCCGCTTAACATGCCGGTGTAGGTGCCGCCGCCGGACAACGTCAGCGCCACACCCGTGCCGTTGGCGAGATTCACCAGGCTGACGTTGCCGGTGCCGGACAGGCCGGCCACCGTCGCCGCCGTCAGGTTGCTAAAGGCCAGTCCGTTATTGGCCATGTTGCTGACCGCGCTGCTGCTGAGCGCGTTGAGATTGGCGATGACGACCTGGCCCTGCTGGATGATCGTCGTCCCGCTGAATGTGTTCGAGCCGCCCAACACCACGGCATACGGTCCGGTCTTGGTCACGCCGAAGGCGCCGCTGATGGTGCCGTCCAGTTCCAGGCCGCCGGTATTGGTGCCGCTCCACAAGCCGTTCGCGGTCAGGGCCAGATTGTTGGAGATCACAAAATTGCCGGTGCCATTCTGGCGGAGCTCGGGGGCCACACCGGCCAGCGTGATGGGGTTGCCAACAATGAATTGCGTCGCTGCCGATTGGTTGGTCAAGATGATCCGTTTCGTGATCAGGCCGGTCAGATTGTTGGTCGCCGTGTACTGCTGGCCGGCGGTCCCGCCGAAATACATCACGACGTTGGTCTGGTTCAACGGCGGCGTGGCGTCGCCCTGCCAGTTCAGCCCGGCATCGCCGACGGTGTTGCTAAACGCGCCATTGGCATTGTTCCAGACGAAGTTGGTGCCGCCATTGTAATTGAGCACCACGCTGTTGCCCAACTGCGCCACGCTCCAGGAGCCGTCCCACGGGTTCAGGAAATTGCTGGTGACCAGGCTGAAGGCGGCCGGATTGAAATTCTGGAGCGCACCGGTCGCGGTGGCCAGCGTCAGCTGGTAATCGGAGTCGCGATTGAAGTTGGCGGCCAGCCCGGTGGCGTTATTGGTCAGCGACCCGAGATTGATGACGAACTTGTTGCCGGCCGTGGCGCCAATATTGAGCACGGAGGCTGTCACCAAATCGGTGCCGCCGCCGCTGGCGCCCGTGAAGTCGCTGATCTGCCAGAGGTACTGGCCGCTGCCCGACCAGGTCATCGTGCCATTGACTGCCAAAGTGCCGATACCGATTCCGGGCGACAGCATTGTGTTGGGCAGGAGGCTGACCGTCCCGTTGCCGCCGGCCACCGTGATGGTGCCGGCGCCGGCCAGCGTCGCGTTGTTGGTCACGATCAGGTTGTTCTGGAAAATGTGGGTGCCCACGCCGGTGAGTTGCAGGGTCGCCGCGCTCGTGCCGTCGCCGACGAGGAAGTCCTGGCCGTTGCTGTAGACCGTACTGGCCACGCTGAGCAGTCCGCCATTGAAGATAATCGTGCCGATCCCGTTCGGATTCACCAGCGCCGCCGCAACCGTGACGGTGCTCGCGCCGCTGATGAGGAACTGGTTGCCGAAGCCTCCCGCATTGCCGTCGAACCCGATCGTCTGGGCGGTGATCGTGCCGTTGGAAACGCTCAACAGATTGTTATTCCCCACCCCGCCGAACGGGGTGATGGCCAGGCGGCCGACATTGGCCAGCGCGCCGCCGTTTTCAACCAGCAACACATCCCCGTTGGCATTATTGCCCAGGGTGAGATCGTTGCCGGCGGAATCCCACAGCGCACTAGCGCCCGTGACCTTGCCGGTCAGCGCGCTGCTCTGACCGAAACTGCTGGACGTGGTGGTGAAGAGCTTGCCGCCATTGGTGATGATCAGGGAGTTGCCCGACCCTTGATTGCCGCTGTTGAGGCCCGGGGTGTAACCGTTGAGCCCCAGGGTGACACCCACGTTGGTGACCACGCCGCCCGCGCCGATCCAGAGCGTATTGTTATTGCCGACAGGCGTACCCGCCTGGCTGGAGCCGATGAAAATCATGTTGGCATTCTTGCCGGCGAAAACTGCGGTCGCCCCGCCGCCGCCCACGATCAGCGAATCGTTGGTCCCGCCGGCGCCGATGCTGATCGAGCCGGACGTAAACATCCGTCCGCCGTTGGTGAGGATCACGCTGTCATTGGCGCCGCCAATGGTCAGGCTCCCGACATTGGTCACCACCGCATTGCCCAGAACACCACCGCCGTCGATCCGCAGCACATCGTTGCTGGCTGCCCCGGCGCCGATCGTCAGCACGTTGCCGCCATTGTTCCAGAGCGAAACGCCGGTGCCGCCCGCCACCACCGCGGTATTGTTGGAGCTGCCGTTGCCGATGACCACGCCGCCCGTGCCATTGACGACCAGCCGGCCGCCATTGGTGACGATCAAGCTGTTGCCGTCGCTGCCGAGTCCGCCGACGGTGAGCGCGCCGCTGGCATTGGCAGAAGTCAGATTGGTCAGCAATGCACCGCCGCTGATCCCGTTCCCATCGATCACCAGACGGTTGCCGGAGCCGCCATTATTGCCGATCACCAACTGGTTATTGCCCGAGTTATTCCAGACGCTGGTCCCGCCGGCCGCGCCGCCGCCGACGATGATCACGCTATTGCTGGAGGCGCCATCGCCGACAAAGTTCGTCGTGCCACTGGTCGCCGTGATAAACTTTCCACCGTTGGTCACGATCAGGCTGTTGACCAGACTGCGGTACGGTCCGTTGTCGTCGTAGCCGACCCGCACGGGACCGTTGGCCACCAGCAGGCCGCCATTGGCGACAGTCAACGAGTTGCTGAGCGCGCTGCGAACGCCAATTTCCAATCCCGCGCTGTTACTCCAAACGCTGCCGCCGCCGGTCACCAGGATGGTCTGATTATTGAGCCCCAACCCGAAGGCGTAATTGGTCCCGCCATTCAACGTCGCCACGCCGTTGACGACACTCGCCACCACCGTCCCGTTGCTGACGGTCACGGAGTTGGTGCCGAGCGCGTATTGGTTCGGCAACGACAGCGTGCCGGCGTTGACGAGGACCGAGCCGACAAAGGTGTTCGAGCCTTGCAACTGGAGCGCGAAGCTGCTGCCCGCCTTGGTGATCTGGCCAGAGCCGGTGATGTTGCTGGCGAGGATGACCGTGCCAAAACCGGGACCTTGCAAGAGCATATTGGTCGTCAGATTGATGGAATTGCTGATGATAAACGACGCCCCGCCAATCTGGAAGATACCGGCATTGGGGCCCGCGAACGCGAGCGTGGCGCCCGCGAGCACGTTGGTGTTGTTCGAGCCGCTGTTGAGTTCGATCTGGTTGTTCGTGAACGTGCCCGCGATGCCGGTGGTCGTCAGATCGTTCGTGGCGATATAGGCGCTGCCACTGGTCCCGTTGAATTCGACCACCAGACTGGCGCTCCCATTGACCGGCGGCGCGGCGAGATTGGTCCAGGCGCTGGCATTGCTCCAGGGCGCACTGACGGCATTGGTCCACACGAAGTTTGGACTGACCACCACCGGGGAATAGGTTACGTACAGGTTCGTGCCGGCCTGGGTCACATTCCACATGCCGGTGCTGAGATTGCCAAAGGCGTTGGTGTTGACGACAAACTGCAGTGGATCAAAGCCGTTGATACTGCCGGCCAACACAAACTGCAGATTGGCATCCACGGCCGCGTTGAAGTTCGCGGCGGGTAGGCCGAGCGAGTTGAGGTTCACCGTGAACGGGCTGCCGTTCGGCACAATCGTCAGCGTGTTGGTGACATTCAACAGGCTCCAGGCCGTCCCCGGCGCCCCGCTGAAATTCGTGACCGACAACTGGAAGTAGCTCCCGCCAAACCAGGTCACGTTGTCGGCTTGGAGCGTGCCGGGGCTGTTGCCGGGCGCGATCGTCGCACCGTTGGTGATCACCACACTCTTGCCGGAACCCGTGCGGATGCGGCCGGTGCCTTTCAAGGTCGCGTTGCTGGCGATGATCAGGTTGCCCTGGAAGTAGGAAGTCGCGACCCCGGACACGAGCGCCAGCACGGCGGTATTGCCGCCGGTGCCGACGGTGAAATCGAGGCCGTTGCTGTAGATCACGCTATTGGCGCTCAACGTGCCGCCATTGAAAGTGACGTAGTTGCCGGCGACGGTATCGACCAGCGCGCCGACGTTGGAAACGATGCCGCCGGGGTTGAGCGTGAACACATTGCTGATCGACCCGGCGCCGCCAACGGTGAGATTGTTGCTGAGCATGTTCCACTGACTGCCAGCGTTGACAGTGATGCTGTTGTTCGTGGCCGCGTTGCCGATGCCAATGCCGACCGCGCCACTCAGGAGGCTGGCGTTGGTCACAATCATCGCGTTATAGCTGGAATCGATCGTGCCGACGTTGATTGCGCCATTGGACACCGTGCTAAGCGCGCCGAATCCGCCGACGTAATAGGCATTGCTGAAGGCGCCGGGGTTGGCATTGTTCTGGTAGCCGACCCATACCGGGCCGCTGTAGAAATTAGCGCCGTTGCTGATGACCACCGAATTGCCAACGGAGTCGTTATTGTTGAAGCAGGTACCAATGTACAAGGCGCTGACGTTGCTGACGGTGGCGCCGTTGACGGTCATTACGTTGCCAATGCCGCCGCCGGCGCCGTTCACGCCGACGCCAATCGTGATGGAGTTACTGCCGCCGTTCAAGGTCGTATTGGCGAGGAGGGTCAACGTGTTGGAAGAGGAAGCGCTACCCACCAGGACGCCGCCGCTGGTAACCAGCGTGCTGTTGGTGAGCAGAACGGTGTTAAAGCTGCCGCCCTGCGTGCCGTTGGCCGCGGTGCCCATGTACAGGACGCCGCTGGTCATGAAGAACTGGCCGCCGTTGGTGACGCTGAAGCTGTTGTAGCTGGAGCCGACCGCACCCACTGTCAACCCGGCGACATTGGTGAGAATGCCGGCGTTGACCGCCAGCGAATTGCCAGAGCCGGAAGTGCCGACGGTGATCCCGCTGCCGAGCAGGTTGACGGTGGCGTTTGAGGAGATGACACCGGCGTCGTTGTTGTCCTGATAACCGATGGTCAAGCCGCCGCTGATGACCATCTGGGCATTGGTGGCGTTGAACTGGTTATTGCCGCCGGTGCTGCCCGAGCCGACCAGGATTCCGCCGAGGTTGGAGACCGTGCTGGACAGCCCCAACCCGCCGACGTTGTAGGTATTATTGCTGCAGTAGACGTAATTGTTATAGGAGACATACAAGGTCCCGGCGGAGACCAGAACGCCGCCGTTGCTGATCGTCAGGGTGCCGTAGGTCGCTGCATTCCCGATGATGATGACGCCGAAATTCGTCATCACACCGCCGCTGTTCACGTAGGTGCCGCTGTTGATGGTAAGTTGATTGCCGCTGGCGTTGACGACGCCACCGGTCTGATTGACGAGGCCGGGGTAGCTGACTTGGATGTTCCCGCCCAGTTGGATGTAGGCGGAACCGCCGATCGTCATTTGGGCGAACGTGTTGGCAGCGCCACCGCCCAAAGTCAGGCTCAGATTCGAGAGCACCCCACCGGTGATGATGAAGTTCCCCGACTGAAGCTGATTGTTGGCGGTGGCCAGAACAGTGCCAATGCCCAAGTTGCCATTCAGACACCAAGTACCGCCGGTTTGGTACACCGTGCCCGTGCCGCTGGCGCCATTCCCGTGCGGGCCAACGTAGACGTTGCCGCTCTGGATGTAGCCGTTGCTGAGAGTCAGGTAGCCCCACCCGCCGCCCGGCGTGCTGGAGCCGTGCCCGCCCACATAAATATTGCCGCTGAATAGGTTCCCACCGGACATCGTATACTGGCCAACCGAGTTTCCGCCGTTGGCAATTTGAACATAGCCGCCGGCGTTGATGGTGCCGCCGGTCTGGATGACGATGCCAGTCGAACCGCCGGAGTTACCCAAATTCAGGCCGCCACCGGCTGAAAAGTAGGATGTATCGCTGATTGTCAGCGTGCCGACACCAGTATTTCCCACGCCGGTCAGGTAGCCGCCGCCGCCGCCGTTGTTGTAAACCTGACCGCCGTTGGTCATGACCAGCGTGCCATAATTCCCGATGAGATAGGAGCGCGCGTTGGTTAACATGCCGCCGCTGACGAGCAGCGGACCACTGACGGTTTGATCGTTGCCAGCCCCAGCAATCACAGTCCCGCCCGCGAGAATGTTGAAGTAATCGTTGGTGACGGTCAAGCTGAGCAGGGTCGTGTTGAGGGTGCCGTTGTTGAGAACGGTGATGCTGTTGTTGACGCCACCCAAACCAATATTACCGATGTAGGTACCACCGTTGACAACAAACTGGTTGCTCGAACCGCCGATACTCCACCCGCGGTTGGAGGCATCATAGTACAGGCTGCCGGCCGATACGGTGATGCTGTTGTTGCTGTCGGCGGCGGTCGAGCCAATGTAAGTACCGGGATTACTGTAGGGGTTCCCGGTGATGTAGAGTTTGGCGTTATTGGTCAGCATTACATTGTTGTTAACGCCGTTGATCGTAATGACGGCGAAGTTGCTGACCGCGCCGCCGTTGATGGTCAGGCTGTTGCCGGACTGTCCGGTCCCGCCGATATTTAGTTGCAGTTGGTTGCCATCCCAGAGACTGTTGGCGAGCACAGTGACCGTGTTGCTGTTGCCATTGCCAATCGTCAAACCGGACCATTGACCGAGACCCGTATCCGTGTTCTTCAGGTAGCCATTCGTCACGAGCATGCTGTTCCCAAACGAGCCGTTCCCATTATCGAGAAGGAAGAAGCTGGCTGTCAGCGTGCCGCCATTGACGATCACCGTGTTGCCGGTTGACGCGCCATTGCCGATCCGGAAATAAGAATTGTCGGGCATCACCCATTTGCCGCCGTTGAGAATCGAGACGGTGTTGTTGGACGAGCCGTTGCCAACGTAATAGTTTGCCCCAGCCTGGGTCACCAGTGAGGCATTGCTAACGGTCAGGGAGTTGTTGCCGGCGCCGGGGTTGCCGACGGTGACCACGCCGCTGTTGGTCACGTAGCTGTACGTGCCCAGGCCGCCAACGTTGAAGGCATTGTTGCTGGAGTTGAAGGCGTTGCCGATCTGCACGCCTCCGCTGGAGAAGCTGCCGCCGTTCGAGATGGTCAGCGAGTTGCCAGACGAGAACGAACTGTTGCCAATCGTCACCGCGCCGACACTGGTCACCGACCCGCCGTTGATGACCAGAGCATTGCTGATGGCCGCGCTGTTGCCGATGGTGATGGTGGTGCCGAGCAGATTCCAGAGGCCGCCGCTGTTGACGGTGACGGTGTTGTTCGAGGAGTTATTGCCGACTGTCAGAGCGCCGCTCCAGAGGTTGGCGTTGGCCACGTTCAGGTAGTTGTAGCCGGCCCCCGTGCTACCAACCGTGATCGCGCCATTGGAAACGGTGCTGGCGGCGCCGATGCTGCCGCCGACGTTGTAATAATTATTGCTCCCACCGGCCGCGCCACCCACGGTGACGGGCGCGCCCCCGAGGAACGTGGCGCCATTCTGGAGCGTCAACCCGTTGCTGGTGGAACCCGCGCTCTGGCCGATGGTCACACCGGTCGCGCTCAGCACGCCGCCATTGACATTGACCCAGTTGCCGGTCGCCGCCCCGCTGCCAACAATGAACGCCGCGAAATTCGTCCAGGCCGCCCCCCCGCCCGCAAGCGTGACGGACTGATTGTTCCAGCCGTTGCCGACGATGTAGGAGGTGCCACCCAGGTTGGCGAGAACCGTCCCGAAGGTGACGGTGACCGAGTTGGTGCCGAGAGCGTAGAGGTTGCCCAGCGTCAGGGTGCCGCTGCTGCTGACCACGACCGGGCCGACAAAGCTGTTCGAGCCGAGCAGGACCACGTTATTCGCCCCGCCCTGCTTGGCAATCCCACCGGTGCCGGTGATGTTGCTGGCGAGAATGACCGAGCCGAAGCCCGCGCCGTCGAACACGATGTTGGTGGCCAGATTGACGACGTTGCTGATCACGAACGCGCCCGAATTGATCTGGTAGAACCCGGCCATGTTATTCGTACCGGCCATGGTGATGGCTGAGCCGGTCAGGTAATTGGTCGACCCGAGCGAGCTGTTGAAGATGATGGCATTGTTCGTGAACGCGCCCGTTAGATTATTATTGGCGGTGTACGGCGCGCCGCTGCTGTTGAATTGGACCACGTAATCAAGCCCGCCAGGGGCAGGCGTGGCGGTGTTGGTCCAGGCGGAGGCCAGATTCCAGCCCGCGCTGGCGGCATTGGTCCAGACAAAAGTGTGGGGGCTGATGGGCACACTGCCGTTTTGCACCAGGAACAGCATGTTGACGCCGTTGACGGTATTGGTCGCCAACTGCCACGTGCCAACGCCGCCGGTGGTCAGGAAGGTGTTGGTGCTGATCATGAAATTATTCAGGAACAACGGTGTGGTGAAGGTGGCGATTTCCAGGGAATACGACTTGCTGCTGCTGTACCCCGCATTGGTCAGCCCGAGTGTGTCCAGGTTAATCACGAAATTGGTGTTGTTGAGGGCCGAGTTATTCGTCAGCGCGCCGCTGACGTTGAGCAGGCTCCAGTTGATGCCGGCCACCCCGTACACGGAATTCACCTGCACGTCAAAGACCGCCCCGTTCTGGCCGATGACATTGGTCACGCTCAACCCGGTGCTGTTGCCCAGCGCCGAGGAAATCGTCGCGCCGTTGGTGAGGACAATGCTGCCCGTGCCGGACCCGACGTTGCCGTAGCCGGTCAGCCACGCGTTGCTGGCGACCAGCAGGCCATTGGCAAACTGGTGCGAGCCGCCCACGGCATTGAACACGGCCCCGGTGGTGCCGTTGCCGACAACAAACAGGGCGCCATTGCTAATGGTTGTGCCCGAACTATTGAGCACCCCCTGGCTGAAGGTGACGAGGTTGCTGGTCCAAACCGCCGTGAGCGAGGCCACCGTCACAGTGCTGGCCCCGGTAATGATGAGCTGGTTGTTCGACGACGTCGCGGCGGTGCCAACAGTCACGGCCCCCGCATTCGCCAGCAGCACGCCATTGAGTGTGACGATGTTACCGGTCGCGGCACCACCGCCGATGGTGATGCCTTTGCCACTATTATTCCAGACCGTGTTGGGCAGCACCGTCAGGATATTGTTCGACGAGCCGTTGCCAATGGCGCTGGCAGCGGTCGTGACGGTGACCGTCTGGTTGGACAGCGTCAGGGAGTTGCCGCCTTCGCCCGGCGAACCGAGGTTCAGCGCGGTGATGATCGGGGCGAGGTTCCGGTTGCTGAGGACCAGGCTGTTGTTGGAATCGTAGAACGAGAGACCGCCGATGTTGGTCAGCCCGGCGGTCGAACCGGTCACGCTGAAGACGTTGCCGGTCTCGGTCGCCGCGCCGGCACCGCTGCCAACCTGAATTGTGCCGCCGAGGAAATTCCACGTCGACGGAGCACCGCCCTGCACGGTCACGTTGTTGTTGTAGGTGCCGTTGCCGATGGTCAGGCCCAGGCTTGAGAGTGCGGCATTGCTGACCGTCATCTGGCTGCCGTTGTTGAGCGTCACGGAATTGCTGACGGTGAACGTGCCGCCCAGCACCGTCAGCGTGCCGACATCACTGCCGCCGCCGGTGTTGTTGCCGCCAATCGTGACCGCACCGGCTTGGTACCATGTCCCATTGCTCTGGATCAACGTGCCGTAGGAGGTCCCGCCGCCGGTGCCGCCGGCCCAGCCCGCAAGGGCCAGCGGACCGAGATTGGTGATCGTGGCGCCCTTGACCGTCATCACGTTCGCGGTCGCATTGATGGTTTGCCCCCAAGTGCCCCAGCCGATGGTCAGGCCATTCATGGTCCACGAAGTGTTGGTGTAGACGTTGATGACGTTGTTGAGCCCCTGGGTGCCCAGCATCACCGATCCGAGCGTGACCAGATTTGCGTTGGTGACGTTCATCGAGTCGTAGCTGGTCAAATAGTT
>Ga0316231_1001728_pt1 | contig 23077 bp, 10 predicted proteins | sample TBH18027metaG_FD_206002 | JGI IMG/M metagenome (GOLD analysis project Ga0316231, IMG submission 206002) | Freshwater microbial communities from Trout Bog Lake, Wisconsin, USA - TBH18027 | ecosystem: Environmental > Aquatic > Freshwater > Lake > Hypolimnion/Profundal zone | place: USA: Wisconsin... | reverse complement strand
CTGGGTAAAGGATCCATAGTCTCCGGAAGTGGTGTACTCCCACCCAGGAGTTTGCACCACAACGACACCGTTGACCAGCAGTTCCCCCCGTTATCAGAGGCAAGCTCTCCGCTCATGGATCCGATGCCATCAAGCGTCCGCGTATAAGTAAACAGGCCAGCACCCTGGCTCAGAGTGCTTGTGCCAGGATATACGGGAGTGATCCGCTGGCCTGTCGGCTGATTTGCAACCCAAGCCCCAGCCGCTACGGTTGCAGTTGCACTAACTTCTCCCTCGGGACCAGTTATCGCGTAGTTCTGCTCAGTGGCCCCTGAGTATATCAGGTTTCCCGAGGCATCCAACCCTGTCCCGATCTGAATAACGGTCGCCTTCGCCACGGATGCGCCTACCATGAGTGCTCCTGCGAGTGCCAGACTCGTAAATATTGTCCTTTTCATGTTTTCTGTTTTTGTTGGTTTTTACACCTGCCAAAAGCGATTTGTGGCTCAACGTCCAAACCGCAACTCATTCTTTCATGCAACAGTCTGTTTGTGTCTAAACTGACGGTGCCGATTCTCCCCAAAAAAGGGACTTCATTCTATCGTGCTTTCGGACAATAGCGGTCATGTTTGGGATATAAGAACTAAGCTTATGAATAAATTTAAATTTACCGTAAGTGTTGCCCACCTTGCTACTGCCCCTTGCCGCACCCTGCGGAAGCCCGATTCGTCGGCGAGCTTACGCTGGTATTCGGGCTGGTAGAGTGCGCCGCCCATGACGACGCTTGGAGCAGAGCGCGTGTCTGCTCCGTATTGACGGTGTGACCAATGCCTGGCTGGAGGTGGCTTTGGGCGGCGAGAAGACCTTCAACGTCATCCGCGCCGAGGAAATGATTTTGCTGGGCCAGCGCATCGCCAAGTATCAGGTCGAGGCGCTAGTCGACGGCCAGTGGAAGCCGATTTCCTTGGGCACGACGATTGGCTATCGCAAACTGGACCGTTTTCCGAAGGTGACGGCCTCCAAGGTGCGGCTCACGATTTTGGAGGCGCGCGGCTGTCCGGCCCTCAAGTCGCTCGCCGTCCATTTCGATACGGTTTCGCCGCCTGAGAGTTTTGAACCGGGGAAAGTGTTGCAAGAAATCAGGCGCGGGGCACGGGCACCGCGTCCGGCCAGTGTTTTGAATTAAGCGGCTGGATGCAATTCCGGCTGGCGACGCGGGGTGCCAAAGGAGCAGGGGATCTCTCCGGCAGCTCTAGCGTCCGGTGGGGCATGGCGCGGAAACGATTGATCGCATGGAATAACATTGGACCCTGGGGAAATATTTCGTTGCTTGGCGCAACCGCCGCTGAAGGAAGCAGAGCCAGGCGTAATATCTGCGCACTAATGGATCGTACTGGCGCTGCCGGAAGGAAATGTCACTCCAAAACAAGCCAGGTCCAGCAAACCGCAATAAATGGTTGGCTGCCAGGCACTTTTAAGTTTAGCCTTGTGCCTAATTACCGATAGAAATCATTGGCTCCGCCGTGCAAATCAAAGCCAGCCGTCAGGCGTTCAAGTTCACGTTGATTTATGTCAACGCGGCCGGCGCATATATCCTGCTCTCGAACGAGCTGGTGAAAAAGCTCGTCAGCAATCGGAACCAACCATGAAGCATTCGCTATACACTTGCCGCGCCAAAGCGCAGCGGCGGCGGGCCATTCGTCATTTGGCTCGCAGTCGAAAGGATGAAATGGCATGACCACACGCCGCAAACCTTCCGTGCCGCCAAAGGGCTTACGCGCCGCCGCCGAAAAGTTGCTGGCCACAACTCCGCGCGACGTCGCCAACCTGCCGGTGCATGACGTGCATAAGCTGGTGCATGAAATGCAGGTCCAGCAGATTGAATTGGAGATGCAGAACGAAGAACTGCGCCGGACGCAACTCGAGAATGAGCAGCTCGAAATGAGCGACATCACGAAGCGCAAGCTGGCCGAACAAACACTCGTGGAAGCCAGGAACTATGCGCAGACGCTGCTCTCTGCCTCGCCCAGCGCCATCATCACCTACAAGCAGTCGGGGGAAACCGTTTCGGCCAATGAAGCGGCCGCGAAACTGGTCGGCACGACGCTCGAATATTTGCAGCAACAGAATTTTCGGGAACTGGCTTCCTGGAAGGAATCAAATTTATTTGCGATGGCGGAATTAACGCTGGCCACCGGCAAGACACAGTCGTTCGAGAGCAAATTCGTAAGCACCTTCGGAGTGGAAGCCTGGGCCATCTGCCAGTTTGTGCCTTTTCAATTCGCCGGGGAACCGCATTTGCTGTTGTTGGCACAGGACATCACCGAACGGAGGCAGGCGGAGAACTTCACGGCCATGAGCCGGGAAGTTCTTCAAATACTCAATGCGCCTGGACCTTTGAAATCCGCCATCCAGGGTGTTCTGGATGTCATGAAACGGCGCACTGGATTTGACGCCGTGGGTATTCGCCTGCAAGCGGGAAATGACTTTCCCTATTATGTTCAAGCCGGATTTTCCGACAATTTTTTGCGGATAGAGAATTCGTTGGTCAGCCGGACGGTCGAAGGCGGGTTGTGCCGGGACAAGCACGGTCGGGTGATGCTGGAATGCACCTGCGGACTGGTCCTTTCGGGCCAGGTTCAGCCGGACAATCCATTTTCCACACCCAAGGGCAGCATCTGGACGAACGATTCGTCCACGCTGTTGGACTTGCCGACAGCGGCCGATCCCCGGTTGCATCCCCGCAACCAATGCATCCACCAAGGCTATGCCTCGGTGGCGTTGGTGCCCATCCGCTGCCATGCCCAGATTCTGGGTCTCATTCAGTTTAACGACCGGCGCAAAGGTTGTTTCACCATCAAACTGGTGGAAAAGTTGGAAGAGATTGCCACGCACCTCGGCTTGGCGTTGCTGCGGAAACAGGCCGAAGAGGCCTTGCGGCAGAGCGAGGAGCGATACCGGCTGAGCGAGCGGGCCACGCAAGATGGCTTGTGGGACTGGAACCTCCTCACCGATGAGGAATACCTTTCTCCGCGCTGGAAAGAAATCATCGGCCTGCAAGATGACGAAATCCCCGACCACAAGTCGGAGTTCTTGAAGCGCGTTCATCCTGAGGACTTGCCGAGGGTCCAGGCCATGACCGCCGAACATTTGGCTACCAACCGGCGGTATGAAGTGGAATTCCGGCTGCGGCACAAGGACGGGAGCTATCGGTGGGTGTTTTCGCGCGGCGAGGCGGTGCGCGACGCCTCGGGCCGTCCGGTGCGCATGGTGGGCAGCACCCGTGAAATCACGGAGCGCAAGCGGACGGAGCGCGCCCTAAAGACTATCAGCGCCTGTGATCAGGCGCTGGTGCATGCCACGAGCGAGCCGGAATTGCTCCGGGAAATCTGCCGGGTAATTGTCGAACAGGGCGGCTACCGGATGGTCTGGGTGGGGTTTGCGGAAAATGACGAGGCCAAAACCATGCGCGTGGCTGCCATGGCGGGCGAGGAGTCTGGCTACCTGGCGCAAGCGAAGATTTCGTGGTCCGAAACCGATGAGCATGGCCGGGGGCCAACGGGCATAGCTATGCGCACGGGGCGGATGACCATGTGTCAAGACATGCGAACCGACCCAAACTTCGCGCCGTGGCGGGAGGCCGCCGGGAAGCAAGGCTACGTCAGTTCAATGGCGCTCCCGTTACTGCACGCGGGAACAGCCTTCGGGGTCCTGGCCATTTACGCCGCCGAAGCGCAGGCCTTCCAACCCGCCGAGGTGGCCTTGCTCACGGCCTTGAGCGAAGATCTGGCCTATGGCATTCAGGCGCTACGCATGCGGCTGCAACACCAGCAGGCCGAGGAGCAAATCCGCCGCCTCACGGTGTTTCCAGAATTGAATCCGAATCCCGTGATGGAATTTGGGCCCGACGGGACACTGACCTACCACAATCAGTCCGCCCAGGAGTTGAGCCAAGCCCTTGAGTTGTCCGGGGTGGCCGCGCTCTTGCCGCCCCGCGTAGATGAATTGGTGCGTCAATGTCTCGCCACCAATCAGCCGCAGCTGCGCGAGGAAATCGTCCGCGGCTCACACATACTGTCTGCCTCATTCTATCCTATTTGCAAAGCCAACACCGTGCATTGCTACATGGGCGACATCACGGAACGCCGGCAAATGGAGAAACGGATGCTGCAGGCGCAGAAAATGGAGGCCATCGGCACACTGGCCGGCGGCATTGCGCACGACTTCAACAACATGCTCGCCGCGCTCTTCGGCTATGCCTATCTGTTGCAACAGGACACGGTGGGCAATCCCTTGGCCCAGGAAAGCGTCGCGGAAATCCTCACCGCCGCCAACCGCGCCAAGGAACTGGTGCAGCAGATCTTGAGCTTCAGCCGCCAGCGCGAACAAAAGCCGCAAGTCATCAAGTTGGAGACCATCGTGAATGAGGCGCTCAAATTCCTCCGCGCCTCAATGCCCGCCAGCATCAAAATCGAAAAAGAGCTCAATGCCGAGACCCCCGCCGTGCTGGCCGACCCGACCCAGATTTATCAAGTGACCATGAATCTGGCCACCAACGCCCTGCATGCCATGGAAGATGAACCTGGCCGGCTGCTGGTCCGGCTGGACCCAGTGCGGCCGACGGAACCACTCTTGCAGGCACATCCGGGACTAAAACCAATGCTATACGCGCGTCTGACGATTGCCGACACCGGGCATGGCATGGATGCCAAGACTTTGGACCGGATCTTTGAGCCGTTTTTCACCACCAAGCCCGTCGGCAAAGGCACTGGCCTGGGTCTGGCGGTGGTGCATGGCATTGTCGCATCGCACAACGGCATCATCACGGTGGAAAGTCAGATTGGGCAGGGCACCACGTTCACCCTGTATTTCCCGGCGCAAGCGCAAGCTGAGAGCTTGACCGCCGCTGCTGCCAGCGCGGTTCCACTCGGACGCGGCCAGAAGATCCTGGTGCTGGACGACGAGGTGGCCTTGACGTCCATGTTGCAAAAGACGTTGCGCCGGATGGATTATCAAGTGACCACGAGCAATAGCGGCGGCGAAGCCATTCGCCTGGTCCGCGAGAACCCGGCACAATTTGATCTGGTGATCACGGACCTGACGATGCCAGAAATCAACGGCCTGGAGGTGGCGCGCCAACTCCACGCGCTCCGCCCGGAACTGCCAGTTATCCTGATGAGTGGCTACAGCGTCTCCGCGGATGCAGACAGTCGTCGGGAAGCGGGCATCTGCGAGTCGTTGCAAAAGCCGGTCTCGATGTCCGCACTTGCCGAAACGGTGCAACGCGTCCTGGGGAAATCCTGACCGGGGACGGCGAATATGCGCCTGACCAGTTTTACTCAACGGATGTCTTCGGCGATTACGCGCTCGACTTTATTTCTGACGCGCGCAAAACGCCCGGCAAGCCGTGGTTTCTTTATCTCGCGTTCAACGCCGCCCACTTTCCGCTGCACGCGCCGGAACTGGAAATTGCAAAATACGAAAAGACCTACGCGCAGGGCTGGGACAAAATCCGCGAACAACGTTTCGCGCTACAGAAAAAAATCGGCCTGCTTCCCCAAAAAACTGAACTGACTCCGCGCAGTTTTATCCCGGCAAACTGGGCAAACAAACAAACCGGCTGGGCGGATAAAGCCAATCCCGCCTGGAACTCTCTGCCGGCTGACCGCCGCGCCGATCTCTCCCGGCGCATGGCCGTGTATGCCGCGATGATTGACCGAATGGATCAGAACATCGGGCGCGTGCTCGCGGATTTGCGCTCGCACGGCGAATTGGATAACACGCTGGTCATCTTCCTCTCCGACAATGGCGCGTGCGCCGAGTGGGATCCAAATGGCTTTGACGGCAGCAGCGGCCCGCACAACATTTTGCACACCGGCGATGATTTGAAAAAGCTTGGCGGCCCCGAGAGTTACGTCAGCTACGGCAGCGGCTGGGCGAATGCGTGTAATACTCCTTGGCGACTCTACAAGCATTACGATTACGAAGGCGGCATCACGGCGCCGTGCATTGTGCGCTGGCCCGCCGCCGTGAAACACCCCGGCGGACTGAACAGCACGCCGAGCGACATCATTGATTTCATGCCGACGATTCTCGAAGTGTCCGGCGCGAGCTATCCAGAGGATTTTCAAAACCATCCCATCCTGCCGATGGAAGGACGCAGTCTGCTGCCGATTCTCAAAGACGAACCGGCAACAAACCGCCCCATCTTTTTCGAGCATGAAGGCAATCGCGCCGTGCGCGACGGCGAGTGGAAACTCGTCGCGTTGGATAACGAGCCGTGGGAATTATATGACTTCGATCAGGACCGTTCGGAGCTGCACAATCGGGCCGGCCAGCATCCAGAGATCGTCGCGCGCCTCGCCGAGGAATGGGACCTATGGGCAACGCGTTGTTTTGTGCGGCGATCCAACTCTCCCGTGTCGACCAACTCCGCTGCCTTGACCGTCCCCAATCCGCAAGTGGCCAACAAAGCCTTGACCATTTCCTGCGACACGACACCGGAAGCGGCGAATGGTGTGATTTTGGCGCAAGGCGGCCGGCAGGATGGTTACGCGCTTTGGCTTCACGACGGAAAACTCTTGTTCACAGTAAGAGTCAATGGAACGCCGAGCTCAATTGAAGCGACCAACATACCCACCGGGCACATCGCCATTACCGCGCGACTCAATCGCGACACTTCGATGGAACTGGAGGTTGACGGCGAAAGCGTTGCCAAAGGGAAAGCGCCCGGCCTCATCCCCGTTCAGCCTAAAGATGCCTTGAACATCGGTGAAGACGACCGGACTCCGGTCGGCCATTATGCATCTCCAAATCCGCTGCGCGGCAAAGTCGAGAACGTGCGCGTCATCGCCGAATGACAGAATCGCAAAATCATTCCTTGGCTGCGTCGGCAGCGTGTTTTCCCACAAGCTGCCTGTATTCAATCACGCCGCAGCGGGCCGCCCAGCGGTCATACTCGGCGGATAATTTCGTCACGATTTCCGGATGCTCATCGGCCAGATTGCGGGACTCAATGCGGTCGGTGGCGACATTGTAAAGTTCCCACTTGTCACCCGGCCCAAGCGCCACCAACTTCCAATTGTCCTGCCGAATGGCTCGATTGCCTTCGTGCTCCCAGTACAGCGTGCGGTTGGTGTTGCCCGGACCGCCTTGCAGCATTGCCAGGATGTTCTCGCCTTCAAGCTTCACAGCGTCTTTGCCCGGATATTTTGCGCCAGCCAGTTCAAGGAACGTTGGCACCAGGTCAATGACATGAGCCGGTTCGCGCACCAGTGTGCCATTGTTCTTGGCGGGAATGCCGGCCGGCCAGCGAGCAACGAGCGGCGTGCTGATTCCGCCTTCGTAGGCTGTGACCTTGTGCCGACGCCAAGGGGTGTTGCTCACCGTCGCCCACGGACGCGCGTAGCCGCGATAGGAATCCCGGCTGCCAATGGGTGCGGACTTGTCGCCGCTGTTTGGGTCTTCTGCCGCGCCGCCATTATCGGAGAGGAAGATGACCAGCGTATTGTCCTCAACGCCGAGGCGCTTGAGTTCGTCGAGCACGCGGCCAATCGCGCGGTCCAGATGCTCCGTTTGCGCGGCATAGACTTCCATGCGCCGCGCCCATTGCCTTCGCTGGTCATCGGTCAATTGGTCCCAAGGCTTTTGCGCGCCGCGATCCATCGGCGACATCTCTTGGCCGGCGGGGACGATGCCCAATTTAATCATGCGGGCCAATCGTTCTTTGCGAACCGCCTGCCAGCCTTGGTCATACTTGCCGCGATACTTTTCGATGTCAGTATCCGGTGCTTGCAACGGCCAGTGCGAAGCATTGTAAGGCAGGTAGAGAAAGAACGGTTTGGCCGCCGACGTTTTGACGGCTTCGTCCAGAAATTCAATCGCATGCTCGGTGAAAGCGTCCGTGGAATAAAATCCATCATGCGGCGGCGTGAAAGGTCGGTCGTCCAAGGCCATTGGCTCGCGCGGGCCGTCGCCGGAGTTGCCGCCGAAGTAATTCATCGCGCCATTAATCTGCACGAAGGAGCGATCGAAGCCGCGTCGGATTGGCCATTCTTCCGGTCGTGTGCCCAAATGCCACTTGCCGGTCATCATCGTTCGATACCCAGCCGCGCGCAGCAACTCGGCTATGGTGGGACTGTTGGTGCTAAGATGATCCTGATAGGCGAGGCTGTTCGCGGCGGTGCGAGGGCCGGCGGCATAGCCATCGATCATAACCCCAATGCCCACCTGATGTGGATAGCGTCCGGTCATCAAGGCCGCGCGGGTGGGGCAGCACCGCGCCTGATTGTAGAACTGCGTCAGCGCCACGCCGCTCTTGGCCAGGCGGTCGATGTTGGGCGTGGAAATCTCCGACCCGAAGCAGCCAATGTCCGAATACCCGAGGTCATCGGCCAGGATTAACACCACGTTGGGACGCGGCGGAGTCGCCGCCGGGAGCCACGGCGTCCCGGCAACAAGCGCAAAGCCCATCATAGCCAATTGGAGAATCATTCTTTTCATACTGTAGCCTTGGGTTATTGGCTTCCTGGTTTGAGATGATTGCTCGCCCAAACCTACTTATCCACCTATGCATTCAGCTACTCAATTTGCGGTCTTGGCCTTTACCAACCCGAAATCAATGTATTGCTCGCCGCCGGTATTGCGGCAATGGATGGCAATCAAATTTTTGCCGGGCTTGATGGCGTTTCGACCACGGCGATTAAATGAAAAATCTTCATAAGAGCCGGTGGCCCCGACCACCCTTAGCGCGAGCACACCGTTGATATAAATCTCCGCGTCGTCGTCATGGTGCAGCCAGCCGAGAAGCTCGTCCCACTGGGTCCCGGTCAATTCCACCTCGCGCCGCAGCCAAATGTCGTCCGTGGTCCACGGTGTGTTGACAATGGCTGCGGAGTTTTGCGTCTTGCCAAAACCACCTTTGCCTTCCGGCCAGACGGACGCATCAAATCCCGGAGCGAACCAGTTGTCTGCCGGCTCGGCGGTCGTATAACGCCACCATGCCGGCTTGGTATCCGCCGCCGGCATCACCAACTCAAATCCCGGCAGCTTGGGCATCGCCGCCCAGCCGGACGCTTTCGTTTTGTCGCGCCTGGCGTATTTTTGCCAGACCGGTTTTTCGTAGAGCATTCGCATGAACACTCCGCCCACCACAGGGCGCGCATCGAAGCCAACTCTTTTCGCGATCTTGGTCTGATACCAGTCGGTCATCGGCGTGCGATCCGGCGTCTGATTCAAGAAATGGATGATTGGAGCGATCAGTGCATCGAAGTCCGCGCGGTTCTGCGTGAGCGTCGCGGTCCAAGTGATCCAGTCCAGCTTGGTGTATTCTTTGCGGTTGTCGAGCGGCAAGCCGAATTCATTTTGCGTCTTTTTGTAAAAATCCACTTCTTTGCGCGCGACTTCCACCGGGAACAGATTCAAGCCAAGAACGCCATCCCAGCACAAATTATATTTCTGACTCCATGAACCCGGCAGGTCGAACGCGAGGCGATAATGATCGCCATCATCAGCCTCCTTCACCCAGCGCTGCGCAAATTCGCGCGCGAATTTGAAATAATCGTCGGCCTTCGCCTGGTCGCCGCGCATCTCGCACAACTTGGCGAAAGAGCCGAGGCCGCAAATGGCTTTGACGCTCAAGTTCACGTTGTGCGCCAGGTGGCCGGCGAAGTCGTCGGTGCAAAGCTGCTTCTCGGGATCAAATCCTTTTTCCTTGAGGTAATTTGCCCACTGCTCAACCTGCTTCCAGTAGAGTCCGGCGAAATCCGCATTGCCATCCATTTCGGCGACCGCGGCAAAGAGGCATAGCAAATTGCCGCTTTCTTCGACCGGCATCTGGTTGTTCACGCCATGTTCCCCATCGCCATAAACCTGCCCGTTGGCCTTGGGATACGTGCCGAGGTCGTGGGGCGCGAAAGAGAATTTCCAGCGCTCGCTCGCGGCATAATTCATGAATGGCACAATGAAAGATTTTGCGAGCGACGGACCGAACAAAAGAAATTGCGGCGACATCGGATAAAAAACGTCCGAAGTGCTGATGCATCCGTTGGAGTGATTTTCTTTGCAGAATTGAAGCGGTTTGCCGTTTTCGTCGGCCACAATTTTTCCCGCGGCGAAACATTGACGATACGCGAGCGCGGCCAGTCGGGCGTAATTTTCACCACCGACATCTCGCAGGTCGGTCATCAGTTCATCATCAAACGCCGCACATCGTTTTTGCAGCGAGGCATAGTCTTGCGCCGCTGCTTTCAACAGGTCGGCGGCTTCCCAGCCGTTGCGGCGCCAATACGGACGCAGGTTCTTCCGCATATATTGAATAGAATAGAGGTCGTCATAGGCCAGCATCACCCAGCGCGAAGCTGTTTTGTCCGGAACACAATCCAGACGCGTCGCCAAGGCCAGCACGGTGTCATTGCGCGCATTGTCTTGCAACGAGGCTGCGGCTGCGGGCGCAGGCAAATTGCCGTCGGCCAAAAAACCAGCCCGGGTTGTCTCGGCAGTGTTGGCTGTCAGGCTTCCCTTGGCCTGCTCGGCCAGCGCCAAATAGCAGTAACCCCAGTCAATCCGCAAGTCGTCACCGCGTTTTTGCATGACGGGTTGTTCCGCTGTGCCGACGCGCCAAGCCTTGATTTTGGCGGAGTCAGCTTTTTGAAAATTCACGGCCTGGTCGGGCGTGTTGCAGGCAATGGCTGCAGGCACATCAAAGTAAACTGAAACCTTGTGATTTTGGCGGTCAGTCGAGCGTGATTCCCACGTCAGGTAAGTCACCGGGCGCGACAACAAATCCAAATCCTCCGGCAAAGCCGCCGTCAGAAACGTGAGCGTCAGGCGGACGCCTTCACCTTCAAAAGCATAAACCGTCCGGGTGGGCAGGACTTCGAGATTAATCTGCGGCAACGCCGGAACCGCCGCCGGCTCCGCGCCCATGAGGCGAAAATTCTTTCCGTCAATCTTTACCAACCCGGTCGATCGCCGCGCCTTGCCTGTCCAGTGCGTCGTGTCGGCGTCGGTCAATTTGTCCGCCGGCGACCAAAGGCTGAAATACGGGTCGCAGGCCACTAGCGGAACTGAAGGCGGGCGGAAAGTTTCGGCGCGAAGATTGCCTGCTCCGGCGTGCAGCAGTATGGCAGCGCACAGAGTGGCAGCGCTTAACGGCAAGTTGGTTCTATGCATAAAATTCTTCATCTGGCTTGGTTGCGGCAAGAGATTACGCAATGGCCGGTCAAAATCAAATCGTCCGTACAGATGATTTTTTGGCCAAAGCAGCAGCTTGTCGGGATGGCTTTTTGATTCGCGCGACGTTTTCCTGACTCATCGGTTTAGACGATTGAGCGCCTGAAGCCGCCAGCTTACTCTAGACAGGGCCGCGCTGCTCACCGGGCTGTATCCGCATTCCTTGGTGCATGGCAACACGCCCATCCGCGCGGAAGGCACCATTTTTACTACAGCGATGCCATAACTGAAACGGCCGTGGCTGACATCCGACGCTATGCGGGTGGCGACAAGCCAGTTTTTCTCTACGTGGCTTACACCGCGTCGCAATCGGTATTTCATGAGGACTGAACATTTGCCACAGCTCAAAATAGAAGTTGGCTGTTTCTAGATTTTTTTATCGCTGCCTGGGCTGAATTACGTTCAAATACCGCCGACGCAAATGAACATGCACCTTGGAATCGTTGAGGACGACGCGGTTTTGCGCAAATCACTCGCCCGCCTGGTTGGCGAAGCTCATGGGATGCAAAACGTGATCGCTTGCGCCTCGGGCGAGGAGGCATTGCAGAAATTGCCTGCGTTCAAGCCCCAGGTTGTATTGATGGATCTCAACCTCCCGCAAATGCCCGGTACGGAATGCATCCGCAAACTCAAAGATCTGCTGCCTGCGACCCAAGTCATCGTGTTGACGGTTTATGAGGACAGCGAGCACATTTTTCGCGCTCTTAAAGCCGGTGCCAGCGGCTATCTGCTGAAACGATCCGAACCGGACGAAGTGTTGGAGGCCGTCACGAACGCGAGCGAAGGCGGCGCGCCCATGAGCAGCCAGGTCGCCCAGCGGGTCGTCCGTTCTTTTCATGAACCGACGTCGGCAAGTCTCGGCACCACCACCCTGACGGATCGGGAGCGAGAAATTCTCACCTTCCTTTCCAAGGGTTTTGCGAACAAGGAAATCGCCGAAAAAATGAACATCAGTGTGCCCACTGTCCGCACGCATCTGCGCCACATCTACGAAAAGCTGCATGTTCGCTCGCGGACGGAAGCCATCGTCAAATATCTGAAATGATCAGCGGCGAACGGAGGTGACGAACGGCAATGCAGCGTCGCCACCACCCTTCTGCGACGCAGACGTTGCAACTGCTGCGGCTGCCTCGAAGTTCAGGGTACTGCACGAGTGGATAACAAATTCCGCAGCCGGTAAGAGTTGCGCACTTGAACAAAGACAGGTTGATTTTATGTTTTACAAAGGTGCTGTTGAAAATGAATTTCAGCAATCGCCCACACGTTCGCGCTTGGATTTCATGCCAGCGCGCGGAGTTGTTGCATGCGTGGCTTGTGCTTGCGGGTCAGCTTGGGCGATTAGCGGGCGCGGTTTGCGCAGCCGAAAGCCTAATTGGCGAAATCATCACTGGCCTTGACGCGGCTTCAGCTCCACCTCGAGTTTTGTTGGATCCGGGGTGTTCGCCCGAGACGGATTTTGTGGTGTTAGGATTGTTAGGCTGTTTGATGCCTTGATTTGCGCAGCTTCGGGTGCGGAACCGATCACCTGCCAATTTATATTGGCGGTTGAATTTGAACAATCGTCCAAATCGATGAGATGCAACGACTGATTTTGCTCGCGATGGAAATGCTCGTTGCCTTGCCGCCCTAAAATCTGCCATCCTCCAGTGAAAATCCAGCCATCGTGTTGAATCGTCTTTTCATTTTCAGCCTGCTGCTTGGCGGCCCTTTTGCCCAAGCCGCCGCCCCGGCGGAATTGGCCCACGACGAAACGGCCCACGACTACCTGGTCCATGTGTGGCAGACGGACAAAGGCCTGCCGCAGAACTGGGTTTCCAGCATCGCCCAAACGCCCGACGGTTATCTGTGGGTCGGCACGCGTTATGGCGGTCTTGCCCGGTTCGATGGCGTGCGTTTTGTCCCCTTCAATCAACAAAACACCAGTGAATTGAGAGATGTTCAAGTGGAACACTTGAGCGTGGACGAAACCGGGCGGCTCTGGATCATTATGGGCAATGAATCCATCACGGCCTTTCAGCATGGCCATTTCCAACTGTTGCGCCGCCCGCGCACTGACCCGCGGATGCGACTGGATCGGGTTCTCAGCGTGCGCTCGAATCTGGTATTGTTCGCCGGAGAAATGCCATATCTGGGCACGATTGATTTGTCAGCGGGCAACCGATGGGAGTTGCTGGGCCCGCGCCCCGACGTGCCACCCGACGCCCAAACTTATTCGCTGGATCATGATGAAGTTGTTTGGTTCATCACTCGCGACAAACGTCTTTCCCGTTTCTCGCAGAATCGTTTTGAGCCGGTTTTACCTGGTTTGCCCGAAGAGACTGCGGTCGCATTGGCTTTGGATGCCACCCGCCAAATTTGGGTGGCCACGCCTCATCATTTGCTTGCACGGGATGGCCATAGGTTCATTGATCGCACGCCGACGAACGGGACGGTGCCGGAAAACATCCTGCAAATGTCGTTCAGCGGAGATGGCGGACTTTGGGTTCTCGAAAAGAAACGGCTGCGTAAATTCTTGAATGGCCGTTGGGCGGTTGAAATCGCCTCGGAGGAATTACTTGATAGCATAACCTCCGGAACCTTCAGGCTGCACGGTGACGCCCAGGGCAATGCGTGGCTAGTGGCCAACGGTCGCGGCTTGTTGCACTGCAAAGCGGATGGCAATGCCCAAATGCTGACTGAAAAGAGCGGCTTGCCGAGCCGTTTTATCACCTGCTGGTTTCAAGACGCCGAGGGCGACATTTGGATTGGGTTGCACGGTGGTGGCATTGCCTGTATTCGCGAACGACTCTTCCGCGCACTTGGCCAGAACGACGGCTTGCCCGACAAGGTCGTTAGTTCCCTGTGCATGGATACTAACGGCGAACTGTGGGCTGGCACCATGTCGGGCGCGTTAGCTCATTGGAGCGAGGGTCGCTTCACGAATGTGTTCTTGCCTGCCCCGGAAAATGATCCGAATGAAAGTGTCACCGTCTCACCGGCCGCCGGGGGCGTCTGGATTGGAACGCTGAATCATGGCCTGATGCGGTTGCGCGATGGCAGAATCAGACGCCCCCCGCCCACATTCGGAAGCATTCGCGTGTTGTATAACGACAGTCGCGGAAGATTATGGGGCGGCGAACTGACAGGACTATTTTGCCTCGACCACGGCCAAGTCAAGCGTTATGGCTCGGCGGATGGCTTCGTGGATTCTCACGCGATTGGGGATATTGCTGAAGATGAGTCCGGTGCGATCTGGATCGGCACCGGTCCCGGCGAACTTTGGAAGTATTTCGATGGGAAATTCATTCGGTTTACACCGCCAACAGAATGGCCTTCGGTGCGATTCTCCGACATTTTGACGGACACAAATGGCGTCGTGTGGATCGGCACACTTGGCGGCGGCTTGCTGCGGTTCAGCAACGGGCATTTTACACGCTGCTTGAAAACAGACGGATTGCCTGACAACAACATTTCGCAACTACTCGACAGCCAGGATGGCTATGTATGGGGCGGAACCTATGCCGGAATTTTCCGGGTCAGAAAGGCGGACTTGGAGGCGGTGTCAACCGGCAAGGAAACGCAGTTGTCGTGCCGCGTGTATGGCCAATTCGACGGCTTGCCGGCTTTGGAGTGTTCCAGTGGTTTCCAGCCGTCGTGCTGGCGCTCAAGCGATGGCAGGCTCTGGTTCGCTACGGCAAATGGAGTGGCATTCGTTGATCCGTTGAAAACCGTCCCCAATCGAATTCCGCCGACCGTCATCATTGAGGAAATGCTGGTGGACGGCAGGCTGATTGAGGTGCCTCCGCGCATTGGCGCCCCGTTGGCGACCGCCAAGTCAGACGCTCCCGTAGAGATTTTGCCGGGTCGACACTATGTGCAATTTCGCTACACCGGCTTGAATTTTGCCGCGCCGGATGGTGTGTGCTTCCGGGTGAAACTTGAAGGCGGTAATGGTAAATGGCAAGATACCGGTGGACAGCGGCAGATGGGTTACGGTCCTCTGTTGCCCGGTGCCTATCGTTTCCGTGTGGCCGCCTGCAACAATGATGGCATTTGGAATGAAGGAGGCGATACGCTGGCGTTCACTGTGCTGCCCTACTTCAGAGAAACGTGGGTGTTTAAGGCCATTTTGGGGTTGGCGACACTTGCAACCTTGGGACTGGTCGTCGCCTTGGTCCAACGCCAAAGATACCGGCGCAGACTGGAGCGCGTAGAACGTCAGCGCGAAATGGAAAAGGAGCGCGCCCGTATTGCCCGCGATCTCCACGACGATCTTGGCACCAGTCTCACGCAAATCAGCATGTTAAGCGCCCTCGCCAACCGGGAGAAAACATCTGTAGACGAGGCAAAAGAGCTCATCCAAACAGTCCATGGCCGCGCGCGGGAAATGGTGATCGCCTTGGATGAAATTGTCTGGGCCGTGAATCCCAAGAACGATTCGCTCCCCGGATTGGCCAGTTATCTCGCCCACTTCGCCGAGGAGTTTTTCCGGCCCACCGGCATCCGTTTTCGGCTGAATATTCCGCCGCAACTGCCTTCCCTCCCGGTTTCTGCCGAATCACGCCATCACCTGTTCCTCGCGTTCAAAGAAGCTTTGAACAACACTGCGCGCCACTCCGGGGCCACGCTGATTCAAGTGAGCGTTGAAATTCTTGCGGACGAAGCGGCCATTCAGGTTGAAGACAACGGCTGCGGTTTTGAATCTAAAGCCGATGCCAGTTCCCAATCCGGCAATGGTTTGATCAACATGCGACGCCGGTTGGAACAAATCGGCGGGCGCACCGAATTGCAGAGCCTTTCCGGCAAAGGAACCACGGTGATTTTTCATGTCCCCTTGCAAAGGGTTTGAACATGGGAGAACTTGCTCAACCCGGTCATGCTGGCCTTGCCTCGACTTCTGGACGGGTATTGAGGGGATTTACCTGGGGCTTTCGCTCTGCGTGAAAGTGGCGGTCACGTTTGGGCTTTCGCCAAGCGTGATGCAACCGCCATAGGCGGGAACTCCGTTGTTGCCAGCAGGCTGAAGCAGAATCGTCCCCGAACTGACCAAGGATGCGCCACACACTGTGGCGAGATTATGCTTGCGGAAAATCACAGCGGATTAATGGTTGAAGAATTGGCTGGATATTCACCAAATGCACCATGACACGGTTGGAGATTACCAAAATCCGAAAATGCTGCCACTGATAAAATCGGATTGTCGTGTGTTCACCGGGTCATTGAATGGACTGACGACGTGCGACAAAGCACTGTTGGCATTCTTCCATTGCACCGAACCATCGGCTGCCGCCACGTTGTTGCCCTCCATGCCTATGTCTAGGGGCGTGGACAGCGAACCATCAGGCGTCACCTTCAATCCCGTCCGGGTGTGGGGCGCGCGCCCATATTTTACGCTGCCTTCCCCCGAACCTTGTTCGCTGGTGTCCGAAATCAACGCCATGTACGGCGTCATTTTGTCCGTTGTCTTTCGCGGCGAATCCCACGGAGCGGGTTGGGTGCCATAACTCAAGTCGCGCGGGCGCAAATCGGTCGTGGTGTTTAATCCCCAGAGCGAGTAATAGCCAAGACGCGCGCGATTGTTTGCGGTTTCCACATAAACCATTCCCGGGCGGCCTGCAATGGATGGGTCCACAAAATTGACGTAGTTGGGACACTGTAGTGAATTCGTCGCCATGTGCATCGTGGTGACAAAATAGTTGAAGACGTTCAGGGGCACCCAGACCAAATGTGCCGCCGCCGCGGGATATTGTTCCTGATCGTCGCACGCGTACATCATGATGCTCATGGCAATTTGCCGCACATTCGATTTGCAGGCCGCACGCCGGGCGGTTTCTTTTGACTTGGCCAGAGCAGGCAACAACATGGCCGCCAAAATGGCAATGATGGCGATCACCACCAACAACTCTATCAGAGTGAAGGCGTTCCGCCTCGCGGTGCTGGCAAGATGGTTGTTCAAAGTTCCAGATTTCACGGGCGTTGAAATATTACGTCATTCTCCCGGAATCCGTCTATCGTCCGAAGCGATGACAAATCAATCGCTTCTAAGAGAGAGCCGGAAGCAACGAGCATTTCGGCCAAACCTCCGCACGGCGTCGTCGCATATCATCGCTTTGGACGATTGCAAAGGCGGACGTTTTTACGCAACATAAGAACCAAGTCAAGTCAACGGCACCCTTGTTGCTGAACAACCGTGCCAATTAAACGCCAATGCCCGATTAACAAAACCGTCGCACCGACGTAACGCACTTTATTTTTATGCAAAAAACGAGCCAAATACCCGCCTTGTTTGTAATGGCAATTCTAAACATCGGACTTGTTCTCCCCCAAGTTCACGCCGCCAACCGGACCTGGTCTGGCGCCGGCACGGGGGCTTATTGGAATACGGCCGCCAATTGGGGCGGCACCGCGCCAGCCGTCAACGACAACCTTATTTTTAGCGGCTCCACGCAACAGAACAACACCAACAATATCAGCAACCTGGGCGTTGGTTTCGTTACTTTCAACAACGGCGGCTTTACCTTGAACGGCAACACGTTCACCAACGTCGGTTCCGCCAACGCTTTCTTCACGAATTCAGCGGGGCTCAACACCGTTGCCTGCCCGCTCATCATGACGGCGCCCGGCGGCAGATACTGGTTCATTGCGCCCAATACCGAGCTGCGCTTGACCGGCGTCATCACCAACACCGCCGGCTCGGGCACCTCCGTCGGTTGGCTGAACCTGACCAATGGCGGCACGGTGCGCATCATGAGTGCCGCCAAGAGCACGCGCGGCATGGATTTGTTCCAAGGCACGGTGATTGTGGACGGCGGTTTGGTGGATGCCAACAGCGATGGAATCCGGTTCAAGCCGCCCACCGGCTACACCGTGGCGGTGCAGATTACCAATAACGGCACCCTGCGGATTGGCGGCACGGGCAACCTCCGCATGGGCAACGGCGGAACCGGCATCGGCGCCCCTGCGGGCGCGAGCAGCACGAGCCGGCTGGACATCAGTTCGGGCACGCTGGAATTGTATGGCCCAAGCGTCGCCATTTTGTGTCCGGATAGCGTGGCCGGTTTGACGGCACTGTTCAACCAAAACGGCGGCTTGGTCTGGGGCAGCGGCGGCGCCAACACGCTCAGCTTCGGCAACACCACCACGCCCACCGGGATTTACAATTTGAACGGCGGCATACTCTGGATCTCGCAAGTCAAACAAGTGAATGCTGGGGCCAATGTTTTCAATTTCAACGGCGGCACCCTCAAGCCCACCGGCAGCAGCAGCGCCTTTTTCCAAGGCGTGGACACTGCCGCCGTCCAGAGTGGCGGCGCGGTGGTTGATACCACCAACTTCAACGTCACCATTGCGCAAAATCTGGCGGCTGGTTCGCCCAGCGGGGGGTTGACGAAACTGGGCACGGGCGCCCTGACGCTTTCCGGCGCTTGCACCTACACGGGTTCCACCGTCGTGAGCAACGGCACCTTGATCGTCACCACCACTTCGCTCGCGGGCGGTGGCAGCCTGGCGGTGGCCGACGGCGCGGCACTCACCGTTACCAACCAAGGCAGTTCGCTTGCTTGTTCATCCTTGACGATGGGCGCCGCGGCAGCCACCAGCTTGCAATTTGCTTTTCCCTTGGGCAACCCCGGCGCCGCCTCGATCGTGGCGGGCAATTTAAATGGCAATGGCTATGTGACCGTCAATATTACCGGTTCCGGCTTGACTGCGGGAACTTTTGATTTGGTGGATTTTACCAGCGGGGCTGGTTTGGCCAATTTCCATCTTGGCAGCGTGCCGCCGGGCGTGTCGGCCGCCCTCGTGACGACCTCCACCAGCTTGCAACTCAACATTACCGGCGTGGTCAAAGGCCTGCAATGGGCAAGCGCCCCGGCGGACCGGGAATGGAACACCACTTCGTTCAATTGGCAGGACTTGGGCAATGGCAATATTCTGACCAACTACGCCCAGATAGGCGGCTTTGGCGACATGGTGACTTTTGACAGCTCCGCGACGACGGCGATTGACTTGCCCCTCGTGGTGACCCCGGTTTCGATCACTTTTGACGGCAACGCATCAAGTTATGCTTTCACCGGCGCGGGCAGAATCAGCGGCGTGGGCAGTTTGCTCATGAACGGCCTTCAGGCCGTCACTTTGGGAACCAGCAATGATTTCACCGGCGGCACGATCGTCAATGCCGGCGCCATTTATGCGGGCGCCGATCAGGCGCTGGGCAGTGGTCCGGTAACGCTCAATTCAGGCACGCTGGCCAGCGACAGCGCTTCCGTCCGCACCCTCTCAAACAGCATCACGCAAAACGCCAACACGGGCGTGATTTTTGGCAGCACGGTGAACCCGGGGCCGCTGATACTGGCGGGCAGACTCGATCTGGGCGGCGGGACGGCCAGAACCCTGGACTTTAACAGCGACGTAATCATCACCGGGTCGTTGACCAACGGCGGCTTCAGCACCAAGACCGGTCCGGGAGCATTGATCATTCGGGGCAACTCCCTCGAGTCCGCGCTGGCCGCCCAGCAGCAAGGCGATGTCTTCGTTGACGGCGCGACTTTCACCACCGCTGACGGCTGGCGGATGGAAAATACCATCCCGAGTTCCACGCTGCATTTGATCATCACCAACGGCGGGGTCTTTCACGCGGCAGCCTTTGTCACCACCGGCAACTTGCGGGTTGGCCTGTCGGGCGGGGACAATACGGCCAGCAACATTCTGGACATTGTTTCCGGAACCGTTGATCTGACTCCCACCAATGGCATCGTCAGCGGCAACTCCGCCGTGAATGTCGGCGGGTCGGGCGCGGATGACGTCGTGTATCTGCGTTCGGGCGGCCTGTTGGTGACTCGCGAGCTTTACGGCAGCGCGCCCTCCGGCACCTCGGATGCCCACTTCATGGGCGGCACGATGCGGCCCATCACCAACGACACCGCCTTCATTCAAGGCTTGACCAACGCCTTCATGGAGGACGGTGGACTGACGATTGACACAACCAACTTCTCCGTCACCGTGCCGCAGGCGCTGGTGGCGTCTGGCGCCGGCGGCTTGACCAAAATCGGCGCCGGCACATTGACTTTGACCGGCACGGACACCTACGTCGGCCCGACCGTTGTAAATGCCGGCAAACTTGTGCTTGGGCCGGCTTACGCTTCGCCGGGCAACGTCACGGTGAACGCGAATTCAACCCTGGCATTCCTGCAATCGTCAGCACCTGCCACCGTCAATTTGCCGAGTGTCACCATTGGCGGCGGCGCCAACTCCGCTTTGGAAGCGGACTTGACGGTGTCCAATGCGCCGGTCGCCATCATTACCAACCTAATTTTGAACGGCTCGACGGCGGTGAATGTCTCCTCCTCGTTTGGCAACGGTCAATTTCCGCTGTTTGGCTACGGCACCATCAGCGGTCCCGGCAGTTTGGTGCCCGGAGCTTTTCCCCAGGGCGCAATCGCGCATTTGGTGACCAATGTGCCAAATCAGACCATTGACTTGGTCATTAGCGGAAGCGTGGCGCTGACTTGGACGGGCACCAATGGCGTTTCCCCCAACCTTTGGGATGTGAATGTGACGACCAACTGGCTGCTTAACGGTCTGCCGGCGGCTTATCTCGAACCCGTGGCGCCGGGGGACGCGGTCACCTTCAATGACTCGGGCAGCGGCTCGGTGCAGTTGAACACCACAGTCAACCCGGCCAGCGTCACGATCAGCGATGCGGCGGTTTCTTATACCATCCAAGGCAGTGGGCAGATCAATGCCCAGGGCGGATTGACCAAAATCGGCGCGGCCGCGGTGACCTTGAATGTGCCCGGCATCTATGGCGGCAGCACAGTTATCTCTAATGGCACCTTCAGCTTTGGCGCCAATCAGACTTTGGCCAACTTATCCGGCAATGCTCCGGTTGCCATCTCCACGGGCACGCCCACGCTGACGCTGAGCAACTCCCTCAACACCTCGTTCGCCGGCAACGTTTCCGGCGCCACTCTGACCAAGACCGGCAACGGCATGCTCACCATGACCGGCAGCAATACCTTGTCCGGCAATTTGTTTGTGAGCGCCGGCTCGGTGACGATCAATTCCGGGTTCATGACCGCGAATAGCTACTGCAGCATTGGCCACAGCGGGACTGACAACGGTACGTTGACGTTGAAAGGAACTGCGAATTTCACGGGTAACAACGATTTCAACCTTGGCGATATTGGTTCGTCGGCGGGCACGATTAATATTCAAGATACCGTCAGCCTGGCCGTAAACTCGCTCTATGTTGGATCCGCCAACGCCACCAGTTCCACTGCCAGTGGCACGGTGAACCAAACCGGCGGCACGGTGACCGAGCTGAACAGCGCCGCCGGGACATTGTGCATCGGCGGACGCACCTCAGCCGGCGGGGTCGGGATTTACAATTTGAGCGGCGGCACGTTCACCGCCACCGCCCGGTTGCGCGTGGGATCGGTGGGGGTGGGAACTCTAAACCAAAGCGGCGGCACGGTGATTGCCAACGGCGCCGTGAACATTGCCGCCATCGCGGGTTCCACGGGCACGTATAATCTCGATGGCGGCACCCTCATGACGACCAGCGTAGGTTCCGGGACAGGTGCAAATGCCACGTTCAACCTGAACGGCGGCGTGTTGCTGCCGCTCACCAACAACGTCGGTTTTGTGACCAATCTGTCGCAGATCAATGTCCGGAACGGCGGCGCGGTGGTGGACACCACCAATTTCAGCGTCACCATCGTCTCGACCTTGCAGCACAGCTCGATTTCCGGCGACAATGCGGTTGATGGCGGCCTGACCAAACGCGGCAACGGCACGCTGAGCTTGACCGGCGCGGGTTCCACCTACACGGGGCCGACCGTGGTCATGGGCGGTGCGTTGAATCTGGCCGCCGGCTCGGTTTCCAGTCTGAACAATCTGACCCTCAACAATGCGGCGCTCGACCTGGCCCTGAACGGCGGCACGACGTCCTTCGCCGCCACGAGCTTGACGCTGGCGGGCAATTCGACCTTAAACCTGAGCTACGGAATCATATCGGGCCTCCCAACGGCCGCTATCAATTCCAGCGGCAGCCTCATAGCCTCGGGCACAACCGTGATCAACTTGAATGGCTACGGATTTACGGCCGGTCAGCAGTTCCCACTGGTGGCTTATGTCGGCACGCCCTTGGCGACCCTGAACAATTTCAGCCTGGTTGGACTGCCTTACGGGGTTACCGCCAATTTATCAAACAACGTGGCCAGTTCCTCGATTGACCTGGTCATTACGGCGGTTGTGGCTCCGACAACTTGGATCCCGCTCCTGGCTTCCGATGCCCTTGGCTCGTCCAGCTTCAATTCTTCCGGGAATTGGCAGGGGGGCAATTCGCCGGCTGGCGGTAATGGCTACTACACCGCCTTCACCCTTCGCTCTCCGGCCGATACCAACGCCTACACCTTTGGCGGATCCGTCCTGGCGGTGGATGCCGGCGGCCGCTTCCTGCTCAAAGGCACCAATGGTCAGGCCATGACGGTCCCCAGCTTGGTGATGAGCGGGGGGGTGGTGGACTTTGCCAATAGCACCTCGGACAACTTTATCGAGTCGCTCGCCGGCAGCCTGGAATTGGTGGGCGGCACGACCAATGACCTGGGAGCGTTGGCGTCGGCGACAACTGCGGAAATCCTGTTTGTAAACGCGCCCATCAGCGGCGCTGGCGATCTCCAAATCAACGGAGTCAATGGCGACACCGGCGTGGTGGTGCTGGCGGCAACCAACAGCTACACCGGCACCACGACCGTGGCCGCCGGAACGTTGCTCGTCAACGGAGCGAATGGCCCCTCAGCCGTCGTGGTTGCCGCGAGTGCCGCCTTGGGCGGCACCGGGAGCATTGGCTACACCGTCAACGAGCAAGCGGGCGCCACGCTTGAGC
>Ga0316231_1001723_pt1 | contig 23111 bp, 19 predicted proteins | sample TBH18027metaG_FD_206002 | JGI IMG/M metagenome (GOLD analysis project Ga0316231, IMG submission 206002) | Freshwater microbial communities from Trout Bog Lake, Wisconsin, USA - TBH18027 | ecosystem: Environmental > Aquatic > Freshwater > Lake > Hypolimnion/Profundal zone | place: USA: Wisconsin... | reverse complement strand
TCCGCCACGGCAATGACCTCGGCGGGCTTGGCGTTCGGGTCAAACGCATACGACGGCCACTGTGCCGGTTCCGCGATGCCGCGGACGTACGGATTCACATCGTGCGTGGAAATGCCATACGATTCCGGGTGCCGCAGCTTGTCGAAGAAATACTGTTCATAGGCGGCGAGGGCGGCGAGCGGTTGGTTGGTTTTGGCCAACCCGACCACGGCGGCGTAACCGGGCCGCAACCCGAGGTGGGAGATGCGCAGATCAAAGTCGTCGAGCACCAACCGGTGCAGGAATTGCCGGGCGAATTGCTCGTCCGCCGGACCAGCGGCCGGGGCCGGCAGCGCGGTGGTCACGAGGAACAAAGCCGACCAACCGGCCCACTGGCGCAGGAGGTGTGCTAACAAACAGTAGAAGTATTGTTTCATTGGTGTTTTCATAAGTGGTCAGGATGCGAGGGGTTCATGAGGGGGTGAGTCATAACCAATGCGGCTGGTCAGTCGCCTCTCTTGATCGTCCAATATCCTTTGGGTGCAGTCCAAGTACCGGTGCCAAAGGTATTGGTTGGATTGAGCGCTTGGACATGGCCGTCGCAAAACAAATAATTGTAGTTTCCGGTATGGAGTGGCAGATACATGTAGCCCACAACTGGCGAGACTTGATTTGCCGGACCCAGGCAGCACGGTCGTGGCATTGCGCCCTGGCCCAGCAGCGCCGGACTCGACGGGTTGCCGTCCATCGTCGTTTCCACCAAACTAAAGGTTTCCGATGGCGAATCGACTTCGACTGTCTGGTGCGTAAAGGCGTTGCCGTTGTTCACAATACCACCTGCCCCGTTGGCGGCAAGACCGCCGTTGAGAGAGCCTTGATTGTTGCAACTGTTAATATGATAGGTTCGGAGCCAGTTGGCCGGCACAGCTGACGGACAGGCCCAGAGTTTGGCCGCTCCATTGGGCGGTGACGCCGCTTGCACGAGTGCGATCATCGCATTGTAGGTTTGTGGCATGGATTCGTCGACGTGCAGATTGCGGCCATCATAAGCACCGAGCAAATCGTCAAACGTAATTTTAAATGTGCTGAGGGCATAGAGATTCCAATCCGCAGCATAAGGATAGTACTCGAGATTGTCGTCGGTGTACTGCATCAGGCAGGTGCCGAGTTGGTGAAGGTTATTCTGACAGACTGCCTGACGTGAACGATCACGGGCCGACTTGAGTGACGGCAGAAGCAGGGCCGCCAGAACGGCGATGATGGCAATCACCACCAGCAGTTCGATGAGTGTGAATGCTATGTTGCCTTTCATCAATCCGAATCGCCCGGCTCCAGCAGCCAGAGCGAGGTGACTGGCGTCATCATGGTCCGGCATGCTGGATTGCGCCGCTGCCATGGATTAATCACCCGCTTGGATTGTCCAATATCCCTTTGGCACAGTCATGCTGCCGGTGCCAAAGGTATTGGTCGGATTGAGCGCTTGCGTGTGACCATCGCAGAACAGGTAATTATACAATCCGGTATGCAGTGGTGTATTGATGATACCGCCAAAGCCCAAGGGAGACACTTGTTCCGCTGGTGTGCGGACGCACGTCCGATCATTAGGTCCGAAGCCGAGGACCGTCGGAAATAATAATGGATTTAGGGTGTCTGACGTCGTTTCCAACAGGCTGATTGTGTCCGCAGGCGTTTCAACTTCGGCGGTCCGCCGTGTGAAGGAGGTTCCGTTGGCAACAATTCCGCCGGATGTTGCATTAAGATTGGTATTATTCCCCGCGCTATTCATGTGATAGGTTCTGAGCCACGATACTTGAACAGCCGACGGACAGGTCCATATTTTGGCAACACCATTGGGCGGTGACATAGATTGTACGAGCGCCATCGTTGGATTGCCAGCTGCGACCGTGGAGTAGTCGATCCGCAAGTTCCGCCCGTCATAAGCGCCGAGCAAGTCGTCAAAAGTAATCTTCCAAGGGGAATTAAGATCAATATCCGCGCCATAGGGATAGTGATCACTATTGTCATCCGTGTACTCCATCAGACAGATGCCAAGTTGTTTCAGATTGCCCGCACACGCCGCCTGGCGGGAACGATCGCGAGCGGATTTGAGCGACGGTAAAAGCAAGCCCGCTAAAATCGCAATGATGGCGATCACCACCAATAACTCAATGAGCGTGAAGCTTGTCAGCTTCTGGTGGAGGCAACTGCGATGATAACTGGAGATCATCTCACGAAAAAATTTACCGCCCCACCACCAGTTGCTGCGCCCAGCGCCGCCACCAGATTTCCCGTACGCGTTAGCAAATGAGTATTCCTCCCAATTTCCATGATGAATACCTCACATGACCCATCGCATCGGCATGCCGGATGTTGCCATTACTCAAAAAAATAGCTGACATCTCCGCAAGAATCAAGCTGTTCATCAACTTTTGTGATTCAATTATCAAATGATAATTCGCCCATGATTCGACAATAAATTGAATATTGTTATCAAAACTCATTGTTGATTGACAATCAAAAGAATCATAATAGAATTATCATAATAATTAACTCCTCATGGCTACTGTGTCCATAGTCGATGTTGCTCGTGAAGCTGGATTAAGTGTTGGAACCGTTTCCCGCGCGATTCGCGGCCTCCCCAATGTCCGGCCGACCAAAGTCGCTGCCGTTAAGGCGGCAATCGCGCGGCTCGGTTATCAAATTCCCCACGCGGATCGCCGGCCGGGACCCCGTGGACCACGCCAGAAGAAAACGGCGGGCTCGGTGGCCGTCATTTTTGCGAGCCAAAGTTTGAAATGGATCATGAACTGCGCGCCGGTCTATGCCGCGGTGCTGCATGGCATTGAAACCACCCTCGCAGCCCAGGGATTTACGCTGACATTACATCAGGGATCCGACTGGTCGCGCCTGACCGCGAATTCGCGTTTGGAGCGGCCGGACGGGATCATCCTTTTCGGCAGTTCGCCGGCGCAGGAACCAGCCGGCGCGCTGCCGAAAATGCCCACGGTCTGCGCGATGGGGTCGCCCCGCTACGTTCGCTGTGATCATGTCGGCGTCGATCACCACCGCTTGGGCCAGTTGGCGGCCGAATATTTCCTCGCCAATGGGCACCGCCATTGTGCCTACATTGGCACCGGTGTGGATTACCTCGACAACATCATCAAGGCGCGCGGGGCAATGTTCAAGGGATTGATTGAGGAGGCCGGCGGCACGGTGACCGCGTTGACCGATCCGGCCATCGAAAGCGCCAATGCCGACACCCAATGGATCAATGAATCCCTGCTCGCGAAATTGCTGGACGGGTTCGTCAAATTGAATCCGCGGCCAACCGCCATCCTGTTGCAAGCGGACATGTATGCGGCGAGCGTGTATCGGCAGCTGGCGGAACGGGGTGTGCGGCCACAACACGACGTGGCCATTGTGACCTGCAACAACGAACGCCCGTTTCTCAATGGTTTGCGGCCGGCCCCGGCGGTGATCGACCTACGCGCCGAAGTCATTGGCCGACGGAGCGTGGAACAATTGCTCTGGCGGATTGGGAATCCGCACGAGCCGCCGTTGCGCATCATGGTTGAACCGGCCCTGCTGGAGCCGGACCGGCTGATCCCCAGCGCCAAATAAAACAAAATATATGCAAGACCAAGTGATTCGCACGTTGTCGGCCTGGGATTATGGCGTCATTGTTTTTTACTTGGCGTTCGTGTGCTCAATCGGGTTCATTTGCCGGCGGTTGAGCAAGGGGCCAAGCGACTATTTCCGGGGGGGCGGGAACATGTTGTGGTGGGTCGGCGGGATGTCCGCCCTGGCGACCGGCATCAGCACCTGGAGTTTTACCGGCGGCGCAGCCAAGTGTTACAAGGATGGTTTTGTGTATCCATTGACCGGCATCTTGTGCGTGATCCCGGGCATGCTCGTGGGGCTCCGGGTGGCGCCAATGTTTCGCCGGCTCCGGGTCATCACGGCGATGGAGGCGGTGTTCCGCCGGTTTGGCTTGGGAACCGAGCAGTTTTATACCTGGTTCTCGTTGCCGATGGGTTTGTTTTGGGGTGGCATCGGCCTGAACACGCTCGGCGTTTTCATGTCATCGGTTTTTCACGTCAACCTGGCGTGGACGATTGTGGCCGTGGGCGCCATCGTGACGCTGCTGGCCACGCTGGGTGGACAATGGGCCGTGTCGTTCGGCGCGTTTGTCCAGGGGTTGCTGCTGTTTTTGGTGATGGTGGTAGTGACGGTTTTCTCGGTGAACCTGCCGGAAATTGGCGGCGTGCGCAACCTGCTGCACGTGTTGCCAGCGCGCCATCTGCATTTTGACACCGAGGCCTCGGGGGCCTTGGTCTGGTGCTGGATCTGGTGGAATATCATCTTTGCCGGGATTGGGGCGATGGACATTCGTAACTGCGGTAAGTTTGTCCGGGTCAAGGATGAACGCAATGCGCGCAAAATGGTGCTGATGAACTCTCTGCCTGGCATCGTCTTGCTGCTGCCGCTGTTGATGCATTTGCCGGCCATGTGCGCGGCGGTGCTGTATCCCGACATGCACAAGGTCCTCCCACAGCTCAAGAATCCTGAAGAAGGCGCGTGGTTGGTAATGGCCTTCCGGGTGTTGCCGCAGGGTCTGCTGGGCTTGATGGTGTGCGCCATGTTTTCGGCAGCCGCCGACAGCGCGGACGCGGCGCTGAATTCCAACGCCGGGTTCTTTGTGCGCAACGTTTATGCGCGCTACATCCGGCCCGACGCCTCCGGGCGGCGCCAAATGTTGGTGGGCAAAATCACAACGGCCTGTTTTGGCGTCATCGCCATCGGCACCGGGTTGTTGGTCAACTCGCTGCGCTCGCTGAATCTGTTCGACCTCTTTCAGGTGCTCAACGCTATGCTGATGCCGCCGATGATTGTGCCGATGGTGCTGGGCTTGTTTGTCAAACGCACCCCGGCCTGGTCGGGTTGGTCAACGGTGCTGGTCGGCCTCGTGGCCGGCGTCGCCGCCAAAAGCGCGTTCTCCATCGCGTGGGTGCAACACCTGCTGGGGTTGACCCGGGCGCTGAATTCCCGGGAGATTGTGGATTCCCAGTTCCTCCTCCTGAGCGCGGTCACGTGGTCGGTTTCTGCGCTGTGGTTTCTGGGCACCATCCCCTTCTGGCGCACCAGTCCGGCAAAACACCACGACCGAGTTGAAACATTCTTCGCCGACCTAAACCGGCCGGTGAATCACCTGGCGGAGGGCGGGGAAAACCAGGACGCCATGCAATACCGGATTATCGGCGCGCTTTGTCTGATCTTGGGCGGATTTCTCGTGGTGTGCATGGCCATTCCCAACCCGCTCAGCGGCCGATTGACATTCCTGTTCATCGGGAGCGCCTTGGGCGGGTTGGGACTGCAACTGTGGCGGCTTTACCGGCGCTTGGTGCGCGCGTCCATCAAACTCAATCAGCCGTAAACTCGTAATTCGCCAAACTGAGTTGCGGGTGATTTATTACCAGTAATGGTGAGCCGGGGCAATTGCGCCAAGAATCCGATTGTGGCAGCTTGTCAATTATGACGACAGGAATGGCATCCACTCAAAACGGTGGCAGCTTGACGGCCGATCAGGTGGATTTTTACAACACACAAGGTTACCTCGTCCTTGAGCGCCTGCTCGCGGATGCGGATTTGACGCCCGCGCGCGACGCAATGTCCGCGAAGGTTGACATGATCGCCGCCGAACTGCTGCACGCTGGGAAAATCACCGACCCGCTGACGCACCGGCCGTTCCCGCACCGGCTCGCGGAGCTGTTTGCCGGGTTGACTGATCAGGATTTTCTAAAATACGGGCGGAGTTGGCGTGACCGGATTCCCGGCTATTTCAGCCTGATGAGCAACGCGAAGATTCTCGATGCCGTGCAAACGCTCATCGGCCCCGAAATTTTCGCGAACCCGGTCTACAATGTCCGGCCCAAGGTTCCGAAGGTGGCGGCCGGTGCTGTGCCCTGGCACCAGGACAAATCCTACTGGCCGGATGCGAATGCGAATCCGGTTATTACCGTCTGGATTCCGCTGGTGGATGCCACCCCGGTGAACGGCTGCCTGCACCTGATTCCCGGCACGCACAAAAAACGGGTCAGCGCGCACTTTAAGGAACGTCAGACCGGCACCTCGTACCTGGCGTTGAGCGACGCCGTGGCCACAGGCCAAAAGATTGTCGTCCTGCCGGTGGCGGCCGGCAGCGCAATTCTGTTCAATGACCGGCTGCTCCACATGTCCACGCCCAACAATTCTGACCACGTTCGCTGGAGCGTTGATCTCCGGTACCAACCGACCGACCAAGATCCCATGCCCCAACACGGCATTGGCTTCCTTGCTCGTAGCCGGCAACACCCAGAGCGTGTGGCCCTGCTGGCCGACTGGCTCGCCAAACAAGCGGAGCACTCCGCATGACCAGTCGTGACCGGCTTGATAAATCCGGGAGTTACTAATTTATGCGTGACGAATCCACGCGGTTAATGGCATTGCTCCGCGGACAACGCGCCGCCAAACCGCCGTTTTGGGAACCCTGGTTTGGGATGACGCAGATGCTGGCCGATGACTACGGCAACGACCCGCTGCGGTTGTGCGATGCGCTCGGGCTGGCCGCGTGGCGCATCGGCAGCGTCAGTAGCGGTCTCGACCAGCGCCGCCATGTCGACCGCGATGAAACAACGGGCGTGTGGTATGGCGGCGGAGAATTACGCGACTGGCAGGAGATCACGGCAACGCCCGTCCCAGATTACGACGCCATCGTGGCAAATCTCTTGCCGGCGCGCGAGCGTTACCGGCAGGCGGGGCTTGCGTGTTGGCTGGTCATCCCGTGGTGTTTTCACGTCATCGCCACCAACATGGGTCTCGAGCAATTCGCGATGGATTGCTACGACCGGCCGCAGTTTATTGCCGATGCCATGCGCTGGGTGGAAGACCGCACGGCGCTGGCCATCGAACGCGTCGTGTGCCAGGTGCAGCCGGACTTTGTCCTCTACGACGGCGATTGCGCGTACAAGACCGGCCCGATGCTCCACCCAGACATGCTCCGCGACTTTGTATTCGAGCCAACACTCGCCAACACACACCGGCTCCGGCAACTCGGCGTCCCCGTCACGTTCCACTGCGACGGCAAGCTCGATGACGTCATTCCGATCCTGATTGATCTCGGAATTGCGGCGGTCCACGGCTGCGAGAAACAAGCGAATGACCTGGCTGAGTTGGTCGCGAAATTTGGCGATCAGATCGTGCTCTGCGGGAATATGGACGTGGTGTTCATGAAGAGCGCCACGGTCGAACAAGTCCGGCAAGTCACCCGGCAGATGCTCCAAATCGGCTCCCGCAAACACCGTTATGCCGCCGCCACGAATACCAGCCCGCTCGATTACATTCCCCGGCCGAATTATCGGGAAATGGCCCACACGATCGCAAACTTCGCGCCCGCAGCGTGACCGGTGTGTGGGGCCGATCCGTCACCCCGGCGCAGCGGCGCTTTGGCGGCCAGCGATTTGAAAAAGCGTTGCATTTCAAATCGAGATAGCCGAAGGTGTTTCACTCAAAGGTGATACAACAGAAATTCCCAACCGAACTCCGGAGCCAATTGTTGTTGGTTCAACTCCCGCCAGACGGATCAGTTGACAGGCGCCACCACCGAGAACAGATGCCATGAGCGACACACTCCACGCCACCAAAAACACCCCGCCGGATGACTTGCAGTCGGTGCTGTACCTGCAAAATTCCTGCCGGCTCATCCGGACTGAACTCGCCAAGGTCATCGTCGGGCAGATGGATGTGGTCGAGCAAATCTTGATCGCCATCCTGACCCGCAGCCATGCGTTGCTGGTCGGGGTGCCGGGGTTGGCCAAGACGCTGCTGATCTCGACGCTCGCCGAGACGCTGCACCTGAAATTCAAACGCATCCAGTTCACACCGGACCTGATGCCGTCGGACATTACCGGCACGGAAGTCATCTACCAGGACCCGGCCACCGGCGAGCGCCATTTCCGGTTCTTGCCGGGACCGATTTTCACCAACATCCTGCTGGCGGACGAAATCAACCGCACGCCGCCGAAAACCCAGGCCGCCATGCTCGAAGCGATGCAGGAACGCAAAATCAGCGTCGGCGGGAATGACCACAAGTTGCCGGAGCCGTTCTTTGTGCTGGCGACGCAGAACCCGATCGAGCAGGAAGGCACGTATCCGTTGCCGGAAGCGCAGCTCGACCGGTTTATGTTCATGATCAATGTCGAATATCCGAGCTTCGAGGAAGAAAGTGCGATCATGCGCCGCGCCACGACCGGCAGCCTGGAACCGGTCGCGCCAGTCCTGGCGGCGGACGCGATTCTGGCATTGCAGAAAATTGTGCGCCGCGTGCCGGTGGCTGATCATGTGTTCAATTACGCCGAAAAAATCGTCCGCGTCACGCGCGTCAAGACGCCCGAGGCCGCCGATTTCTGCAAGCAATGGCTGACGTGGGGCGCCGGGCCGCGCGCCAGTTTGAACCTGATCCTGGCCGCCAAGGCCCGCGCCATGCTCAACGGCCAATATTATGTGAGTTGTGAAGACGTGTCGGCGGTCGCGCCGGCCGTGCTCCGCCACCGCCTGATCCCGAACTTCACAGCGCAAAGCGAAGGCCTGACCGCCGACGACATCGTGCGCAAGATTCTGGAAACCATTCCGCCCGACGAACCGGTGAAGTAGCGCATGCCGCAGGACGCTTCCGCGCAGTTGCTGGACCCGGTGGCGATTGCCCGCGCCGAGGCGCTCGGAATTCTGGCGCGCGAAATTGTCGAGGGATTCATGGTCGGCGAAAACAAATCGCCGTTCCATGGGTTCAGCATCGAGTTTGCCCAGCACCGCGAATATGTGCCCGGCGACGACACCCGGCATCTCGACTGGAAAGTCCTCGGCCGCACCGACCGGTATTACCTCAAGCAGTACGAACAGGAAACCAACTACGTCGCCCACCTCCTGCTCGATGGCAGCGAGTCCATGAACTACGGCTCCGGCAAGCGCACCAAATTCCAATACGCCAAAGTCATGGCCGCCTGCCTCGCCTACGTCATCCTGCTCCAGCGCGACGCCGTCAGCCTGAACATCTTCGATACCGCGGCGCGCACGGTGATTCCGCGGACCGGCAACCGCGACATGATTTTTGAAATCACCGCCCGGCTGGCCGCGTTCCAGCCGACCGCCGGGACCAGCCTCGGCCCGCAGCTCCATGCGCTGGCCCATCAGACCCGCCGGCGCGGCCTCGTGATCGTCATCAGCGATTTGTTCGATGACGAAACCAAAATCCTCGACGGCATCCGGCATCTCCGGTTCAATGGTCACGAAGTCCTTGTCTTTCAAGTCCTCGACCCGCACGAGCTGGAGTTTCCGTTCAAGGGCATGGTCGAGTTCAGCGGCTTGGAAAATATCCCGAAGCTGCTGACCCGGCCCGCGGAAATCCGCAAAAGCTATCTCAGCGAACTGGAAAACTTCCTCAACTTCATCCGGCGCGGCTGCGAAAAAAACCACTGCCACTACACGCTGGTCAACACCGCGCACTCGCTCCACGAAGTGCTCAGCGGCTACCTCGCCTTTCGCCGCCGGACCTCCGCCCGGTAAGCCATGAGCTTTCTGAACCCGCTCATGCTCGCCGGCCTTGGCGCCCTCAGCGTGCCGGTCGTCATCCACCTGCTGAACCGGCACCACGTCCGCCGCGTCGTCTGGGCCGCGATGCGGTTCTTGCACAGCAGCGTCGCGCGCAACCAGCGCCGCATGAACATCGAGGACTGGCTGCTGCTCGCGTTGCGGTGTCTGCTGCTCGCATTGCTCGCGCTTGCGCTCGCGCGACCGGCCTTCCATGGCTCCGCCGCTGTTAGCCAGGGCCACACCGCCGTCACCGGCCTCATCCTCATCGACAATTCCTACAGCATGGGCCTGACCGACGGCACGCAAAGCCGGTTTAATCGTGCCCAGAAATACGCCGAAACCATCATCGACAGTTTACCGGCGACTTCCCAGACCGCCGTCTGGCTCGTCGCCGATGTTGTGCGCGGCCTGATTCAGGAACCGACCCGCGACCTCAACCTCGCCCGGAAAATTCTCCGCGAAGCGCCGTTATCCGACCGGGGTACGCGGCTCGTCCCGGCAGTCCGCGCCTCCGTCGAGATGCTGCAACGCCATGCCGGCACCCGCCGGGAAATCTATCTGCTCACCGATGGTCAAGCCGGTGGCTGGGAGGAATTGGGCGAGACCGTCAAGTTGTTAACCGCCGGCAAGCGCGACATTCATTTAAATCTGATCATCATCAACGACCACGAAGATCACAACCTGGGCGTCAGCGATTTGCGGCTGGCAAACGGGCTGACGCCGGTCGATCAAGCGTTGCGGTTCGAGGTGCAAGTCACCAACTTCGGCCACGATAATGCGCGCAACGTCGCTGTCCGGCTCGCGGTGGACGATGAGCCGGCCTCCGACCAGACGGTCATTGATTCCATCCCCGCTGGCAATGCCAAAAGCGTTTCGCTGTTCACCAAGCTGCGGACCGAAGGCGCTCACGCCGTGACCGCTGAGATTACCGGCGACCGGCTCGCCGCTGATGACCGGCGGACATTGGCGGTAACGGCCACGCGCCGGTTGCGCGTGCTGCTCGTGGACGGCCATGCCGGCCGCCCGCCGCTGGAAACCGATGCCTTTTACCTCCGTAACGCGCTCGCGCCGGTCGACCAGGCTGCGGCCGGCGATTTCTATCTCGAACCGGTCACCATCACTCCGACCGAACTCGCCACAACCCGGCTCGACGGTTTTGCCGCCGTCGCGCTCGCCAATGTGTCGGACCTGTCGCAGGCCACTGCGGCGGCGCTAGGGCAATACATCCGGCGCGGCGGCGGCTTGATCGTGTTCCCCGGCGACCTCGTTAACGTCCGGTTTTACAACGCCGAGTTGGCCGGCCGGTACGCCTTGTTGCCGGCCACACTTGGCCCGCTGACCGAAGCGCCGGACGACGACCACGCGTTTCATTTGCAGGCGAAAGATTACGATCATCCACTGGTCGCGCTCTGGAATGACCCGGCCGCCGGCACGCTGGCGTCGGCCCGGTTTGCCAAGGCGTTTCAACTCCAACCGGCCAGCACGCCGGACGCGCGCGTGGTCGTGCGCTTTGCCGGCGGCGCGCCGGCGATTGTCGAGCGGACAGTTGGCCAGGGGCGCGTGATTCTGTTTGCGAGCAGTGCCAACACCGCTTGGAACGACTTGCCGGTGCGGCCGGCCTTTGTCCCGTTGTTGGCCCGGGCGCTCGGCGCACTGCTCGAACAACGCAACAAAGCCAGCAACATCGCGGTCGGCGACCGGTTTGTGTACCGGGCGACCGAGGATGCGCTCGGCAAGGATGCCAGCATCACGCACGGCGAAACGCTCCGGCAATTCCGGCGCGTCGAACTGGTCGAGAACCAGCCGGTCTTGTCATCGGAGGCGATTGATCTGGCCGGCGTGTACGACGTGACGATCCAGATCGATCCGCCGCTCAAGCTCAAGTTTGCCGCGCAAGCCGACCCGCGCGAATCGCGGTTGGATCCGTTGTCCGATGGCCAGCTCGCGCAGTTGGGCACGGTCGCCACGGTCGTGCGCTGGCAGCCGGACACGCCGTGGCTCCAAAGCAATCCGGGCGCGGCCGCCGGCTGGGAAATCTGGCGCGTGCTGGCATATGTGGCGCTGGCAGTGGGGGCGGCCGAAACGGTGCTGAGCCAACTCTTCAGCGAGCCGAAATGATTCACCTGCTTCTCAAAATCCTCGGCGCGCCCGGGACCGATGCGTTGAACATCGCGGACTGGTCGCTGGAATTTCGCGGCGCGCATCTCGGCCTGCTGCTGCTGACCGGGATTGGGTTGGCGGTCTTGACGGTCGGGCTCTACCGGCGTGGCGCGGCGGAACTGCGCCCGGGTTGGCGCTACACACTGGCCGGCCTGCGCGTGGCGTTTTTCACCGCGGTGTTGGCGCTGATCATGCAACCGGTCTTGCAACTCGGCATTGACGGCAAGGTCCGGCGAAGTTTTGTGGTGTTGCTCGATGCCACCAGCAGCATGCGCATTCAGGACCCGCGGTCCACCGATGCGGATTTGAAACGCGCCGCCATTGCCAAGGGACTGCTCGACCCGCGCGCCGGTCTTGGGCAAGCGCTTGACCGCACCAAGGCGCATGCGCTGGCCAATCTCGCGCGGGCGGAATTGTTGCGGGCGGCGCTGCAAAACCCCCAACTTGATCTGGTGAAGAAATTGGGCGCGGACTTCGATCTAGTGACGTATTCCTTCGGCAAAGACCTGGCCGAGCTGCCCGGCGATTGGCTCGGCAAATACCAGCCGGACAGCCCGGTCACCGCGCTTGGCGACGCTATCCGCGAAGTCATGCGCCGGCAACGCGGCCAGGCGGTCGCCGGCGCGTTGATCATCACCGACGGCGGCAACAACAGCGGCAGCTCACCGCTCGACGCCGCGGCGTTGGCGTGGCAGGAAAAATTCCCGCTCTACCTGTACGGCATCGGCATCACCTCGCCGAAGGACATCATTGTCGAAAGCATTTTTTCGGAAGATGTGGCGTTTGTGAAGGACGAGTTGGCGGTTACCGTCCGGATTCGGAACCAGGGCTATGCCGGCGAGAAAGCCACGGTCACCCTCAAGCTGGGTGACCAGCCGGTGGCCGACCAGGAAATTGTTTTTGAGAATGAAGCCGAGCAGGTTGTTGAATTGAAATTTACGCCGCCGCTAACCGGTGAGTTTGAGTTGCAAGCCGCGATCGCGCCGCGCCCGGAAGAAGCGGTGAAAGACAACAACAGCCAGACCAAACGCCTACGCGTGGTGGACACGAAATTGAAAGTGCTGGTGATCGAGCAGGCGCCCCGGTGGGAGTTCCGGTATTTGGTTGCGATGCTGCTGCGCGACCGGCGGATGAGCGTGAATTGCCTGCTGTTCGAAGCCGATCGGGGTCTAACGCAAGGGGCGGACACGCCGTACCTGCCGGAGTTTCCCAAGCAAAAAGAGGACTTGTTCAAGTACGACGTGATCCTGCTCGGTGACGTGGACCCGAAGTTGTTCACCGTGGAACAGTTGGAAACGCTGCGCGATTATGTTTCCAAATTCGGCGGCGCGTTGGTGATGATTGCCGGCAAACGGTTCAGCCCGGATGCCTACGCGCGGACCCCGCTCGAAGCCGCGTTGCCGGTCGACCTCCAAAAAACGCGGGCCGACAATGACACCCTCGCCGACAAACCAATCACGCTGGAGTTAACAGCGGTCGGCAAGGAAAGCCCGATGCTGGCGTTGTCCGACAAACCGGACGACAGCCTCGCCGTCTGGCGCGGCTTGCCCCCGTTGTACTGGATTGCGCGGGTGGCCGGCGTCAAACCGGCGGCGAGCGTGCTGGTCGCGACGCAGGAGCCGCTGCCGGGCGGCCGCGAAAAATCGCCCGTGCTCGTGCTGCAAAAATACGGCCTCGGTCAAACGCTGTTCATGGGCGCGGATTCGACCTGGCGCTGGCGCAAGAATGCCGGCGACAAATATTTCACCATGCTCTGGCGCCAGGTGGTGCAACGGATGGCGTTGTCGCGGCTGCTGGGCGCGGCCAAACGGACGCAGCTCGGCAGCAACCGGCAAAGCTACATTATCGGCGACCGCGCGACCGTTTACGCGCGCCTGTACACTGCCAGTTTTGAGCCGGTCAACGACCCGCAGGTGACCGGGCAGTATGCTCCGCGCGACAGTAAAATCACCGGTCCCACCGGCAGTGGTGAGGTCACGCTGCGGCCATTGCCCGGGCAGCCCGGCATGTACCGCGGCGAGTTCGTCGCGCCGGCGGCGGGCGCCTACAAGTTTTTTGTCGATCGCGATGCCGAGACGGAATTGGACTTCGCGGTGCAACAGCCGAAATTTGAATTTGGGCAGACCGCGCTGAACGAACCGTTGTTGAAAGAAATGGCGGCGGTCAGCGGCGGCGCGTTTCTCCGGGAAGAAGATTTGTACCGGTTGCCGGGCCTGATCAACAACAAGGTCGAGATGGTGCGGTCGTATACCGAGGTTGACATCTGGTCGTCGCCGCTGGTGTTCACGCTGGTTGTACTGTTGACCGGCGCGGAGTGGGCGTTGCGCAAGAAGTTCCAATTAAAATGACTCCGGAATTCCCAGGCATCGACGGATTGCGCAGCCGGCTGGCCGGCGTGCGGCGGCGGCTGCTGATCAGCACCGGCGGCACCGGCGCGGCGCTGGTGTTGATCAGCGTCGTGTCGTTGGTCAGCATCGGCATGGTGGTGGACTGGCTTGATGAATTGCCGTGGTTGGGCCGGGTGGTGTTGTTACTGGTAAATCTGGGCCTGATCGGGTTGATTGCGCGCCGGCAGGTCGTCATCCCGGTGCAGACCGCGCCGGGCGAGGATGGCTGCGCGTTGCTGGTTGAGCAGACGCGCCCGGATTTTCGGACGCGGTTGATTGCCAGCGTGCAATTGACACGGCCGGGCGCGCTCCAGCCCGGTGATTCGGCCGCGCTGGTGCGGGAGCTGGTCCGGCAAACCACCACCTTGGCGGAGCAGGTTGACTTCCGGTCCATCGTTAGCTTCCGGCAACTGGGTGTCTGCGGCTTGGTGGCGGCCCTTATGTTGGCGGTGGCCGCGGTGGCGCTGCGGGCGGGCGCGCCGGCCACGGGGGCGCTGTTGCGCCGGGCATTTTTGCTGAACGTGCCGGTGCCGCACAAAACGCACACGCAAGTGTTGACCGGCAACCTGTGCGTTGGCCAAGGCGAAACCGTCGTGATCGGAGCCCGCGCGACCGGGATCGTGCCCCCGCGCGGCCGGTTGTCCATCGTGGCGGCGGCCGGTCAACAACAGCAATTCACAATCGTGCCGGCGCGGGATGACCCGGCGCACTTTGCGCAGACGGTTAACAACGTGCAGGAGCCGTTCACTTATCGGGTGCGCCTGAATGATGACTCGAGCGCACCGTTCACGGTGCGCGTGGTGGAGCGCCCCGTGGTAACCGACCTCGTATGCCAGCAAATATTCCCGGCGTACACGCGGCTGGCCTCACGCCGGCTCGCGCCAGCGGATTTGACACTGCTCGCCGGCAGCCGCCTGCTCTTGACGCTGCGCGCCAACAAAGAAATCGCGGCCGCGGGATTACGGCTGGCCGGGTTGAACACGGAGGCGCCCTTGCGCATCAGCCCGCGCGATCATCAACTGCTGACCGGCGAAATCAGTGTGCCGCAAACCGGCCTGACCGGGTTCACCGTGCAACTGCGTGACACCAACGGATTGAGCGCGAAGGAATTGACGTTATACCGGATTGACATCCTACCCGACAAACCGCCGACGGTGGCGCTGACGTTGCCGGACCGGAAGGAAGAATTGGTAACCGCGCGCGCCACCGTGCTGCTCGGCTGCGAAGCGCACGACGATTTCGGCGTCGCCAAACTGGCATTGCATTACCGGTGCCCGGCCCTCCGCAACGGCCAGGAACAAACTGTCGAACTCGATCTGGCCGGTGAAACGCCCCGGGCGCTGCGGCGCCGGCATGAATGGGATTTGGCCAAGCTGGCCGACGCGTTGCCGGCCGATGCGGCCATTGAGTACTGGCTGGAAGCCCAGGACACCAACGACGTGACCGGGCCCGGCCGCGCGACGACCGAGCATTATTGGCTGAAAGTGGTGAGCGTGGACGACAAGCGCGCGGACTTGATGAATCGGCTCGACGATTACCTGAGCACACTCGGCAATGTGGCGGAAGACGAAGAGCGCCTCAACCGAAATTTGGGCGCGCTGATTTTTGGGAAGCCCAACTAAGCGCGGGATCGGCGGGGCGCGGCCAGTCAATCAGCGCAGCAGCAGGACGGGCACGTCGGTTGTGCGGAGGAGGTGCACGAAAACGTCGTTGAAAAGCCGGTTCGAAAATTTGGCGCGCGTCCGCGGCGTCATCAGAATCAGATCCACCGCGGTGTCCGCGATGAATTTGGTGAGGTTCGCCGTGCGATTGTTCGGTTCCTTGAACATCAGCACGTTCGCGCTGGTCCCGTGTTGCTGGTACATGTTGCGAAGCGTGTCCTGGTCGCCGGTTTTCTCGAGGTTGCCGATTGGGAAGATGTGGAGCATGGCATTGAACCGTTGGACCAACGGCATGACTTTGGCGAGCGGCACGGTGCCGCCGGGCGTGAGTTCCGTCAACAACAAGAGATGCCGGAACCGCGGCCGCTGCCAGTTTTCTTCGCGGATGGCCCGGCCGCGCACACAGAGGATGGAACAGGGCGCGCGCTCAATGACGGTTTCGACAGTCTTACCGGCGGACCACCAGGCAAAGTTGGCGCCGGGCCGGATGACCGACAGGCAAATGAGGTCGGCTTCCTTCGCCTTCGCGACGCCCAGAATGACTTTGGCGACATCGTCATTGTAAATGTAAAGCTTGGAGGAGGGCACGACGGCTTTCAGGGGCGGGTTGAACCAGCCGGTCCGGTCTTTGGCAAAGAAATCGGTCAGGGCGGGAAAATCTTCAAGGCGCTCCGGCTTGTTCACGGAGTCCGGGTCCATGACATTCAGTAAATACAATTTGTCCGGAAACGCCTGGGCGATGGTGAGCGCCCATGGAAAAACTGAGTTCGATTCACGCGACAAATTGGTTGGGACTAAAATCCGGCCTTGCATTACTGCCGCTAATCTAATGATGCCAGCGCGGATTGCAAGTGCAGATGCAGCTGAATTATGTCTGTGTCAATTCCACACATCCAGCATTAACCCTCCACGTCGCCGACAATTTCCTCGACGATGTCTTCAATCGTGATAATGCCGCTCGCGCGGCCGTCCGGATTGACGACAATACACATCGGGTTGCGGCTGGCGCGCAGGACCGGCAGGACCCGGTTGATTCGGTCAGTCGAAAGCACGCATTGCGGTTTCTGCATCAAATCCTGCGCCGTTTGGCCAGCCAGTGTCGTGCCGGTGAATAAAATTTCGTAGACGTTGACAACCCCGACAATCCGTTCGTCCGCACGCACCGGCAAGCGCGCGTAACCGGTCCGCTGCGACACGGCATACAACTCCGCCACGCCGGTCGCGGGCGCGACCGTGATCGTTCGCGCCAGTGGCACCATGATTTCGTGCACGGTCTTGTACGGGAAATCAAACACGCCGTGGATCATCCGCCGCTCTTCCGCCGTGAGTGCGCCGCCGGCTTCGCCTTCCTTGGCGAGATATTTCAACTCTTCCCGGGTGACAAAGAAGCTGGCCGGTTGCTCGCCGCCGCGACCGCTCAGCCACGCCAGCGCGTGCATCAACACCCCGAGAAACCAAACCAGCGGCGCCAGCAGCCAGGCCGTCGTGTTGAGCGCGTCAGCAAATGTGAAACAGAGCCGGTGCGCGTACTGCCGGAACAATAATTTTGGCGCAATTTCGGCCACGACCAGCACGACCGCGGCACTGACCAGCATCGTCGTCACGTCAACCGCCAAGCCGGCGCCCCACCACCGCATCGCCAGCGCCGACGACGCCACGGCGATGACAACGTTGCACAGGTTGGAACCGGCCAGCGTCGTGCCGAGCAGGCGGTCGGTGTTTTCGACAAAACTGGTGACGATGATGGCTTGCCGGTGTTTGCGCTCGACTTCATGGCGGAGCCGGACTTTGTTCAGCGAAATCAGCCCGGTCTCCATGCCGGAGAAAAACGCGCTGAGAATCAACCCGGTGCCGATGGTGACAATGAGCCAGAGGGTGTCCATGTCAGCCGGCCACCTCCAGCATGAGTTCCCGGACCCGGTTTTTCACGACCTTGACTGCGATGACCCGGACATTGCCCACGCGCACTTCTTCGCCGTCGTGCGGCAACGAGCCGAGTTGGGCGAGCATCCAGCCGGCAATTGTTTCGCTGCCGGCCGCGTGCAATTGCAGGCCGCATTGGGCGTTGACCAGTTCGAGCCGGGTCTTGCCGTTGACCAGCCAGTGACCGGGATCGAGCTTCTGAATCAGGATTTCGCGGGGGTCGAATTCGTCTTCAATCTCGCCGATGATTTCCTCTAAAATATCTTCGAGTGTCACCATCCCCTGCGTGCCGCCGTATTCATCCACCACGATCGCGACCGGGTGTTCCTGTTTGCGAAATGTCTTCAGCAGCTTGCCGACGCTCATCGTATCCGGCACGAAGTTCGGCAACTCGACCACTTCGTCGAGTTCCCGGTGCGGGTCCATTAGAAATTCTTTGACGTTGAGCAGGCCTTCAATGGTGTCCGGCGAATCGTGAATGATCGGCACCCGCCGGTGTTTGATCCGGCGGAGCGCCGTCGCCATCGCGTCCGGCGTGAGTGTGTCTTCGATGCACTGCATATCCACGCGCGGCGTCATGATTTCGCGAATGTGCATTTTGTCGAGCGCGAGAATTTTGTGGACCATGTCCCGTTCTTCCCGGCGGACAATTCCGGCTTGTTCGCTGACGGTGAGCAAGGTCCGGTATTCATCCGAGGTCGGCGCACCGTCGCGCGCGCGGCGGGACGCGAAATACGGCCACCGCTCGAGCCGGCGGATAATGGCCGCCGCCAGCGCCTCAAAGCCGCGCCGGACTTGCCGGGTGCCCCGTTCGAAGCGGTTGACAATTGGGGCCAATTGGGGTGCGAATAATTCCGGGCGCCGGATCAGAATTGCTTTCGGTGTGACCTCGCCGCACACCAGCAGCAACAATGTCATGACCGGCACCGCCAGCAGGTCGGCGTGGTGCGGCGCGAGCCGTTGCAACAGGTCGTAACCGAGAATCGCGGTTGCGACGGTAATCAGGGTGTTGCCGAACAGGATCGCCGAGAGCAACCGCTGGGGCTGGTCGAGTAACTCGCTGATTAATTGGCCGTGCGCAGGCTGGTCTTGCCGGAGGCGGCGGACTTGCAATTTGCTCAACGCAAACAGCGCAATTTCCGTTGCCGAAAAAAACGCGGAACCGGCCAGCAACATCACCAGCCCGGCAATTTCAACTGACACAGTACGGCTCATCCTGAACGCCCAGTCTAGAAGTTTTCCCCGGCAGCGTCAACCCACACGGCGAAAAGAAAAACCGGGGTGAGTTGCCTCACCCCGGTTTTCAAGTGGTCGGTCGATGTTACTTGGCCGTGGCCGGTGCGGGTTTGGCAGCCGCAGCGGCTGGCGGCGCGCCCATGCCGGCGGCCGGGCCAACGGCGAGCGGGGGCGGCTCCGGCAAGAGGATTTCCACCTTGGTCTTGTCGCGCAGCTCTTTGAGATATTGCTGGGCGGACTGCTGGCCGTGCATGTTTTTCAGATAGGTTTCGATGTTGTCCTTCGCATCGGCGTAGGTGCGCTCGCCGGCGGCCTTGCGATCAACTGCCTTGATGACGTGATAGCCGTAATGCGTGGTGACGACGTCGCTGACCTGGTTGGTCGCCAATCCGAACGCCGCGGTTTCAAACTCCGGCACCATCCGGCCGCGCGCAAAAAAACCGAGGTCGCCACCCTGTTCCTTGCTGCCGGGGTCTTCGGAGAATTTCCGCGCCACGTCCGCAAAGTTTTCGCCGCCCTTGACCAGCGACAACGCGGCTTGAATCTGCGCGAGTTTCTGGGTGCGGACTTCGGCGGTGGCTTCCGGCGGGCACAGGATCAGAATGTGGCTGGCGCGCACCTGTTCCGGAATAATAAACTTGCTGCGATTCTCGTCGTAGAACTTCTTGCAGTCGGCGTCGGTGACCTTGATTTTCTCGTCCACGGCTTTTTTGATGGTCTCCTGAATGAGGATCATTTCGCGGACGCGTTTGGCGTATTCGTCGGCGGTCACGCCCATGTCGGCCAGCGCCTTTGTGTAATTTTCATCACCACCGGCCTGCAACTTGGCCTGGTCGATTTGCGCTTTGACCTGGGCGGCTAGGTTAGTCGGCTCGTTACCAGCGACTTGCTGCAACACGAGTTCGCGGGTGACCATTTCGTTGAGCACGTCGTACTGCAACCGGCCCAGTTGCTCTTGCGGGAAGGTGCGGCCGCGCATGCTGAACTGCTTGAGGAACGCGGCGACGGCCGGTTCGACTTGATTCCATTTGATTTCGGTTTTGCCAACGCGGGCGACCACTTCCTCGGGTTTATGGTCGGCGACCGCCGCGGCGGGGACGGCGGGTGCGGCCGGCGTGGCCGGCTGATCGGCGGCAGTCACGGTACGCGCCAGCAATGCGGACAAAAACAGGACAGCAATTCTTTTCATGGTCAATTATGCCTTTGGTTAAGTCTGGTTTAAGGGCGGGAAACTACCACGCGCCCCGGTGAGAATCAAGTCCCGGTTCGCCCGCCCGCCCAGCCGGGGGCCAGTTCGCGCCCCGTGAGCGGCTGTTCCGCACCGGACAACAAATCCCGGACCGCCGCCGTGGCCACAAGGTCAATTTCATCGTCGGTCACGCCGGCCGCGCCGGCCAGCGCGATCAACTGCTCGTACCGCCACGTGGCGCCGGCCACGATGGCGCGTTGGAGTTCGCGCAATACGTTGGCCTGTTCGGCGTTGGATTTGGTCTTGGCCACCTTCATTACCTCACACGTGTAAAAAGCACGGATTATGCCAAATTTCAAGGGATTTTCTGCAGGTGAACGCTTTCCGGATGCTTGTGACACCACCACTAATGGCCGCTGGCGGGCCGCGGAGCCGCGTCAGCAGTTCCAATTCGGGCACGTTTTCCCGTTGACCGGCGATGGGAGAATGTGGAATCGTCGCGGGATGGCCAACCGCACATCCTACACATGCCAACTGGCCGCCGCCAAGGGCGCGCAGTTCAAAACGGACCTGGAGCAGCGCGGGTTCATGTTTCGCGATGTGCCGTACGCGCACTTCGGCGCGGAGCACCGGGGTGAGAAAGTCAGCCTGGCATTCTATAAATCCGGCAAGTTGGTGATCCAGGGCAAAGGGACGACCGATTTCATTCAGTTTTATCTGGAGCCGGTCCTGCTTGGGGAAGCGCGGCTCGGTTACGAGCACATTCTCAATCCGGAAATGATTGCGGCCCGCATCGGCGTGGACGAATCCGGCAAGGGTGATTTCTTTGGGCCCTTGGTGGTGGCCGGGGTGTATCTCGACGCCGGCACGGCCATGGCGATGCATGAGTTGGGCGTGAAGGACAGCAAGCAAATCTCCAGCGACAAGCGCATCGGCGAACTGGCCAAGGCGATTCGCGCCGGGACAAAATGGGAAGTCCTGCCTATCGGCAACGAAGCTTACAACCGGCTCCAAGCTAAAATGGGCAACGTCAACAACCTGCTCGGCTGGGGCCACGCCCGCATTATTGAAAATTTGCTGGTGAAAGTACCGGGCGCCACAAAAGCGATCTCCGACCAGTTTGGCAACAAGGCGATCATCCAGCGCGCGTTGATGGAGCGTGGCCGGAAAATCGAGCTGATCCAACGCCACAAAGCGGAAAGCGATCTGGCGGTGGCGGCGGCCTCAATTTTGGCGCGGGACGAGTTCGTCCGCCGGTTGCGGCTGCTCGGCAAAGGCATCGGCCTGGCGTTGCCCAAAGGCGCGTCGCAAGCGGTGATCGAGGCCGGGATTGCGGTGGTGAAAAAACACGGCGCGGCGGCGTTGGCAACCGTCGCCAAGATGCATTTCCGCACCGCGCAAACAGTTTTGCAAGGAGCGACCGCATGAGAAGCACGATTGTGATTGTGGTGGCGTTACTGCTGACCAGCGCACACTCGACTTCGTGGACGAGACTGCGAAAGATTCCGTGAAAACCGATATCGTCCAAACGGCACACAAGCTGGGCATCGAGGTTGAGACCGGTGACATTGATGTCGTGTATGAAGACTCTGACGTGCCGACGATTCCTCAACGGATGGTTGGACGCCTCAACGCCCAGTTTACCAACAAGCGCGTGGTGATCAGTCTCCGCTATGTCGCACATGTGCTGGGCTTGCCGGTGCACCAGCAGATTACCGCGGCAAAAATCCGCCAGGTCGCCGCGCCGGTCATGCATCCCAACAAGGCCACGCAAGAGCTGCTGGACAGCCCGTAAAAACCCAGTAAGATTATCCCCATGCCACTTTACGAATTTCATTGCCCCAGGTGCGCGAAAGATTTCGAACAGCTCGTCCGCTCCGCCAAGTGGGAGGGCCAAGCCGCCTGCCCGCTGTGCGGCACGAAGAAGCTGGTCAAGAAACTTTCCGTTTTCGCCTCCGCCGTTGCGACCAGCACTAGCGGCCCGATGCCGTGCGATACCGGCAGTTGCCCCGTGCCCGCCCGTGCCAAGCACCGTGGCGGCTGCGCCTGCTGCCATTGATTAATCCAGTAGCCAGATTATCGCTCCTAACTGACAGGACAGCGGCCGAGGACTTTATCCCGTCAATCTGGTAAGTTCAGGTGCATAATTGTCCCTGTTTGGTGGTTTCCATTACTGGTTTTGGCATGTCGGTAAACGCAGTCTCGCTGCCGGTGGCACCAGGGCCGTTGCCGCAGGAGCACTATCGCAACTGACCGTTTTCCTCAATCAGGGACTGACTTTGTGTACTTGTCGAAGGTGAGTCGCATAGCTACACTCCGAGTGCATGGCCCTGATGGGGAACAGCAAACAAATTTGTGAAAAACACTACATCCGTGCTGTAAAAATTGTTGATGCGGCTAGATTCTGGAAACTCCGTCCCCAATCCAACTCCCCGAAACTTGTCGGAGAATTGTCGGAAGAAAACCTGACTTCCCTCGTCGTGGAAGTCATAAGTCGTTGATAATAAACTGGCTGCCTCGCTAGGACTCGAACCTGAACTTTTTGCAATGCCGGCTTGATTAATCTCATTTAGGCCCACACCTGGGCCCACTAGAATTTGGCGCAGATTGACACGATTTGGCGCTGATTGGCACGGGAATCGAACGCTTCGCGCACCAGCTTGTCCCGCCTCCCAGCGCCACGCCAGCACTGCCGTGACCGGTGATTAGCCTCGAATCTGACTGCTAAGACTTAACGACACAACAGCCGAATTAACAGGACGGCGTTTGAGGCTTTGGTGCTGGTTAGTTTAGCGAAAATATTCATCGTTGCTCCTGTTTTAGGCCATGTCCATTTCAAAATGTCGGCATGGGCACGCTGCCCCACCCTGATCCCGCCCGCCAGTTCCGCCCCCTTCAAATGATTTCTTCCAGCGTCTCCACGACGGTTTTTACGCACCCCTTGCAAGTCTT